>Ga0181530_10000448_pt1 | contig 52685 bp, 50 predicted proteins | sample PEATcosm2014_Bin_42_FD_119769 | JGI IMG/M metagenome (GOLD analysis project Ga0181530, IMG submission 119769) | Peatland microbial communities from MTU Mesocosm Facility, Houghton, MI, USA - PEATcosm2014_Bin10_60_metaG | ecosystem: Environmental > Terrestrial > Soil > Wetlands > Peat | place...
AGGAAGGATTCGACGGCAGCGTAATTTTCTCCGGGATCGAGCCCATCGATGACCACATTGAGCGGACTCGCTGGCAAGCCAAAGAACGACCGGTAGGTCGCGACCACGGTGGGATCGACGTTGGAAGCGCCGATCAGGCCGATGGTGACGCCGGTGCCGGTGATTCCCGCTGAATAGACCGGATTCAAATCGTATTGCAGGGCAAAATCGCCCGGCGAAAACTCAAGCGCATCCTGGCCGGACGGAAACGTCCACTGCGGAACGAACTTCTGCGTTGCGCGGTCATACACAGCCTTCCCCAAATCCTTCAGGTAAGACGTGGGCTGAAAATCGTTGAGCGGAGTTATGCCGGCAATCAGTGGCGCGAGCGCGGCCGGCACCTGCGGATCGAGATTGTTGGCGTAGTGGCGCTCGCCGTTGACCGCATAGATGTGAATCTCGGTGTGAAAAGCGGAACGAACCTGCCCGGCGGTCCCGGAAAATTCAATCGCGGTCCTGCCTCGCGTGACCCGCTTCACCGAAAACCCTTGCTGCTCGAGCCATCCGTGGACCGCTGCGATCTCCGAATCGGCCGGGCCATAGTCTGCCGCGAATTGGTCTGGTGTGACCCAGCGATGATAGCTGGGACTTCCCGGCCGGTGCGCCTCCTGCAAAAACTGCTGCAGCGCCGCCTCGCGATCTGGGGACCGCTGGAGCAGCAGCAACATTCGCTCTGCCGGAAAAGAATCCGCCACGGGGCCTTGATCATAGCGGGCCTGCGCCAGCGGATGCACATTCCCTTGCAACGTAACTCGCACCCGATTGTCAATCGGCTGGGTAATGCGCGACGCAGGCTGGCTCTGCGCGACGGTAATGGTGGAAATGGCGCCGATCAATGTGGCGAGGATGAAGCACTGAACCGACTGGCGGAAGGAGGGCGTGGTCATAGTTGACCTCATGATCGATCTGCAAAGAACCGGGGAATGTCGAGGTGACGGGGCCGACGCCGTCGATGAATAACCGCCGGAACGGAATCCAATTACCTGGGCTGGAGTAATGAAAGTAAGCAAAACCCGCAAGAGACTTGAATGCGTTGGCCGGAGCAAAGACGAAGCGCCTGCTTTCATGAATTCCTCCGGCCTAAGGTGTGCAGTATCGAGCGAGTAGTTGTCCGGCTGCTTTGCGCGCTCGCGTACACGCGATCCGATAACCGGACGACGGACGCATTTTTGCGCCTGGCACGTATGATACCCCGGGCCACGTCAAGATATGTATGAAGTTCGTAGAGATTTGCAAAGGAACCCGCAAACAACAGGGCAGTTGGCGTAGCCAGGCCGTTACGCTGGGAACCCATCAAAGAGTGAAATGGCGATATTTCTCCAGTTAATCGGGCTCCGGTCGCATTGCTCGTGGCGCGGGGGTTGCCCCGCCCTTGCCCTGGCGTTCTCGGGAGGGACGGGGTGGGGCAATCCCTCGGGGCAAAGCTGATGAGGACAGACAGATCGGGCCGCTATCGTCCGCTGTCTGCCGTCCGTCGTCTATCGTCTATCTTCGATCTTCTGTCTTCTATCTTCTATCCGGCGTCGTTTACTTCAGAATCTTGTGAGTTTCGCCCGCGACCCAGCCTCCCAGAGCATGAGCGAGGTGTTCGTCGCTGCGATACATAGCCGGAAGCAGCTTGACGTTCGGCGAACCGTTGGCAATCGGCGAATGGTCGCTGCGATGATAAACATTGATCGTCACCGTGATCTCCGCAGGATGCATCATGGTGTGGCCGGCCTTCTTGAAGTCGGTTATCTTGCACTCGACCACGATGGAATTCGCAACGTCGGCGTCAGGCACAGCGGCGCCGTCTGCGATTACCTGCTCCGCAAAGTCCTTCTTGGTGAGTTGCTCGCGGATTTCATCGGACATTAGTTTGAGAAACTGTGGCGGGTTGATGTTATCTGGAAGCTGCACGCCATCGGCAAGGGTCACTTGCTTGACTTCAGCGGTTTTGTATTTCGGGGCATCTTTGGCAAATAAACTGGCAGCCAGGAAAAGCAGGGCCGCGAGGAGGACGATTCGGTTGATCGAACGTTGCATATCAAGACCTCTCCTTAGAATTGGAAAAGCGACAACCTCAAAGCTTAAGTCTCTGGCAGAGGAAAAGCTGAGATTTGAGACGGATGGACATGACCGAAGTAACGTTCGGTCTGGGGCGGAGCGGACTCTCGCAATCTCGGGTCTTGAAAACTGCGAGGCATTCGGTGGAAATGAAGTTGGATGGCCGAGTGAAAGGCGAGGCGCGTGGTGCGATCAGAACTCCGGGCCCACCCTTGCGCAAAAAACGCGCAAGGTTGGGGCACCCACTCTACTGGTGGGTTCGTGAGATCAAAAGCCTGGGCGCCCGGCAAGGTCGTCTACAATAATTGTCTCCGCGCTTCACGCTGAGAAGTGAGGGTCGGAAGTTCTAACCTCCTGAAAGGTTCGTCATCTTTATGTTTTCTCGATTGATGCTGGTTCGATTGCAAGCCGTCTTTTTGGCGGTCGTGTTTTTCAGCTTGCCCATGCTGAGCTCGGATTTCGCGATGCAGGTGACGGACAGCGGCTACCTGAACGCACAGGGGTTCAGCGTGATGCTCTATGACAGCACTTTCCACCCCATCTTCGTGGACGAGAAGAACACCGCCATGCAGATGATTCTGTATGGAGAACGCATCGCCACGAACGGCGATGTTCGGCTGATGCCGACTCCGGAGCAGTGGGACCTGGTGGCGAAGTTCAAGGGGCGTCATGCCGACAAGGAACATAACCGCCTCAGCGCGGAGTTGTCGTTCCCCAGCTACCAGATGGATTATCGGCTGGAAGTGGCGGCTGAGCCTGGCGGCGTGCGGGTGAGCGTCAATCTCGACAAGCCGTTGCCGGAGAAGCTGGCGGGGCGGGCGGGATTCAATCTGGAGTTTCTGCCGTCGGTGTACATGGGCAAGACGTATGCGGTGGACGGCGGCGTGTTTGGCGTGTTTCCTCGGAGTCCGCAGGACGCGATGCAGAAGGTGCTGCCGTCGGCGGACGATCCCAAGAAACTGCCGTACCAGCAGGAATGGGACGAGGCGAAGGGGTACACGCAGCCGCTTCCGCTGACCACGGGAAACAGCATTACATTTGCGCCGGAAGATGCGCTGCACCGCATCAGCATCACTTCGGAGACCGGGCCGCTGGCGCTTTATGACGGGCGCAACCGGGCGCAGAATGGATGGTTCGTGCTGCGCACGCTGATTCCTTCGGGCAAGACGGAAGGAGCGGTGGTGTGGCACATCCGGCCGAATGTGATTCCGAATTGGACGCGACCGCCGATGGTGGCGCATAGCCAGGCCGGGTATGCTCCTGACTTCGCGAAGGTCGCGGTCATTGAATTGGATCCGAAGTTCGATGCGCCCAAGACAGCGAAGGTGGTGCGGCTGGGGGAAGATGGGGCGTACACGCAGGTCTTCGAGGGTGCGATCTCCGGGCTGACGCCGTGGCTGCGCTATACGTATGCGAAGTTCGATTTCTCGGCGGTGAAGGAGCCCGGCCTGTACGCGATCGAATATGCGGGGCGGCGGACGGATCTGTTTCCCATTGCCAAGGACGTGTACAGCCGAACCTGGCAGTCGAGCCTGGACGGATTTCTTGCGGTGGAAATGGACCATGTCTCGGTGCGGGAAGGCTACCGTTTGTGGCACGGAAAGTCGCATCTCGACGACGCACGCCAGGCGCCTCCGAACACACAGCATTTCGACGGGGCATGGATGGGCGCAAACACCGATTCGCCTTTCCTGGCCGGCCAGCACATTCCGGGATTGAACGTTGGCGGATGGTATGACGCGGGCGATTACGACATACGGGCGGAGAGCCAATATGCGGTCATCGAGGACCTGGCGCTGGCATACAAAGAGTTCAACCTGAAGTGGGACCAGCTTACGGTGGACGAGACGGCGCGCACGGTTGAGATGCATCGTCCGGACGGAGTGCCGGACGCGGTGCAGCAGGTCAAGCACGGCGTGTTGCAGGTGCTGGGACAGATCAAATCCATCGGCCACCCGATTCCTGAAGTGATGGAGCCTAACCTGCGGGAGTACACGCACCTGGGCGATGCCGCGTCGAAGACGGATGGACGAATTTATTCGGAGAAACTCGGGCTGCACGAGGTGGAGGGGAATTTCTCGGGGATTCCGGACGACCGGTGGGCGTTCACCACCAAGGAGGCGCGGCTGCAATACGGCGCCGCGGCTGCGCTGGCGGCCGCGTCGCAGGCGCTGAAGGGCTGGGATGATGCGCTCGGCAAGGAGTGCCTCGATACGGCCGTCGAGCTGTGGGACGAGGAGCGGGCTCATCCTACGGCGATTCAGGCGCGGCCCGGCCAGGGGCCGCCAATGAATTTCTTGGAAGAGATCGTCCGGAACGAGGAGTGGAAAGCGACTTTGGAATTGCTGATCGCCACCAATGGCGGCGAGGTTTATAAGAAGCGGCTGGAAGAAATGTTTCCCTCGGTTCGACAGCGGTTTGGGTTGAGTGGTTGGATGGCGGTGCGCGCGCTGCCTTACATGGACGCGGAATTCAGGAAGCAGATGCAAGAGGCTGTCCGATCTTATGTGGCTGAGTTGGACGGCGAACTGGCGACCACGCCGTTCGGCGTACCGCCGAGCCTGGGCACTTGGGGAGATTCGATCGCCGTGTCCGATCTCGGCGTGCGGATGTATTTTCTGCACAAGGCATTCCCGGAGATGGTTGGGCCGGAATACACGCTGCGCGCGGCCAACTACATGCTGGGGACGCATCCGGTATCGAGCACGTCGTATGTGTCGTCGGTGGGGACGGTTTCGAAGCTGAAGGCCTACGGCAACAACCGAGCTGACAACACCTTTATTCCAGGCGGCGTGATTCCCGGCTACATCATTATTAAGCCCGATTTCCCGGAGTGCATCGACGACTTCGGATTCCTCTGGTTCGAGGACGAATACGTGATTGACGCGGTCAGCCGGTGGGTTCTGGCGGCCAACGCGGCCGATGCGCTGGTTCAGTAACGACGGCCCGCGAAACGCGGCGGGTGTGTCGAGGCTATCCGCAGATCCGAGCATTCGGAGACAGCGGAGACATCGGTGATAGGGGCGGTCTTTCATAATGGATTCACCCCGTAACCGGGGTTTTGAGTGAAGTGAGAATTTTGCGACAACTATCCGGCTTCAGCGCCGATTCGGAAAGCGCGAGCCGCCATGACAAGGCTATTTGACGAGACTGTTTCACGGGACTGTTTGCCTTGACAAGAAATCCGTTTTGGCATACAGTCGCGGACACGTTGTGGGGGAGCCTCCTCGCAGGCTCAGGCTTTCGAAGCCAATTTGGGGACCATAGTTCTATCCTGGGGTTTCTTGCAGCCGTTCTTGGGGTCGAGAAGGAAATTCCTGCAGCTCTTTTGCGTCCCGACAGTCCGCTTTTCGACAGAGACATCTCGTTCGCAAAACGGAGGAACGAATTGCCAGTTGCCGCGAGCCAGGCCCGCGCAGTCAAAATGCGGGCAGGATCGTCGATCCGGCGCCCATCAAGAGGAGTTATTTCATGACCAGGAACATTCGCTCGATGATGCATCTCTTTTCTCACCATGCCGCCCCTGCCTGGCTATTATGTGGTTTCTTCTTGGGGCTTACAGCGCTGAGCGGGACTGCACAGGCGCAGAACCCGGTGCCGCTGATTAACCAGCCGCTGGTCCCGGATGCGGTCGCGCCCGGCGGAGCGGGATTCACGCTGACGGTGAATGGCACGGGCTTTGTCTCTGGCTCGGTCGTGAAATGGAATGGCAGCGCGCTGGCGACCACATTCGCCAGCGGCTCACAATTGACGGCCAGCGTACCGGCCTCGGACATTGCCAAGGCAGGTACGGCTTCGGTGACGGTGGTTAATCCCAGCCCGGGCGGCGGCATCTCGGACACCGTGTTTTTCCCCATTGCTCTTTCGAGCTCCATCGCGCTGAGCGGATCAGACTACGGCGCAGGCGCATCGCCGCCCGCGGTGAGCACGGCTGACCTGAAAAGAGACGGCAAGCTGGATCTGGTGCTGACTAACTCGTCGGACAATACGATTTCCGTTTTGTTGGGCAACGGGAATGGAACGTTCAAGACCCAGGTGACCTATGCCGTGGGTGAAAGTCCGAGGGACATCGCGATTGGGGATTTCAACGGGGACGGAAAGCTCGATCTGGCGGTGACGAACACGAATTCGAACACGGTCTCCATTTTATTGGGAAACGGGGATGGCACGTTCCAGCCGCAGGTGCAGTATGACACGGGTACGGGTGCGTACGGAATCGCGGCTGCCGATGTAAACGGGGACGGCAAGCTCGACTTGGTGGTAGCCGATTCCGGGGCCGCGACCGTTTCCGTTCTGCTGGGCAACGGTGATGGAACCTTCCAAGCGGCGCTGAATTACGGCGTGGGCGCCGACCCCCGCTCGGTTGCGGTGGGGGATTTCAATCGAGACGGCAAACTCGACCTGGCCGTTGCCAGTTTTGATACCAACACCGTGACTATTCTTCTGGGCAACGGGGATGGCACGTTTTCGACACTGATCTCATATTCCACCGGTTCCGGGACACGATTCGTGACTACGGCCGATTTCAACGGCGACGGCAAGCTCGACTTGGCGGTAGCCAATCAATTCGACGATACGATCTCGGTTCTCCTGGGCAATGGGGACGGCACGTTTCAAACTCCGGTGAATTATGCCACCGGTATTCTTCCCACCTGGGTGGGTGCGGCCGACTTCAATGGAGACGGCAAACTCGACTTAGCCACAGCCGACAGCGACGACGTTGGGGGTATAGTCGCTTCCATACTTCTTGGCAATGGCGATGGAACCTTCCAGCCCAATACGGATTACTACAGCGGGCAGAATTCCGATCAACTCGCTATCGGAGATTTCAACGGGGACGGAAAGCTCGATCTGGCTGCTGCCGTGCAATCTTCGACCACGGTATTCGTCCTGCTACAGGGTGCTACAACCGCTACCCTGCTGCCTGACGCCCTCTCATTCGGAGATCAGGTGGTGGGAACTGCCAGCGCGGCCCAGGCTTTGACGCTCACGAATACCGGCACAACGGCGCTTAAGGTCAACAGCATCGCTGCGGGTGCGAACTTCAAGCAGAAAAACACTTGCGGTTCGATTCTTAAGGTGGGGGCAAACTGCACCATCAGCGTGACGTTTAAGCCGACTGCAGAGGGGCCGCTGACAGCCGCAGTCACGGTTACAGGCAGCGCGGTGGGTAGTCCCTTCGCGATCCCGTTGAGTGGAACCGGCGTGAGTTCGGGACCGAATGTAACTTTGTCCGCCGAACAACTGACCTTTGGCGCGCAGCTCTTGGGCACTTCCAGTGCAGCACAGTCGGTCACGCTCACCAATTACGGCGCGAAGGCGCTCGCTATCAGCAGCATCGGAGCCAGCGGGGACTTCAGCCAGACGAACACTTGCGGATCGAGCCTGGCAACGGGAGCAAGTTGCAGCATCAGCGCGACCTTCACGCCCACGCAAACCGGAACCCGAACCGGGACGGTATCGATTACCGATAACGCGATGGGCAGCCCGCAGAATATCAGCCTGACGGGCGTGGGGACGTCGGTCGAATTCAACCCATCCAGTTTGAATTTTGGCGACATCCCAGGACAAAAACAGACAACGTTGACCAACGTGGGGAGTTCGGCACTCAGCATCAGCAGCATTGTGATCACGGGTTCAGATACTTTTTCTCAGACGAACACCTGCGGTAGTGGAGTGGCGGCGGGAGGGTCCTGCACGATCACGGTGACCTTCAAGCCGGGGAACTCTGAAGGGGTTTTCAGCGCCGATGTTGTGGTCAGCGACAACGGCGGCGCCAGCCCGCAGGAGGTCTCCCTAAGCGCTGTAAGAATGAGAAAAAAAGGATGCCCAGACGGCTGCCCGCAATGATCCACCAGGAGGCACAGGCCTCCAAGACAACGGTGGTGCCGCCCGCAGCAGGAACCTTGTCGGGGTGTGAGGTGGGTAAGGGCTGCAGCGCTTAAAAGGGCACGTCGAATAATATGCGATAGCCCATGATAGAGAAGCATTCACAGCATAGCTGGGAGGATGTTTGCTGTTAGCAGGCAATTTCACGTTTTGACGTCTGGCCATTGAGCGCTGTCGCGATATGACGACAACCACGGCGTGGAATCGGGTTTGCGACCGCCCGCCGGGATGCTGGGGAATTGCCATAGAGCGAATGCCTCCTTGAATCTTCCCTTGACTTTGGTATTTCTTCTGTGGAAAATTAGCTCCCAAGAGTGGGGCTGTCCTTTTTTCCTTTTTCCTATCCGGCATCGTTTATTCCGTGGTCCCTGGGATTCAATACACGGGAATTCCCTGCAAAGGAGAATGATCATGAGTACAGCTCAAAGTCCAGCGCTGGATATGGATAAGTTGAATGCGTTCATCGGCCAGTTTGTGACCGATCTTGGCGCTGCCGTGCACACCGGCATGGTGGTTATCGGAGAGAAGCTCGGCCTGTACAAGGCATTGGCCAATGGTCCGGTCACGGCTTCGGAGCTTGCGGCCAAGACGCAGACCGATGAGCGCTATTTGAAAGAGTGGCTGTCATCGCAGGCGGCGGGCGGATACATCACTTACGATGCGTCCACTGGCAAGTTTGGGCTGAGTCAGGAGCAGGCGTTCGCGCTCGCCATGGAGGACAGCCCGGCCTACCTGCCCGGAGCTTTCGAACTGGCGTTGGGCTCGCTGGCCGCGGTTCCGCGAATTGCGGAGTCGTTTCGCACCGGCGCTGGAATGGGCTGGCATGAACACGACGATGGCGTGTTTCACGGCTGCGAAAAGTTCTTCCGTCCGGGATACGCCGCCAACCTTGTCACCTCGTGGATTCCCGCGTTGCACGGTGTGAGAGAGAAGCTGGAGGCGGGGGCGCGCGTCGCCGATGTTGGCTGCGGCAAAGGCGCATCCACATTGCTGATGGCAAAATCGTTTCCCAAATCGCGCTTCTTTGGCTTCGACTATCACGACAAGTCGATTGAAGGGGCCCGCGAGTCGGCCAAGCGCGAGGGTGTTGCCGACCGCGTGACCTTTGAGGTTGCCAAGGCCAAGGAGTTCCCCGGCAAAGACTACGATTTCGTCGCCGTCTTCGACTGCCTCCACGATATGGGCGATCCGGTTGGAGCGGCGGCGCACGTGCGCGAGTCTTTGTCCAACAATGGGACCTGGATGATCGTCGAGCCTTTTGCCAACGACCAGTTGAAGGACAACTTGAATCCGGTAGGCCGGGTCTACTACTCGTTTTCAACGCTGTTGTGCACCCCTTGCTCACGATCGCAAGAAGTCGGACTCTGCCTGGGAGCGCAAGCGGGGGAAGCGAACATTCGAAACGTCGTAACCACGGCCGGTTTCAGCCGCTTCCGCCGCGCTACTGAAACTCCCTTTAACATTGTTTACGAAGCTCGGCCGTAAGGGATTCTGGTCGCCGGACCAGCGTGGGCGAACGAGCTGGCGCGAGCACACTGCCGGCGTACTGCGGAGGTAGAGATGAACTGGGCGCGACTGATTGCGATCGTGATTGGCGCTGGTGTCGTCTCGTCGCTCACGGACTGGTTCTTCGCGGGCGATTGGATTCATCGGCGCTACACTTACCCGGAAATCTGGCGTAAGGGCGAAGAGAGCAGAGCGATTGCTCTAACCAGTCCGCTGCCATTTGTGACCTGCGGAGTGTTTGCGTTTGCCGCCGCCCGGCTGGGTCTTCATTCTGTATCGAGCGCGCTCAAATTGGCGGTGGCGGTGTGGGTGATCGGGCCGTTGCCGCTGATCCTCACCAACGCCGCATTTATGAAGCTGCATCGGTTTTTTGTGGCGTCCTACGCAATCGGGTGGTTGACAAAGCTGGTGATTGTTGCGGTCGCGGTTGGCTGGTTCCTTGGTTGACGCTCGGAGGATGAGGGGAATCGCGATAGGTCGTCCTTTTTGCAACTTAGGTCACGCTAGCATCCCCGATAATTGTGGGCTCGTTAGTGGAGTGAACTGACCTTGGTCTTAACGTTCGCCACCAACTGTTGCGGCAGTTCTGCGTAGCCGTCCTCGGACGCCAGGCGCTGGCCATCGGTGAACATCCAGTTCAACAGGTTGACGAGGGCAGCGGCGCGTCGAGGATCGGTTGAAGTGGTGCGCAGGTACAGCCAGGTGAAGCTGGTGATGGGGAACGCATCGGCCCCCGGGGCATTGCTCAACGAAGCTGAAAACTTGTCCCACGCCGGCGCTTCTACCGCGCGGCAGGCGGCCTTGATCGTTTCCGGCGAAGCCTTGACATACTTCCCGGCTGCGTTTTGCACCAAGCCATTTGGGATTCTGGCTTGGACTGCATACTGAGCCTCCACGTAACCAATCGAACCCGCCTCGTTTTTCACTTTGTCGGCCATATCTGCACTGCGTTCGGCGGGCGCCCCCACGGGCCACTTGGGAGACGCACTCGTCCCGATCTGCTCGCGGAACGTGGAACTGGTCTTGGAAAGGAACTCGCTGAAAACGTAATTCGAACCTTTGCCTGCGGGCCGGTAAATCACTCTGATTGGCAGATTCGGTAAAGATACGTTTGGGTTGAGCTTCGCGATCTGGGGGGCATTCCATGTCTTTACCTGTCCGAGAAAAATGTCGGCCAGCAACTCTCCGGAGAAGCGAAGCTCAGCATGAACTCCGGGCAGGTTGTAGATCGGAACGATGCCGATCAACACGGCCGGCAGTTCGATCAAGTTGCCTTCCTTGCGCTCGGCGGCAGTGAGCTGGGCCTCGCCGGCGCCGAAGTCGCCGCTGCCCTGGGCAATCTGTTTTATGCCCTCGCTCGTGCCGAGCGGAACGTACCTCATCTGGATCGCGGGGTTGCGCTTGTTGTACTCCTGCGCCCACTTGATGTAGAGCGGGGCGGGCACACTGGATCCAGACCCAACCAGAACAACGGCTTCTTGAGCAAAAACCAGCGGATGATAAAAACCGGCCACAAAAAACAACGTTAGCCATACCAGCAAAACACTGAATTGGCCGGGATTTCTCTTCGAGGTTATTGGTTTATAGGATTTTACTTGGGAGTTCATCGCGGGGCCCCCATCCTTGTGGCCGCTGGTAGGGAAGAGTCACCCGACGCGGCGCAGTGCGAGGATGCTAGTGAAGACTCCGCAAGACTACTCCTTTTTGCGCCATTTGCGGAAGTGACTCTTTCTGTCCTCTACTTGTATTCGAGTGGCGAAGTTGGGAAGAGCGCGCGAGCTTTCGACAGGCTCCGCGCAGGCGCTGGGGCACGCGGCCAAACATGGAAGAGCCTTTTCCGGCGTTGCGGTATAGACTGGCTCGGAGAAGGCCAACGCTCATGGCCGAGGGAGGCGGGTATGTTTGAAACCAGTGGAACCACAGATGTCATGGAAAAGGGCCCGTGGCGGGACTACATGCTCTGGTTCGCGGCGGGCTGCCTGGTCACGGTGCTGATCTTCTACATCTTCGTCATACCGAGCGCGAAGCGGGGGGCGGCTGAGTCCGCTGAAAAAGCGGCGAAACAGAAATTCTCCCTTGAACTGGCAAAGAACCCGCTGGACGCTCAACTGGTAACCACGAAGGCGGCATTGCAGACTGCATCCCAAGAGCGCGACGAGTGCAAAGCGAAGTTCGATCGGCAGACGATTCTGTACGACAACACGATCGTCGTCGATCCCGAGAAAATGTGGATCATTCCGGCCGATGTGGAACCGATCGCGGTCGCCGACCGGCGCCTCACTTACACGCACTACGACCCGAAGACCAAGCGCGAGACAGCCCGGTTCGAGCCGAAGCGGCAGTAGGCGGCGGAGCGCTCGGCGAGCGGGGCTGGGGGCGGATTGAATTGATTCGGGCTCCGCGATGTGTTATACGGGGCTTATCGAAGTTGAAGGCGGGGCGTCCGATGTTTCCCAGGCAAGAAAAGTTTCGCCATACGAGGCTGCGATGAAACGGGCTTTTACGTCGCTGAGTCCGCGGGAAGCGCTGCGCATCGCAATTGTGATCGAGGAACGGAACGCGCAGATCTATCAACGACTGGCTGAGATGTTCGGGAAATCGTGCCCCGAGTCGCCGCAGATTCCGTCCGCCTTCCACGATCTGGCCAACATGGAACGGAAGCATGGCATGCTGCTGACGAAGAGCTACGGGGAGCGCTTCGGAGCCGTCCGCACGAACCTGACCGAAGACGACATTTGGGATTTCATCGAGACGCCGCGGCTCGCGGTTGCCGACATTCTGACGGCCGTCGAGGCAGGAGACGCGCGCGGGGCACGGAGAATGGCATTGCAGATGGCTCTCGGAGCGGAGGAAGATGCGGTCAATTATTACGCGCGGGTGGCGGAGACCACGCTCGATCCGGAGCTGAAAGCCCTGTGCGAAGAATTTGTGGCGTTCGAGCAGGAACATACCAGCTGGGTCGAGAAAGAACTCGGCCAACCTGATACAGGTTCAGGCCCCGCGGCAGCTACCGGCTAGGGGTAACTTCCGGGATACGTCTGGATGGGACGCTTTTCCCACTTGTTACTTTCCCGATTCTCCCTCTTCTCTTTTGCTCTTGGGATCGCGGCTGGGCTCGCCCCTAAAATTAACTTGTGGCGCTGATGGGGCTGATTTCGCGCAGAGCATCTTTACCACAGGGGGCACAGGGGAACCTACGGAGTAACATGTGGGACCGGACTGGCGTTTTGCTCGCTGGGGACGGGCGAGGACGCCTGTCGCTCCACAGATCATCTATTAACTACTGTTATTAGCTACTGTACCGCCAGGGCAGGAGAGGCGGCGCAGGCGTGCTTCGTGATGGGGAGCCTGCGCTTGCCGCTTTCCACAATCGAGGCGCACAGGGTGGGCTTGTACTCGGTGCCCGACCACTCGAAGATGACGGTTTCGGCTTTGGAATCGCCGGCCTCGAAGCGGGCGGTGAGGGAGGGCATGCCGTGGCGCAATCCTTTTGATAACGGGCGCAAGGATGCGAAAACGCCGTGGAGCGCGAGGCGATAGCTGTCGCCCGAGCGCAGGTACAGATAGGTGGCGCAGTTGGCGGCTTGGGAACCGGCTTCCGCGCTGTTTGTCGCGCCGCGTTCCGAACCGCGTTCCGGACAATGACAGGCGCCATCGAGGACCACGATCGAACCGGGATGGGTGCCGCGAACAGTCTGAAGTTTGACATGGCTCTGAAGGAATTGCGCGGCTGGATCGTCGGCGATGCGGGGGGCGGATTGCGAGCTGCACGAGGCATCGCGAACCAGCGCATCGCGCAGGCCGGGTTCGAGGGCGGAGATCTGGTCGGACTGCGCGAACGAGGCTAGGGCGCTGGCCAGAACGAATAGAAGAATCGCTATCGCGGAGCTTGTTGTCATGATGGCCTTCTCGTAATTAGAAGCTGCGATTATTAGAGCATTGGTCGTGATGGTGCGGTGCGCAAATCCTCAGCGGCGAATCAGGCCGCGGAAAAAGTTGAAATCGCAAGCGCAGCCCCTGAAGGGGCGTCTGCTTTCGAAAGATTTACGGCATCGCTAAAGCGATACCCCGATACGAAGCCTCGTATTCCGGCAGCGACTCTCACGCGCAATTTTCAGAAAACACTTTCACAAACGACAGCCCGGAAGCGTGTTGCACGGGCGATAGGAGAAGATACCACAGGGAACGCGGGGAAACAGATAGTCAATGTAATCCCACGGGTACTCACAAGGGCGGCTGGCGGGGCTGGGGGCGGAGAGTTCTCCGAGGGGGCCGACGTCGATGTGGGTGGAAGGAAAGTCGGCGGCGGAAAGAGAGCGCAGCACGGGCAGAATGGCGAGATCGGGATCGAGGTGGGGGCCTCCGGGCTTTTCTTGTTTGACGGGATAGACCTGGCCTCCGAGAAAAGCGCCGTCGGGGGCGAGGCGGACTTCGAGGATGAGGGAGATGCCGTTTTCGGCGGCCAGATTGAAGCTGCCATAGGTGGCGAAATTGCCGAGGGAGTAGGCAATCAGATGGCCGCAGTAAACTTCCATGGCGCGGACGACGTGGGGGCCGGAGCCGATGACGAGCTGGGCTCCGTTGTCGATCATGGCGTGGGCGAAGCGGCGGAGATCGCCGCGATCTTCGCCGACGAAGCGCTCGTCGCCGGGGGCTACGTGCTGGTGAGTGGAGCCTTCGGCGCCTCCATGAAACGAGACGATGACGATGTCGGCTTCGGCCCTGGCTGCGCGGACGGTGTCGATGGCGTCATCGAGATCAAGGAAGTTGTAACTCGCGGGGTAGGTGGCAAAGGCGATGACGGCGACTCTGGTGCTGCCGACGGTCAGGTGGGCGATGTCGCCGACTTCTCCGGAATGAGCGATGCCCAGGGAATCGAGGACGTGGCGGGAACTGGCGCGCCCTTCCTGCCCGAAATCGAGGGCGTGATTGTTGGCCAGACTCATGACGGTGAAGCCGGCGGTCTTGAGATATTGTCCGTAGCGGGTGGGGACGCGAAAGGCATAGCAGTTGACGGGCTTGGGGATGGTTCTTTTTCCGGATTTACGATGTTTGGGGTGACGGGTTGGGGCGGGCGAAGCGCCGGCGTTGGCGAGCCGGCCTCCGCACTTTTTTGTAGTGCCGTCATCCACGAGCGGGCCTTCGAGATTGCCGAAGACGATGTCTCCTTCTTGCAGGATGGGCGTGACTTCCTGAAGAAGATCGACGCCATCGTCGGGAGGGAGTCCGGATTCGTCGGGAAAACTCGAGCCCAGCATGACGTCGCCGACGGCTAGGACGGTGATGGGAGGCCGGGCGGCGAGTTCGGACTGAGCCATGGCAAACGCGGCGGAGACTACGGTAATGATCAATCCGGCTAAAGTGGCGTTGACGGCGATCCGCAGCATGACTTGGGCTTCATTATATATTGTTGTGTTATTGCGACAGAGTGGAGGCGGGCGGGCGCGGCAACCGTCGCATTGCTGCGCGAGAGCTGGGTCGTCCCTCCGGGACTTCAATCACTTGTTCCGCTTTTCCCAGCGATAAATCGCTGGGCTAAGCTCGGTCGCCCCTCCGGGGCTGGGATCTTTTGGCGCGGGCCGAGCTGCGCTCGGGTGGACAGCCGAGGGCGGCTGTCCCTACGTGAAGGGCGGGCGTGGGCGCCCGCCCCACACTCCACACTTGCTCACACTCTCCAATAATCGGGGCGCCAGTTCTGGATCGCTTTTTTAATATCATCCCGGAAAAGCTTTTCATTGAGCGCACGAGCGGCTAGGGCGGGGAGCTCGGCGTCGGAGGCGAAGCGGAGGGCGACTAGCTGCGCTTCGGACAATTCCGGGATGCGGGGACGCAGCGCCGGGTCGAGCAAATTCGCCAGGCGCAATCTTTCTTCGAGACGGATGACGCGGTCCTGCACCTTGAGGGCGTAGAGGCGGATCCTGAAAATGGCGAACAGCGCCGCGAGCGCGACGAGTACCATGCATGTCGAATGGAGGCCTGGCCTTCGGATCACATGGACCATGGCTGCGATCAGGGTGATGGCGAAAACGGGCAGAACGAAGAAATGGAAGAGCGGGTCACGACGCGTGTGATTGGAAAAGTTCTGAGGCGTTCCGGCGGGCATGGGTGAGGCTCCTTTCGAGAACCTGGATTATCATCGCACGGATTGACGGCGGAGGGTATAGCGGGATTCGATGCGATATGGCTAAGTTGGGGCCGCGCTGCTGGTGCGAGTAGCGCCCACATCCCAGTAGTTATGGAGTGGGCGTTCGCCCCCGCCGCGCCGAGGGCGAGACGCCCTCGGGACAGCCGGCAAGATGCCGGCGCTACCTATTTTCCTATGCAGAAGGTGACACTAGTGGCTATCTTACACAACACAAAGTCGTTAACAGACGAATGCCGTACTGGAGTACATGTCGGAGTACACAGCAGCGCCCTGTGACGCCCTGATTTCCAATGCGATTGGAAAGTCTGCTGAAGGACACCAGTTCCTTGTGTACTGCCCGTTCATCAATAAGAGCCTGGATTCCTCATGGCGAAGGACTGGAACGAGTTCACGGCGGTCAATGAGAACTGCTGATCGTCTCGGCGGCAAATATCCGCTAAGCGCCTTACGACTGGGCGCGCTTCTGGGAGAACTTAATTGTGACGTTCAGTTCTATCGCGTTGGGCCGCCGCGGACCGACTTCAATCGTGACGTTCTGATCCGTCAGGTTTTCAAGAGCCAACGGCAGCATCATCTGAGCTTCGGGTGAGTTTCTGTCCTTCTTCGCCCGTCGCTTGATCAGATTGAAATCGAGATCACCGTACTTCACCTCGACACCCAGCTGACGAGCTCTCTCTAGTACATCGAGGCTTGGAACGCTCTTTTCTTTTAGGTACTTATGAAGGCCCGCTCTGGTCATGCCGAGCCGAGTGGCAAAGTCGGCGAAGGAAATGCCAGTGTTCTTCTTGGCAGTGTCTCGCGCCTTGGTGAGTTCTTCCGCGAACTTCTTTAGGAAGGCCTTGTCGGCTAAGGAATGTGGTTTCATCGCAGAAAAATCAGTTTACGAGTCTAATGACAATACAGTAGAATGTCAACTGGAGTATACGTAAACTAAAGTTTACATTTTTTGGGGGTACACTCTAGTTGACGCGAACCCCCATGCAAGTGAAGAATGCTCGGTGAGTTTGGGAGGTGCGTATGCTAAGCGCCGCAGTGTCCGGCAGCTTCCATCGCCACATGGAAGCAATCAGTTCGGCTGTGCGAGAACTGGCATCGCTCTCCGTTCGCGTGCTTTCTCCCGCCGACCCTCGCGTCGTTGCAGCTCAAGGGGAGTTCCTGTATGTAGCTAGCGATCGCATTAGGTCTGTGCGGCTCGTACAAGACAGGCACCTGGACTCAATTCGTGCTGCTGATTTTCTCTGGTTGGTCTGCCCTGATGGTTACGTCGGCCAGTCAGCTTCCATGGAACTTGGCTACGCCGCAGCGGCGAGAGTTCCTATTTTCGCCACTCGTGCGCCGAGCGACTTGACGCTGCGGGAGTACGTTACTGTAGTCCCAGCGCTTTCAGAGGCGTTGCATAGAGTCGAGGCCAGCTCACGGCCGAGGCGTCCCGAGGGTGTCCTGATCGATCCCCATGCGTCGGTAGAAGAGGCCCACAACATTCTGGAGCGAATCGAAGCTGCGCTGACTCGCGAACACAGGTCACGCGAGCCCAAGGACGTCGTCTATCGCGATGTGGTGGACCTCCAGACAAAGTTAGGATTGCCCACCTACATGCAGTAGCGATCAGGAGCGCCGGGATGGTCACTCTGTAAATGTTAAGCTTCGAAGAGCTGACGGACGCACGGCGTTCTCTCCAGAGCTTTTGCCTTCTCCATGTCCCCAGCCTTCTCAGTCTCCGATCCGGCACCAGCTTCAAGCTATTCCCGGATGAAAAGAGCTTAGAACGTAGCAGGCGAGTGCGCCACCTGACCACAACCGCTACGTGCTTGGGTTCACTGCTTGACTGTCCGCCCCGATTCTGCCCCGACGAAATCGAGGGTGTGGACCGGCTCTATGGCGTTTTTGCAAGGAGGTCTCTCCGCCGCAAATGGGAGTCCGAAGGATCCGCCCAGATTTACTGCAGGTGTCGCGCCCTTCCATTGGTTATCAAGTTCTCGGAAGAGTTCGATCCTCTCATCGAGGAACATCTGTTGAGAATTCTTGCCCAACTCAGGAAGAGACCCGATAGATTCGGCATTGGGGAAGCCGACCCAGACCAGAAAGAGCGCGACTGGTCTCCCCCCAACGCGTTTCACACATATTGGACCCTTGATATCCTAAGCGAACTCGAGAAGAAATTTCCGATTGCCTACAAGAGAATCTCGGCGAACAAAAAGCTTAACTTTCCGCTTAAGCGCGAGGGAATGCTTTCGTGGACACGTCAGCGGCTGGGATATGAAGTCAGCTTGCATTCCGAACCGAGGTCTTCGGTGCTTGATACCGATCAGTTGGCGTGGAGTCTCGCCATTTTTCTCCGGTTTGATCGGAACTTCCATTCAGATTTAGCGAAACAAGACTTCATCAAACAGGCCCTCAAATGTCTGTTCTCGACTCAAAACGATGTAGGTACATGGCCGCACTACAAGCCATTGTTCCACTATCGCGATGCCGGCAACGCATACTGCTATATCTTTGAGACACTTGCAGTTTTGTTACAGTGCGCCCTCAGAGAAAGGGCCGAAACTGAAGTTATTCAGGCGTTGTTCAAACCGTACTGCAAAAACCTGATGGATCTCTGGCGATACGCCGACTCCACAAAAATACCGTTGCCAGCTGATGATAAGGTCTTCGGCTGGTCGTCCGGGCATCGAATCAGTAACCCAGGAAAGGCTGAAAGCTGGGCAACGGCCAGCGTTTTCCAGTATACGCAGGCACTTAGAAGGCTCGTTGGCATCTGGTGTCGCCAAGAAGCCCTGAAGAACCTCAGTCGGCCTCAAAAGAAACTCACCCCCAAAGAGGCGGCGAAAGAAATTGCCTCTCGCGGCAAAACATGGGGCATTCGCAAGACACCAGTTTCGAGGCAGCTTTGGACAATGTTCATCAACCCAGTGCGAATGCACGAGTGCAATGACAAACTGGAGCCAGACAGTCAGCCAATCAAAGAAGACCACGCGAGATCGGCAATCCTCTTTGGCCCACCGGGTACCAGCAAAACGACTCTGATACGTTCGGTAGCAGATGTCATCGGCTGGAAGTACGTTGAATTACACGCAAGCCACTTCGTGGCGGAGGGGCTGGCGCTAGTCCAGAAAACGGCGGACAAGATTTTCAAGCAGCTATCAGAGCTCGATCACGCCGTCGTGCTATTCGACGAAATTGATGAACTGGTTCGCGAACGTGACATTGAAAAGGATGCGTTTGGCAGATTTCTCACCACAAGCATGTTGCCCAAGCTAGCCGAGCTTTGGGACGCACGAAAAATTTTGTACTTCGTCGCCACGAACCACATCAACTATTTCGATAGCGCAATAATTCGCAGCCACCGGTTCGACGCATTGATACTTGTAAGCCCCCCATCGTTTAGCACCAAGATTGACGAGCTAGAAAGATTGCTTTCAAAAAAATACGCCCTGCCTGGGCGCCATTTCGAAACCAAAGAGCGCGAAATCCAGAGGAAGCTTCAAGGGCTTCGTAAGAAGGAAAAGGAAGCCGAACTCTGCACAGACGAACCACAAGAAAAGCGCCTGCGCGAACACAAACTTGATTCTGAGTTCATGCTGGCGAAACTAGCTTTACTCCGCTGGGATGAACTCGACGAGTTAGCCTGTCGTTTGGCTGCAATTCTGAAATCCCAATCCCCTGCCCCTAGAAAGATATCCTCGCAGTCTTTAGAAAAAGCCTTGAGTAAAGTTGGCGACTCCGAGTGGAGGAAAAATAAAAGTTACTTCGACTTTTTGAGAGACACGCGATCTGAAAGAAGAGACTACCAAATGATCAACGTGTCCGGTCGTGTAGAAAACACAAAGTCTGCTTCGAAAGAATGAGTATGCCCGGGCTTCTGGACACTTTTGAACTCGGGGTAACTGCGCTTCCCCCAGCCGAGCAAATGCTTTCAGCTCACGATCCCACTCTGGGGAGAGTGATTGCCTCCCAGTCAGTTCGATGGCCGTCCAGTCCAACAGGAGACCCGATCTGGGGACTGGTTCGCATCGTGATGGCGCAGCAGATTGCTACGCACGTGGCCTGTCGGCTCGCTGAGCGCGTCAAGTCCGCGCACCCCCAGCTTTTGACACCCTCGTCTACCACAGCGCCAGACCTCGCCAGCCTGTGCGCGTTCGGTCTCCCCGAGCGCCGTGCCAAGTGTTGCGTCAACATTCTGCAGAGATCGGATGAAATTCGCGCGAAGATCCAGCAAGGGCTGACATGGGAAGCGGCTCTCGCGGGTATCAAGGGTATTGGTCCTTGGACACTCTCGGTGTTTCGCATTATGGTCCTTCGTGAACCCGACGAGCTTCCTTTAGGCGATGTTGGACTCGAAAGGGCAATTGCCAACGTCTACGGAAAAGGCAGCAGCGTCGAACTGCTAAGCGAGAATTGGCGTCCCTTCCGATCCGTAGCCTGTTGGTATCTGTGGCGGACTCTCGGAAACGAGCAACTCGGCTGACGCAACGATGCCAACGTTTTATCGATCTACTCGGAAAAATCGAATCGCAGAGGCTTGTACGTTGCTAGACGCATTGAAGCCTCATGGTGGGGAATAAACAGAAGGTTCTATCTAATCGTTTGAGCGATGGCCGCCGCCAAAAAGGCATTTCATTTTTGATGAGTTACCTTCTTCTTCGCCCATCGGGCCTGAGCAGCCTTCCGGGCGTTCTCTTTACGCTGCACAGGCGTAAGCTTCTTGGCCGTCGCCTGTCCGCCTCTGCGGCCCAGCTGTACTGCAGCTTGATTCTTCTTCGCCATAGGGTACGTTTTACACCCGTGCGGACCACTGCGCAACGATTCTTTATGTTCATGCTTGACAATGCGCACCGCTGCGCATATTATCAAGATGAAACGGGCTGAGTGGGTGTTATCAGCACCCGTCCCAGCCCTGACCATAGTCGCCTACGAAGGAGGCAACAATGGCTAGACAGCAACGTAGCACCAACCTCGCTCAAGAATCCACTACTCCCATCGCTCGGGTTGCGCTCTACGCCCGAGTCAGCACCCTCAACAATCAAGATCCAGAAATGCAGCTCGTCGAGCTGCGGGAATATGCAGGGCGCCGTGGCTGGCAGATCGTCGAGGAGTTCACGGACCAGGGCGTGTCGGGCTGCAAGGAGTCTCGGCCGGCCCTCAATCGACTGATGTCAGACGCTTGCCGTCGAAAATTTGACGCAGTCCTAGTCTGGAAGATCGACCGCTTTGGCAGGTCGCTGAAACACCTGGTCAACGCGCTGGCAGAACTCGCGGCGCTTGGAGTGGCCTTCGTCAGCCTGAGGGACAACATAGATCTGAGCACTCCATCGGGACGCTTGATGTTTCAGATCATCGGTGCCATGGCGGAGTTCGAGCGGGCATTGATTCAGGAACGGGTCCGTGCTGGGCTGCGGAACGCACGCGCCAAAGGACGACGACTCGGCAGACCGCGCGTTATTGTAGACGCCTCCCGGATAGCCTCATTGCGTGCTCTGGGACGGTCCTGGGCTCAGATTGTGGCGGAAACCGGCGTCAGCAAGGGGACAGCCCAACGGGTGCATGCAGACAAGTGGGAACCGTCCGCGGCGAGTTGAAAAGGTTGGCATCAAGCACTGAGGTGGCCACGGATTTGGTCGACTCGCTAGAGCAGGAAGAAGTCTAACGGCCTTCGATAGATCTTTGCCAGGTCGCTCAACTCTACTACGTCCACCCGTCGCTCGCCTGATTCAATCTTCGAGACGAATGACTGGGGGCGTTTGAGCTTCTTGGCAACGTCGACCTGGGTCAGCCCGGCCTCTCCCCTGGCTTGCTTCAGTCTTCCAAGGAATTGTGCGTAACGATGGCGGTAGGTGGCATCCTTCAAGACGACTGGATTATGGCCAATCGCACATTGCTATCCCAAAATAGGATATTATTCTGACGATTGCGCGGGGTGCAGCGAAGTGATCGAGATTACATGTCCGCAGTGCGGTGAAACGTACCACGCTGACGAAATCCATGTTGGAAAGCGCATCAGATGCACAAAGTGCAGCTCTCTCCTTTCAATCCTTGGCACCGCAGGCACAATTGTCCAGAGGCCGCCTGAGGCTAACCACGCGTGCCCGCCCCAGCCCTGGGCTGAAACTAGGGTCGCGCCTCCTCGCTCATCGCGCAGGACTGTCTTCGGTCTACCCGCCGCCGTCGTCGCGTTGGTGGTAGTGGTTGCAGTCGGTCTGATGAGTTTCATGCGGCACTCCAGTCCAGTTGAAAGTGCCACTGCTGTACCCCGCACAGACCCAGGCTGGTCCCAGATTTCATCGGATACTGGCGGAGCTACACAGAAGTTATCTGGGAACACCAATACAGCGCCGGTGGTTAGTCAGCAGCCACCGACGGCAGGATTCGATAGCTCACCTTGCGAGGAGCAGATGCCGCGCAGTTCGATGCCGAACGGAAGCCGGATCATGCCCGACGTTGGCACAAACGGTTACGGCGTGTTGGAAGCGCAAAATGGGAGCACCGAGGACGCAGTTTTGACTCTTTACGATTCTGCCGCAGATGAGACGATCAGAGAGGTTTACGTTGCGGCCAAGCACTCCGTTCGGATGGAAGGGATTCCTGAGGGCACGTATGAGCTTGCCTACACTCACGGACTCGACTGGGATGGCGACGACAAATTCCGCTGCGGCGATCAGGACTATGCTCAGTTCGAGCGACAACTTGCCTTCACAGAAGAAAGGGATCAAGAGGGTGTGCGGTACAAAACTATTACGGTGACGCTGCACCCCGTAGTCGAGGGGAATGTTAGAACTAAGAAAATATCCCGACAGGAATTTCTAAGAACTCATCGTCGAATCGCCATTTTATCAAGATGAAGGAACGCCTTCGTTATGAAAGCACAAATCGTTCGACGACCATCCCCGGAAGAAGAGGAACTCGCGCGAAAGCGGGAAGAATTGGCGCTACTCCAAGCTGAACTGGCCGAGCGCGAGCTTCACTTGACCAATCTGCGAGCGGAACTCTCAACGTTCGAGGGCCGATACCTTCGAGAGGTAGGGGTGCTCTACGCGGAACTCGACGATTGGAAAGCCAAGATCGCTCAGTTGATCGCGGAAGAAGAGGGCACGGTCGAAGCTCGATCCGCAGCGACTGAAGCGCGCACGCAGGCGGAGGCATCCTATTCCGCCGCTCATGGCGAGGCTGCCAGAGCTATCGAGTTTACTCCTTCGCCGGAGTTGAAGAAGCTTTACCGAGAGGTTGCGAAACGGGTCCATCCAGACCTTGCCACGGATGAAGCGGATCGCGCGCATCGCGAACGGTCGATGTCGGAGGCAAACCGTGCGTATCAGCAAGGCGACGTTGACGCCCTGAGAAGAATTTTGGAGGAGTACGAGAGCAGCCCGGAATCCGTGCAAGGCACCGGCGTGGCCGCTGATTTAGTTCGCGTCATCCGGCAGATCAGGCAGCTTCAGAACAGGCTGGTTCAGATAGAGATCGAGATCACGACCTTGGCCGATTCCGACATTGCCAAGCTGAAGGTCAAAGCGGAAGCGGTCAGCCATCAGGGACGCAATCTACTTGCGGAAATGGCGCAAGATGTTAAGAGGCGGATTGACATTGAGCGTCGCCAATTCGAGACGCTTTCCGCAAAAAAGTGAATCCCATGAACAACGAAGACGAAAAGACGACGAGCCTCGTGCCGTCGCCGTCTTCTGCCCTTTCGCGCGTTGGATCGACATCTCTTGTGCAGCGCGGAATGCAGGACCGGCTTGCCGCAGAAGAAGCCGAGCAATGGGTCAAGAAGGGTTGGAAACTCTGTTGGCAAGGGCGGCATGAAGAGGGGGTTTTATGGTATCGCAAGGCAGTCGAACGGGGCCTTGCATCAGCACAGAACAGGCTCGCCTCCGCCTATGAGTGCGGACACGGCGTCCCCAAGGATGACAATCAGGCGGCTCTGTGGTATCGCAGAGCTGCCGAACAAGGCGATCCGGATGGACAGTTCATGTTGGCCGTGATGTACCTGGAGGGACGGGGTGTTCTTCACAGCCCGGAGCAGGCCATTTCTTGGTTTCGCAAGTCCGCCGACCAAGGGGACGACGGAGCGCAATTCATGCTGGGCGAGATCTATGAGGCGGGAGAAATTGTTCCGCAGGACTACGATAAAGCTGCATATTGGTATCTGCAAATCGCCGCCAACAAAGACGCCGACGATGACGGTTGGTTTGATATACCTCACCGCTTGGGGCATATGTATGAGAACGGCCTCGGCGTGCCAAAGGACCTTGAGCAAGCCGCCCACTGGTATCGCAAGGCTGCTGAACAAGGCAACGAGCCGGCAAAAGCTGCCCTAGTCGCATTGGCGTCCGAGACGAGGTATCAACAAATCTCGCCGGAGGAAAAGAACACGGTGCTGGACAATCTTAAGGCCGTAACGGAGCAGGGGCTACTGAGCCTTGGCGTGAAACCCTCATTCTTGGGGATTGATCCACGCGCGTTCGTTGGTCCTCAACATACGTTCGAAGGAAATCCACTGCCGGAGTTCTGTTCAATCTCCCGTGACATTCTCGACTGCTTTGCGACGGCACTATTGTCCACTCCAGACCTGGAGTTTCCGGCAAGTCCCCTGGTGATGAGATGTCGGCTAGGTGAGGAACGGAAAAAACTGATGCTGTATCTCACTGCAATGCTAGTTGTGGGCGAACAGACACTTCCTTTGGAATTGAAGGAGGAGTCGGAGGTTTGGATCGGCAGCGACCTTCGCCCTCTGGCGGAAGTAAAAGGGATCGCCTTGGGGAGCATCATGTGGGACAGAAATGGACGGGATTCGTTCTTCTTCTTTGACTATCCCGGCAAAATGATCCGCGACAAGGTTCCCGGACTGGGAGCGCCAGGGGGAGATGGGAAACCACGTTGGCCGGAGTGCGAATTGCTTCTGGACTCCGTGCCTGCGACTTTGCGTGAAACGGCCAAGCGCGCAATAGATTTTGTTGAGTCAACTCCCAAGAGCCTCATTCAATAAGCTGGGTTGCCCAAAAACCTCGCCACGCGCGACCCGCTAAGCAGTTGATTTTGCGGACTCGGAGCCCCGCGATACTGCCTGCCCACAAACAGGTGTTTTCGGGCGGACACGAGGGCCGGCCGTTAGGGCCTGCATCCGACCAGCCGCGGCAACATCTTGCGCTTCGCCAATTCTTACTGCCCGACACTTAGTCTTGGTGCAAGGTGCAGGGTTCAGGGCAGAGTTGTTGCGGTTCAGACCTTGAGCGCGGCACGTGCGTGTCGCTTGATGTCCCCAGTCAGCTTCGCCTTGAGCATCCGGGCTACGGCACCCTGGTTCTTGAAATAGTTCGCGTAGCTCAATTCCTCTCCCTCTCGCCTTGAGTAGCCCCGCGACTCCTTTTTGAAAGCCACAAGAATTTGGTCAATGCACGCTTTCGTTAGCTTGCGCCAATGATTGTAGTGCGTCGGATAATACTCCGCCCACTGCCCACGAAGTTGCGCGGTCAAATCGGGGTCACCCCATTTTGCGCCGACCTCCGTCAACGCCCGAACTATGAGGCTGAACAGCGCGAAATATACATACAATTTCAGATTTCGGATGTAAACCTTGTCTATCCCCAGCTTGCCGCGACTTTCCCATAGCGCAGTATCGAGAAGGTAGAGTTGGAAAACCAGTTCCGGCGGGGTCTCGCGGATCCTTTCGTAGAGATCACCCTCGAAGAGATCGGCCACGTTTTTTGCGACAGCTGGACCTAAACGCGGCTTGGACCAGTAGAAACTCGCAATTAACTGCGTAAGCCATTTGATACTCGTCCCATATTGAATGCCGACGCTACGTAGTTCGCGACTGCGCTGCCTCCACTCGCGGTCGCGTCGCTCGTAGAAGAATCCTTTATTGCGGAAGAAGCGGAACAATTCCAACTGGAAGTCGTCGTTAGAAGCCAAATCCCAGCTTTTGATTGGATTCTGCTGGTTACTGCGCACGGCGATCTTGCCGATGACCTCCTTCCGTCGCTGAATTTTCCGGTCTAGTCCATCGCCGCGCGGTGCCTCGATCTCGATTACTCGAACCATGACGCGGGCGTTTGCAGACGGGTTTGGCACGTCGCGGATGCTGTGAAGCGTCTGCGACCCATTTACCACGCGTGGGTTTTCCAATGTCAACACTTTTTGGCCGGGGTCATAATGCTGTTTTTCGCAAAGCATTGTGATGCCATTGTTGCTGAACGCGAACTCCTTTGGATTTGTATTGAACGTGTCACGGATTCCCCGATTTACTTTTGAGCGTGAAATGCTGATGGCGACACGCACGTTGCGATTGAAAAGGAGATCAAAGGGGTCGCTCTCCATGTAGCGAATAAAATCCACCAAGCGCGCGAACACGATGGAGGTTGCCACCTCAGTATCCGCCTGATCTGCTGGAAGGAGCGCGTTAATCCCGTTAAGGCAGATTGGCGGCGTGCGCGGCATCGCACCGTCAATATCGTCCACTAGGCACTGTATCAAGTCATCCATGTGAAAGACCTTGAGGGCTGGGATGTCTTTCACCTGCTCAAAGTGTGCGTCATTGCAACGATGATTGGTGACGAACATCAATTCAGCTGCACCGTTGTCGTAACGCTCAAACAATTGCTTATATCGCGGCCTGAGTTCCTGCTTTACGGCTTTTTCCAAATAGGCAGCGCGGGCGGCTCGGTTCTCAAAAGCCTGCCAGAAGTATTTGATCTCTTGGTAGAAGGATGGTGGCGCAATCTTGTTGAACTCCTTCGTGAATTTCGTATTGAGGACGTGATGAAGAACGGTCTTCCCGTTGTCGGTCGCAAAAAATAAATCAATTTTCCCGTCCTTTGAACCATCGGACACAAAAATGTCGCGCGGGTTCATAAAGAACAATTCGGCAAACCACCGGCCAAACGCTTGGGGTTCGCCGTCTAGGTGTAGTCTTTGAGTTTCCTTCACGCGGTCGAGCATAAACTCGAACAGGTCGCTCTTATCTTGGGCTGGCATCTGATTTCCTCGGTTATTTCAGATTCGCTAGTTCCACATGCTCCAAACGCTCGTGCAGCGCAACCAGTCCGCGCGTTTGGGGTTCATGCCATTGATCAAGCGCAACTCAAAAGGCGTCGTGACACTCTTGAGGCGTTTAGGTCCAATAGAGCATGATCTGGCGGTACTCGATCTTCTTTGTGCCTGCGATGACCTCGACTAGCCACGGCAGCTTCATCGTTGTGGCGAGTTCGTCATGCTTCGGCCGGAATCCCTCCCTTGTATCGCACAGCGCCGGCTGACTTACATCTCAGCCCCAGTCCTGATTTCATCCAAAACAGCAATCAACTGGGCCACCTGTTCTAGGTTAAACACTCCCTCCACGCCCTTGGGACTGAAGTCGGTAAACGGTGACTCGTAGAGCTGAGCCGCGTGCATCCAGCCGCTCTGCGTGAGATAGTCGATAACGAGGTTGACGAAGTGAATCTGGTTAGCCGTCAACGTCTTCCCTGCAAGAAACCCATTGAAAGCACGTTTGGCGGCCTCCCGGTCCAGTCCCACCAGCGAACGAACAAGGAGACCAAGCCCGCTGCCCGAACGCACTTTCTTTAGTTCGTCTCGCGTTCCGGCGCCGGCCCCAATGAGCATCTCTTCCAGTGTATCCACGTCCTGTTTGGTCAAACGCTCATTGAATCGCAGTTTTTGAATCACCGGATCCTGGTCGTGAGCCCTGAGAAACTGTTGAGTCTTGTCCAGAAAGCGTTCTACATCGTGACCGGAATCAAACCCTGGTAATTCGATTTCCGTTTCCTCACCCATCGAGTCGGTGAATTCGGTGTAGATGGTTGGTCGTTTCGTTTTTTCGATGAACTTCACCAGGCATCGCAGCCGTTTGCGGGCGTCCTCCAGCATCGCGGTCGTGATGTCTTGCCAGTATTCGTCGGTTTGTAACTCGATGATCAGCTCCAACTCGGCCCGCACCATGGGGATGCTGGCTTTCTCATTCAGTGCACGTGCGATATCCCGCACATCCTTGCTCCAGCGGGTGAACGACTTCTCGTGCCGCAAGAGTCCCAACTGAAGGCGCAACATCAGCAGGTCGAACCGCTTCGCTTCCTGATCGTCGTCGACCAGTTCAGACGGCAGCCCTGCCACGTCAGTGACCAGTTCGTTCCTCTCGTCCGCGCCCAGCGCGTCCCACGCTTGGGCATCAGCATATTTCTCCACAAGCTTGCGTTTCGGCCGGACGATGAAGTTATTCACGTTCATCTGCTGAACTTCCTGGCGCAGCCGCTCGGCCACCTCCGTCCGTAGGTCGTTCTTGCCCTCGGGACCTTTCTGCTTGTCCAGTTCGGCAATCAGTTCCACGCGGCTAGAAAATAGCTTCTTGGTCAGGGACTCGTTTCCCGATCCCGTGACCGTCTCCGGGTTCTGACTGAAGAACTCCAGGTTTTGGCAGTAGTCGAAGATGAAAAAGCACTTCTTGTCCCGGCCCAGCCCGAAAAGATCCGGTCGCAGGCGCGTCCCGCGTCCGACCATCTGCCAGAACTTCGTTTTCGACCGAACCATCTTGAAAAACACCAGATTCACGATCTCGGGAATGTCGATACCTGTGTCGAGCATGTCCACCGAGATCGCAATGTGCGGCGCGCGGGCCGGATTCGAGAAATCGTCAATCAGCGACTGCGCATACTCCACCTTGAAGTCAATCACGCGAGCGAAGTTCCCTTTGTGATGTGGATAGTTCTCATCGAAGCGGTCGGCAATGAACTGTGCATGGTCATGGTTCTTTGCGAAGATGATCGTCTTGCCCAGCCGGTCTCCATCAGCCACCTTCATGCCTCTTTTCATCAGGTGTTCCAGAACCTTGTCCACCGTGTCTTCATTGAACAGCCATCGGTTCAGCGCCTCCGGCTCGACGGTTCGCGGGATATTTCCATCTTCATCCCACTCAATCGCATCCCAGCGTTCCTGTTCCTCGTCGGTTAACTCGTCGTACTTCATACCTTCCCGCTGGAACTTGAGCGGCACGGAAACGGCCTTGGGTGGCACCAGAAACCCGTCCTTCACCGCCTCCTCCAGGCCGTAGGCATCTGTAGGGACGCCATCTTCCAAGTCGAAGAGGCCATAGGTGTTGTGGTCCACCTCGTCCTTGGGCGTCGCCGTCAGCCCGACCAGGAACGAATCGAAGTATTCAAAGATGGCCCGGTATTTCTGATACACGGACCGGTGCGCCTCATCGATGATCACCAAGTCGAAGTGTCCCGGTCCGAATTGCCTCCGGCCATCTTTCGTTTCATCAATCAGACGGAGCATAGTGGGATAGGTTGAAACTAGGACCCGTGCTTCGCCGATCTGCTCCGGATGCTCCAGCACATTCACAGCCCCAGCCGAATGCAAATGTTTCTTGAAAACGTTGGTGGTCTGCTTGACCAGCGCGACCCGGTCGGCCAGAAACAGCACGCGCTTCACCCAATTGCAGCGCATCATCACGTCGCAGAGTGCAACCACCGTGCGGGTCTTGCCTGCGCCCGTCGCCATGACAACCAGGGCCTTGCGTTCATGGTCTTTCTCGAAGGCCTCGCCAATGCGCCGGATCGCCCGCTGCTGGTAGAAGCGCTCGACGATTGCCTCGTTGATTTCGGCGGCGCCCAGGCCGGTCCGCGTGCTTCGCCTCTGAATCAGCCGTTCCAGCTCATCTTTCTTGCAGAAGCCCTGCGTGCTGCGCGGAGGATAATTCTGGTCGTCCCAAATCCAGTGCTCGTAACCGTTGCTGTAGAAAATGATGGGACGCTGGCCGAATTGCTTCTCCAGACAGTCGGCATAGAGCTTTGCCTGCTGTTGGCCTACACGGGCATCGCGCTTGGTACGCTTCGCCTCGACCAGTCCAAGGGGCTTGCCGTCATCGCCCCAGAGGACGTAATCAACGAAGCCTTCGCCCTTCTCGTTGGGCATGCCGGTAACCGGGTACTCGCGGTCCTGCTTCTTGTCCAAGGCCCAACCAGCTTCCTTAAGGAGCAGGTCAATGAAGTAGTCTCGGGTTTCGGCCTCGGAGTAGTTGTGAGTGTCCGGCGTCTCCGCGTTCTGCTGCTTGATGGCTGCAATCTCGGCACGCAGGCGTTCCAGTTCGGCATCGAGCGCGGCCTTGCCTGTCAGCAGTTCCGTGAGCTTGGTGTCTTTTTCCGCGAGCTGCGATTCAAGCCGCTGAAGTTGGGCCAGCGTTTGAGGCGGAACCGGCGAGGTCATCGGCAGAAGCAGGGGATTAAAAGTCAGTCCATCGGGAGGCTTATCTGCTTTGCCATACGTCCGCGCCAGCCAGAAACAGATATGAAACAGCTCGCGCACCGCTACCATCGAATCACGGCTCTCTAGCGGTTTGTGGCTGTGCGCAGCCAGATTGCCCAGGTCTTTAATCAACTTGCCTTTGACGAAGATTTTCTGCCCGACTGTGGCCTTGAAGGTTGGCTCGTGGATCAGCGCGCTGAGATTATCTTGGTAGGGGAGCTTAAGTGCTGAGTCACTTTTGTAGAGCCATGCAACCGCTGATTCGAGCGCGCGGCGGGCATAGAAGCAGGCGGCTCGGGGGTCGGGGATGACCTGGGCCTCAGCCTTCTGTGCATCAGCGAAGAGCTGCGGCCACTCGGAGTGGAGGAAGTCGAAATTACTCACACACTGCCCCCACAAGCTGGATGGATTTCACACGAGTCAATCATTTCATACCCCGTGATGCCACATCCCAAACGATTTGTCCGATCAACAATACCGTCAGAACAAAACTTGTCCAGCTCAAGTAGGTGATGCGTCGTTCTAATCTGGATACATCGAAGCGAAGTGCTGATGCGCCGCCCTCAGCATCGACCACTTTTTTCTCTAACGCCTCTATTCGGGAACTCGCTCCGCTTACCAACGACTCGGTCTGGTCGCAGCGAGCAAGCTGAGTGGACACTAATTCAGTCAACTGCTCTACCTCCGACGTTGGCTCGGAGGATTCAGCGTCTGGCTTGCTCGATCCTGCCAGATATTCCTTGATCTTCCGAACGAGATCCATCGAATCAATCTCTGTGCCTAGCAAGTAGCCTACCGCACCGAGCAATATCGCTAAGGGGAGACCGAAAGCCATGCCCATCGTTGCGATTCCCACACCCCCCAGGGCAGCCCCGACGATGGTCAGCATAGTGGTCAGCGTTAGCTTGCCGCCATCATGTTCAGCGATTTCGATCCAGATTCTCTTCCATTCTTTTCTGAATTCGCTGTTGCCGACTGCTTTCCAGAGACGCCGGGGTGCCTCGGAACCAGTGATGTCGAATCTCTTAAAAAGATCTATCAGCTCCTGTATGTACCGAGAAAATCTCTGGGCAGTGTCTCTTGCGTCATCCACGATTGGCATTCTATTGACCTCTCCCCTAAATTGGCTCCGTGCGTAAGGCCGTCCCCCTACACAGGATGGAAAGTCACGTTTGGAAACTCAAACAACGGCTCGCCAAAAAGGGCCGCGCGCACAGCATCAGCAGTTTTCGGCGAGCCTTTAGGCAGTTTTCTGATCCGCTCGAACGCCGGATTTGGCTTGGCCTCCACGTTCACCAGCCAGAAAGGAAAGCCTGCCGGCGTCCCAAGCAACGAATGAAGATAGCGTAGATCATCCATCACGCGGGATTCCAGAGCACACCCGTCGGGTAGGGGACAAAACTGAAGATAAACCAGAGTAGGTAGCCGTCCCGCATGACACGCAGATGCCGCTCGGTGAACCATCTGATAGACGGCGGAACTGAACTCGTCCAAGCAGAGCTTCTTATTTGCATAAAGCTGCAGCAGTGAGAGCCAGCCTTTCATTACGTCGCGCCGGTTTTGCGCATCGCTGTCGTGATTGACACCATCTCGAACTTGATTGACCCACTCGCCAACTTCGCTATATCGCGGTTCTGTCCATTTCGCTTCGATGGCGATGGCGCGGCTTCCATCGATCAACATCACATCGGTATGCGACGCGGTGCCGTGGCCTAGCGGAGGTTTCACTTTGTATTCGAGATGCGCCTCTGCGGAACAGTATTCTACGGCCAACTGTCCCGTAATCGTGCTCCACACCTTACTATCGTTGAGTGAAGAGATAAGTGGGACGGTCGAACGTGTCGGTGATTCAAATTCACTCGACTTGTAGAGGGCAAGTGCGCCATTCAGTTGAGCCAGCTCATTTTTGTCGAAGAAAAGCTTCATCTCACAACTCTCCCCGGAAGGCGCGGTGCTGGAGGACGGCGAAGAGGGTGTCGAGTTCGGCAAGTGAGGCTCGGTGTGAGCTTTTCAATTTTTCGATCGCCGCAACCCTTAGAACAAAGTCATGCTGTAGCTCGAGAGGGGGAACGTCCACCTCAAGAATCTTGAGTTTGGTGACGTTTATTCCCGGCATTACAGCTCCACCGCTTATGAGCGCAAGTTGACGCTCCACGTCCTTGCTGTAATGAAGTTGGTGACTGAGAAATATGGGTTCGCAGATGCTTCTGTCAACCCGTATGCGTAGCAAATCCGAATGCATTATCCCTGCGGGGAAATACTCGGGATAAACAGCACAATTTCCCACCGTACCTTTTCGCGTCATCACTATGTCCCCAGGCCTGAGAGAATACTGAGCTAGGCGTGAGGAAGTCTTGGGAGCGAGAAATTCGTGAGTGGCAAGATCAAAGAGCGCATTGACGTTCTTAATTCCCCAAAGTGGTACACCTTGCGTGGTTACTTCACTTTTGGCGAGTTGTGTTCCGAACGGTCCGCACTTAATGTCGTCGGATGACTCGCAAACCTGTTCGAGCCGTGAGCGCCGCAATCCTCCAGGCTTTTTCGCGGCATTGCCGAAGAGGTCGAGGAATATGGATTGAGTGAGGGTGTCGAGTTGGGTGAGGGTGGCGCGACGCTTGGTCCGCAGTGCCTCCGCTCGGTCCAGCACCTTCGCAATCCGCCGCTGCTCCGGCAAGGGAGGAAGAGGGATTTTGATCTTCCCAACGTGCTCCGGGCGTGCTCTTAACAATGAGCCACCAACGCCAGCCACGGTATTCATGAACTGCGAATGGAACGGGTCACCAACCAGCACATGCCGGAGATAGTCAGGATGCACCCGGTCGCTCCGAAACACGATCCATTCGCCGGAAGCAATAATCCGCCGCCCGCTTCCGTTAGCTACAACCCACGCGCGCCGTATGTGTGGGACGATCCTCGAAAGCAAGACATCACCGGGCCTAACAACTTGCTTTGCTGAGCCGATAGCCTTACCTGCGACAACCTCGGGATGGCCGCTGTCGAAGGCAGGAATGCTGTAGAGGTCGAAGACTTCGTCGGGAAACTTTGAGGGATCAACTGAGCCGGACTTCGACGCCATGATCTCGCCGAGTGCTATGGATGATGCCGTGCTCACTTAACCATTCCCTCCAACTCCTTCATCCCATGCTGAATCTCGACCTCAAGCTTGGCAAGGTCGGCAAGTATCTCTTTCGGCGGACGATGTGCTGCTTCTTCGTGGACAACCTCTTTATAGCGGTTCAGGCTGAGGTCGTAGCCTTGTGCCACCAAGTCGGCTTTGGGCACGCAAAAACTTTGCGCGGTGCGCGGACGCTTACGCTCGCTGCTCTCGCGTTGTTGCCACCGGGCGAGAATGTCGGGCAGGTTATTCTTGGCGTGCTCGTCGGCGGTGAGTGCGGTCTTTGGCGCCACGCCCAGCTTGTCTTCGCTCAATAGCGGGGTTCGCTTGTCGTCGAGCGACCAGCCATCCGCGTCCACATCGTAAAACCAGACACGATCCGTGCCACCGGAATTGGTCTTGGTAAATAGCAGAATGGCCGTGGAGACTCCCGCATAGGGTTTGAACACGCCGCCGGGCAGCGAGATCACTGCGTCGAGCTTCTGGTCCTCGATGAGCATCCGGCGCAGGCTCTTGTGCGCATTGCTTGATCCGAAGAGAACTCCATCCGGCACAATGACGGCGGCTCGCCCACCGGGTTTGAGCAGCCGCAGAAACAGCGCCAGAAAAAGCAGCTCGGTCTTCTTGGTCTTGACCACCTGCTGCAAGTCCTTGGCGCAGCTCTCGTAGTCAAGAGACCCTGCGAACGGCGGATTCGCCATCACCAGCGTATATTTTTCATCCTCGCCCGCATGATCTTGGGAAAGCGAATCGCGATAAACCACGTCCGGGTTTTCTACGCCGTGCAGCAACATATTCATGCTGCCGATGCGCAGCATGGTGTTGTCAAAATCAAACCCGTGGAACAGGTCACGATGGAAATGCTGCCTGAGCTTGGCGTTCGTAAGCACTTCTGAATGCCGTTCGCGCAGCGATTCGCCCACGGCGACCAGAAATCCGCACGTTCCGCAGGCCGGATCGCAGACGATGTCCGTGGGCTTCGGCTCGACCATCTCCACCATGAGCCGGATGATGTGACGTGGCGTGCGAAACTGGCCGTTCTGTCCAGCTGTAGCGATCTTGCCAAGCATGTATTCGTACAGGTCGCCCTTGGTGTCCCGGTCTTCCATCGGGACCTTGTCGATCATGTCCACGACCTTCGCCAGTAGCGCGGGCGTGGGAATGGTGAAGCGCGCGCCCTCCATGTGCTTGGAGTAGGTTGTCCCGTTGCCGCCCAAGGTGCGTAGCCAGGGAAACACATGCTCACTGACCACGGTATACATGTCGCGCGGCTCGAGGTTCTTGAACCGGCTCCAGCGGAAGTCCTGGTAGGGGCGTTTCTTGTCGTCTTTGCCCTCTGGGAAGAAGCGCTTCTGCATTGGCTTCTTTTCCCGGTTGGCCTTTAGTTCCTCGGCGGTTTCTAGTTCGTCCAGGCGCTTGAGGAAAAGAAGGTAGGTGATCTGCTCGATGACTTCGAGCGGATTGGCGATGCCGCCCGACCAGAACGAATCCCAGATGCGGTCGATTTGATTGCGAATTTCACCGGTAAGCATAGGCTGCCAAGGGGGGAGACCAATAATGCTACCTCAGATCGAGGTCGACTGGAGCGCTCCGCTAGGATATCAACTAGCGGCTGGCGCTGGGTTCCACGGCGCGGCTCCCCCGATCGCCTTCGCCGTGTCCGCGCCTAACTTGCTGCTGAACGGGATGTCTGCAACTTGGACACTTCAGCCAAAGTAAGTACCCTGTGATAGCTCAGTAGCCAACGTTCTCTAAAATACCTCAGCTCTCCTCGGGCAGTTTTGATGACAAAATCTCCTGTCGGGGCTGCGGCCATGTTCCGTTTCACTCTTTCGGCCGCGTCTCCCCAAACCTCCATCCCCTCCAGCACCTTCTTGCGATCTCTATCAGTCGCCAATTTGCCAATGATCCATGTCTGGCAATTGCTCAAGCCCTTATAGTCCACGTCGCCTGGATTTTGAGTGGCGAACAGGCAGCACACACCCACAGCCCGTCCCTGGCGAACCAGGTAATTGAGTCCCCACTTGGCGGCTGATTCATACGGGAAGCTGGGAAATAACGCTTGCTTCCCTCCCCCTCCTCCGATCTCGTCGATAAAGAACAAGAGTCTTGGTTGGGACGTTCCTGGTAACCCGCGCATCCACTTGTTAATCTCGTATGCGACCTGCGCGACCACGAAACTGCGATCTTCAAAGTGATCCAGTTCCGTCAAATTGACAATGTTGATCGGCGTTCTATCTCCATCGTGGGACAGAAAAAGATCCATGCTGAGCTGCGACCCTTCAAACCACATCTTTTCGGCTCCGGTCAGCATGGTATTGACCTTATTCAGGAGTCGGTTTCGACGATTCTCTGCATCGATGTATTGTTCGACCGGCAGTCCGCCGATCTCAGCGAACGGAGGTTCCTGCACAAGTCGGAGAAGTTCACGCAGACCCTTTTCGCCCTGGAGGTTTACCCCATGGAGCCAAGCGTGGTGGACCAGTTCGTAGACGAAGCTTCGTTCATTTTCGATCTTGCTCCGCTTCGTCCCTGGATAAAGTCGGTCTAAGAATGCGATCACCAATGATGCGATCAGATTGTTGAATGTTTCAGCGTCTGTCTTGTACAGCTCCAGCGGATAGGGCGGTGCGCCTAAAGGAGATGCGAAACTTAGCGACAAGCCCTTATGAGATCGCGGCGTAAATATGCGGAACGTGACACGTCGCTTGTAGTCCTCTACGTCTGCAGTCGTCAACCCAAATTCAGCCAACTTGTTGACGTGGCGTTCGTACTCTTTTTGCGCAAGCTTCTTTCGGTTAGGTTCATCACGGGCCTCGACGAGTGGTTCGAAATCTTCGGGGCTGGAAGGTGTCAACGCAATTGAGGTCAGATCTCCCTTGAGGTCTATCAAGACTGACGGAATCGATCGTTTTGCCGCCTCTTCTACAATGGCCTTACCCACAACGGTTTTGCCCGACCCCGTGATCCCGCAGATGAAGGCATGTGTCAAAAGATCGGTCTCCGGCAGGAGGCAATCTCTTGCAGACTCGTACTTTCGGCTGCCGATGGTCGCGTACTCTTTGCCGAGGAAGAAACCGCCCTGCTTGGAGAAGTCGATCGGTCGATCAAGAGACAATTCCAGTTTCCGCTTTTCGGGGTCAAGGACAGTGATGACAATATGCTCATCAAGCCGGGGTTGGTTTTCTCGGAACCATTCGCCCAGACCGCCCAAAAGCTTCCGGTGCGGGTAGTAATCGAGCACGTAATTCGTGCGAGCCGCGCTATCGAAGGCGGAAACTGGCTCCTTCTCAAACTTTGCTCCCAAGGCCGACAATATGTCGTCTGGCAACTCAAGATACTCGCGTTTGAATCGCGTGACCGGAATCTTGCACACGACACGAGGTTTCCCCGTGTTCACTTCGCCGGTATCGAGATTTACTGGATGCTCGTCGTCAACTTGCATGGGACCTCCGCGGTGATTCGAGTAGTTGCAGATACATTCGTAATTCCGCCCTCTCTTGGACGAGTTGGTTTTCATCCTGCTGATCGAGAACGCTCATCGAATCATTCAGCTTGTTCCCGAGTTCATCGGTGAGGTTTTGGTTCTCCTTGAGCTGTTGTTGCAACTCCTCCAATTGCGTCCTGCCACGAAGAACATTGTTATGGCTTTGCTCGATCCTGGCTTGCAAGTCAGCAGCTTGCTGGTAGGCTGACTGCACCTCGTCGTCGATCCTGGATTTCTTTGGCTGGATTCCCAGGACACTGCCGGCTGTTCGTGACCTCCAGACCAACGCAAAGAGCGCGCCAACCACGAAGCCCGACCCCAGGTATAGAGCTAGTACGCTTCTTAGACGAAGCCAAGCTGCGAATGATACGAGAGAGACACCGGCTCCGATACGCACTGCATTCGTCAGCATTGGACGTTGAGCACGCAGCATTGCCTCCCGACCCGCTAGCGCCTTGTGTTGGCTTTCGAGCTTGGCGCATTGAGCTTGGCAATCCACAAGTCTGCTAGCGGCTTCAGTCCCATTCCGTTCCTCTTGAGCCTTCCAGTTCTCAAGTTCAGCAACGCGGGACTGGACAGCAGCAGCTTGGCTCTTCAAGGTCGTGATTTGCCGCTCTAGTTCAGCGACCTCCCGGTGTAAATCGTCGAGTCTTTGGAGAGCTTCTGTGATACTACGTTCACGGATGGTCCACAGAGTCACCCACTCCTTGAGCGCCCAGCGACCATCCACCAGCTGCAGAAGATCAGGATCGGTGATGTCCATGAAGGACAGCTCGCGTATGTGCGTCACTCTGACCACGAAAAGTTCGGCGAGCCGAATCGAGATCTCTTTTGGGAACATCGGCACGCCTGTGTCCTTTAGGACCCGCCACACCCACTTCTCTTCTCCTATCGCCATCAGCAGTGAAATCGGCGAGATGTCGACTGCTGAATCTTCTGCCTGCCACGAGGCTAACCCCCAAAGCCCGCTGGCGGGCTCCCGTTTTACAAACAGATGAGTGTTGTATGAAAGAATTGCTTCAACGCTACCCGCTCTAGCATCGACCCTCTGCTTGGCTAACAGATCCGTGATCTCGCGGTAATGCAGATATTGCATGCGTTCCTGGAGGAGAGCATAAATAAGGTGACGCAGGTACTTTCGCGTGTATTTGTGTTCTGGCTCAGTCCCGGACGGTGGTGAGGATTCTTGATCCTCAAACAGGGTATAAAGTCGTAGACACGTGTCCCCCGGATCGGGCGCCCTTAGGTGGATCTGGTGGCCGGGCTCAAGACGATTCTCCAGGAACCAATCACGGATCTCGTTTCCAAATACTCTGTTCAACTCCTCGTCGAAAGTTCCCCGAATCTCATAATCTCCGTACACTTTGAGCGTGAGCGGTGAGCCCAGTTCATAGAAGTCCAGCATTTTTCGTAATTCACGGCCACAAACCAGGGATCCAGTCTCCAAGCAGTTGCTTGTAAGGGTAAATACTACCTCTCTCGCGGGAGGACTTAGGGCAGCAACCAGCCCCTGTGAAGTGGCGGATATCAAGAACCGTTTGAGGCTGTCCGCACTGAGACTGGTTGCGATGGAGAGCTCGCGTGTCTTCGCAACATTCGGTGAAGCATCTTGCGAGAAAAGGAACTCGGCGATACCAGAACAACTCATCGATCCTCGTTCTCTTAACAACGACAATACCGTCTGGAGTTGGCGATCCTTTAAACCGATGATGCTACTCGCTGAGGCCCAAGTATCGCCGAAGACGACGAATCGGCCGTCTTCCGTGAGTGCCGTCCTGAGCCTTCCAGATATGGCTTCGTAGAATCTTGTCACAATCGTAGCGGGAGTCATGTATTCGCCGGTTCCACTTGGCCACTTTCCCGAGAAACGCAAAGGCAGACTGGGGCAGTTGCTGACGTATTCGTGGGGAAGAAGATCTCCGGCATAACGGACACAAACGCTGTCAAACGCAATCCGGTGGCCATCAACGCTCGTTGAGTGCCCTGGATTAACATAGAGGACCTGCGCGAATCGTCGCCCGCTTTTCGTTAAGAAGAAGATCACCTCTCCCGGTGTATATTTTTGCTCGGGAGAGTACACCCGGTAGCCCTGCTCATTTGATTCTGCTTCGATCGTCGCCCTCACAGCATGTTCAGCCAGTTCCCTGGTCGTTGCCGTGCCGGACTTTCTTAGTGCGGAATGCAGGGAGTCAAAAAGCGACGCCGAGGGCAACCAATCGCGCGCCCAAAAGGTTTCTTCGAGGAGTGTTGTCGGCATGATGGTATACCGTCCAGCCTAGGTGCGTGGGCAAGCGCACCCAAATCCGGAAGAATTGACCTGGGGGAGCACAAACAACAAGAAACATTAGCACATTTTCGGCGGAGCAGCCGTGACCCGTGTCACCCGGAACGCACACCCATCAGCCTACGCTCAAACTGCACAATGGCCGGGATCCAGTCCGTCGTGGTGCTTGAACGGCCCAAAATCATCTGTTTTTGAGCCACTCCCCGAGGTGGTTTTGTTCCCTTAGAAATCAAGTGGTTGGGCAAATGCCAATCGCGAGGGTTTTTGGGCAACCCGGTCAATAAGTGTAATGGCGATGTTACGCCACCTGACCCAGTAGGGATGAAGTTCAGCTACTGCTCCGAATCAGGCACCACAGTCGCTCACCGTTAGAATTGCTAGAGATGCCGAAAGTCTATTGTGACCATAATTTCGTTATTGCGGGACATGACGCCCCAGCCGACTACAAAGCTCTCTTAGCGGCCGCCGCACAGCGCGGGATCAGGTTCGTGTTTTCGCCTTGGCACTGGCTCGAAATGGCCCGGGACCCCGACCGACTGCGGGGCTTATCAGTGGCCGCGTTCGTTGATTCGCTCCGACCACTGTGGCTGCTTGACAGGGTGTCGTTACATGCACGGGAAATACTGATCGCGCTTTTTGTGAAGACCGGAATGCCCCCGAACACCGGGCCAGCGATAACGACCTTAGAAGCGGTTGTGGAAGATTTGAACCGTACCAGGATGAGAGGTTCACCCAGTGCGCTGCGACGGCTTGCCTTTAGTTCTCCTGATTTCGTTAGAGGACTGCAGCGAATCGGAGACGATCACCCTCTGGAACTTGCAATTCGCAACAACTACAAAGCTCACCAGCAGAACATGCACGACTATTGCTCGGGCAGGTTAGCAAGTTGGATGCTATCAAATCTAGACACCGAACATGCCCGCGTGCTCATGGAGTCAATACACGACTTGAAAGCACTGCCAGAGAACATAAAGGAAGAATTCTTAAAAGACTTCAGAGTAGCTCTGTGCCCAAGTATCGCTGTAGAAACTGCTATCACCCAGGACGGATGGCAACATTACCGCGAGATGAGTGATCATAATTTTCGTGACTTGCAGCACGCAATGGCCCTGCCCTACGCTGACGTGTTTGTCACCGATGATCGAACAATTACAGCGATAGTCAACAGAGTTTTGCCCATGTTTCCATTTCGCACCGCTACTGTTTTGACGCGGGTAGAGTTTAACGGGCGCTATCTCTAAGAGGAGTCGATGAGTGTAATGGCGATGTTACAACAGTTGACGTGTTCGCAATGAAAGTTGCGCTAGACTTGACACTCGGCACAGCGTAGGCAATGCGTGGCAAATGTGTGTCAAGCAGCCTGTCGTTGGAGGGAGGGAGCGATGTACTTCGAAGCGCTACCGCAGAAGGCGGAGAGGAATCTGCTCCGCACCGCGGCTGCTGTTAGAGGCGTCCTGCCAAAGCGAATCGAGACTTGGGAGGTCTGGACTGGAGCCTTTGAAAAAGAAGGCGACGCTCGGCCCCTAATTGACCAGATCAAAAAATGGTCTTGCGCAGATGGGCCATGTCTATATGTTATTTCTCGCTCGACAGACAGCCCCAGCAGTGAGATCGTCTCACGGAAATTTGCGGATGCAAAAGACACCGACGGTGACGAGCGACGATGTTACCCCAGGCTGAACGCGCCGTCGTCTATCCTTTACGTAGGAAGCTCCGAAAAGATCCACCAGAGGCTAAAAGAGCACCTGGGGTTTGGGTCAAAGAAAACTTTTTCTCTTCAACTAGCCGCGTGGGCACGGCAGCTCGATCTGGGCCTGAAAATATGCTGCGCCCAGTACCCAGCGGACACCCCATCTGGGGTGCTACAGGCTCTAGAGGATACACTCTGGTTTGAACTGAAACCAATGTTTGGCCGTCAAGGAGCACGTTAACAGAGCGCGGAAGCCGGTGTCTGCCATCTCGTGATTGCCGCGATGAGATAGAGATCATCGCGTAGAGCCTGTCAGCCTCTGAGTGAATAGGTCAACTACCTGGAGGGTGTGCCGAGTGCGCACCAATCCGATCACTAACGAATTAGACTCAAGGCCGTTTCTGCGGAAGGCCCTCGTCAGCCTGCGACAGCTGCTGAATTAGTTGCCGCCTTCTTTCTTTTCTTTCGCAGCGGCGGAACACAATTCCGAAGGGAAACTAGTCCCCCATGCCTTCCGGTACTGAGCGCTGAGCCGCAGCCTGCGGGCCGGCTCACTTTCTGCCCGCCAACCCGCCACATAGATGTGAAAGATAGGCTGCCGGAACCGATTTCCGTGCAATGGGCATTTCACTCTGGCAGCGATTTGTTCCTCAAGGTCGGAACAGAAAAATGGTTGCTCCCTTTCCGGGAAGCAAATGCAGTCCGGAGAGAATACCGACTGGGCCTTGAGAGCCTCCTCAACTTTTTCAATTCGCCTCAGCAGCGTTCGGATTCCCATGTCTCGCTCTCGCCATTCCTAGGCCTCGGTCCAGATCCGGTGTCTCCATCCAGGGTCGCCGCTGCCTCCCACACTTCTGCCTCGAAGGCTTGGCGGCCGATCCTTCTCAATCGCTCCGTTTTCTCCGACCAAATGAGAGATTTGAATATCGTGGGGCTCGGATTGGCAAGGTTCTTCAGAGCTTTCTCGGCTCGCTCGATTCGCTTTAGTGTGGTTCGGATTGCCATGGTTGGTTTGCCTCTTCCGCGCGTTGCCTTCGCATGTAAGCTCGGTTCCGCTCTCTTCTCGTTCCGCCCTCTGTATCCTCTCGATGGCCTCCTTGCGCCATTCCGGGAGGTAGAGGCGCTTCGCGTAAAGTTGAGAGAAAACACCGGTTTTGGCTTCTGCGCTGATCCGCACTGGCTGAATATCGCCGGTGCGCTTATAGCCGGTTTCGAACATCTTTACGATCGGCAGGTCTCCCACCTTCGGATGTGTCCTCATGCTGACGATCCGCTGGATGAATAACTCATCCAGGAATTCACGGGTCAGCACGATTCGGTCCTTTGCTGTGTCCCATGCTTCGTCATGTTTTCGTCTTTCGAACTCTCGAAGGGTAGGCTGGACTCTGGGCATTTTGAGCAGTTCGTAGCCCCACCACGCCGAGTAGCCCGCTTGCAGAGACGCTTGTTTGGCGTTGCCAGTGAGGACGTAATAGGCGCAGAAAGCGACTTCGGCTGCGGTGACCGCAGTACGGGTCTTCCTGCCACGGCGGTTGAGATTCCCAGTCTTCGTCTCATGAGCGCGGTGGAGCTTGTCGGGGAATTGTGGGGTTTTCATGGGGATCTAAGCTCCTTTTGCCTTTGCCAGCATTGCATTTGCCGCCAGAGCAGCCTCGATCTTTGCCAAGCGGTCTTCAACCGGACCCTGTTCTAACGAACGCAACAAGACGCTGGCCAGAAACCCAATCGCATTCGCGGCCCGAAGATCGAATGGGCCTTGCCGGACACGGTTGATCGTTTCTTCCAAGAGTTCGCTCACCTCCCCAATGTTTTTCAGTGGTCGTTGGGCGAGATCACATTCATCAGCTTTCCAGCGGCGATTCTTCTGTCCTCCCTGCCGGCCCAGAGTGGCTAGTTTTTCGGGATGCGCGTGAAAGAAGCACAGACCTCCCTCCAAGGCGGGCGCCTGGCACGCACCACCAGCCTTCGTCTGAGCCTTGCAGTGCTTCGAACTTCGCTGTTTCGAGCCTTTCTGTGCCTTAAGGCTCATGGGTGTACCCTCCCTGCCTTCTGCGACGTGTGACTCCCAAGGACTCGACCGCCGCCTTCAGGCGCAGATAGTTTCGTGATGTTGCTCTTCCGCTTGGTCATTGAACCCGCTCCGACTGAATCGGGTGACAGAGATTACAAACTCGATCGCCGTTCCGCCTTTGCCACCAATCCGCATGTACGCCATGGACGTAACAGCGCCGTTGAACACCAGAGTCTTCCCCTTTACCCTCCAAGTGGGTCTCCCCCCCTTTTTGATCCGCTGCAGCCGCTACAACCAGCATGGATACTGGCGATTCTTCGCCTTTTGAACCCGCTACGGTTCCGTCTCGTAGCGTTTCGGAAAAGTGGGTCCCACCCGCATGGATATTGGCTTGTAGCGGTGTAGCGGCTGGAATGGAGGGGGGAGGCGGTCCAGGGAGAGTTTTGGAGAGATAGCGTCTCCAGCCATCCTCGAATTGATTGCGCTCGTAACCCTTTTGCACCCCCGTGGCCGTTCGGATGTTCTTCGGGCAGATTTCGAAAGGCTTCAGCAGACGTGAAAGACCGACAGCGGTCATTGGCTTTCCGCGGTTCCATTCCGCCCACGGTGACGTTTCCACCTTCGACAGCTTCTCAAGCAGGTCTGTGGTGGTCATCTTGTCGAATTGGTCGTCGTTGTCGTAGATCAAGCGCACGTCGGCGAGCAGTTGAATCCCGATCGAAGTATCGTCTGCTGGGCGGGTGCCGTAAATCTCGCACAGGACGGCTCTGGCGTGGCAGGGCCAATCTCCGCCAGCAGCGTCTGCAATGGCTAGCAAAACCCTCGCTCCGTCTTTCTGCCGATCGGTCAATATGTCGGGGAAGTCCGGCGACTCCTTAAAACTGGCTGCGCGCTTTTCAATCCAGTCGGCGAAGCGCCGGCGCAACTCTGCAGCTTTCGCCTTGATCTCAAAGTTGTCGTGATCGAGGTAATCGACCTTTTCCGTGGGCAGTTTCCGGCCGAGCGTAATAGGAAGCGAACGACCCGAGACCGTGGGCGGTAGATTGCCAATTCCGGCCAGTACCTTCGGACAGAAGACCCGAAAGTCTTTCGGTGTATGGTTCTTTCCGACAACGCGCGCGATCGTGCCGTTATATTTGGCGCCCGCATTGAGCACCTGGCGGATCGCCTGGGCGGTTTCCTTGTCGCCTTTGAATGTTGTGTCCAACTCATCGAACAATAATGTTGGCTGATCGACCTCGATCTTCCGAAACAACACGGCGGGGGAAGCGCCGTCCACTTTCCAAGGTCTGCGCACGACAAACTCTAGAACCTCAAGCAGAAGCGATTTCCCGCACTCAGGTGCCGCGCTTCTCACATTCAGGTAGGGCGTCCACGCTGCGGACTCAAAGCAATAGGTGTGAGCAACCCACAATGCGATCGCCGCGGACTGTGCAGACGAGAGAATGACGAAGCGCCGGAGAAAGCTTTGAACGTCATCGAGGATCTTCGCTCCTTCCATGGCACCCTCGAATAATTGAGTCATAGCATCGTCGCCCATGACACCGATGTAATCGTCGGGACCGTTGATGCCTTCGCCCGTGGGAAGATCAAGTGTGTGCACGTCGGCACCTTGCTTGCGCAACTGGCGCACTAAATCATTTCTGGCCGCAAGCACCTTGGGATTGCTCGCGCAGTTCGCGTCTAGCAAGATGTAGGTGCGCCGGCCTCCACGAGCGATACTGAGATCGCGTATAGCGCCCATCTCCGGCACTCGTTCGCCGGTCGGAGTTTCCTTGATGCCCGTTTTTCCAACCCATCCGTAACAGCCGCCCATCGCAATGGGAAGGATCTTCTGCCTGGTCCGCGCCGCCCATGCCGTCATCGCCAAGGAACTTTTTTCCGCCTCGACCAGCACAATCGGAACAGCGACATCGGCAAACAATTCAGGGGTGGGTGGAAAGTAGAACCTCTTGCGGTCACCGTAAGGCACGATATATTTCTTTTTCGGCTTGCCGTCCTCGCGTTCGGGGTGGTCGCGTCGTATCCGGACATAGGTGCGCCGCCGTCCGTTGCTCATGGTCTCAGGTTCGAAATAGGGAAAAGCGATGCCGGCCATGTCGCCGCCGCCCTTGATGCCATAAGTCCTACGCGCTTCGCTGTCGGTAACGCGCTCAATGCCGGCCAGGTCGAGCAGTTCCGCGGGGATGGACAACTTGGCGAAGTGCTCCAGATCGGCCTGCGTTAATGTAGTCATTTCCCTAGGTCCTGGGTAGTGTCCCAAACGCAACTTCGGGCTACGATCGCCGTGGCCCCCATTCAGTGCGCCTCGCAGTTCGCGTTTGCGGGACTACTGGCCCGACTCGCTGCTATCTTCCGAGAAATCCACCCTTCAATTTCGGATTCAACCCAACCAACTGCCCGCGCGCCGAGAGACACCGGCCGCGGAAATGAGCCGTCTGCCACGTGCAGGTAGATGGTGCTGCGGGAGAGACCAGTCCGGGCCTTCACTGACGGAAGCCTAAGGATCACATTCGCCATGTTCGAACCTCAATAGAAGCTTCAAGACGATAGTAAAAAAATCGTCTGGGGCGAACAGGGACAACCTCGGAAAAATTTTGCTTGCTTACTTGTCCCGGCGCGTTCTAAGCAGGCTCTCGATATTTTGAATTTCTTTTGCCTGTTGGCGGAGGCGCTCTGGGTGGCGGGCGACTAGTTTCTTGAGGCTCTCCTCGCTGGAGGAATCATTGGCGCTGAGGGCGTCGTGGGCTGCATTGAGCAACCGCGCAAGCAGAGCTGTATGATTTTTTCCCGTGCTTTTCTTAACGTACCTGAAGAGCTCGTAGATGCCACCTGTGTTCTGCGTTTGTCGTACAGTCGATCTCAGATGGGAAATGGCCTGAGCGTTCCTTTCTGCCCATTTTGCGTACTCTTCCATGTGCTTAACGGTGTCCGTGGGACAGGCCAGTGCTTCCTCGACTCTGTATCCAAGAGCCCTCGTCCAAGACTCCGCGGTGCTCATCGGGTCGCCAACGACTTGACCCACTCGAACTGCAAGGCCACTCATGGCACCGGCCAGCTTTCTAAGCGTGGCCTCCTTCTCCTTCAGCGTCTTGCCAGTCCGGGAGCTCGTCCTTGCGATCACGACGGTCTCGAGAAAACCTACGACTATTTCGCGATTGGCGCCACATCTACTGATTTCTTCTAGATCTGCACAGACGTGCGGCATCTTTTGAATCATCTCCATGAATTTCCTGTCGGGAGAGAAGATGGGATTAGGACGTTTTTTTTGGCGCTTGCTATCAGTCCTTGCCATATATGGTCCCTTCAGAGCCGTTTTGAAATCGGCGTCACAACCCGCAAGATAGTTCCTATTGAAAGTTGGCTATGAGTATTTCTTTCTCGGTCACGAGAGCCTCGACGTAGTCCCCCCAGACCTGCAGCATCTGGCGCCTTTGATCAGCATATTCGGCGCGGTTGTAGACGCCCCGCACTCCTTTTATCAGGTGGTTCAGTGACTTCTCAATCACATCGGAAGCGAAGCCCTTTTCATGTAGCAGCGTCGAACCGGTTCGCCGGAAATCGTGAATTGTAAACGGCGGAATCTCAAAGGTAATGCTCCCCATGGCCTGGTTCATCGCGTTATGTGAGAAGGGCTTCGACAGGCCACTCCTCCCAGGCATTACCCATGCTGACCCACCCGCCAAGGCTTTCAGTTCCTGAAAGAGCTTGTTTGCTTGTGTTGACAGATAAACTATATGTGGCTGCTTCGTCTTAGAATTCTCAGCAGGGATCTCCCATTCTCCACCCTCCAGATCCACATCCTTCCACTGCGCCAACAGCAACTCGCCCTTGCGCACCATCGTGAGCAGTATGAGGTGTAACGCCAATTTGAACTGGCGTCGAATGTTGGATCGATAGAGCGTGTGCAGGTAGATGCGGATTTCGTCAGGGGTTAGGGCACGCGTTCTAGTTCTGATCTTCGTGATAAAGCGGGTTGGAAGCGCCATGGCGGGATTCGCCTGAACAACACCACAGACCACGGCATAATCGAAAACGCGCTTGATCAGATTTCGGATCTGCGCCGCAGCCGATTCTTTCCCATTGTCGCGTTTGCGGAAAACCAAGGTCTGCACATCGGCAGCCGTCACCTGGCTGAGAGGCTTCGGGCCAAGAACCGGAAGTATCTCGTTGTCGAGATACCGCCGCATATCCTTCGGGTCCTTGCGATCCCGAAGCACAATATCGCGATAGTAGCGCTCAGAGAACTCGCGCATCGTGCAGTCTCTTGTGAGTGCCATCTTGGCCAGCCGTTTCTCCTCCGCAGGAGAACGACCGCCAGCCAACAGTGTCGCCTGCTTGTCACGTTCACACCGAGCCGCTTTGAGACTCAAGTCCGGGTAACGGCCGAGCGAAACCTTTTCTGGCCGGCCCTTGAAACGATAGCGAAACAGCCATGAGAACTTACCGCTCGGGAGAACCTCCAAACAGAGTCCTCTTCCGTCGGTCACTAGGAAGCGTGTTTCCCGCGGCTTCAAGGCTCTGATGCCTGTATCCGTCAGTGGCACCTGCCCTCCTCACTGTGTACTCCAGACCCATTTCTAGCCATTCTTGCGTGCGGAGTACACGCTGGAGTACACATTATGGTTCGGCTGCTCGTGTACTCCGCTGGACATTATAGGACATTATTTTCACAAATATCAATGGGTTAGTGGAAGTTTTTACATTTCATCGAACCCCATCGGGCGCTACTTTACTTTCCTATGCAAAAGGTGCTGAAGATGCGGTTCAGGATGTCGTCGGTAGTGGTCGCGCCGGTGATTTCGTCCAGTGGGCGGAGGGCCTCGTAGAGATCGAGGAGCAGCATCTCGTGGGGTACGCGGGCGACTACGGCAGCGATTGCGGCGTCGAGTTTCATTAGAGAATCGTTGACCAGTTTCTGGTGACGGACGCTGGTCAGGAAGCCGGATTCCTGCTGGGTGGTCGCTTCTCCGGCAACGTGGTTGAGGATGGCGGCGCGAAGGGCGGGGATGCCTTCGCCGGTCAGGGCGGAGGTTCGAATGCGAACCGCCGACGAGCTAGGGGACGGGCCCACCCAAGCAGAGCTTGGGTGGGGCACCCGCTGTTCTTTGGACGGGCGAGGGCGGCCGTCGCTCCACTTATCTGGGAGGTCGGATTTGTTTTCAACTACTATGGCGGGACGGTTTTCTATTTGGGTTAGTAACTGCTCGTCTTCTTCGGTTGGGGGCTGACTTTTGTCGATTACTGCCAGGACCAGGTCGGCATCGGCCAGGGCTTCCATTGATTTCTTGATACCGATGCTCTCGGCTTCGTTGAGGGCCTGGCGGATGCCGGCGGTGTCCATTAGTTGGACGGGGATTCCACCTATGGCTACGGTTTCACTTACTAAGTCGCGGGTGGTGCCGGGCTGGGCAGTTACGATGGCGCGTTCGCGTTCAACCAGGCGATTAAAGAGGCTCGACTTGCCTACGTTGGGACGGCCTACGATGGCGAGGGTAAGTCCCTGATGAACCAGCTTGCCGTATTGGAAGGTGGCGGCCAATAGTTCTAGCGGGGCTTTGATTTGGGCGATGCGTTCGAGAATGATCGCGTCGGGAGCGACGGAAATGTCGTCTTCGGCGAAGTCGATGCCGGCTTCGAGCAGTGCTATGAGGTCAACCAGTTCGCGCTTGATGGGCTTGAGGCGATGGGAGAGCGCGCCTTCGAGTTGCTGCGCGGCGACTTTGGCTTGAAATAAAGTTTGCGCTTCGATCAGGTCGCGGACGGCTTCGGCTTGGGTTAGATCGAGGCGTCCGTTGAGAAAGGCGCGCATGGTGAATTCTCCGGGCTGGGCCAGGCGGGCGCCTTGGGCGAGGGCGAGTTCGACTATGTGGCGGAGGACCACGGGGGCGCCGTGGGCGGAGATTTCCACGATGTCGTCGGAGGTGTAGGAATGGGGCTTAGCGAAATAGGTGACTACGACTTCGTCGATGCGGGCGGCGGGCATTTCGTCGGGCGATGGGCCCACCCAAGCGGAGCTTGGGTGGGGCACCCGGAGTTCGACTAGTTCGCCGAAGACGGATCGGGAGGGCTCGAGTTCATGTTTCAGGCGGAGCATAGGCGCAGCGATGGATTTCGCTTCTGGGCCAGCGAGACGGACTACGCCTATGCCGCCGCGACCGGGCGGAGTGGCTATGGCGACGATGGTGTCGTCGAGATTCACAGGAACATTCTAGTCGTGTGACGCATCGTTCACGCTTGGCGTTTGTCGATCGCTGCGTGTCCACTTCCGATAAACAAGGAATTGGTACAGGGCGAGACCGACGGGAATAAAGCAGAAAACAAACGGGAACCATAGAGCGCGTTTCAGCCACGACGATTGGTCGAAGTTAAACCAAAAATAGAGCATCGCCACCCATAACAAAGCCCCTCCGATTACTTCCGGAATCAAGACCAATCGTAAGAAAGCTGCGGTAGCTGGCGGCAAAGTTTGCGAACTCACGACAACCAGAGCGGCGCGTGTTCCGGCCAGTGTCCCACTCAACGCAAGAGACAGCAGCGAGCAAACGAGATAAACACGGCGCGCAGTGAGGGAAACCAGCCAATTCCGTGAGATTGGCAAGATCATCATCGGACGAGAGCTTACCACGTCCGACTCCCGTTTGCGGCATCTGGTTCGCGTCATTTATACTTACGGTTTGCCTCACGCACGTTGAATCAGTCATTTATTCAGCGATCGATTCAGTAATCGATTCAGTAAGGGAGCAGGGATTTTCGATGCCGAAACGTACATTTCAACCCAACCGGCGCAAGCGCTCGAAGAAGCACGGGTTCCGGACTCGCATGAAGACGAAGAGCGGGGCCGCAGTGCTGTCGCGCCGCCGGGCCAAGGGGCGCAAGCGCGTCTCGGTGAAACCGGGTTTCCGCGAGTAGTCTTTCCCCCGTACATCAGTTGCCGGTTGCCAGTTGCCAGTTGCCAGAAAAAACGGGGCCGCGAGCTAACCAATGGGTACACCAGGATGGTGAAGGGGTGAGCGGCGACGCTTCCGAGCAGCGAGTTCAGCAGCGGGCGGCGCAGGCGGGTTTTCCGCGGGCGGCGCGGCTGTTGAAGCACGCCGACTTCGAGCGCGTGTACAAGCAGGGACGGCGGCAGTTTTCCCCGCACCTAACCGTGTTTTATTTGCGGCGGGCGGAGGGGGCTTCGCCGGAAGCTGCTTTACCTTTGCCGAAGAACGCGCGCGTCGGGTTCACGGTGGGCCGGGCGCTGGGCGGCGCGGTTGTGCGGAACCGGATCAAGCGGCGGCTGCGGGAAGCGGTGCGGCTGCGGCGCGCGGCGCTTGCGGGAACGGGCGCGATTGATGTGGTGATCAATCCCAAGAAGTCGGTGCTGACGGTGGAGTTTTCCGTGGTGCTCGAAGAAGTGGGCCGGGCGCTGGATGCGATCGCGAAGAAGATGGTGGAGAGATGAAAAGTCTGGCGCTTGGGCTGTTGCGCCTTTATAAGCGGTGGATTTCGCCGGGGTTTCCTCCGGCTTGCCGGTACGTGCCTACTTGTTCGGAATACGCGATGGAAGCGGTGGAGCGGTATGGAGCTGGGCGCGGACTGGCGATGGCGGCGTGGCGGGTGATGCGGTGTCATCCGCTGGCTAAGGGCGGGTTGGATTTGGTGGTGAAGCATCCTGTGGAGAATCCCACGCATTCGCACTGAACGTGAATGAGTGGAGCCCCTAAATGGGCATCCGATTTCGCGGAACATTTTTCGTGGAACATTCGGCATCGCTGAAGCGATGCCCTGATACGAACCTTCTTCGCATGCAGCTTATAGCGACTCACGCAGAAATGGCGAGCTGATCAATTGGCAGAATTTAATAATCCGCAGCAGGAACCGGGGATGGAGCGCAAGCTGTTGATGGTGTTTGCGCTGACCTTCCTGGTCATCATGCTCTTCCAGCCGTTGATGAAGAAGTATGGGCCGCAGCCTCCGGCGCAGCAGGCGAGTCCGCAGACGGCGCAGACGCAGAATCAGGCGCAACCTTCTTCGCAGAATCCCGCACAGGTTCCAGCGCAAATCTCGGCGGAGCATGGCAACGCTGGCAAGGCGGCGGTGCGGGAGACGGGGCAAGCCCCGTCTCTACAAGCGGCCAGCGAGTCGGAGACGGTGATTGAGAACGACGTTTACCGGATCGTGTTCACCAATCGCGGCGCGCGGGTTAAGTCGTGGGTGCTGAAGAAATACACCGACGACAAGGGCGGGCAGCTCGAACTGGTGAATGGAGCGGCGGCGGAGAAGTATGGATATCCGCTGACGTTGTGGTCGTATGACGAGGGGCTGCGGAATCAGGTGAACTCGGCGCTTTATGTTGCCAGTTCTCAGTTCTCAGTTCCCAGTTCTCAGAAAACCGGCTCGGCGTCCGCGCTTGCTTCTTCTCCACAAGAGATTAAGTTCGTCTACTCCGATGGCGATGTGCGGGTGGAGAAGAGCTTCACCTTCGATCAAGACAGTTATGTGGTTGGGGTGAAGACGGCGGTGTACCGGAAGGGGGCGCAGATCACGGCGTTTCCGATGTGGCCGGCGGGGTTTGGCGATCAGATCACCGCTCCGCAGTATGCGGCCAGCCAGATGGCTTATCAGTACGACGGGAAAATCGAACGGTTGTCGACGGCCAGTTGGACAGTTTTTCCCTCGATCAAAGTGGTTGGCGGCAATACGCTGCCGGGGCCGTTCCACTGGGCGGGAGTTTCCGATCAATATTTCGCGGCGGAGTTCGTGCCGGCCGATCCGCAGAACGCGGCGCTGGTAACGCTGCGCAACCCGATTGAAATCCGGCATAGCGCGAACGACGCGAATGACGTCCGGATGGACAAGGTGGACGTGCTGGGCGCGGCTGTGGGCAGCTTGAAGGGCCCGAGCGATTTGCGGATCTATGTGGGGCCGAAATCTCTGGCGGAGTTGCAATCGGTAAGCGTGCCGGGGATCACGGGTGCGGACCCGGACTTGCGCAAGGTCATCGACTTCGGATCGATGCTGGGATACATTGCCGTTCCGTTGTTTTTGTGGCTGAAGTGGATGCACGGGCACATCGTCGCGAACTGGGGCTGGGCAATCCTGCTGCAGACGCTGGTGATCAACCTGGCGTTGTTGCCGCTGCGGCTCTCGCAGATGAAGTCGATGCTGAGGATGCAGCGCGTGGCGCCGCAGATCAAGCAGATCCAGGAGAAGTACAAGAAGTACAGCCTGCGCGATCCCGAAAAAGCGAAGATGAACGAAGAGGTCGCGGCGCTTTATAAGAAGGAAGGCGTCAATCCGCTGGGCGGATGCCTGCCGATGCTGATCCAGATGCCGTTTCTGTTCGCCTACTACCGGATGCTGAATGTGGCGATGGATTTGAGACATGCGCCGTGGCTGTGGATTAAAGATCTTTCAGCGCCCGATCCGCGTTACATTCTGCCGGTTTCGATTGTGGTCACGATGTTTCTGCTGCAACGGATGACGCCGCAGGGCGGGATGGATCCGGCGCAGCAAAAGATGATGAATCTGATGATGCCGGTGATGATGGGCTTCATTAGCTTTAACCTTCCGGCGGGGCTGGGACTGTATTGGTGCGCCGGGCAGGTGATCATGATCGCGCAGCAGGCGGCGCTGAACCGCTCGTCGCTGGGGCGGGAGATGCGGGAGATGATGGCGAAGCGGGCGCGGAAGAAAGAGAAATAGTTGTCAGTCGTCAGTTTTCAGTTGTCAGTTAAATCCGGCAACTGAGAACTGACAACTGAGAACCGAGAACTTATCCTATGCCGATTACTGACAAGGTTGCCGCTGCTAAACAGATTGGGGAATTTCTGCAGGCCGTCATTTCGCATGGCGGCTTCAAGCTGAAGTACCGGATCACGGTGGACCCTCCGATGGCGGAGCAGAGGGACTGGGAGCATCCGGAGATTCTGGTGGAGTTTGCGGGGCCGGATTCATCGCTGCTGCTGGAGCGTGGCGGGGAGTTGCTGCGGTCGTTCGAGCTGCTGGCGTCGGAGGCGCTGCGCCTGCAAGGCAACGAGCACGAGAAGATCTGGTTCGACTGCAAGAATTTTCGGGCGCTGCGGATCGACGAGTTGCAGATGGCGGCGCGAGTGGCGGCGGAGCACGTGCGGCGGACGAGCGAGCCCTACCGTTTCGGCCCGATGTCATCGCGGGAACGGCGGATCGTTCATCTGGCGCTGCGCGAGGAAAAAGATTTGCGCACCGAGAGCGATGGCGAGGGCGGACGACGGTCG
>Ga0181530_10000449_pt1 | contig 52685 bp, 45 predicted proteins | sample PEATcosm2014_Bin_42_FD_119769 | JGI IMG/M metagenome (GOLD analysis project Ga0181530, IMG submission 119769) | Peatland microbial communities from MTU Mesocosm Facility, Houghton, MI, USA - PEATcosm2014_Bin10_60_metaG | ecosystem: Environmental > Terrestrial > Soil > Wetlands > Peat | place...
TCCTTGGTGTCGGTCTGGTAGTTGTCCAGAATGTTGCCATGCGCGTCGCGTACCGACCTCACAATCAGCGGTGACAGCCGCGTGCCGCCATTGGCGAACACAGTGTACGCGCCCGCCATCTCGATCGGTGTCGCGTCATAGGCCCCGAGCGCAATCGCCGGCGTGGCGCGCACGCTGGTGATTCCCGCGGCCTTGGCCAGCGCCGCGACCTTGTCGAAGCCGACTTCCTGCCCCAGCCGCACTGTCGCGTTGTTCAGCGATTCGGCCAGCGCATAGCGCGCCGTGACCTCGCCGTGGAAGGTCTCGTGATAGTTGCGAGGTTCGTAAACCTGATCGCCATTGACAATGCTCACCTGCGAGTCGTCAATCAGGCTGGCCGGGGTAAACACCCCAGGGCTTTCCGGAACCACGCCCGTGTCGGAATCGGCACTGCTGGACAGCGTTTCTCCCGTCACCGCGGTGTTCACCGCCGTAGCATACACAAACGGCTTAAAGACCGAGCCCGTTGGACGCTTTGCGATCGCGTGGTCCAACTGGCTCATACCGTAGTCTCTGCCCCCCACCAGCGCCAGAATCTCGCCGGTATGCGGATCGATGGCCACCAGCGCTACCTGCGGCATGGGCCCCGATTCAACCTTGATTTCCGTCTTCGCCTCCGTGCCGGTGCCGACCTTAACCTTGTGCGTGCGCCGCCTGGTCACTTGCTCGTCGACTACCTTCATGCCAATATCGACCGCCTCGGCGGCGGCCCGTTGTAGCGCAGGATCGATGGTGGTATAGATACGCAGCGCGTGATTGTTCAGGTCTTCCTCGCTGAACTGAGCTGAGAGCTGGTCCTTCACCAGGTCGACGAAGTAGGGTGCGTCGCTGGCTTCCACGTTTGGCGTCGCCAGCGTCAGCGCTGCCGCTTTCGCGCGTTCCGCCTCATCGCGCGTGATGGTGCCGGTGTCGACCATCGAATCAAGCACCAGATTGCGCCGCTCCAGCGCGCGTTTCGGGTTCTTGTAGGGCGAAAGATAATTCGGGCGTTGGATCATTCCCGCCAGCAAAGCTGCTTCCGGCAGAGTTAGGTTCTTGACATCCTTGTTGAAGTAGGCGTGCGATGCTTCGCCAAATCCATTGATGGTGAACGAGCCGCGTTGCCCCAGATACACTTCATTGGCGTACATCTCGAAGATGCGTTGTTTGGAAAACTTCTGCTCCAGCTCGATGGCGATCATCATCTCCGTCAGTTTGCGCTTGAGCGTCTTCTGGGGAGTGAGAAAGAACCCGCGCGAGAGCTGCATGGTAATGGTCGAGCCGCCCTGCTCATGCCGGCCTTCGCGCAAATCCACTGCCGCAGCTTCCAGCAGGCGAATGTAGTTGACTCCGCCGTGCTGGAAGAAGCGGCGGTCTTCGATGGCCAGCACCGCGTTCACCAGCACTGGCGGAATGTCCTGAAACTTGATGAGCTCGCGCTTGGAACGGCCCTGGCCCTCAAACAGGGCGGTCACCAGTTGCGGCTCCAGTTCGTAAGCTGCAAACTCCTGATTGTTGCCGCCGGCCTGGTTGATGGAGGCGATCTTGCCCCGCTCGAAGCGAATCACCGCGGAGGAATCGGAGCCGTGGAAGGACTGCGGTCCCGGCACTACTTGCAGCCCGCCGCGGGTGAAGGAATAGTGTCCGATGGGCGAGTCGCCGCCTTCGCTGTAGCCGGCGCGCCGCAACTCAGCCGTAAGCTCGGCCGCGTCCATCTTCTCGCCGACCGAAATCGCGCGCGGCCGGGCATAGATCCTGGCCGCGTTGCTGAAGATGCCGCCTGCCATGCGGCGGTCCACCACTCGCTCGTATTTCACGTAGAAGTACGCGAAGGTCCCCATGAAGACGACACTGGCAATGACGAAGCCTGCGACGAACAGCTTCACTAGCGGGTCGCGAAACGAGAACCGCCGGGTCCGCGCAGGTCGAGATGCGTAGCGCGACCTGCTTCTCGACGCCCTCACGGCCGGCCTTCGATCAGGTACTTTGACTTTGATTGCCACGTTTATGAATACGCAGAGAAGCCGCTAAGGTTCTTCCACCGCTACGCGCCGGCCTGCGGCGGGGCACGCGCCGGGAACCCCGCTCTTGAGGATCAGACGGCAAAACAGCGTTCAACGTTATCTGAGACGCCGTTTTGCCGGCAAAATCCCCGGCCCTTGACATGCCTTCGTGGCCCAACCCAGGCGCAAGCGAAGCGCCTGAGCCGACGAGGGTAAAGACGACTGCCAAAGCAGACTTCATTGTAAAGCAGACGACCTGCTGTACGTAAGCGGAGTAAGCGGATAGTAGTGCCTCAGTTTGAAATTCACTCGCAAGTACAGGGCATAGGTCGGCCCTCGTCTTCGGGCAGACCTTGTACAAGCTCTACAGTCCAAGCTCGCGAGCCGCCCCAACGGGCAATATCTTCACCACACTTGCAGATAATTGCGCCTGGTACACGAACGGTAAACTTGTGACTTGTCACGCGCCAGATACGTCCACACTTACATTGTTTGTCCATCGGAAACTCTTTTCTGGAGGTAGCGAGGCAGCGCGAGATCGGGTCTCGCTCCCGTGTTAAGCGTCTTTATCCAACCAAGGAAGCGTGTAGCGAGGGACTAGTTTCAGAGCGACTAGCAACGGCACGGCCACCATTGGCAACACATACCAGTACGCGAACGCCCCTGCAATGACCCAGAGAAACCCTTTCGCAATCCACAGCAAGGCAAGTCCTGCCAACAACAGTACAATGCCCACCGACACCACATAGTTCCTGTGCATCATGAATGCGAGCGACACGTCTAACGAACTTTTGGCCCGATAATTACCGCCGTACCAAGAGTGAACGAGTGCGGCCAAGAAAAGCAGCACTGCCGCTGCCCAAATCACGCTAGCCTCGCTTTCCTGTAAGGGCCTCGCTTACTGAGGCACTACCAAGCGGACGGTTAACACTGAGGCCGAATCCGAAAGCTCGGCGCCTCAAATGCTTCTTTGCGCGCAGCGCCTCAAAACTCGTCATCCCAGGACCTCAGCACTTGCCAAAGGTTCTTTTGATGCCCGAACAGGACCACTTCACCAGGCTCAGTGAGATTGGTACTGGCATCGCCGCACGTATTCCTGGCAACCACGCCCGCCTTCATCGCGTCGGCCACGGGAAAAGTTTGAGGTGCAAAGCACTGAATTAGACCATTCGTCGCCAGCATTACGTTTACCGTGTCTGGGACTGGATCGGGCAGCGTAAACTCGGCGGCGCCAAGGGAATCCGTACGCTGGCACCCTCGTGGCTGGCCTACTACGATGGGATTCGCGGATTTATCAACTGGGAACGAGACGCAAACCAGCTTCCAACGCAATGGATGTCCGCTCTTGCTGTCAAGAAGCACGATCTTAAGGTCGGCGGCGTAACTGATCTGGCCGAAGCCGATCAGTAATACCAACCCTGCGGAAATACGCCTGAAAAATCGCATGCCGCCCTCGCGGGCCTTTAGGGGCCGAGTATAGCTCACTATTCGCCAGCATGGGAGTTGGCTGCGCCTGTTCAATCCCGCCGTGCGCGCTTTCCTCACAGCGATGCGTGATAAGCCTCACTTCCGAGGCAGGCTCGCTAGCCGTCCGTCTACCCAACCCATTGCCTGGCAATGATTTACGCGCCTCCGCAATTGTGGCTGCTGATTTGCACCTCGTCACTGGCTCACGGGAAGGAGCGAGCATGGCCTTCAGCGTTCTGTCCATTCCAAAACGCATTCATAAGACTTTTTCGAACCTGCGGACCGGCGTTGTCCTATTGATCCTGGTTGGCCTCGCTTCAGCTTTAGGCACGTTCATTCTGCAGCGCCCTGCAACCGATCCTGACAAGCTCACGCGCTCTTATTCGCCTGCCACGCTGCAATGGCTCGATCGCCTCGGCCTCACCGATGTTTTCCATACCTGGTGGTTCCTGATGCTGCTCGGCTTGGTTAGCCTGAGCATTGTTCTCGTTTCGATTGATCGATTTCCCAACGCCTGGCGCTTTTACGCGCGGCCGTATCGCAAGACGGATTCGCATTTTCGCTCAGCTCTGCTCAACAAAATCGAATTGCCCATCAACGACGCCGAAGATGGTCTCAACGCTGCCGAGCGGGCCCTGAAGAAAACGGGTTGGCCGGTCGAGCGCATCGCCGACAGGAACGAACCCTCCTTATATTCTGAACGTCATCGTTTCTCGGTCATGGCGGTGTACATCGTCCACGCCAGCCTGCTTCTCATCCTGGCGGGCGGCATCGTTGACGGCATTTTCGGTTACAGCGGCTTCATGGCGCTGGAGAAAGGCCAGACCAGCAACACCATCTTGCTGCGCCCCTCGGGAACAAAGCAGCTTCCTTTCTCAGTGAAGTGCAATGGCGCGGGACAGGAGAATTACGCTGATGGCTCGCCCAAGCGCTGGTGGTCGAAGCTGGCGGTCGTCGAGAATGGGCACGATGTGGAAGCGAAGGAGATCGTCGTCAACGATCCTCTCGTTTACAACGGCCTGCGCTTCTATCAGGCGAGCTTCGGATCGACAGGCAAGCTCGAGGCACTAAAAGTTGCCATCACGCCCGAAGCCCGTCCCGCTCGCGAGGCCGCGCTGGCGATGAACCAGCCGGCCCAACTCGATTCCAGCACCACGGTAACGCTGGCTGAGTATATTCCCGATTTCTTCGTTCGCGACAACCAGATCTTCAAGAAGTCCGACGATCCGGTCAATCCCGCGTTTCGTTTGCAGGTGAAGGACACCACAACCGGCGAGGACACGAAGCTGTGGATCTTTCCCGCCTACAATCCCGCGGCGCAAGGCGAGTACACGAAGTACAAATTTGATTTCCGCGATATGCAGATGGGCTACTTCACCGGCCTGGAAGTCTCGCACGAGCCTGGACAGTGGCTGGTGTGGGCCGGTTGCCTGCTGATGGGAGCGGGACTGTTCGTAGCGTTTTATCTGGTCCACATGCGGGTGTGGATCACGGCCGCGACTGATGTGCGCGGCAATCTGGTGTTGTGGATTGGCGGTCAGTCCAACAAGAACCGCGACCGTTTCGAGCAGAAGTTTAACGAGCTGGTCAACAACATCCGCAGCGAATTGGAAGGTGCGTCGGCAATACCGCTCTCCGCAAAGAAAGAGAAGCCGGAGCTGACGCTGGCTGGAGTGAAGTAGGGATGGCTCCCGGTGAAGGGGCGGCGCTTCAGCGCCTCCGAAACCAGGTTTTTTGTTAACGAGCCGGGCTTTAGCCCGGCGGCACGGGACGACGATCAAGAGCGAAGTCCCTCAGCGGCTGAAGCCGCAATGAATCCGCTACCGGACGGCCTGAAGGCCGTCCCCTTCAGAAGAGTTAGACGGAGGAAAGACATGGCAACCCGGGCACGAGTCGTACAAATGGAGCAGCGGGCCGCAAGCGGTGGCAATGCGCTGCTGGTCCTCGTTGGCCTCTCGGTGATGTTTCTGCTGATCGTGGCGCTGCTAGGCGCGGCCAAGTCCGGCGGCAGCCTGTTCAGCGAAAGCAACCTTCTTTACGTGGCGCTGATCTTCTACGCCGCCGCCGGCGCACTGTACATGGGCTTTGGCGTCACCGGCACATCGCGTTATGTGAAATTCGCATCGACCGCAACAATCATAGGTCTCACAGCCAACACGCTGGCCATCGCGCATCGCTGGTATCTCTCCGGGCGCCCTCCCTTCGCCAGCATCTACGAGATGCTCCTCAGCTTCGTCTGGACCGTCGCCCTTCTGACCCTGGTGGCGGAAAAGAAATTTGGGGTCAAGATCATCGGCAGCATCACCATGCCGCTGGCCGTGGTCTGCGTCATCCTGATGCAGTTGTTGCCTTCGGAAGTGCGGCCGCTGGTTCCGGCGTTGCAATCCACCTGGCTGCATGTTCACGTCACGCTGGCGATGCTGGCCTACGCCGCCTGCGCCGTCAGCTTCGCACTCGCCATGATGTTTCTCATCCAGGACGGCCTCAAGACCGAAACATTCCTCGCCTGCACGAGCGCGACGGTAAGTGCGATCTATGTCGCCATCGTCGCCACGCGCTTCGACAAGGGCGGACTATCGGTCACCGCATGGGACGCCGGTACCAAGTCCGACATGTTCCTTGGTCGGGGGATGCGTCTGTTCGTCACCATTCCCGACCTCGGATGGCTCTTCGTCATCGCCGCCCTCGCAGCGGTCGTTCCTCTGGCGCTGTACCTTGCGGGCCGCTGGAAGAAAGACGAATCGTTCTTCGGCATCGCCAACCGGGCCGTGTTCATCGGCATCCTGTTGCAGATTGTTGTCCTGGCTGCGTTCGCCCTTCGGGTGCGCGATGCCAGTTACCCGTCACCCGACCAGGATGGGCTCTTCCCGACCAGTCTGGCCGCCAGCCCCTTCTTACTTGGTGGCATGGTGACGGGTATTTTCGCTTCTCTGTTGTACCTGATGATGCTGTGGCGGCGCACCGACCTGCAAGGCATGCTGCCGTCGGCCGACACACTCGATCGCGTCACCTACAAAACAATTTGTATCGCCTTCCCGCTGTTGACCGGCATGATCGCTACCGGCGCTTATTGGGCCAACCGCACCTGGGGCTCATATTGGAGCTGGGACCCGAAGGAAACCTGGGCCGCGATCACCTGGCTGGTTTACGCGGGCTATTTGCATATGCGGATCACGCGGGGATGGCGCGGGCGTAGGGCCGCGTATTTTGCCATCCTGGGCTTTGGCATCGTGATCTTCACCTTCCTCGGCGTCACGTATTTGCTTCCCGGCTTACACGCGTACGCATGAGGAACCAGGGCTGAGCGCCGCGGACCTGAGGACAAAGATGGCCCCAAAGAATCAGCTCCAAATCGCTCGGCCTTGGATTGAAACAAGCCGCTCCTAGCTATTAGCTCTTAGCCTTTAGCAGGCGCAGAGCGCGATGCTAAGAGCTAAAACTAAGAGCTGAGAGCTGAGAGCTAAAAGCTAATAAATGACTGCTTCCGCCACAATCCGCATGTCCGAAGCCGAGGTCGCAAAGTCCGCACAGGATGCGGCGCCGGTCGCACGCAAGCGCCACATCAACTGGGCGCTGAAGGCCGCTCTGCCCATCGCCGCCGTGTTGTTGAACGGGCTGCTTCTCTTCATCCTGGTTTCTTTGTCCTTGGCCGCCGGCGAACGGCATGAGGTCATTACCATCGCCACGGCGGGCGCGTTCCTCATCTGCGCCGCAGTCATTATGGTACTGGCGGTTTCCGTGCGCCGCCCCATGATGGAGCTGCAAGATAAGATCGCGCGCGTCACCCTGGGTGATATGGACGCTTCCGTCAGCTTCGCCGAGCGCAATGACGAAATCGGCGACCTGGGTCGCGACTTCAACGACATGGTGGCGCAGTTGAAAGCCAGCCGCGAAGAGATTCAGCTGCTGCACCAGACGCAGATGTCACGTGCCGAGCACTTTGCAACCTTGGGCGAGCTGGCGGCAGGCCTGGCGCACGAAATCCGCAATCCCCTGGCCGGCATCGCCGGTGTCATTGAAATCGTTAGCCGCGACCTGCCGCCCGGCAGCCCCGCCCGTTCCGTCATCAAGGATGCCAAGGAAGAAGCGCTCCAGATCAATCGCATTCTCACCGATCTGCTGGAGACCGCCCGCCCAAAGCCGCCGCAGTTCCAGGTGAAGGACATCGCCGCCACCGCCGAGCACGCGGTGATGTTTGCCCGCCAGCAAGCCGTCACCAAGCGCATCATGATCGAGCTGGACAACGACGGAGAGATTCCTCCCATTGACCACGATCCCAATCAGATCAATCAGGTGCTGCTGAACCTGCTGCTTAACGCGATTCAGGCCATGGACAAGCCGGGCACCATCTACGTCACCCTGCGGCACGACAAAGATGCCGTTCTCATCACCGTCGCCGATCAAGGCAAAGGCATTCCGCCGGAGAACCTTCCCAACATCTTCCGGCCGTTCTACACCACCAAGGGACACGGCACCGGGCTGGGCCTGTCGCTGGCGCGGCGCATTGTGGAATCGCACCGCGGGACGATAAGCGTCCGCAGCGAAGTGGGCAAAGGAACGCAGTTTGTGATCCGCCTGCCCATTGCCCACACCCAGGCGCGAGCCTCCTGACTCTGCCTAAATCCTGCAGCCCAAGTCCAAGGGAAATCCCGGCACCCCAGCCGTTTTCGCCAATGTATACAGGTACGTGGTGAGGAAGTGACGGCACGCAGCGTTGATGTCCACGTCCAACCCTGGATGCAGCTCGTAGAAGGTGTTCACATGGGCATAGCCAAACGCCGCCGGCGGCAGCGACGGCACTACGTCCAGGCGGTTGGCCATTCGCACCGTGTTCGGCACAACCGGGTTATAGGTGTCTACAAACTGCTGGTCCCCGGTACGCGGGCTCGCGTAGGTGTACACCACCGGCGTCTTGTACGCGGTATGAGCCGCCACGTCGAGCGCGAGCAGGGTCACCAGAGCTCCGCCCAGACTGTGACCGCATATCGTCAACGAGGTTACAGCGCGCGGAAACTTCAACCCCTGAAGAGCTTGAGTTACGGTTGTCGACGCAGGATCGGCGCCCACCCGAAGCGACTGGTACACGGCGGTGAAACCATCGTCAGTTTCGCCTGCGCCGGCCAGAACGGGACAAGTAACGCGCAGGAACTCTGCATCGTGTACCCATTCCGGTACGTCGTCCGTACCGCGAATTGCGATGACCACGCCGCCATCGGGCGCTTGCATGACCAGGCCAAATGACACAATGTTCTTGTCGTTTTCCGGGTGGATGTCGGTCGCCAGATCGTTTCCGTAGATCGATGTCACAATGTCATAGTTCGCGCCGTTAACTGCGGTCGCCGTTCCCGCGCGGCTATTCAAATCAGTGGGGGCGATGTTCGCGGCTGCCTTCACGCAGCAGGCATACTGAAGTGCGATTCTCAGATCGACTGCCATCTTGGTTCCCTCCAGCCAGCTTTGCGGCAACGCCCGGTCACGCAGACCATAGCGGCCGCTCCTGATTGTGCAATATAGATGAAACAGGCAGGTTGAGCCAGAGCTGCAACGCGCTAACCGGCTGCCCCACGCCCCACACAGACGTCTTGCTTCGCTTCAAATTTCTATCAGATCCTTGCTGACCGGCGTCAGTATCTGGCAGCCCGTCGCCGTAACCAGCACCATATCTTCAATTCGAATGCCGCCATTGTCCGGGACATAGACTCCGGGCTCGATGGTGATGACCATCCCCGCCTGTAGCCGTTCCTCCTGCGCTTTTCCCAAGCGAGGAGGTTCGTGAATCTCCAGCCCGACACCGTGGCCGGTGGAATGGGTAAAGAACCGGTCCAGCTTGGCCCGCCGCAGGACCTGACGGGTCGCGTGGTCCACCTCGCCTGCCGTTGTTCCCGCCTTTACGGCTGCAATTCCCGCCAGTTGCGCCTCCCGAACGGCCTCATACCAGCAGCGCTCTTGGCGGCTGGCGCGGCCCACATGCACGGTTCGGGTCATGTCGGAGCAATAGCCGCGCAGCACAACCCCGGAATCGACCACCACAAACCCTCGCCGTGGGATCGGCTGGCTGGAGGCTCGGCCATGCGGCAGCGCGGAGCGCTTGCCCGCCGCGACGATGGTGTCGAAGGCCATGCCGTCGGCGCCTGCCCGGCGCGCCGCAAACTCCAACTCACCCGCAATCTCCGATTCCCGCCTGCCCGGACGTATTAACTTCAGCGCCTGCTCGTAGACTGCCGCTCCCATGTTCACTGCCTCGCGGATGATGCGCAACTCGTCAGGGTCCTTAATCATCCGCTGGCGCATAATCAGGCCGGAGGTTGGCTTCCACGATATTTTCTTGCCAACCAGCTTGCGCATCCCGGCGGCCGTTGCCACCGTGGTATGGTCGCCCTCGAAGCCGATGGCTGCGGCCGTCATCTTTCCCATAAGCCTGGCAGCCGCATCCAGCAGCGGCCCCTTGGCGATGACCACGCGCGCGCCCCGCACCTCATTCCTCGCCTGATGGGTGTAGCGTCCATCGGTGAAAAAGACACGCTGCCCGTCAGGCAAGAGCAGTAATCCATTGCTCCCGGTGTAACCGCACAAATAGCGCAGGTTGGCCGGATGCGTGACTACAAAGCCCTGGAGGCGCTCAGCCTCCAGCGTCTGCTGGAACGTCTTCTGGCGGAATGGGTAGTCCAAAGTTTCTCCAGGCTCTTGCGGCCTATTGCGTCAACTTGAGCGGCTCGGACGTCTGCTTGCTGGCCCGGTAAATGTGGTGGTGGGATAGATGATGCGCAACCGCATCCAGCCGAACGTAATACGTTCCCTGCCCCGGACTCGACCCGAACGGAATCACCGGGCTGGTGCTTTCAGCGGCGAGCTTGAAGTGCTGATAGCCCAGCGTCGTCGCCCGGCCGATCTCGTTCACGGCGACGATGACCACCGTTAAATCAAAGTCGTCCGGGGTTTGATTTGAAACCACGGCAGAGCCGGAAATCGTGTTGCCATGGACGTTGGGTGGTTCTTTCCAATCCACAGTAAGGCCCGCGATTACATGGATAGTGATATCACTTTGGATTTGTAGTTGCGGGATGCTGGAGTCGACGACCCTGGCAGTGAACTGGTACTCGCCCGGAGTTGTCGGCGTCCCGTCGATCTTGCCGGAATGGGGATGCAGCTTGAGTCCGGGCGGAAGATTTCCGGTTACCACATGCCAGGTGTAAGGTGTAATTCCGCCTGTGGCAGCCAGAGCCAAAGTGTAGTTCTGCCCCACGATGGCGCTCTGAGCCGGCAGCGGCTGCATCTGCAAAGCCTGACCGGCTGCGAAGCAAGTGGCGAGAAACGGAATCACGATAAGCAGAGAAATCCGCATGAGAAAACATTATAGGGGCTAGGGGTTAGAGGCTAGAGGCTAAGAGGCTGGATGCTCGGGGCTCGGGGCTCGAGGCTCGCGGCTCGAAGCTCGGGCTGGGATCGCACGCTCGCAAACTGCGCCTTGTGTCGAGGCTCACTTACGAAAATTCCGTTCAGCGTATATCATCGCTTGTTCAGCCCGGAATCGCTGGCTGGCCGATAAACAATATTCTTCAGCTCCATCGCGCGCGTGAAGCGCAGAGCGAAAGGCGAAAAGCGAAAAGCGCACCATGGCCTCTGATCGCAAAATTCGAGTACTTGTCGCCAAGCCTGGCCTCGACGGCCACGACCGCGGCGCCAAGGTGATTGCCCGCGCCTTGCGCGATGCCGGAATGGAAGTCATCTATACGGGTCTGCGCCAGACCCCCGAAATGGTGGTGACGGCTTCGCTTCAGGAAGATGTGGACGTAATTGGCCTAAGCATTCTTTCTGGCGCACACAATGCCATAGTGCCGCGCGTGATCGAACTGCTGAAGCAGAATCATATGGACGATGTCCTGTTGCTGCTGGGCGGCATCATCCCGGACCAGGATGTCGAGGCGCTGAAAAAACAAGGCGTGGCCGCGGTGTTTCAGCCGGGTACGCCGATGGATTCCATCATCGAATTCATCCGCGTCAACGTGAAGCCACGCGGCGTCACCGCGGGCTAGCTGCTCGCAACTCTCAGCTGGGCATTCGGCATGTGCTGCGTAGCAATTTGGCGGTACATTTGACAATCAGGTCTTCGCTAGTTGCTAATTGCTAGTTGCTAATTGCTCCCTCCGAGGTAGTCATGCGAACTCTCTGCTCGTTTTTGCTGCTGTCTGTAGCCGTTTTCTCCGTGGCCCAGACAGCGCCGTCCAATTCTTCTGCGGCTTCTGAATTTCCCAAGCAGATCCCCAGCTTCGATCTGTCGGCTATCGACAAGACCATCGATCCTTGTGTGGATTTCTACCAGTATTCCTGTGGCAACTGGATGAAAAGCAATCCCATCCCGGCTGACAAATCTTATTGGGCCCGTTTCAACCAGCTGGCGGAAAACAATCGTTACATCTTGCGCGAGATTTTGGAGCAGGCGGAAGCGCCCGGACAGCACAGCGCAATCCAACAAAAGGTTGGCGACTACTACGCTGCCTGCATGGACGAGACCGCCATCGAGAAGCGAGGCACCGAACCGCTCGCCGACGCCATGAGCGCTATCGCCGCAGTTAAGACAAAGCAGGAGCTCATTCAACAGATCGGGGTGATGCACCGCGATGGAATCGCCGCGCTGTTCGAATTCGACCAGATGCCTGACCTGCACGACTCGCGCAAAACCATCGCCGACCTTGATCAGAGCAGACTCTCACTCCCCGACCGCGACTACTACCTCAAGGACGATGCCAAGTCGGTGGAAACGCGGCAGAAGTATCTACAGCACGTGCAGAAGATGTTCGAACTCCTGGGCGACAAGCCCGAGGCCGCCGCTGCTGAAGCCAAGACCGTGCTTGCGGTGGAGACGGGACTGGCGAAAGCTTCCATGGACCGCACCGCTCGCCGCGATCCCAAGAATCTCGACCATACGATGGAGACGGCGGACGTGGTTGCGCTGGCGCCTAACTTCGAGCTCGCCGAATATTTCGTGAATAGTGGCGCGGCCACATTCACCAGCCTGAACGTCAGCAATCCGGACTTCTTCAAGGAAGTGAACCGGCAGCTTAGCTCCGTCTCCCTCGATGACTGGAAGACCTACCTGCGCTGGCGCACGCTGGATACTTACGCCCCGGTTTTGCCCAAGGTATTCGTCGACGAGAATTTCCAGTTCAATGGCGCCTACATGTCCGGCCAAAAGCAGATTGAGGTGCGCTGGAAGCGCTGCGTACAGTCTACGGATCACAATCTCGGCATGGCGCTGGGGCAGCTTTATGTGGATAAGACCTTCGGTCCGGAAGGCAAAGAGCGCACGCTCAATATGGTGCAGGCCATTGAAGCGACCATGCACCAGGACATCGCGCAGTTGACCTGGATGTCGGATATGACCAAGCAAAAGGCCTATGAAAAGCTGAACGCCATCGTCAACAACATCGGCTATCCAGACAAGTGGCGCGACTACAGCACCGTCGTCGTGAAGCGTGACGACTACGCCGGCAACTTTGCTCGGGCCAGCGCCTTCGAGGTGCAACGCCAGCTCAATAAGATTGGCAAGCCCACTGACAAGAAGGACTGGGGCATGACGCCGCCGACGGTGAACGCGTACTACCGCTCCGATATGAACGACATTAACTTCCCTGCCGGCATTCTGCAGCAGCCGTTCTACGGCAAGACCATGGATGATGCGGTGAACTACGGCGGTGTCGGCGTAGTCATCGGCCATGAACTGACCCACGGCTTCGACGATCAGGGGCGCAAGTTCGATGCCGACGGCAATCTGAAGGACTGGTGGACGCCGGAGGACGCCAAGGCTTTCGAGGACCGCGCCAGTTGCACCGCCGATGAGTACTCCAGCTTTGTGGCCGTGAAGGATGACAAGGGTGAAGTGAAGCTGAATGGCCGGCTGACGCTGGGCGAGAACACCGCCGACAATGGTGGTCTGAAGCTGGCGTATATGGCGCTGACGGACATCATCGGCAACACGCCGGTAAAGCCCATCGACGGCTACACGCCGCAGCAACGCTTCTTCATTTCTTACGGGCAGATCTGGTGCGAGAACGTGACCGATCAGCAGGCGCGGAAGTGGGCGATCACCGATCCGCATTCGCCAGGGCGTTGGCGGGTCAACGGAGCAGTACAGAACTCGGCCGCGTTCGAGGAGGCGTTCGGGTGCAAGGCTGGCCAGCCCATGGTCCGCGAAAAAGCCTGCCGGGTGTGGTGAGTAATGGGACTTCGAAGTTCTTACACTCCTGCTCAGCGGCTGATCCCGCGCGTTTCGGCTGGGTCACGTTCGTTCGCGATGTGCATTCTGCAAGCAGCGTCGAGCTATTCGCCGTAGTTGGCAACAACGTAGAGGTCCGCCCATTCGCCGAAGCTTCGTTGTAGGCGCCAACTTGGTAAAATGAGCCTACCGCCGCGTCTGCGGCCCGTTCTGGGGACATTCTCTTTGCCGCTGCAATTCACAGAAAGCTACGACGTCGTGGTGGTCGGCGCGGGTCATGCCGGTTGCGAAGCCGCCATGGCTGCGGCCCGCATGGGGCTGAAGACCGCGCTCTATACCCTCAACGTCGATCTCATTGCGCAGATGTCGTGCAACCCCGCAGTCGGCGGCATCGCCAAGGGACACCTGGTGCGCGAAGTGGATGCCCTGGGCGGCATCATGGGCGAAGTGACGGACGCCGTCGGCATTCAGTTCCGTCTGCTGAACACCTCGCGCGGGCCGGCGGTCTGGTCGCCGCGAGCGCAATGCGACAAGCAGCAATATCGCCTGAAGATGCGCGAGGTCCTGGAGTCGGAGCCCAACCTGCACATCAAGCAGGCGGAAGTGGCTGACATAGTGGTCAGTGGCCAGTGGCCAGTGGCCAGTGAAGGCGCAGAAGACGCGCAGTCCCTCGGTGACAATTCGCAGGTTATCGCCGACCCGATTAATGAAGAATCGATACTAAGCGGGCCTCAACTGACCACTAGCCACTGGCCACTGGCCACTGCTTCACGCCGCGCAGTCGGCGTGAAGCTCAGAGACGGCCGCACCGTAGCCGCGCGCGCCGTCATTATTACCACCGGAACCTTCCTGAACGGCCTCATCCATTGCGGCGAGCAGCAATATCCCGCGGGGCGTAGCGGCGAGCCGCCTGCCGTGCTTCTCGGTGAGGCGCTGAAGAAGCTGGGGCTACGCGGCTGCCGGTTGAAGACCGGGACTCCACCGCGCCTCGATGGCCGCAGCATCGACTGGTCGAAGTTCACGGTGCAGCCGGGCGACGACGATCCTACACCGTTCAGCTTCCGCACAAAGCGAGTGGCGCACCACAACAAGCAGGTGCCGTGCTACATCGCCTTCACCACGCCGGAAACGCACCGCATCATCCGGGAGAATGTACATCGCTCGCCCATGTACAGCGGGCAGATCCAGTCGATCGGGCCGCGCTACTGCCCGTCGATTGAGGACAAGATCGTCAAGTTCCCCGACAAGGAAACGCATCAGCTCTTCCTCGAGCCCGAAGGCCTGAACACGCACGAGATTTACGTCAACGGCATGAGCACCTCGTTGCCGGTCGACGTGCAACTTGCCATCATCAAATCGATTCCCGGCCTGGAATCTGCCGAGATGCTGCGGCCGGGCTACGCCATCGAATACGACTCCATCGATCCGACTGAGTTGCAGCGCACGCTGGAGACCAAGAAGATCGAGCGGCTCTATCTGGCCGGACAGATCAACGGAACCAGCGGCTACGAAGAAGCGGCGTGCCAGGGACTGATGGCCGGCATCAATGCCGCGCTGAAGGTGAAGGGTGAGGCACCGCTGATCCTGGGCCGCACTGAAGCTTACACAGCGATTCTCATCGACGATCTCATCAGCAAGGGAACTAACGAGCCATATCGCATGTTCACCTCGCGCGCCGAGTTTCGGCTGCACTTGCGCATCGACAATGCCGACCGCCGGCTCACGCCACACGGTCGGCGCGTGGGATTGATCGGCGATGCAGCCTGGGCTGACTACCTCGCCAAGCAGGAGCGCATGAAGGCCATGCGTGAGGTGCTGGAAAAGACAGTGGCCAGTGGCCAGTGGTCAGTGGACAGAGAGGGCTGCGGGGCTTTAATTGACTTGCTGAACAAAGCACGGGCAGCAGGCGTGACGTTTGCGCAGCTTCTCAAGCGGCCGGAGGTACAGATCGAGCAACTTGTTCCGGTGCTGTCGAAGCTGATGCCAGCGTTCTTTGAGCGAGTAGATAGCGGTCAGTGGATGGCGGATAGAAAAAAAAATGTCATCCTGAGCGAAGCGACCGAAGGGAGCGCAGTCGAAGGACCCCTACCTTGCGACGATGATAGAGGTCCTTCGACTCCGCATTCGCGAAAAGAGCGCGAATGCTCCGCTGAGGATGACACCTTCAAACTGGCCACTGGCCACTGGCCACTGGCCACCGATTTCCGCCTCCCGGCGGAAATCCGCAATGAACTGAAGTCGGTCGAAACCGAGATCAAGTACTCCGGCTACCTCGACCAACAGACCAAGGCGATCGAACGCCTAAAGCGCTCGGAGCAGCGCCTGATTCCCGGCTGGTTCGACTACGGCAAAGTTTCCGGTCTCTCGCGCGAGATGAACGAGAAGCTCACGCGTGTGCGCCCGCAGACACTGGGCCAGGCTAGCCGGATTCCCGGCGTTACTCCCGCAGCCGTCTCGCTCATTAATGTGTACATCGAGATTCAGGCTCGCCGGCAGGTGGGCGCAGTGCCACCCGACTAGGCAAAACCAATAGGGACGGCAAGGCCCCGCCCTAGCCAAAACACGGTTAGAACGGGGCACTCGCACCATCCCATGCTAATTCTGGGTCTTCCCCGAGCCGGAATGAAGGTATTGCTTAATCATGGGAATGGCTTGCTGCCACCAGCGTCCCTGCCAATCGACGGCACGCGTGGGCACCGTCTTTAGCTTGGCCATGCAAGCATCGGCCTTCGTCCCGTCACCCAGTTGGCGATAGATAATAGCCATATTGTTTAGCGCCAGCGTAACCTGCTCCGAGGTCCACGCCTCTGCCAGCGCCTTGTTGTAATACTCAAGAGCTAAGTCCAGCTTCCCGTGCGTCTGCTCATACGCCGCGATGTGCAGGTTGATAGACGGGTCGGTGGGTTCGATCGCTGCGGCGCGAAAGAAGTGTTGGATTGCTTCCTCGTGTCGTCCCTCGGCGTCCAGTGCGCCACCCCATAGATATTCCGCCTTCCAGTTTCCCGTCGTGACCTGCGCCGCGTGCGTCCACAGCGTTACGTCGTCTTGCCAGTATCCAACCTGCCGATAAGTCAGCAACGCCAGCGCCGCCAGGACCACGGCGCTGACGGCGGGCAGCAGCGCCTTGGATAAGTGGCGCTCGGCGATCCAATCGGACACGCCCCAGCAGATCATTATGAACAGGCCCACGAACGACACATAAGCGTAGCGGTCAGCCATGCCCTGCACATCGCTTTGCACCAAACCGATCATGGGGACCAGCATGATCAGGAACCACAGCCATCCCACAATGTAGTAGCGATGCTGCCGGGCCCGCGCCGCCAGAGCGGTAATAAGTAACAGAATCGCGAAGGCTGCGCCCACCTGCCACCAGTGCAGCGTGTTGCCGGGATGGGGATAGTACAGTGCAAGATTCGTCGGCCAGAGCGCTTTCTCCAGGTAGCGAGTGTAGGAGACGAGGGCGTTCTCAATTCTGACCCACAGAGTGTAAGGCTGCTGCTCACCGGCCAGGTGTTGCGCGATCATGGTGACGACCGCATCGACTATGCTGATGAAGAACAGCGGGAATTTCTCTTTCACCAGCCACCAGAAGCTCTTTGCCGGGACGGCGCCGGCCCGCGCCGTTGCTGTCTGATCGCCGGCAAACATCCGTTGCAGCGGCCAGTAATCCCACAGCAACAGGACGAGAGGCAGCATGATGATCTGGGGTTTGCTCCACAATCCAAGAACGAATAACGCGGACATCATAATGTAGCGGCCCGCGCCCGGCTTGCCGGCATACCAGCGATACGCGGCCAGGGCCAGGAGGCAAAACAGCGTGCTGAGCATGGTCTTGCGCTCGGCGATCCAGGCCACTGATTCCACGTTGACGGGATGCAGCGCGAACAGTGCCGCCACCATGAAGCTGCGCCCGGCATAGCCCGTCGCCCGTTTCAGCACCCAGAAGAGCAACACGGCGTCCAACGCGTGCAGCAGCACGTTCTCATCGTGCTGGGGGGCTGGGTCGAGCCCGAACAGTTGGATATCCAGGGCATGCGATACCCAGGTCAGGGGATGATAGTTGTTGGCATAGCCATGGGTGAACGCCCAGAAAACCGAGCCCGCAGTCAGGCCGCCGGCGATGTGCGGGTTCTGGGTTACGTACTTATAGTCGTCAAGGTTTATGAAGGGGTGGTCGTGGACCGGAGAATATAGCGCGATGGTAACCACGGCCAGCAACACGCCGAAAAGAGCGGTGCGTGTAGCCGAGTCCTTGAAAAGAAAACTAGACTGCGAGTGTACTGATGCTTGCGGTTCGACGCCGACGGAAGCCACCTGTCCCCCTTGTCCGCGACGAGTATATCCAATCCCCTTCCGGCGGGGTTGGAGAAATTCGCCGCTACCGCCAGGGGCGGGACGCAGCATCGGCGAAAACCGCCTGGCTAGCTGTCTCCGAATTCGAATTTGCGGGCACGCCAGGTGGCCTTCCTTATTGGCTCCTGAAGGCTGCCGACATTGCAAAGCATTCGCCTGCCCTTGTCAGATCTCCCAAACCGCGATAGGCGACTCCCATGTTCCGGTAGACCCTGGCCTTGTCTGCATCGCTACCGAGGTTGGGCAGTGCGTTCTTATAATGCTGGATCGCCGCCCGCAAATTTCCATGCTGTTGCTCGTAGCTCGCGAGGTACAGATTACTCGTAGGGTCGAACGGGGAAATTTGCGCGGCGTGCAAAAAGTGCGGCATCACTTCCGCTTCCGGCCTGCCCATGGCCAGCAGTGCCTGGCCCACATTGTCCTCTGCTTGCCAATGGTTATCTACCGCTTGCGCAGCGTGCATCCACAGAGTCAGATCGTCTTTCCAGTAGCCGATCTGGCGATAGGTGAGGGTCGTCAACGCCAGCAGCACCAGGACGCTGGCGCAAGGAAGTATGGCAGCCGGAAAGTATCTTCCCTCAGACGGTCCGCGAGAGTGCAAGGCCTCACGGCGTTTGCGCATCATGGCCGCGAAGTCCGCCACACCCCAGCAAACCATAATGAACAGGCCCAGAAACGATATGTAAGCGTATCGATCGGCCATCGCCTGGCGGCCCGCCTGAACGATTCCAAGCATAGGAACCAGCATGATCAAAAACCAAAACCATCCGGTGACCAGATAACGACGACGCCGTTCCACCATCACCAGCACAGTAATGGCGACAAGAAGGGCAGATGCGCCGAATACGTACCAGCCGCGCTGCGACACTCCCAGTAAGGGATATTCGGGCGCCAAAGCGGATGGCCAGAAGGCCTTGCCGATGTATTTGGCATAGGAAAGAACTGCGTTCTCCAGCCGAATGACAAGCTTGGGGACCCAATTCCACGGGCTCAGTCGCTCCTGTAGAGACAAGACGACTATGCCCTTGGATTGCGCGTTCAAGGTCACCACCGCGCCGGCGACGCAAATCAGCAGCAGAGGGAGTTTCTCCAATATGAGCCAGGAAAGCTTCCTGGGCGGCAATGCCGTCATGTGCTCCGGCTCCAAAGGAGATTGCCTGCCGGTGGCGAACATGCGCTGCAAGGGCCAGTAATCCCACAGCAGCAAAACCACCGGCAACATAACTACCTGCGGCTTGGCCATAAGGCCGCATATAAACAGAAGCGCGACCAGCAGATATCGCCCGGTAAGCGAAAGCCTCAAATGCCTCCCCTGCACCTTGGAATCTCTGGCCAGTGCCGCGGTTATCTTGGTTGGGGTGGAAGCGTAATGGCGATAGGCCGCCAGCGTCAGCAGGAAGAAGATCATGCAGAGCATGGTCTTCCGCTCTGCCACCCAGACCACCGGTTCAACGTTAATGGGATGAAGAGCAAATAGCGCAGCCACCATCCAGCTGCGGCCCAGGTAGCCGGTGGCCCGCAACAATACCCCGAACAGCAAGGCTGCGTTGATCGCGTGCAGCAGGACGTTTTCCAGGTGGGGGCCGGCGGGATCCAGCTTAAATATCTGGATGTCCACGGCGTGCGAAAGCCACGTCAGGGGATGCCAGTTTGCAGCATAGACGCTGGTGAACGCCCACCGGACGGTGCTCCAACTCACGCCATCCCGGATATGAAAGTTATTGACGACGTACTCGTAATCATCCATGCCGAAGAAGGGGTGTCCGCGCACTGGAAGATAGACCGCGAGCGTTGCCGCCATCAGGAAAAGTGCCGGAAGCCATGTGTGCGTGCGCAGGTTAGCCAAGAAGACGGAGGTAATAGCTTGACTTCGTGCTGGCAAGTTGACGTCGACAGAAGCCACCTGTCCCCCTATCCGCGACGAGTATATCCGATAGGTTTCCAGAAGGTGAGCAATTGTGCCATCGGCGGCTGAGTTCCCTGAAGACCGCCGCGCCGGTCTATGAGGGAGGGTCTGAGCAACGCTGTCCGATTGCAATCACCCGACCCGTGCTCAGTGGAATGGGAAGCGGGTCGTGCCATGTCCATTGTTCGCCACTGAGCACCTTTGCCGATTGCGTCTGACTGGGACCAATGAGCAAGCACAGTCTTCCGCCTGGCCGGACCAGACTCGCCGCAACCGGCAATGCGCGCTCGAACCTTTCCACTGCGCGCAGGGTCACGAGATCTGCGGTCTGCCCCGACTGCTCGGCGCGACCGCCGAAGACTTGCGCGCCGTCAAGCTCAAGTGTCCGTAATGCTTCGCGAAGGAACGTAGCTTTCTTGTTTTGCGATTCGATCAACGTCAGCTCGATGTGCGGCGCCCATAGCTTGATGGGAATGCCAGGGAAGCCCGCACCGGAACCGACATCGGCCAAAGCAATGGGCCCGGCAGCTTGCAGGTCAAGCATCCGCGCCGCGAATAGCGACTCGCCAAAATGCCGGGTCACGATCTGTTCGGAATCGCGCACTGCGGTCAGGTTTACACGGGCATTCCAGCGTAATAGGAGATCAAGGTAGAGGCGAAGCTGGTGGAGCATTTCCGTGGGGAGATCCTCGTCGCCGGTGAACGGCCCCAGGAGTTCGGCAATGCGGGCGGGATCCATTTGCCCTCGATTATCGACCATTAATCCATCGGTGGGTTCGCCAGTGATATTGGCGAAAGCCTTGACGCACGATGTGAAGTAGATAACATAACTACATTCAGGAGGCGAGATGCATAAGGTGATTTCAGCCGCCGACGCCAATCGCAAGTTTTCTCAGCTTCTGCGGGACGTGCGCCGGGGACGAAGTTACGTTGTAACCAGCCACGGCAAACCGCTTGCGAAGATCGTTCCGGTCAGAGAGACCGATGCCGTAGCCTCAGCCGCCTGGACCGCGCTGCTAGCGAGGTTACGCTCCCAGCCGGTCGTGGACATTGGCCGCTGGATCCGCGAGCAACTGTATTCTTTGGATTGACCAAGGTTATCGAGCGCGATTCAGCGTGATCGAGAGCCTTGTTCTTCCGTCATGCCGAAGAATCGTTCCACCTCTCTTATGTCGGCAGTCCGGCCGTACTTGGGCAAGCTGTCGAGAAACACCCGCCCGTACTGCTTCTTCAGAATGCGATTGTCCAGGAGGCACAGCAATCCGCGATCGTGTAGTGAGCGGATCAGCCTACCAAAACCCTGTTTCAGCGAAATCACCGCGCTGGGCACCTGGTACTCGTAGAAAGCATTGCCACCGTCGTCGTCAATTGCGCGGACTCGAGCGGCAACGACTGGATCGTTCGGGACTGCGAAGGGCAGCTTGTCGATGATGACACAGCTCAGTTGTTCGCCCTGCACATCCACCCCTTGCCAGAACGAGGAGGTTGCAAACAGCACCGCGTTGGGCGTGAGCCGGAACTCCTCCAGCAGCGCGTTCTTGGGCGCACTTCCCTGCAAAAGCATGGGGAAATTGAGTTCGCCCAGCAGCCGCTCATAGAGCTGATTCATCAGCGCATAGCTGGTGAACAGGCAGAACGCTCGCCCGCGCGTAATCTCCAGCAGTTGCCGAACCCGTTGCGAAGCCTGCTCCACAAAGCGTGGGTCGCGCGGATCCGGCAGATCGGGAGGCACGTACAGCAGCGCCTGGCTCTCATAATCGAAGTGCGACGGCACGACCAGCTCGCGCGCATGCTGGATGCCCAGCCGGTTGCGGATGTACTCAAACCCTCCTGCTACAGCGAGTGTTGCAGAGGTGAGCACCGCCGACTCCAGATGCTCGAACAGTATCTTCCGCAAGATCTGCGATACGGTGATCGGCGTGGCTTGCAGGAAGACATTGTGCTGGCCTCCGCGACGGTCGCCGCGGCGGTCGATCCAGAAGACGGTGTTGCGGTCCTGCGCTTCCAGGATGAAGCCAAGTTGCGCCTTCAATTCGTCGACACGCCGCGCCATGGCGTGGACTTCGTCGGGCTTCTTGGGAATGGCTTGCAACTCGGTATAGAGGTGCAGCAGCGCGTTCTGCAATCCGAGATATTCGTCGCCGTTCTCTTCCAGGAACTCGGCCCGGTTGTCGAAGGCGAAGCGGCCGTCGCCCGGCGGAATCAGCGAGAAGAAAAACTGGGAGTGCTCGCGCACGCGCGCCGACGCTTGGAGCACATCCGCCAACGGAATGTCGGCGCGCCGCAAGGCGTTCTCGACATCGCGCAGCAGCTCATCGACCTTGAGATTGGAGACGGTCACGCCGAAGTAGTCGGTGGCCACGTCTTCCAGTTCGTGCGCCTCATCGAAGACGACAATGGCAGCGTCCGGCAACACGCCACCGTCTGCTGCATGATCGGTCGCGGCCTTGATCGCGAGATCGGCGCAGAAGAGATGATGATTGACGATGATGATGTCGCTCTCCCCGGCCCGCCGTCGCATCTCGGTGATGAAGCAGCGGTCAAACTGCTGGCACTGGCTGCCGATGCAGCGGTCGGTGCGGGCGTCGAGTTTGGGCCACAGGTGGCTGCTCTCAGGCAGCTCAGAAAGCTCGGCGCGGTCGCCCGTCTCGGTCGTCTTCTCCCAATCGCTGATGATGCGAAAATGGCTGATCTCCTCCAACCCATTCAACACCGGCTGAGAGGTGAGATCATAGAGCTTCTTGCGGCAAAGATAATTGCCGCGCCCCTTCATATAGCAGACCCGCAGCTCGCCAAGGTGCTGCTTCAGAAAAGGAATGTCCTTGAAGAAGAGCTGCTCCTGAAGTGTCTTTGTGCCGGTCGAGATGATGACGCGCTTGCCGGAACGGATTACCGGCAGCAGATAGGCCAGCGTCTTCCCCGTCCCGGTTCCGGCTTCGACAATCAGGTGACGGCGCTCCTGTAGCGCCTGCTCGACCGCCTCGGCCATCTGTAGTTGTCCGCGGCGAAACTCGTACGCCGGATGGGTGCGAGCCAGCAGGCCACCAGGCCCGAAGAACTGGTATAGCGAGGGCAAGCGCGCGGCAGTGGAGGCTGGGCTGGAAGAGGGGGCGGACATCTGCAGTGATGGTACTCGCAAATCAGACGAGCGGAGAAGCCGACTTCAGGTTGGATCCGCAACGTTGTCGCGATTGCGGAGTAAGGGACCTGCGCGATGCGGCACTTCGCTTGTGACACGGCTTGCAACGACAGTGGCGCCCACCTTGGCTTGGGCCGTGCGTAGGATCCGTGTAGAAATCTGTCAACGGTTTCCACGCCCTGCACCCCGAACAGACTTTGCCCAGCACTCTATCGCGAACGTCAATCAATCAACACCCCTTCAAAACGCGGGTTCGTTAAAAGGTCTCTACGTCCAAACCTTCGATCTGCTGGAAATGCGAATCGCGGGAAAGCAGTGTCAGCCCATGTTGCCGCGCAATGGCGGCAATCCAGATGTCATTTTCCGGAATCGGCTTGCCTTTCTTACGCAGAGCAAACCTGATGTCGGCATAGTGAGCGACAGTTTCCGTATCACAAGGCAACACCGGTATTGGAGTAGTAAACCGCTCCAGACGCGCTAGATTGCCGGCCACGCGCGAGGAAGCGAATGCGCCATAACGAAGTTCTCCCAGAACGTGAACGCATAGGAACACTGCATCATCAGACTCGAATCGCTCGGCTGCCGCAGGCTCACCGGTGAAAAGTGCGATAACTGCATTGGTGTCAAGTAGCAGGCTACCATTCATTGGGATCGACTCGCTCGCAATCCTTGATCGCTTCTTTCATCCTCTCTAAATCGTAGGGCGGTATAAGCCCGATGAACTGCAGTAAATCCCGTGCGCGGCTGGACGGAACCTGTGGCTTACGGCGGCTGTAGTCGCTCAGATACCAATTCACCAGACTGCGATAACGCTCAGGAATATCTCGTATTTCGGGGTGAGTTTTGCCTTTGCGATCGGGATGCGCGGGGTCCCCGGAGCGATAAAGGCGACGCCGTCCGCGTCCGGTGCTATGAAGCATGCGATACTGGGCAGGGTTGGGGCGATTGGACGCGACACAATGGCTGACAATGTGTTGCCAGACACCGGGACGGCTGTCGTGAAATTCGCGCCGGGCGCGGTCACGTATGTCATGCAGGCTAAAGTCTTTAGCGTCGGGATGTTCTTTGTGCAGGAGCGCTGTGGCCAGCCATGCTTCGTCCGCTACTAAAATATTCATTACATACGCTCCTTGGTTCTAAATTGTAACTAATTACTTAGAACCTATCAAGGTCTTCTTAAATGAGCCGTCGAGTGCAATTCGAATCCGACAGAACCCGCCAAGGCGATCGTCCGGTGGACGGCACCCTCGCCATCGTTGGCCGTCCCAACGTCGGCAAGTCTACGCTGTTCAACCGGCTGGTGCGGTCGCGGCGCGCCATTGTCGGCGACGAGCCCGGCATCACACGTGACCGCATCTATGGCGAAGCCGAATGGGCCGGACGCAAGCTGCGCGTGGTCGACACCGGCGGCATCGTTCCTGACGACCAGGCTCTGATTCCGGCGGAGATCTTCCGTCAGGCGCGGGTTGCGCTGGAGGAAGCTGACGCCATCGTTCTGGTGGTGGATGGCCGGACCGAGCTGGCGTCACCCGACATCGATCTGGCGCAGCTACTGCTGCGGACTGGAAAACCGCTCATTCTGGCGGTAAACAAAATGGACACGACGGCGCTGGAACCCTACGCCGAGGAGTTTCGGCGGCTGGGAATCAAGGAGTTGCTGCCCATCTCGGCCGAGCACGGCACTGGAGTCGCGGAGTTGCTGGAGCATGTGCTGAGCGTGATTCCGGAGCGCAAGAACGCCACGGTGGACACTGACGAACCGCAGATCCCTCCGCTCGGACTAAAGTCCTCGGTCGGGATGACAGTAGAGGAAAGTGAGAACACAGCCGCAGAACGCCATGCGGAAGAGGCTGAGGAAGGCGATGACGAGGTCCCCGACTCAGCGCGCGAGACCAAAGTCGCAATCATCGGCCGTCCGAATGTCGGCAAGTCAACCTTGCTGAACGCGCTGACCGGAACCTCGCGGGCCATTGTCTCGCCGGTTGCCGGCACCACTCGCGATGCGGTCGATGAGTTGATGCAGCGCGATGGCCTATCCTACCGCTTCATCGACACCGCCGGCATTCGCCGCAAGGGCAAGACGGAGCTGATGGCCGAGAAGATGTCCGTGGTCATGGCGCGCAAGCATCTGGAAGCCGCCGATGTGGCACTGATGATTATCGACGCGACCGAAGGCGTCACCGCCAATGACGCCACCATCGCCGGCTACGCCCATGAGAGCGGCCGCTCAGTAATTGTCGTGATCAACAAATGGGACCTGCTCACAAACAACCGAAAAGACGGCAAGCCCCCCGCCGACCGCAGCGTCTATGAAGAGCAGGTCCGGCGCCATCTCAAGTTTCTGTCCTACGCTCCGGTGGTGTTCGTCTCGGCGACGACGAAAAGCGGCCTCGATAAGCTATTTTCCACACTAGAGTTGGTGGCGCGCGAACGCCGCAAGCGCGTCGGCACCGGCGAGATGAACCGATTCCTCAGCCGCATCGACTTTGAGCGCGCTTCCGTACCGGTCGCCAAGCGGGTGAAGATCTTCTACATGACGCAGGCGGCGGTCGCACCGCCAACGTTCATTTTGTTTACCGATCGGCCAGTGAAGCTGCACTTTTCCTATCAGCGATTTCTGGAGAACCAGATTCGAGCAGCGTTTGGCTTCGTCGGCACACCGATATGGATCAAGAACCGGGCGCGCAACGAGTCGCGAAGCAGGAAGTAAAGGTACCGGAACAGATCACTTAAGCTAATTTCTCCAGGCGTTCCAGTGTGTCGGGATATCGCCGCACCAGAAGTACAAGGGCCGCTGCCTGAGGATTAGGCGTAGCGCGGCCTTGTTCCCATTTTTCGAGCGTGCGTTCATTCACGCGAAGCTTGCGCGCAAATACAGCTCGCGAGCAACGGAATCTAGTGCGCGTCTCTCGAATGAGTTTGCCATCGACAATCGGAAGCGGAGGCGGAGCGCTTTTGTACGAACGAAGCGTGAGCTTGCCTTCGCGGTGGACCTTTGTCGCGTGGATGCCCTCCATCAACTCATCAAATATCTTTCTTTTTGTCATCGTCCCAACCTCTCACTTCTGACTCGGCGTTCGTCCCGTTTCTTCTGCCGAACCTCCAGCTCAGCCTCAATCGCCTGCCGCAGCAGCTTTTTCTCCCTGGGCGTCAGGTCGACAGCCTCATCTTTGTCGTAAATCGTCATCAGCCAGATTTGAAAATCCGGGAAGAAGTAATAGTAGATAATCCGCAGCCCGCCCCGCGTGCCTTTCCCGCGATTCCGATCACGCCACCGCAGTTTGCGCAAGCCGCCCGTCCCGGGAATCAAATCTCCGGCTTCCGGCTCTTGCTCCAGTCGCCTCTGCAGGGCCGCATAGTCATCCTCCCGCAGGTAGTTCTTTACAAACCTCGTAAACGCGGGCGCTTCGACGAATTCCATGCCGCTATACGCTATTAGCGTATAGCTCTATATATACGCCAGAGGCGTAGCTATGTCCAGGAATGACAAACGGACGATTATGGGACGTACTGAGGTTTGGCTGCCGGATGGACAACTGCTAGCCAACCGTCCAACTCTTCGAGCGCCCGCCGGCACACCATCGCATGGCGCTGTTTCTTGTCGCGGACACGGCGGCGCGTTTCCTCGTCCAGCGACTGCAGCAGGTCGAAGGTAATGTTCGCCGGCTGAAAGTTCTTTGCTTCGGCGTGGCAGATGTAGTTCACCAGCGCCCCGAACGCCGTGGCGCGCGGCGGCGGCACGGGCCGGAAATGCAGAGCCAGGGCGGCCGCGTGCATGCCGGCCAGGAGGCCCGTGGCGATCGACTCGACATAACCTTCCACGCCCGAAATTTGTCCGGCAACAAGCACGTTGGGGTGCTGCTTCATCTGCAAGGTCTCACCCAGCAGCGCGGGACCATTAATGTAAGTGTTGCGGTGAATCTGACCATAGCGCAGGAACTTTGCATTCTCGAGTCCCGGGATAAGCCGCAAAACCCTTGCCTGCTCGCCGAACTTGAGGTGGTTCTGGAAGCCTACCACATTGTAGGAGTCGGCCCTTAGATTCTCCTGGCGTAGTTGTACCACAGCGTAGGGCATCCGCCCGGTACGCGGATCACGGAGCCCCACCGGCTTCATCGGGCCGAAGCGCAAGGTGTCGCGACCACGGCGGGCAATCTCCTCGATGGGCAGGCAGCTCTCGAAATAATTAAGGTTTTCCCAGTCTTTCTCCTCGGCCGATTGCGCCTCCAGCAGCCCATCCAGGAACCGGTCGTATTCTTCCTTGGTCATAGGGCAGTTAATGTAATCGGCGCTGCCTTTGTCGTAGCGGGCCGCCAGGTACACACGCGACATGTCGATAGAATCGGCTTCGACAATGGGACTGATGGAATCGTAGAAGTAAAGCTGCTCCGTTCCGCTCAAGCGTAATATCTCGCACGCGAGCGCATCGGAGGTAAGAGGCCCGGTTGCAATAACGGCGATTGCGCCGCTTTCGTCGATGGTGGTTACTTCCTGGCGCACAACCTGAATGAGCGATTCGCGCTCAATGGCTGCGGTCACGGCCTCGGCGAACCTTTCGCGATCCACGGCCAGCGCGTGGCCGGCGGGAACGGCAGTGCGATGCGCAATTTCCAGCAACAGCGATCCCGCGCGGCGCATCTCCTCTTTCAACAGCCAGGGCGCGGTGTTCTCGGTGTCCGACTTCAGCGAGTTGGAGCAGACCAGTTCGGCAAAGTTCGCGGTGCGATGAGCAGGAGTGGATCGCACCGGCCGCATCTCGAACAACTGCACGGCGACACCGCGGCGCGCGCACTGCCAGGCTGCTTCCGAGCCGGCGAGTCCGGCGCCAATAATGCGAATCGGTTGCTTCATTGTGAGCGCAAAGGGAAATGCTGACAGCAGTTCTTCTCAGAACTGCCGGATGACATCGCCGCCTGGTGAGATTGCTGCCCATCTCCAGCAGCGCCCGTGTTTGGTCGCCGACGCAGGCGGATGCCAACACCCTATTTCCCGCGTCGCTTTGCGCAGTAAAGCGCCGCTTACTGGGTAATCGTCTTGACGGCGTCTCCGACCTTGAAGCCGGAGCCCGAGACCGGAGATCCTACAGCGGAGATGTCATCCACGTCAGTAAGGCGGATCACACCGACATCAGTTGTGAGCTTTCGGATCACCTGGCCGGTCGAAGGATCTTTGATCTCCTTGGTGACGCGCCTGACCGTCAGTTGGTCGCCGACCTTCAGGCCAGCCTTGCCGCCGATGTTCAGGATGATTTGGCCGCCATCGACGGACGCCACCAGGCCCTCGACGCTGATGGTACGGGCGACAAGCTTGGTGTTATCGGCCACCAGTTCAGTGGTCATCTGGGTCACAGCGGCGTTGATGGCCTCGCCGATAATGGTCTGCTGGAAGTCGCTGCTGCCGAAATCTACACCGCCGGCGCCGAATCCATGCCAGTTACCGCCCGCTCCGCCTACCGAGGTGCTGTCACGCTCGGACTCGCCCTTGCCGGTCGCAACACCCATGATCTCAGCGGTGTCAATGTTGACCAGCCGGGCATCCAGCACCACTACGGCTTTGCTCTTGTTCTTGCCGATGTGCATGCCCCCAAGTCCAGCCCAGCCGCCGCCAGCTCCGCCGATGCCAGTGTGCTTATTATCGTTACCAAACTGCGTGACACTGCCCACGACGATCGCGTCAACGCCCAAAATCTTACCAATCCTGGCGGCCGAGTTGGGATCGGCTCGGTCGCTGTTGGAGAAATTCTGTTCCGCCAGAATCTTGTCCATGGCTTTGCGCTCGATCACTGAATACGTGCCGTCCTTCACCAGGTCGCGTACCAGCAGATCTGAGATTCCCTTGCCGATATCGACATTGCTCCCAAAGTACGCCGCCGATGCCGTCTGCACGGTGGCGTAGTCGAAATCAAAAATCGCGATCCGCTTTCTGCGACCCGTCGGCGCGGGCGTGCTGGACGGCGCGGCTGAAGTTGCGGACGCGGCGGCGGACGAAGTTTGCGCGCCTGCCGGAAACGCCATGAAAAAAGATACTACGACGAGAATGGAAAACAGGACCCGATGCATAAGTAGTCTCCCTGTACTTGAAGTCGAGCGGATACAAGCGGGCCCATGGCTGCACGCAGAGTTACCCCCTAGGCGAGCACACCATTGCCCGGAAGCCGCCTTGACGTCCGGCGACCACATAAACCAGCGCTCGTCCGGGCGGAGCCATGTCCCGATTTGCGCCTGTAATTGGAACAGCGGTATGGTACAACGACTTTGTCTAAACGCGGCAAGTTTTTGTCGTAGCCTGGCGCGCTGAGGCCGCCGTAAGGATTGTTTCCGATTCGGGGATTGCTTGAGATATGACGCGGAAGCACCGGGTTCGCGCAAAACATGTGAAGAGGGCCCTTCAGGGACGGTGCGGATCAATAGATCCCGCTTTTGTAGATCACCCACCAGCTCACGAACAGCGCGGCAAACGTTTCGGCCACGCCCCACCACAACGGCAGGAAGAACGCTCCCACGCTGAGCAGCGCGAACACGAGCCAGAAGGATTTTCGTTGTGAATTCAAGGGAGATTAGCGGTTGCGTATTCACGCCGCTTTTGGGCAATTGACATCAATCCGCCAGCGCGGCCTCTGCCTGTTCTTCCTGGGGCATTGCGACCGGCACGATGGTCAGCATGTCGGTCTGCACCTTGTCCCACTGCTGAATCAGCAATCCCTTGTTCTCGAACAGCTCGCGGATCCTTGCCGAATCCCAGCCGACTACTTCCTCGAGAATGGGAACGAGAATCGCCAACGCGCTGTCGCTGATGACCGAGCGCTTAGCGATCGGCGCCAGGTATTTGTTCTCCGACACCGCGATGGTGAAGCCATCGCGGCGGTTGACGTGCAGCATGACGTGAATATCGGAGCTGCCATCGCCCACGTACACGATGCGATCCGGCCCGGTCTTCAGCTTCTCCAGTAACTGGTCGATCACCGCTACCTTGCCATATCCGGCGGTCACTTGCTTGATGCGATCGATCTCGCCCTCGGCGTTGTACTCGAACTCAGTGCCGTAGATGTGCTCGGGCGGAATGATGCCCTCCAGCGCCGAACGGATTACCTCCACCGGGCCCGCCGAGATCACATAGAAATCGAAGTGGTAGCCGTCGACCTCTTCCGACAGGAAGCTGTACAACGCGTCGATGTTCGGCTTCAGCCGCACCCGCTTGCCCGCCTCGTAGAGATGCTCACGCCGCACCCGCGAGCGGAACTCGGGATCGTGCAGCAGCAGATAGGCAAGCTCGCCCCCCTGCTGCACCAGGTTCAACTTCGCCATCCCGGCGGCCTTGCGCTCGAATTCGCTGGTGGAGATCCCCAGCAACTCGCTCAGAACATAGCCCGAGTCGTTAAAGCTCAGCGTCTTATCGAAGTCGCTGGCGAATATGTAGCGCTTCTTGGCTGGTATTTTCTCTAGCATGATCCCGAATTCAGGTTGATCGTTATGCTGGTGCATCTCGCACACTAGCCCTCGTAAGCTATTCCTATGATAACCAGATGATTAGATTTCTTTCTATGATCGAAGGATGATGAATTCCGGGTCAAACCCCTTAAACGCCCTGGATAGAAGAGGATGGCAACGTTGTTGCAAATCCGGAGCCCGATGGTACTGCCCTGTCGTTGGCTGTTGCGCTCACACTTCCGGTGTGGGCCACGACTCCTCATGCCGCCAGAAATCTCTTGGAACTGCCGTGCGCAGGCCCTCGAGTTGGAACTGGAATAGCAGCCGCCACGATCTTGTCTTCACCGCCGGTGCGCCCTTTAGCTTTGCTGCCCGCCGGCTCCGGCCGACAAAGCGTCCGTGTCTTCTGCCTGGGGCGTGTCACTGCGGCTGCCCAGTCGCGATGTCTCCAGCAATCGCCGAAAGAAGATGGCAACCGCGCCTATCACCACTTCGTCCTGCAGATCAGCTTGCCAAAGCGAATCGATCCCCGGCAGCCGTTCATGCTTCTCCTCGCTGTGCAAGAGGATCGGCGTGTCCGGCGAAATCCGCTTTAGTTCGCTGCCAACTGCATTACTGTCGCCGTGGTCATGGCCGAGTATCAGGATGGCATCCACGGTCGTGTCGCGGAGAAAGCGCGTCGCACGCAGCGCAGTGCGCGCAAGCAGAACCTGAAAACCCGTTGATTTCAAAGCAGATATGAAGAGGAAATACGGCTCATACTGATCGCAGAGGAGCAGGAGGGTCAATCCAGCGCTCATGTAACCAACTATCCTTTCCGGGCCAGATCGGTACTTTTACAACGAGCGCCATTTTGCATCTGTTGCCAGCACCTGCGGCAAACTGAAGCGCCTTGAGATAAACCCTTATCTGGCATGTTCTTAAAAATTTTCTACCACGTCAAGCATTTATTGGCGTGAAGCACTTGTTTAGCTGGTGGCTTGGCTCGACGCCGTGCCAGCAAACCGCTCTCCGCTCTGAGGCGAGCGGGAAATTACGTTTGGCCGCCTCTGTATTGGGCCTGAAAAACAATCTTAGGCAGTTGGCGCTACGCTGGCGCAGAATCTTAGTCAATCCCACTCAACTTTGCTCTGGCTCGCTTTGCGACTGTTATAATCAATCCAATTCATGACACAAAAGCCTTTGATCCGCTCTACTACAGTTCTTTGCGTTCGCCGGGATGGAAAGGTGGTGATGGCCGGAGACGGCCAGGTCACCCTCGGAGAAGGCATCATCAAGCACACAGCCCGTAAGATTCGCCGCCTCTATCAGGACAAAATCCTCGCCGGCTTTGCCGGCTCCACCGCAGATGCGTTCTCGCTGTTCGCGCGCTTCGAGTCCAAGTTGGAGCAGTATCATGGCAACCTGGGCCGGGCCGCGGTCGAGTTGGCCAAGGACTGGCGCACGGACAAGATGCTGCGTGCGTTGGAGGCGCTGCTCCTGGTGGCTGACGAGGGCCAAACCTTCCTCATCAGCGGACAGGGCGATGTGATCGAGCCGGACTCCGGCATCGCCGCCATCGGCAGTGGAGGCCCATATGCCACCGCCGCTGCCCAGGCACTCTTTGAACACACCCAGTTGCCGGCCCGCACGATCGCCGAAGAAGCTATGAAAATTGCGGGCAGAATTTGCATCTATACCAACGACAAGGTCACGATTGAGGAACTGTGAGGAGCAGTAGCCAGTCCCCAGTTGTCAGTTGCCAGTCTCCTGACAACTGGCCACTGGCCACTGACAACTGAATTATGGCAATCTATCTTCCCGCAACCGCTGATGAAGAGCATGTAGCACTGGACGAGCTCACCCCGCGCGAGATCGTGCGCGAGCTCGACAAATATGTCGTAGGTCAGAATCAGGCGAAGCGCGCCGTAGCCATCGCGCTGCGCAATCGCATGCGCCGCCAAAAGCTGACGCCGGAGTTGGCCGAAGAAGTCATCCCCAAGAACATCATCATGATCGGCCCTACCGGCGTGGGCAAGACCGAGATCGCGCGCCGCCTGGCCAAGCTGGCCAACTCGCCCTTCCTCAAGGTCGAGGCGTCAAAATTTACTGAGGTCGGCTATGTGGGCCGCGATGTCGAGTCGATGGTGCGCGACCTGGTCGAGATCGCCATCGATATGGTGCGCGAGGAGAAGCTGGAAGACGTCGCCGACAAGGCCGAGATGAACGCCGAAGAGCGCTTGCTCGATTTGCTATTGCCGTCGATGCCGGCGCAAGTTCCCCCCAAGCCCAGCCATTCCAATGAGCAGCAGATCGGCTTCAACATCGGCAGCGAGCCGATCCTGGCGGGCGAGCCCGGCTCGCGTACTCGCGAGAAATTCCGTCAGCAACTGCGCGAGGGCAAGCTCGACGAACGCATCGTCGAACTCGACGTGCGCGAGAAATCGATGCCCGCCTTCGAGATCATCTCCAACCAGGGCGTCGAGGAGATGGACGTCAACATCAAGGACATGCTGCCCAACATCTTCGGCCAGCGCACCAAGAAACGGAAGATGAAGGTCAGCGAGGCGTTCGAATATCTTATTCAGGAAGAGGAGCAGCGCCTGGTCGATATGGACCAGGTGACCCGGATTGCGGTCGAGCGGGTGGAGAATTCCGGCATCATCTTCCTTGACGAGATCGACAAGATTGCCGGCCGCGAGGGCGGTCACGGCCCGGACGTTTCGCGCGAAGGCGTGCAGCGCGACATTCTGCCCATCGTCGAAGGCACCACCTGCAACACGCGCTACGGCATGGTGCGCACTGATCACATCCTGTTCATCGCGGCGGGCGCGTTCCATGTGTCGAAGCCAAGCGATCTTATTCCCGAACTGCAAGGCCGCTTCCCCATTCGCGTGGAACTGCAATCGCTGACGGTCGAGGACTTCATCAAGATTCTCACCGAGCCGAAGTCGTCGCTGACCAAGCAGTACACAGCGCTGCTCGACACCGAAGGCCTGAAGCTGGAGTTCACGCCGGAAGCGCTGGCGGAGGTTGCCAACTTCGCTTTTCGCGTGAACGAAGGCACGGAAAACATCGGCGCGCGCCGCCTGCACACCATCATGGAAAAGGTGCTCGACATCATCAGCTTCGAGGCGCCCGACATGAAAGAGAAGCACGTAATCATCGACGCCGACTACGTGCGCAACACGCTAACGGATATCGTCAAGGACCAGGATTTGTCGCGGTACATTTTGTAGTTGTTCTTGCAAGGGCTGTGCGATAAACCAAGAAGACAAGGAGTGGCAACGGATTTATACCAAAGAGGTAAAATACCCGCATGAACAATGCTCAGTTCTTTACCGCGCTTGGCCTGCCAATTCTGGTAATGCTAATCGGGTTTTACATGCAGACTTCGGGTATCCGGGAAGTGCGTTCCGGACTAACTGAGTTCCGATCAGAGGTGAATGCCAGTTTTCTGGCTGTGGATGCGCGGTTCAATCGGGTCGATCAAAAATTCGACGACCTGACCAGCAAAGTAGTGGATATAGACAATCGCCTCATCCGGGTTGAAGAACATCTGAAGCTGTAGGTGTAACTCATCCATCGTCTACGCGGCGTCACCCGGTAAATTGAGGCCAAGCCTAGAGTCTGTTTCCGACTTCAGTCTTCCCCCACCCTTAGCACCGCCAGAAACGCTTCCTGCGGAATGTCCACCCGTCCGATGCGCTTCATGCGCTTCTTGCCTTCCTTCTGCTTCTCCAGCAGCTTGCGCTTGCGGCTGATGTCGCCACCGTAGCATTTTGCGATGACGTTCTTGCGCATCGCGGCCACGGTTTCGCGCGCGATGACCTTCGCGCCAATCGCCGCCTGTATGGCCACTTCGAACATCTGCCGCGGAATCAGCTCCCTCATCTTCGACACCAACGCGCGTCCGCGATCATACGCGAAGTCTTTATGCACGATGATCGACAACGCGTCCACCGGATCGCCCGAAACCAGTATGTCGAGCTTCACCATCGGCGATTCCCACGCGCCGGTGAGGTGATAGTCCAGCGACGCGTAGCCGCGCGAGACCGTCTTCAGCTTGTCGTAGAAGTCCATCACGATCTCGTTCAGCGGCAGCTCGTAGGTGAGCATCACGCGGGTTGAGCTGACGTACTCAAACGCCTTCTGCTTGCCGCGCTTGTCTTCCACCAGCTTCAAAATCCCGCCGACATATTCCTCGTTGGTCAGGATGGTCGCCAGGATCACCGGCTCTTCGATCTTCGCGATCTCGCTGGGATCGGGCCAGCGCGACGGATTGTCCACCTCGACCACTGTGCCGTCGGTCAGCGTGATCTTGTAGCGCACGCTTGGCGCGGTGGTGATCAGGTCCAGGTTGTACTCGCGCTCCAGCCGCTCCTGGATGATCTCCATGTGCAGCAGGCCGAGGAAGCCGCAGCGGAAGCCGAAACCCAGCGCGACTGAACTCTCGGGCTCGAAGAAGAATGACGAATCGTTGAGCCGCAGCTTCTCCAGCGCCTCACGTAGCAACGTGTGCTCGTGCGCGTCCACGGTGTAGATCCCGGCGAACACCATCGGCTTCAGCTCTTCGAAGCCGGGCAGCGGCTCGATCGCCGGATGATGGTCGTCGGTAATCGTATCGCCGATTTTCGTGTCGGCCACGTTCTTGATGTTGGCGATCAGGAAGCCCACCTCGCCGCCGGAGAGCTGGTCCACTTCCACCGGCTTGGGCGTCAGTACGCCCAGCGTCTCCACATCGAAGGTGCGGCCATTCGACATCAGGCGAATGCGCTGGCCTTTGCTGATCGTCCCCTGAATGACGCGCGCCAGCACCACCACACCGCGGTACGAATCGAACCATGAGTCGAAGATCAGCGCCTGGAGCTGATTGGCTGCACGGCCAACCGGCGGCGGAATCCGCTTGACGATCGCTTCCAGCACCTCGGGGACGCCCTGCCCGGTCTTGGCGCTGATGGCTAGCGCGTTCGACGCGTCCAGCCCGACCGCGCTCTCGATCATCTCCTTGGTGCGCTCGATGTCAGCGCTCGGCAGGTCGATTTTGTTGATGACGGGAATGATCTCCAGCCCGTTGTTGATGGCGATGTAGGCGTTGGCCAGCGTCTGCGCCTCCACACCCTGTGACGCGTCGACCACCAGCAGTGCGCCCTCGCATGAAGCCAGCGAGCGCGAAACTTCATAGCTAAAATCCACATGCCCGGGCGTGTCGATCAGGTTAAGCTGGTAGATTTGTCCGTCGGCCGCCGGATACATCATGCGGACGGAATGCGCCTTGATGGTGATGCCGCGCTCGCGCTCCAGGTCCATCGTGTCCAGCACCTGGGCTTCCATCTCGCGCGCCGTCAGCGAGCCGGTGAGCTCCAGCAGGCGGTCGGCAAGCGTGCTCTTCCCATGATCGATATGGGCGATGATGGCGAAGTTGCGGATGAGTGAGGGATCCATGCGAGCGGCGGAGCGCTAGCTTGATTCTAACAGGCGCGCAGCAGGGTATTAGTATGCAGAAAGCCGCGTCGCTGGCTGTGAGGATCGCCGTCAGACGCGTTGGTCGGGGATTCTACCTGTCACCACCGTACAACTCCGTTTCCGTTAGCACTGGGGCCGCGGCGGATTGTCCATGTGCGCGATTAGCCGCACCGAACATCGCTCCGCGAGCCTGTACTGCGGGAGCGAATCGCAGAAACCCGATGGGTTGAGGAACGTCATCATAGATCGCCTCCATCCCGCCGTTCATGATGTAGGTCTCGTGCCAAAACGCAGTCCCTCCAGAGTTCTTCAGGAAGGATTTCCACCATTCTCGATGGGGATCGGATCGAGTCCACGCCAGCAGCGACTCTATATCGCGCCAATACTGCCTCATGCCGACATGCGGCGGAAACATGGAGTAGATAATCACCTCGTGCGAAAGCAGCCCGGCGGGTTGCGCGTCAACCGAGGCGGAGATTTTCGGACCGAAGCCCAGCAGGGTCTTCAGCCCGGTGGTCCGGTTGACTCGCATTCCGAGATAAATGACCACGAGACCCGGATACCGCGACAGATCAACCGTGCGCCGATTCACTTTGGTCGACATGCTGTAAAGAGATTCACCTGCGGTGGTGCAGGATTCTTAGAGATTCGTTAGGTGAATACAGGGTGACAGAGGTGAAGCCTACTCGAGAGTCGACCACGCGCTTACCTGATACGCATCCCTCTCCGAGTGGTTCGACAAAGGTAGAATCGGACTGCAATGTTGATTCTTGCTTCCGCCTCGCCCCGCCGCACCGAGCTTCTGCGCAATGCCGGGATTCCATTCATCGCGGTGCCAGCCCAGGTGCGCGAAGAACCTCTGCCGAATGAGACGCCGCTGAACTATGCGCAGCGCCTGGCACGCGACAAAGCTCGGGCTGTCTTCGCCGGCCATCCCGAAGATGCCGTGCTTGGCGCCGACACCGTCGTAGTGGTTGACGAACATTTGCTGGAGAAGCCAACCGATGCTGATGACGCGACTCGCATGTTGCGTTTGCTGTCAGGCCGCACACATCAAGTCATCACCGGCATCTGCCTCTTAGCAGAGGGATTTGAGCGAAGCGAAGCCGAAACCACACAGGTCACGTTCAGTCAACTTTCCGCAGATGAGATCGCCGCCTATGTTCGCACCGGCGAACCGATGGACAAGGCGGGCGCCTATGCTATCCAAGGCGTCGCCTCGCGCTGGGCAAAACGCATCGCAGGCTGCTACTTCAATGTGGTGGGATTGCCGCTTCCACGCGTCTACCGGCTATTGCGGGTTGCGGAAGCATCTACGGGAAAGACGCTGCTGTAGATCAAGCGGAAGTGCGGCAGCCGTCGCTATTTCTTCTCCTCTGGCGTCGTCGTGGTAGGAGCAGCCGGTGTGGTCGTGGTCGTACTGGTGGAAGTGGGCTTGTTACCCTCGTTCAGCGAGGACTTGAAATTGCGAATGCCTTCGCCCAGTCCCTTACCGAGATCTCCCAACTTCTTTGGGCCGTAAATGAGCACGATGATGAACAAAATCACCAGCAGGTGCATGGGCTTAAACAGATTTTCCCACATGTGACCTCCATGATTAAGCCCGGTGCATCACGATCAGGCAACGGGTAACAAGTTTCTAAGCGAATTCTAGGCTTTCGCAAGGGGCGCGTCAAAAAAGTCTTGGACACCACAGCTACTCAATTGCCCGAATCAACCCGGCCAGCAACGCCGCCCGGCGCGGCAACTCGGCGGCGATTACATGTTCATGGGCGGCGTGGGCCCCATCGCCGACGGCTCCCAACCCATCGAGCGTCGGAATACCGATACCCGCGGTAAAGTTGCCGTCCGAGCCGCCGCCCACCGCTACCTCGCGCAGTCTGAATCCCAGCTCCCGCGCAACCCGGCGCGCCACTTCAAACAGCGCGGAGACCTGCTGCGTCCGCTCCAGTGGCGGGCGGTTGATGCCGCCTTCAATCTCCAGCTTGCAATAGGGATTGACCGGGCGCAGCCGGCGGACACGGCGCTCCATCTCCGCGCCTTGGTTCTTGTGCGCAACTCGAAGATCCAGTTCGGCGACGGCTTCCTCGGCCACAACGTTGGTGCGCGTGCCTCCGCGAATGACGCCGACGTTGAGCGTGACGCCGCGCTTCAGATCGGTCAGCCGCGAGACCGCCTGAATCTGATGTGCCAGCTCGACAATGGCGCTGTGGCCCTTTTCGAAATCGAGTCCGGAATGCGCCGGCTTTCCCGTCACCTTCAGCGTGAACGAGCCAACGCCCTTGCGCGCCGTCTTCAACGCGCCGCCCGGTCCGGACGGCTCGCAAACCAGCACCGCGCTGCACTGCTTCGCCAGTTTCTCAGTGATAGGACGCGAGCTGGCGCTGCCCATTTCTTCGTCCGACACCAGCCACACCTTCACCGGACGCGGCAGGCCGTCGGCGCTTTCGCGCAGCGCCCACAGGGCGAACATCATCTGCACAATGCCGCTCTTCATGTCAAACACGCCCGGCCCGTAGAGCCGCCCCGTGCGCTCGCCCCAAGGCATCTTGTCGAGCGTTCCCGCGTCGTACACGGTATCGAAGTGGCCCAGCAACAGCACCGGCGCGCGTCCGCGCGCTCCGCCGAAGTTCACCTCCAGGTGATCGCCCACCGCGCGCTGGCGATGAACTTTGATTTCGCCGCCCAAACATGTGAATTCGCTCGCCAGGTGAGCACAGAGCTGGTCGCAGGCTCGCTTGTCCTGAGTGGGCGATTCGCGGACCACCAGCTCGCGCACGCTGGCGATCATCTCGTCCTGGCGCGCCGTCAGCCACGCCAGCGTCTCGCGAACATCAGACTGCGCGGATTTTGCCTTCCCCATATTCCTGTCTGTGATGTTATTCGAATCGTCTCATAAATCGCTGCGGCAGCAGAAGTCCCGGTGACCCAGTTTTGTCCTTATTCTTTCTTGATTACATATCCCCAGTTGAGGTCTACAATCGCGCCAATCAGTGCTTTTGGCGCCCAAGACTGTGCATTGAGGTGAAGGAGTCAGCATGAGTACTACGCAATCTCCAGTCGCAGCTCCGATTGAACGTCCCTGGATCTTCGATCTCACTCCACAAGAGCGCAGTACCCTTGCCGCAACCTTCGGCGGCTGGGCACTCGATGGCATGGACGTGATGGTTTACAGCTTCGTCATCCCGACGTTGATTGCGGCGTGGCACATCAGCAAAGGGCAAGCAGGCTTGCTGGGCACGGCCGCTTTGCTGATTTCAGCCGTGGGCGGCTGGCTGGCCGGATTACTTGCCGACCGTTTTGGCCGCGCACGGGTCTTGCAGATCACCATTCTATGGTTCGCGTTCTTCACGTTCCTAAGCGGATTCACCAATTCGTTCTGGCAATTACTAATGACGCGCGGATTGCAAGGCCTCGGTTTTGGCGGGGAGTGGGCGGTCGGTTCCGTGCTGATGGGAGAAACCATACGCGCGAAGTACCGCGGCAAGGCAGTTGGTACCGTGCAAGGCGGATGGGCCGTCGGCTGGGGTATCACGGCAATCTGCTATACCGTGCTCTTCTCCGTGCTGCCCGCCGCAACTGCGTGGCGCGCCATGTTCTGGATCGGCATTCTACCGTCGTTCCTGGTCTTTTACATCCGGCGCAATGTACCCGAACCCGAAGTGTTCAACCGGACGCGCGCGCGGGAAACTGCCCTCGGCGAGAGTAGCCATTTCCTGGAAATCTTCAGTCCTGCGCTACTGAAGACGACTTGTCTCACTGCGTTGCTGGCGATAGGAGTACAGGGTGGTTATTACGCCATCACCACCTGGCTGCCTACATTTCTGAAAACGTCGCGCGGCCTGTCGGTGCTCAACACCGGCGGTTATCTCTTCGTTGTGATCGTGGGCTCGTTCGTCGGCTACATGATCAGCGCGTGGCTGGCTGATCGCCTTGGCCGCAAGCGTACGCTGATACTGTTTGCGGTCTGCTCATTCGTAACCGTGGCCGCGTACACCTTTCTACCCATCAGCAATTCGCTCATGCTGGTGCTGGGATTCCCGCTTGGCTTCTTCGCTTCGGGATCATTCAGTCCGGTCGGCGCATTCTTCACGGAACTGTTTCCCAGCCGGTTGCGCGGCTCCGGCCAGGGGTTCTCTTATAACTTCGGACGCGCCATTGGCGCGCTGTTTCCCACGCTCGTCGGCTATCTCAGCGCGCGTATCAGCCTGGGACACGCCATCTCCGCGTTTGCCGTGGCCGCTTATCTGGTCATGATCTTGGCCGTGCTCCTGCTGCCTGAAACCCGAGGAAAAGAGTTGCAGGTATATGAATGAGCGGGTGGAAGGAGATTCGATTCCGTTCTGCCAGGGGCCGAACCCGGATTCGGGAACGCCGATCCATGCGACGCCGCCAGAGGCTTGGGATTGTCACGCCCACATCTTTGGGCCGGTAGAACAATATCCCTTCACTCCAAATCGTAGCTTCACACCACCCGAGGCCAGCCTCGCCGCATATCGCCAGATGCTGGCCGCGCTTGGTATCGCGCACGCCGTAATCGTTCAACCCAGTGTGTATGGAACCGACAATCGCTGCACGCTCGATTCTGTGTCCGCGGCGGGCGGCTGGTGGCGGGGAGTGGCTGTCGTAAATCCCAATGTGAGCGAGGAGGTACTGAAACGCTTGCACGCTGCCGGCTTCCGCGGCGTGCGCGTCAACGTGCTTTTCAAAGGTGGACTGACGCTCGATGCGCTCGAGCGACTGGCGCACAAGATTGCGCCGTTCGGCTGGCATCTTCAGTTGCTGCTCGATGGCCGCGATCTGGTCGACCTCGCACCGCGGCTCCGGCGACTGCCGGTGGAGATTGTAGTCGATCACATGGGACATATGCCTCCTTCGGCCGGCATTGAACATCCCGGCTTTCAAGTTCTGCTGCAATTGGTGCGAGAAGGCCGATCTTGGGTCAAGCTCTCGGGCGCCTACAGGATTTCAGCAGAACCCTATCCCTACCATGATGTCCTGCCCTTTGCGCGCGCGTTAATTGAAGCTGATGCGTCGCGCATGGTCTGGGGCAGCGATTGGCCGCATCCTTCCGTGACTGGATCCATTCCGAAAGATGCCGAGTTGCTGGACTTGCTCGCCGTATGGGCGCCGGACGCCGAGTTGCGACGACGCATTCTGACCGAGAACCCGGTGCAGCTATACGGGTTTAGCGCGGCGAAAACTCCGACTTATGGAAACACAGCAGCTGTGGAGATCAGATGATTTGCAAGACCGCGCAGGAGAGCCTTTCATGCACCGGATCGAAACGTTACTCAGCGGTTTTCCCGGGAAAAGCAGTCGTGGCTTTCTTGGCTGGAGCGCCTGCTACCTTGTAACCACCGCCAGCGGGCGGCGGCTGCTCTTCGACACCGCGGGTTACAACGAGCGCGCCACCGTCATCAGCTCGCTGGCGAAACTCAATGTCGCACTCGAAGACGTGGATTTCGTGGTGCTGAGTCATCTGCACTTCGATCACGCGGCCAACTGGGACCTCTTCCCCAATGCCGAGATTATTCTCCATGAGCGCGAGCTGGCGCATGCGGAAGCCCGCGGGCCAGACGGCGCCGTGTTGCGGTATCACACGCCAGCGTTGCGGGCACACCGTCGCCTGCGCTTGATTTCCGCTGATACTAACTTGGAGGATGGCGTTCAGATCATACATGTGCCCGGACATACACCCGGCTGTATTGCGGTAGCGATGGGCAAGGAGATCCTCTGCGGCGACGCTCTGAAAAGCCGTTGGGACCTGGATGGTCCCATGGCTCCCCCAGTGTGGGATGCTGAGTTGGCGCGCCAATCCATTGCCAAACTGAAGGAACTGGGGACGCGTCTCTATCCGGGTCACGATATGCCGCTCGAACTGGTCGAGGGGAAGTGGCGCGCCAGCGGTTCACCTAGCGTGAAGGTCTGGCTCCCAGACGGCAGCGAGCAGGTCATATCGCCTCCGAACCTGTAGGCGATTGAGAGGCCGCAACCGATTACGACAAGCCTTGCAAGATAACGCCTGCCGCTTTGAGTCGCTGATTGATCTCGCGTGCAATGGCCACGCTGCCCGGCGTGTCGGAGTGGATGCAGATGGTGCTCGCTTCAACCGCTAATTCGGATCCATCGCCAGTGATGACCCTGTGCCGAATCGCGATGTCAACAGCTTGCTGCGCGGCGTGCGCAGGATCATCAAGTAGCGCTCCGGAGAGTGTACGCTTGCGCAGCGTGCCATCCGGCTCGTAGGCGCGGTCAGCGAAGGCCTCGGCAGCGAATCGCAATCCCATTGAATGCCAGACTTCCAGAACGGGCGAGCCGGCTTGTCCGACCATGACGAGTTGTGGATCGATTGCTTTTACCGCGCGCCCTATTGCCAGCGCAATTTCGCGGTTTGTGTTGGCCGCGTGATACAGCGCACCGTGCGGCTTCACGTGGACCAGCCGCATGTCCAGGGAGTCAGCGATCTTCACCAGCGCCGCGATCTGCTGGCCCACAGAACGCTCGATCTCCATCGGAGAAAGTGGCGATTCGATGCGTCCGAAATTCGCCGGATCGGGATAGCCCGGATGCGCCCCAACTGCGACCTTCAACTTGCGCGCTGCGGCCAGCGTCTGGCGCATGGTTTGCTCATTGCCCGCATGTCCGCCGCAGGCGACGTTGGCGGAAGTAATGTAGCGCATCAGCTCGAAGTCAGTGCCATTGGCGAGCGACTCTTCGAACTCGCCCAGGTCGGCGTTGATATCGATAGAAGTATTTGTCATCTTTGATTGCCTGTTTCTATGCCAGAGCTCTCAACCCTCATCCTAATCTTCCCGATCACGAAACAAATATCTCTCTCAGCCAGCGTTCCTGCTCGCCTAGCGCCTGGACTGCTTCCGCAATGGAAACTTCGACCAATCGCACCTCGTCGCGGGGCCTCAACTGGCCGACGCGATGAACATCGGCGGCAATTACGTTGGCGATCTTTGGATATCCGCCGGTAGTCTGCTGATCGACAAACAGAATAATCGGCTGGCCATCCTGGGGCACCTGAATGGCCCCCAGCGGAATGCCATCTGTGAGCAGCTCTAACTGTTCACGCGGGCGCACAATCTCTCCCTTCAGCCGCAGGCCGGTGCGGTCTGACTGCTCGCTGACGATGTATGCCGTGGAGAACAACCTCTCGAATGCCTCCGGCGCGAACCAGTCGTGCTGCGAGCCTTTAGTCACACGCAACGGTCGCGGAACGCCCAATGCGTCAAGTGAACCAGGGCGCAGCGAGCGAACGCGAAACGGGCCGTGCTGCCGAACCTGCAACCCGTCGCCCTTCTGCAATCTCCGTCCCTCGAATCCTCCAAAGTGGCCGGGGACAAATGTTGAGGCGCTGCCCATGACCAGCGGGACGTCGAACCCTCCTTGAACTGCGAGGTAGCATCGCGCGCCGCTCATCATGCTCCCACATTGTAGGACTGCGCCTGCGGGAAGATCGAAGGCTGCGTTGGCCGGCACATTATCCAAACCGGCTTTGCATTCACAACTGGCGCCGGTAAGCGCGACCACGGTGCTCTTCTCGAATTCAAGAGTTGCGCCAAGCAACGTCATCTCCAGCGCAGGGGCATTCTCGTCGTTGCCCACCAGAAGATTGGCAATGCGGAACGACAACGGATCGGCGGCTCCGCCGGGAGAGATACCGAGGTGAGCGTAGCCGTAACGTCCGAGGTCCTGGACGGTGGTGAAGAACCCGGGCTTGGCAACCCGAATCGTCATGGGAGCCGGGCCTCAGTACGTCCCTGCATGTCTTCGAAGGTCGCGCGATCAATGGGAGAAAATTTCATTCTGTCGCCCGGTTGCAGGCGAGTTGGTGGTGTCGCTTCGGGGTCGAACATACACACAGGCGTTCGTCCGATCAGCCTCCATCCTCCGGGAGAATCAACTGGATATATTCCTGTCTGACTGCCGGCAATGCCAACACTTCCGCCGACAATGGACGGCCGGGGAGTCGCGAGCCTGGGCGTGTGCAAAGCCTCCGGCAAGCCACCGAGGTAAACGAAACCCGGAGAGAATCCGAGGAAATATACGAGATAAGTGGGGGAGGAATGTTGCCGGACCACCTCGTCCAGCGAAAGCCCGGCATGCTGCGCGACATCCAGCAGATCCGGACCAAGCTCGAGGTCATAACACACCGGAATGATGACCACGTTGGCGGGCCGGTCGACGGCGGGGTCGTTTGCCAGTGCCAGTTGGTGAACGAGCGAGCTCAGTTCGTCGTGGGTCAACCGCAGCGGATCGAAATCGATGAGCAGCGACGCGTATCCCGGATGCAAGTTTCGTATCCGCGGATCATGCCAGGCCTGGAATGCATGAAACAGCGCCATCACTTGCTTGTGGAGTGCAGGCGAGATTACATTCCCGAGGACAACCAACAAGGACGAGTCGCTCGCCGGGACGATCTTCATAGGTTCTCGCACCCGCAAGAATAGACGATCGCCGCCGGAGGCGCTTGCAAGGCCGTGCGCTTTGGGTCACAATCTGACGGTTCCGGGAGGAATGCCCATGCACCGCAAACCGACTTCACTCACCTGGACTTTGACTCTCGCAATTGCGATGGCGGTCCTTGTCAGCCAATCAGCGCAGGCGCAGACGTTCAACGTGCTTCACAGTTTCAGCGGCGGAGGCGACGGCGGGACGCCCAGTGCCGGCTTGACCATCGATCGTGCCGGAAATCTCTACGGTACAACCGAATACGGCGCCGCCGGAAACGGGACGGTCTTCAGGTTATCGCACGTGAGATCGAGCTGGATTTTAAGCACACTCTATGTCTTCCAGGCAGTCAATGACGGCGCTAATCCCACGGCCAGGGTGGTCTTCGGGCCAGACGGCGGTCTGTACGGTACCACCAGCGACGCGGGCGGTCCTTTGGGATACGGAACAGTCTTCGAACTACGACCTCCGCCATCTGCCTGCAAAGCGATAAGCTGCCCCTGGGGGGAGACGGATCTCCACAGCTTCCAGGGCGGCAGCGATGGAGCTGGCCCAGGCTACGGTGACTTGACGTTCGACACCACGGGTAACCTCTACGGCACGACTGTGGGAGGCGGCTTGCAGAGCTGTGGCGGGGACACATGCGGTGTGGTATTCAAGCTGACGAAGTCGAACGGTGTTTGGACGGAAAGCGTTGCTTACAGCTTCACTGGGGGAAATGACGGTGGGACCCCGTATAGCGGAGTCATCCTGGACAGCGCCGGCAACCTCTACGGTACCGCGTACTACGGTGGGGCCGATTCTACCGGCACGGTATACGAGTTGAGTCCCGCAGGATCGGGCTGGACAGAGAAGACCCTGACCGACTTCGCAGCCGGCGGTGGATTTCCCCTGGGCGGCCTGACCTTTGATCCGCATGGAAACCTTTTTGGAACCGGGTTCGTCGGGGGCACAGCCTTCGAGTTGGAGCCCTCCAACGGGAGCTGGACATACAATCTGCTCTACACCTTTAACGGATACGACGGCCCTTTTGGCAGCCCGACCTTCGATGGGGCCGGTAATTTTTACGGCACGAATGCCACCGGCGGCGCCTATGACCAGGGCTTCGTCTTCAAGTTCTCGCCCTCCAACGGCGGTTGGACATTTACTGACATTTACGATTTCACCGGCGGCAACGATGGCGGCTTTCCGGTCAGTAACGTAATCCTCGACCCCAGCGGCAATCTCTATGGGACGGCCTACCTGGGCGGCGCCGATGGCGAAGGTGTGGTCTGGGAGATCACGCCGTAACTGATCGGGCGGTCGAACGAAATAGGCAAGCGCCATGTACCTTACTTAATGACGTACAAGCACACGCGCCATTTTCCATCTTTGTCCAACGCGGGAGTAACGGTTTCGATTACAGAATTCCTATGCTCGAAGCCGCTCTCATACTGAAGGACGACATACTGTCCATCAGGCGCTCCCGGAAGTTGGGTGGTGTACTCGGCTGATTTCAGCTTTCTGGAGATCAGCGTACCTAACGGGGCGCGATTGCGGGTTAACAGATCTAGCCACTGCTCTCTCGCAACATTGGCCTTGAGTACGGTTCCAGTGTCGTCCCAACTCTGAGCATACTTACCGGCGTCCACCAGCTTTAACCAGTTGTCGGCAGCTCCCTCGGCGGCTATCTTCTTGTCCTGTGAGCAAGCGCTCATACATAGCGCCAGGAAACTAAGACCAAGTAGACTAAAAAGTCGTCTTGTCATGAGATACTCCAATTCAATCCAGACGTTCTGCTCGTCCTCCGCAAAGCTTACTTAATGCCTACAGTGCTAACAGGTGTCGCTATTCCTTTCTCTCCTATTGACTATTCACGGCACTGTGACCACGTCTCTATCGATATGCAAAGAGCATTGCGTAGAGTATCCAGACAACGACACTGAAGCCGGTGCCTAGCGCAATCCACGCAAATATACGGATAGTCTTGACCACAATGTCAGGCTGTGGTTCTTCCAGGTGCTGCTCCAATTCCCCGGAAGCAACCAATGCGGCATACTCCCTGGGTTTGTCGCGCTTCAATTCAGCCAATGGCATATGGCCGGTGAAGATGGTGGTGTCCATGGGAAACTTCTCCGGCCGCAAATGGGTATTAAAGAAATGCACGGTGAAGATGAAACCGGTGGCCAGCAAAGCTTCGTCACTATGGATGATGGTGGCGACGTTGATGAACGAGCCCGGCAAGAACCGGGTGAAGAAGACAGGAAACCATAGTGTCAGCCCGGTAGAGCCGATGACTACAATCCCCCAAAACACGGCGAAGTAATCAAACTTCTCCCAGTAGGTCCAACGCCCATATTGCGGTCGCGGGCCCAGACCGACGAACCATTTCATGGTGGCAACGAATTCGTGCATGTCCCGCTTGTTGGGTAGCAGCGTGTTAGGCCCAAACAGAATTGCTTTCCAAGTAGTGCGGTTGCGGCGCTTCTGCCTAAACAATCCGATCACGTGGGCGGTGAAAGTACTGAACATGACGATGGCAGCAAAGCGATGGACATATCCTGCGGTCTCGAACCCACCCAGCAGGCGGGAGAACCTGGCCGCCCAGGGAGTGTAGGAGAATTTCAATGAGAGACCGGTCAGCGCTAAGGTGATGAAGCTGACGATCATGCAGGCGTGCAGCACGCGGTAGAGGTGGGGGAAGCGGACGAATTCACGCCGGTCAACCGGCAGAATTGCTTTCCCACCAGCCAGCGCGAGCGGCGCCTCCGGTACGGTAACTCCTCCCGCCGGATAGTTCACCGGGACTTCAGGCTGCGGTTTACCGTTGGGCATCGTCGCCATCCTTCGAGTCGGAAGCTGTTTTGCCCGAGTTCTTTTCGGCTTCCGCTTCTGCGGCCTCGATTGCGCGCAGTTCGCGGCGCATCTGGAAAGCGCGTGGCAGCCACAGCAGGGTGTGAACCCCGCTCACGGTAAAAGTGCCGATCAGCAGCGCCGTCATCCCCCAGAAGGTCCAGAACAGAAATGGAAACTTCTTGGGATCGTGGTGGGTGGCGTGGGTGAGATATCCGGCGAAGCGCCGGGTCGCATCCGAGTGGCACTTCTGGCAAGTCGCAACCACGTTGGCGCGGCTCAGGTGCGAGCGCGGATCAGTGACCTTCTGAATGTCGTGCGAGCCGTGGCAGTCATAGCACTTCGCGGTCTTGGTGTAGCCAAGTTTGGAAACCTTGCCGTGATAGGTATCGAAGTACGTCTTGGCAATTTCTGCGTGGCAGCGCCCGCAGGTGTTCATGATCTCGAGCTTGAATCCGTCCTGGTCGGTGCGGCGGATAGAGTGGGCGGTGTGACAGTCGTTGCAAACCGGCAGCGGTTTATTCGTCTTGGTTATCGTGGAGGAATGGATGCTTTGGATGAACTGCTCTTCGATGCCATGGTGGCAATTACCGCAGGTTCCGGGCAAGTTCTTCGGATTCACCGTCGATTCCGGATCGGAGGCAGGGAGTTCGCGATGGGCGGTGTGACAACTGGTACAGGTGGCCGTCACCGTCAGGCCGCTCTTCAGCAGGCCCTTGCCGTGGATGCTCTCCTGATAGCGGGGAATAATCTGGTGCTCGGTTCCGGTGTAAATCAAGGCAGCCTTCTGGCCTTCGCGGTGGCACTTGGCACAAAGATCGGGCACGTTGGTCGGGAAGCTGAGCGATTCCGGATTGTGCTTGCCCAGAACGTGGTGCGCGCCGTGGCAGTCCTTGCAGAAGGGGGCATTGGGATCACCCTTGGCATGCATCTGGCCGTGCGTACTGCGCTGGTATTGCTGTCCGATTTCCGCATGACAGGCGGTGCAATCAACCGGATGGGTGATGGTTTCGCAGGGCCGCACCTTGGAGGCGTTCACCTCCGAGTGACACTGGCTGCAGGCAACCTTCACATGACGTGAGCCGGCCACTTCGGCGACGCGTACCAGCATGGAACGGCCATTGGCGGACTTGAGCCGCTCATCGCCATGGCAGCGCATGCAATCCGCATCCGCCATGCCCTGGGAGTAGAAAACGTTTCGCACTTTGTGCGGCTGGTGGCAGTCGATGCAGGCGGGAAGCGTGTTGGCTTGCTTTTCCCAAAGTTCGCCGCGGATGGTCTTGCGGTGTACTTCTTCGATATTGGCGTGGCACTTGGTGCAGGTAGCGGCGATATTGCGCCGGTTGATGGATGAGTTGGGATCGGTGTGGGGCAGGATCGAATGCGCCGTGTGGCACGAGGCGCAATTGGCCGCCACAATCAGTCCCTTCTTCAGCAAGCCCTCGCCGTGGATGCTCTCGGTGTAGTTCTCCAGGATGTCGTGCTGTGCGATGTTGCGGTTGGTCTGGACAGGCGTGCCCTCCTGGTGACACTGCCCGCAGACAAAGGGCACCTTCATCGCTGCCACCGCGGAGTGCGGGTCCTTTACCGGCAGGATGTCGTGGTTCCGTGGCAGGTTACGCAGCGCGGCGCTAGAGCATCGCCACGAGCGATCGCCTTGCCGTGCAACGATTTTGCAAACTGTTGGCCCTCGTCGCCGTGGCACGAGCCGCAGTTGACTTTCGCCAGCGGCGTGGAGTGCGGTAGATCTTTACCGTCCAGGTCGGCGTGGCAGTTGGTGCACTGTAGTGACCCATGGACCGAGCCGGCGAATTTCTTCTGATCGATGAAGAGCGAGACGGTCCGTCCGCCGCGTTTGGTGGTCAGGGACTTGTCGCTGTGGCATGCCAGGCAGTCATCGGTGGTGGGGGACTGGGCCGCAGAACACTGGGCCACAAATGTCAGCAACAATACGAACAGCGTCGCCAGTCGAGGTAAGGTGCGAGAAGGAGACCGGCGCGAAAGACTGTGCCTTGATACAAGACAGCAGGCAGCTGGCGAGTTTTGGCCGACGTCTGTGAAGCGAACTCCCACAAACCACCCTCAACACATTGATTTGCGTTAGCAAGAGCAAGCTACTGGGCTGGGCGCGCTGCAATTTGCAAACGTTGATATTAGTTATGAGTCCAGCTAGTACATTGGGTCTGTGATTCAGGTCACAAAGTGGGGTGAGCGAACGTCCTTGCGAGAGCTCAGGCCGGCTGGGAACGTATTGTCTGGTTTCAGCGGCGGGTGCGTGGGCTCGGGAACATATTGTCTTGTTTCGTCCGCGGGGTGCGGTTGTGGGGCTTGCAGCAGGGCGTGCAGGACACAAGAAACGGCCGGGACCCAATCCAGGATGCCGGCCGCAGCGGGGCCGTGGAGCTTCAGTTACGGCGTGGCCCCGAAGACAACATCACCTCAACTGGTGACACCGACCGACGCCATGCCATAAAAGTTACTGTTCGCCTCGATCTTCTCTCTTGTCGTCAACAGTGCCTTCGCGGGACGTGCCAAAGTCTCGTGGTACCACCGGACCTTTAATTCCCACGATGAAGTCCTGGCCGGCAATAGCGTGAAGGAACTGATAGTAGCCATTATTGTCGGTCGTGGTGAGTTGCGGACCTGGTGCACCCGGCTGCGTGAGACTCACCCCGGCATGGGCCAGCGGAACTCCCTGAAGGATGATGTATCCAGCGACATCTGGGATTGATGACGTGCCACAGGTGCCGACAATACACGAGACTTCCATCGTGTAGGTGACTGTGCCGTCGTTCCCGGCTACCTGGAAGAACGCCATGTACGTGCCGTTTTGAGTCGGTGTGAAGTCGATATTGATGGTGTTTACGTAGTTTGGATACCCTATGCTGGTGCACTGCTCGGTTCCGACGTGGGTGCCGTCCTGGAAATAAACGTCCATACACAGGTTCGAGGAGGGGTTGTTGGTAACGGTGGCGGACACCTGTAGCGTGCCAGTGGTGGCGCCCTCAAAAGTGAAGGCCTGTGAGTCGGATATCGGGGTGATGTCGGCGGGGTACTCTGTTTCGAGGTTGATCTCTTGCTCGTTTGGGGGAAACGGATACAGACGTTCCAGCGACAACGCGTAGCTGATCGTAGCAGTCGAAGTCTCACTAATATCAATGGTATACGGGCCCGTCACAGTCAGCGCCTGGTTGGCTACGACGGAATACACGTAGTTCGGGTATCCTATGCTGGTGCATCGGGAGAAGATGTTACTGCCATTGGGGTCGTAGAGCTTTAAGCAGATATTGGTTGTGGCGGAGCCGTTTATCGCCAAAACTGTGTGGTAGGTTTCCCCATTATTTCCAGTGAACACGAAGCCATCGACATCTCCGGGAGACTGGAGGGTGCAGTTGGCGCCAATGTAGGTCTCGCCATCGTAAATGGGAGTGCCCGAGGCAGGTTCAGGGGGACAGTTCATGCCCTGCGCCAGTGCGGCGGGCGCGACGAGCAGGATCCCCAAAAGTATGGTGGTCAAGGTGAACGTAAACCTGGTAGCTACTGGCATATATTCCTCCTGTGCGGCGGCAAATCGGCGAGCCTTCTCTAAAAGGCCGCCGAATTTGGCGCGGTGCGTCATCCACACTGGAGGCAAAGTACCTCGGGCGCAAGTAGCATTGGGTAGCGCGCGGAGACGCTACGGTAGCATTGCTCGTAAGTCATTGACTCAAGGTGAGATCAAGCTGCTTGTGTAATAGCTCGGAGAGTGCGGGTTTTTTATTCCATTTCTTATTGCTGGCTGGTCAAATTGCGGCTATACTTTCGGCTACCCAATCGAATCTGGCTGCCCATCATAAAAGGCACGCTAATGTGGAGCGTCCATGCAAGATGGGACCTCTCAAACTTGGCGGGACGAACGAGCTTCGTCCTCTAGTGTGGTTATCCCGGCTACAGAAGTCGAGGCCGCACTTCAGAGAATTCTGTCTTCCCCTACCTTTCGCAAGGCCCCGCGCCATTGCCGGTTCCTGAGTTTCGTAGTTTGGAAGGCCCTGGCCGGCGAAGCGGAAACTATCAAGGAGTACATGATCGGCCTGGAGGTATTCGACCGCCGTTCCGATTACGATCCAGGCACCGATCCCATTGTTCGAGCCGAAGCCCGGCGGCTGCGTTCGCGCCTTGCGGACTACTACCAGACGCTGGGCAAGCTTGACCACGTCCGCATTGGGCTGCCCAAAGGCACCTACGTTCCGGTCTTCTATCGCAACGGGTTGGAACCACCGGCGGAGGCGGCAGCCGAGACAGGCTTGGTGGCGCCGATTGCTGAAGAGCGGGATGAAGTCGTCGTTCGTCCGCGTTATAGAGCTTGGCGGCGATGGCTCGGCGCTGCTGCGGTCGTAATTGTAGCTGCAATCGCGGTGGGCTATTTCGTTTCCCGCCGACCGGCCAAGTTCACCAACAAAGGCAGCATCGTCCTCGGCGACTTTGATAACAATGCCGGTGATGCGGTGTTCGACGACACGCTGAAGCAGGGACTTTCGGTACAGCTTGAGCAGTCGCCCTTTCTCTACCTGGTTTCCGACAGTAAGGTGAACGCAACCCTGAAGCTGATGGGCCGCGCCGCCGGTGACCGTTTGACGCCGGAGGTCACGCGCGAGGTTTGCTTACGCACGAACAGTTCGGCGATGCTGACTGGTGCGATTGCCAGGTTGGGCAGCCAGTACGTAATTGGACTGAAGGCGGTGAGTTGCAACACCGGAGATGTGTTGGCGGAAGCGCAAGAGGAGGCGGCGAATAAGGAAGCGGTGCTGAAGGCTCTGGACGAAGCGGCAATCAGTTTGCGCGGCAAGCTTGGAGAATCCCTCAGCTCGGTGGAGAAGTATTCCACACCACTGAAGGAAGCCACCACACCATCGCTGGAAGCGCTGAAAGCCTACAGCCTGGGACTTAAGACGGACCTCGCGAAAGGGGACACATCTGCTCTGCCTTTCTTCAAGCGAGCGTTGGAGTTGGATCCCAATTTCGCCGTTGCATACAGCGCCATAGCGAGCGCCTATAACAATCTCGACGAAGTCGCGCAGGCGCAGGAGAATGTACGCAAGGCATACGATCTGCGGGAGAAGTTGAGCGAACATGAACGGCTCAGCATTGAAGCAACCTATTACCTATTTGCAACAAGAGAGCTGGAAAAGGCGGCGCAGACCTACGAGCGGTGGCAGCAGATCTACCCGCGAGACTACCTGCCTTACACAGACCTTTCATTCATTTACGGCAACCTCGGAAATTTTGAAGAAGCATTCAAGGAAGAGCGCGAAGCCATACGCATGGAACCGAACGACGAGGTCAACTACAGCAACCTTGGCAACGATTGCGTCGCCCTCAACCGGCTGGATGACGCGGACGCAGTGTACCAGCAGGCGGAGAAGCGCAAACTCCAGGGCGA
>Ga0181530_10000451_pt1 | contig 52675 bp, 46 predicted proteins | sample PEATcosm2014_Bin_42_FD_119769 | JGI IMG/M metagenome (GOLD analysis project Ga0181530, IMG submission 119769) | Peatland microbial communities from MTU Mesocosm Facility, Houghton, MI, USA - PEATcosm2014_Bin10_60_metaG | ecosystem: Environmental > Terrestrial > Soil > Wetlands > Peat | place...
GGTCTGGTACGAGGTGTTCGGCATCGACAGCATCTACGACTACGACCCGGTCTGGGCGAAGTGCCGCGAGGTCGGTATCGCACCGACCTTCCACAGCGCCGGCAGCAACCAGGCGCTGCGCAACTCGCCGACCAACTTCACCTACAACCATATCGGCCATTTCGCCGATGCCGGTCACGCCGCCGCCAAGGGCATCTTCCTCGGCGGCGTCACGCGGCGCTTTCCGGAGCTGCGTTTTGCCTTCCTCGAAGGCGGCGTCGGCTGGGGCTCGCAATTGTTCGGCGATCTGATCGAGCATTGGGAGCGGCGCAACGCCAAGGCGCTCGAAAACATGCGTCCCGACAAGCTCGACCGTAAGCTCTTGATGAGCCTGGTCGAGAAATACGGCTATGCCGAGCACCTCGCGGCGCTCAAGGAGCGCGACGGCTGGCCCGATCCCGAGCTGCACCTGACCGGCGGCGTCGCCGACCTCGACGATTTCGCCGCCTGCAAGATCACCCGCAAGCAGGACTGGGTCGACCTCTACGCCACGCCATACTATTTCGGCTGCGAGGCGGACGACCGGATGAATGCCGTCGCGTTCGGCAAGGGTAACCCGTTCGGCGCGCAGCTCAACGCGATCTACAGCTCCGATATCGGGCACTTCGACGTGATCGACATGCGCGATCCATTGCCGGAGGCCTACGAGCTGGTCGAGGACGGCCATATCAACGAGGCCAATTTCCGCGACTTCGTGTTCGCCAACGCCGTGCGGCTGTGGGGCACCCAGAACCCCAACTTCTTCAAGGGCACGGTCGTGGAGAAGGAAGCCGCCGCGGTGCTCAAGGCCGCGCAGCAGCCGCTCATGCAGGATGCCGCTAAATAAGCCAACGCGGGTAACCTAACGACGTTGGGCGGGTCTCTCGACCCGCCCCATTTCGTTGGGAGTTGCCTATTCGGCAGCCGCGCGATCGGCGGTTCCGTCTCGGTCGAGGCCGCGGCGGATACGCGGCATCACCTCCGCGCCGAACAAAGTCATCGAGCGCTCGACCGTATCGTGGGGCATCGCGCCCAATTTGAAGATCATCGCCAGGCCCATCAGATCGAGCTGAGCGGCTAGGCGCAGGATGGTGTTCGCCACGGTCTCGGGGCTTCCGAGGATCACCATGTCGTTCGCCACGATCTCGTCAAAGCTCATCGCATGCAGCATCGGCGCCTGCCGGCGCCAGAAATCGTAGCTGTCGGGCAGCTGTCCGCCTTGGGTGAACTGCGTGTAGCGGTTCCACAGCTCCCAGTACTGCAACAGATACGGCTCCGCCTCGGCGCGGGCTTGTGCATCGCTGTCGCCGACATAGATTTCGCGCATCAGATAGAGCCGCGGCGCCGGCGCGTGGCCGTGCGCGAGCTGAACCTCGCGGTAGAGCGCCTGGTCGCGCTTGGCCTGCTCGATCATCGAGTCGATTTGCGCGAACGGGATGTCGTGTCTCGCGGCCCAGCGCAGTGACTCCTCGCTCTGCGCGCTGACCAGGAACGGCGGGTGCGGCCGCTGCACCAGTGGTGGCGACAGCGGCGCGTCCTTGCGCACGGTCCAATACTTGCCGCGATGCTCAAAATTTTCGTCGGCCCAGACCCGGCGGATGATCTCGAACGACTCAAGGAACATCTCGCGCGATTGCTGCTGGTCGACCCCGAACGCCTCGAATTCCGGCGGGCGCAGGCCGCGACCGAGCCCCATGTCGAGCCGCCCATCGGTCAGGTTGTCGAGCATCGCCGCCTCCTCGGCGACGAGCAGTGGGTTCCGGAACGGCAGGATGTTGACCATGTTGGCGAAGCGGATGCGCTGCGTCCGCTGCGACGCGGCGGCGATCAGCAAATTGGGCGACGGCGTCGGCGACGTTGGGATCAGGTGATGCTCCAGGAACCAGATCGCATCAATGCCGATCCGTTCGGCGAGCTCGACCTCGTCGAGCTTGCGGCGGAACAACTCATGGTAAGTCGAATCCTCGCTCTTCGCGGACGTCGACCAGATCGCGAGTTTCACCGCATCACCTCCCTGGACTAAAGCGGCTTCGCGCCGCCGTGGCCATCCCCGCATGCTCTTCGCCGCGGCGCGCCGCGTCAATCGCCTACCGGCTTCCCGGCCGTCCGACGGGCTTGTGTTCCTCGGGCCGACGCGAAAGAGTAGCGCCAGTCGCGTCAAACACGCGAAGGAGCCCGCCGATGCCCAATTTCGCCGCCAATCTCAGCATGATGTTCAACGAGGTCGATTTTCTCGACCGGTTCGACGCCGCCGCGAAGGTCGGGTTCAAGGGGGTCGAGTTCCTATTCCCCTACGACTACAGGCCGGAAGAGATCGCCGAGCGGCTGGAGCGCAACCGGCTGACCCTCGCGCTCTTCAACCTGCCACCCGGTGATTGGGCGAAGGGCGAGCGCGGGTTTGCCGCGATCCCCGGCCGGCAGCAGGCGTTCATGGCCGCGGTCGAGACCGCGATCCCCTATGCCAAGGCCGCGAAGTGTAAGACCCTCCACGCGATGGCCGGGCTGTGGCCCGAGGGGCGCGACAAAACGCTGGCGCTGCCAACCTATATCGACAACCTGCGCTGGGCCGCCGACCGGCTCGCGCCGGAGGGCATCACCGCGATCATCGAGCCGATCAACACGCGCGACATCCCCGGCTACTACCTCAACACCACGGCGCAGGCGATGCCGATCATCGAGGCGGTCGACCGGCCCAATATGCGCCTCCAGCTCGACCTCTACCACGCGCAGATCATGAGCGGCGACCTGGCACCGACGATCCGCGAGCTCCACGGCATGTACCCGCATGTCCAGATCGCCGGCACCCCCGGCCGGCACGAGCCCGATGTCGGCGAGATCAACTACCCGTTCCTCTTCGACCTGTTCGACGAGCTCGGCTACCAGGGCTGGATCGGCTGCGAGTACCGCCCCAAGGGCGACACCGTCGCCGGCCTCGGCTGGGCCAAGCCATATGGGATCGGGTGATCGCGTGATAGGATAGACCAAGCGAACACAGGGGATGGCAGATGAACCAGGCGGATTTTGAGAAGAAGCTCAAGGCCGAAGGCTAGGAGAAGATGGTCGATCGCCAGATGGAAGCGAATCACTTCAATCCCGAGCATGCGCATGAGTTCGACGCTTGCGTGCTCGTCGTCGAAGGCGCGATGACGATCGATCGCTCCGGCAAGCCGCAGACCTTCCGCACCGGCGATATGTGCACGATGGCGGCGGGCACGCTGCACAGCGAGCTATGCGGATCGGCGGGGGCGCGCTACCTCGCAGGGCGGCGCTATCCGCAAAAGGCGGCCAGCTGACCCAATCCTGCCCCGTGCCGGCGCACTCGCCGGCGCCAAATCGCGACAAAATCGCCGCCGCTGGAAAATAGTTTCGGGCGGCGCACGCTCGATTCGCGTTCCCGGTATAAGTCATGCATACTGTCCCAGATAGCGTGCGAAAATGGCCGGTATGTGCGCTGAATTTGTGCAAATGGGTGGCACGAAAGAGCATTCGAGGATGGAAGAGGCAAGAGGGCCAGGGCTTTACGATCCCCGCAACGAGCACGACTCGTGCGGTGTCGGCTTTGTTGCCAACATCAAGGGCAGGAAGTCGCACGACATCATTCGCCGCGGCCTCGAAATCCTCGTCAACCTCGATCATCGCGGCGCCGTCGGCGCCGATCCGCTGGTCGGCGACGGCGCCGGCTGCCTGATCCAGACGCCGGACGCGTTGCTGCGCCACTGGGCCGAGGAGCGCGGCCTCGTCCTGCCGCCGTCCGGCCGCTACGCGGTCGCGATGTGCTTCCTGCCGATGGAGGCAAAGGCGCGGGCCTACGCGGTGGCGCAGATCGAGCGCGTCATCCGCGTCGAGGGCCAGACCCTCCTCGCCTGGCGCGACGTGCCGATCGACTTCACCGGGCTTGGTAAGCGCGTTATCGAGACGATGCCGCATATCGCCCAGGCGATCGTCTGCGCCAGCCCCGAGATCGCCGACCAGGATGCGTTCGAGCGCAAGATCCTGACGATCCGCAAACAGGTACTGAACCGGGTCACGGCGCAGGCCGAGCGCAATATGCTGCCGGCGCTGCGCGATCTCTACATGCCGTCATTCTCGACCCGCACAATCGTCTACAAGGGCCTGCTGCTGGCGCCGCAGATCGGCAGCTTCTACGAGGATCTGCGCAACCCGCTGACCGTGTCGGCGCTGGCGCTCGTCCATCAGCGCTTCTCGACCAACACCTTCCCCTCCTGGCGCCTGGCGCACCCGTACCGTTTCCTCTGCCATAACGGCGAGATCAACACGGTGCGCGGCAACGTCAACTGGATCCATGCGCGCCGCCAGGCCATGTCGTCGGCGCTGATGGGCGCCGATCTAGGCAAGCTGGTGCCGCTGATCCTGCCCGGTCAGTCGGACACTGCGTGCATCGACAATGCGCTGGAGCTCCTTGTTACCGCCGGCGGCTACCCGCTTGCTCACGCGATGATGATGCTGATCCCGGAGGCCTGGGCCGACCCGCTGATGGACCCGGAGCGGCGTGCCTTCTACGAATACCACGCGGCGCTGATGGAGCCGTGGGACGGGCCGGCGGCGATCGCCTTCACCGACGGGCGGCAGATCGGCGCGACGCTCGACCGCAACGGCCTGCGGCCGGCGCGCTACATCCTCACCGACGACGACCATGTGATCCTGGCCTCCGAGGCCGGCGTGCTGCCGGTGCCGGAAGAGAAGATCACCCGCAAATGGCGTCTGCAGCCGGGCAAGATGCTGCTGATCGACCTCGAAGAGGGCCGCATCATCGGCGACGACGAGATCAAGGCGAAGCTCGCGACCGAGCACCCTTACGAAGCGTGGCTCAAGGCGACCCAGTACAAGCTCTCCGAACTGCCCGAGCCGGCGGAAAACACCACCCCGCCGCGCAGCAACGACCCCGCGGCGCGGCTCGCGCTGCAGCAGGCCTTCGGCTACACCCAGGAAGACATCGGGTTCTTCCTCGAGCCGATGTCGCGCGACGGCGACGACCCCGTCGGCTCGATGGGCACCGACACGCCGATCGCCGCGTTCTCGAACAAGCCAAAGGTGCTTTACAACTACTTCAAGCAGAATTTCGCCCAGGTCACCAATCCGCCGATCGACCCGATCCGCGAGGAATTGGTGATGTCGCTGATTTCGATGATCGGACCGCGGCCGAACCTCTTGGGCCACGAGGTCGGCACGCATCACCGGCTCGAAGTGTCGCAGCCCGTCCTGACCGATGGCGATCTCGACAAGATCCGCAATATCGAGCTGTTGGTCGACGGGCGCTTCAAGACCGACACGCTCGACATCACCTGGCCGGCGGCGGAAGGCGCGGCGGGCATCGAGCCGGCATTGGAGCGCCTGTGCCGAGAGGCGACCGACGCGGTGCTCGACGGCCACAACATCCTGATCCTCTCGGATCGCGGCACCTCGCCCGAGCGGGTGCCGATCCCCGCGCTGCTCGCGACCTCGGCGGTGCATCATCACTTGATCCGCGACGGGCTGCGCACTAAGACCGGCATCGTCGTCGAGACCGGCGATGCGGTTCAGGTGCACGATTTCTGCGTGCTGGCCGGCTATGGCGCCGAGGCGGTCAACCCCTATCTCGCCTTCGCGACCCTGGAGCAGATCCGCAGCGAGACCGGGATGGCGCTCAGCGCCTACGACGTCCAGAAGAACTACCTGAAGGCGGTCGGCAAGGGGCTGCTCAAGGTCATGTCCAAGATGGGCATCTCGACCTATCAATCCTATTGCGGGGCGCAGATCTTCGACGCGGTCGGGCTCGAAAGCGCGTTCATCGACAAATATTTCACCGGCACCGCGACGACCATCGAGGGGGCCGACCTGTTCGCCATCGCCAACGAGGCGCTGGTGCGCCATGCCCAGGCCTTTGGCGACGATCCGCTCTACCAGGAAATGCTCGATGTCGGCGGCGACTACGCCTTCCGCCTGCGCGGCGAGGCGCATGCCTGGACGCCGCAGACGATCGCCCGGTTGCAGCACGCGGTGCGCGGCAACTCGGCGGCCGACTACAAGGCGTTCGCTAACATCATCAACGACCAGTCGGAACGGCTGCTGACGATCCGCGGCCTGATGAAATTCAAGCCGGCCGCCGAGAAATTGCCGCTCGACGAGGTCGAGCCGGCGAAGGAGATCGTCAAGCGCTTCGCCACCGGCGCGATGAGCTTCGGCTCGATCAGCCGCGAGGCACACACCACGCTGGCGATCGCGATGAACCGCATCGGCGGCAAGTCGAATACCGGCGAGGGCGGCGAGGAGGCGGAGCGCTTCAAGCCGCTGCCCAACGGCGATTCAAAGCGCTCGGCGATCAAGCAGGTCGCCTCGGGCCGCTTCGGCGTCACCACCGAATACCTGGTCAACGCCGATGTGCTGCAGATCAAAATGGCGCAGGGCGCGAAGCCCGGCGAGGGCGGCCAGCTCCCCGGCCACAAGGTCGACAAGGCCATCGCCAAAGTGCGGCATTCGACGCCGGGGGTTGGCCTCATCTCGCCGCCGCCGCATCACGACATCTATTCGATCGAGGATCTGGCGCAGCTGATCCACGATCTGAAGAACGCCAATCCGAAAGCCGCGGTGTCGGTCAAGCTGGTGTCGGAGGTCGGGGTCGGCACGGTCGCGGCCGGCGTCTCGAAAGCGCGCGCCGACCACGTGACGATCGCCGGCTACGAGGGCGGCACCGGCGCCAGCCCCTTGACCTCGCTCACCCATGCCGGCTCGCCGTGGGAAATCGGCCTCGCCGAAACCCAGCAGACCCTGGTGCGCAATGGCTTGCGTGGGCGCATCGCGGTGCAGGTCGATGGCGGCTTGCGCACCGGGCGCGACGTGGTGGTCGGCGCGATGCTCGGCGCCGACGAGTTCGGCTTCGCCACCGCGCCGCTGATCGCCGCCGGCTGCGTGATGATGCGCAAGTGCCACCTCAACACCTGCCCGGTCGGCATCGCGACACAGGACCCGGTGTTGCGTGCCCGCTTCACCGGTCAGCCCGAGCACGTCATCAGCTTCTTCTTCTTTGTCGCCGAGGAAGTCCGCCAGCTGATGGCCGAGCTGGGCTTCCGCAAGTTTGACGAGATGATCGGCCGAGTCGACCGGCTCGACATGGTGCCCGCGATCCATCACTGGAAGGCGCGCGGCATCGATTTGTCGCGCATCCTTTATCAGGAAGTGGCGGCGCCGGGGGTGGCGATCCACCATTGCGAGACCCAGGACCATCACCTCGACAAGGCGCTCGATCAGGAGCTGATCGCCCTGTCGCAGGCGGCGATCGAGAAGCGCGAGCCGGTGCGCATCGAAAAGCCGATCCGCAACGTCCACCGCACGGTCGGCGCTATGCTGTCGGGGGAGATTGCGCAGCGCTATGGGCATGACGGGCTGCCCGAGGACACGATCTGGGCGCGCTTCGACGGCACCGCCGGGCAGAGCTTCGGCGCGTTCCTCGCGCACGGCGTGACCCTGGAGCTGATCGGCGACGCCAACGACTATGTCGGCAAGGGGCTGTCGGGCGGTCGGCTTATCGTCCGCCACCCGCCGCAATCGAACCGCGAGCCGACCGAGAACATCATCATCGGCAACACCGTGCTCTACGGCGCGATCGCCGGAGAAGCCTATTTCGAGGGGGTCGCCGGCGAGCGGTTCGCGGTCAGGAACTCCGGCGCGGTCGCGGTCGTCGAGGGGACCGGCGACCATGGCTGCGAATACATGACCGGCGGCGTCGTCGTCGTGATCGGCGACACCGGACGCAACTTTGCCGCCGGCATGTCGGGCGGTATTGCCTATGTCTGGGACCCCAAGGGAAGCTTCGCCAGCCTGTGCAACCCGTCGGGGGTCGACCTCGAAAATATCGCCGACGATGACGGCGATGAGGAAGGACGACCGCGCCAGCGCCCGGTCAATGTCCACGACGACGGCATGGGCGACCTCATGCGCCACGACGCGCAGCGGCTGCGCATCCTCATCGAGCGCCACCATTTGCTGACCGGCAGCAAACGCGCGCGACAGCTCCTCGAAGACTGGGACAACACGCTCGCCGCCTTCGTCAAGGTCATGCCAAAGGACTACCGCCGCGCCCTGCTCGAACTGAAGGCCGAAGCCGAAGCCGCCCCAATGGCCGCGGCGGAGTGAAGCGGCGGCAAGGGACTAGGGAGCGCGCTGCTCGCGGGCCGACGAGTTTGGCAAGCGATGCGTCACGAGCAGCACCAGCGTCAAAACCTAATCAGTCTGGCCATCGCAATCAGAAAGTTGGGTGGTGCGCTGGGCCTCCCCACTGCGCTTTCGGCGACGCCTTAGCGCCGGAGCGGACATCGCTCAGAGCCCCGCGACCGGCGCGCGCTACTGCGTCCTGACGGCGACCGAGGTCTCGCCGCGCAGCACGCCAGCGGCATCGGTAAAGGTCACAAAGACGCGGTTGACGCCGGGCATATCTGCGACGGCGGCACTGCCGGTGACGAAGATGGCGAAGGTAGAGATCGCGTTGGGCACCATATCCGCGGTCACGCCTGGCGCCGGTGCTGCCAAGCATGCTCCGCTCGTTGAGTCGGTCTGGCAAAGCGTCAAGGTCACCGGCAGGTTGGTCGCACCAGTGTTGGCGCTGGCGGTGATCGTCGCGTCGGTCCCGAGATTGATCGTTGCGAATGCAAAGACGCCGTTCCCGGTGGCGCCGGGGATATCGACAAACCCGGGGTCGTCGCTGGCGGCGAGCGCGACGACGTCGGGCACCGGTGCCGTGGCAACGGACACGGATACCGACAGCGTATTGAGGCCGTTCGTCTGCGGTGCCACCTTGGCATTGGCGCAGACGAACAAGAAATCCCCGTAGAGCGTCGGGAGCGCCTTGGTCGGCGTTTCGGTGATGACGAAGCTCTGCGGTGCGCCGGCAGGGATATCGACCGGCGTGTTCGCCGTGCCGGTCGGCGTATTCGTCGCGGGATCGGTTGTCTGGTAGGAGAAATTGCTCGGCAGCTTCACTGTGGCGCTCGGCGCGATCGCGCAGCCGATGGCGGTGCTCGCTCCGGTATTGGTGATTGTCGCAAAGGCGGTCACCGAGCTGCCGACCTCGGCCGATCGGCCCGCCGGGAACGCCGCGGCTACGAGTGGCGGATTGCTCGAAGCCGCCGGCGGAACGATATAGGCGTCGAAAACCATGGTCGGTTGCTGGATCCCCCAGAGTTCATGATGCACCGCGAGTGTCTGGCGGCGGGTTTCGGGGGTCAGCAATGGCGCCACGTTCTCCGCGCAACCCAGATCGGTCTCCTTGCACAGCGCCAGCAAGCCCTCGTCGGCGATGCGCTCCGGCGTGATCCAAGGCGCCTTGCGCCAATCAAGCCCGATGAAGACGGAGGGGCTGTCGGAGCTGTAGAATCCGGTGAGCGTGTCATAGGGCATGCTGCCGCCGACGATGCGCAGCGGGGTGCCGAACTCTTTGCGCCACAACTCAGTGGCGGCCTCGGCCAGTTCGCGATTGGGTTCGGTAATCGAATCCGATACCACCGCGGGCGGTAACCTTTTTGTCCGGGCCAATTCGAGATAGGTGGGTTTGGTAACCGGACCCGATACCGCCGAGGCCGTCGGTAACCTTTTCGTCAGGGCGAATTCGAGATAGGCGATGGGCGGCGAGAGCAATAAAGCTCCCGCCGCGACCGCCGCCGCCGCAACCACGGCCAAGCGGGCCACGCGACGCGGATCGGCGGGCGGCATCCGTTCAAGCAGCAGCAGCGGCAGCAACGGAAAGCAGCCGATCATCATCGCGACGGAGAGCTTGAGCTCCAGCGCGATCCCGAAAAGCATCGTCAACACGATCGGCGCCGCGACGAGGATGTCGAGACACAGCCGTTCGAGCGAGCCGCGCCGCGGCCGCGGGCCGAGCGGATTGGGGCCGCGGCTCGCCACCAGCAGGATCGCAACGACGACGACATGGTAGGCCGCGATCGAAGCCGGCAGCTCGATCGCCGTCAGCACCGCACGGCCCAGCCCGTAACCGGTACGGCTGAGAGCATACGAGAGGGGCGGCGCACCGGCACGCAGCAGCCAGACGGCATGCGGCAGACAGAGGACGGTGCAGGTGACGATCGAGATGTACGGCGAAGCCGAGCGGTAATACGCGCGGCGATTGGGGTGCGCGAGCGAGGCGGCGAAGCAGGTGATCAGCAGCACCACCGCGTAATATTTCGACAACAACGAGGCCGCGGCCAAAACCCCGAACAGCAGCGCGTCGCCGGCGCGGCAGCCCTCGACGGCCCGGACGAAAGCGTAGAGCGTCCAGGGCCACAACGACAGGAATGCGGCGTTGGCGTTATATTTGAAGCCGAGAAATGTGTAGAAGGGCACCACCAGCAACAGCGCGGCGGAGGCGATGCGCTCCCAGCCTTTGGCAAACCGTCCGATCAGGAACCAGCTGCCGAGCAAGCCCACGGCCGCATTGATTATCGCAAGTAGCCGAAACGCCCAGTCCTGGTGGGGGAAGACCCGAAACCAGGCGCCCGCGGCCCATGCCCACAACGGGGGGTGCTGGTGGTATCCCAGCTGAAACTCGCGGCCCCAGGCATACGCTTCCGCTAGGTCGCCGTGGATCGATTTGCCCACACCTTCGACCATTCCGTACAGCGTCCAGACCAGCACGAACAGCGCGAAGCAGCTCGCGATCAATCGCGGCGACGGGTTCGGCGCGCTCGCCGAATACACTCCGTCGTTCCATCCTTCGCCCAGAAGCAAGGTCCGCATGCGATATTCGGGTAACCCTCCGGGACTTCGTCCTAGGTTCTATCAAATACTCCACGTTTTTGCACAGCCGCCACCCCCGGAGATGCAGGTGAAACGCACCGAGGCTGGTTAGTTTTCACGGCCGGCCCGGCGAGATCGTCATCCGCTATCGGGCGGACGCGGTGATTGAATGAGCGGGCATTCGCGCTCTTTCGTTGATGTTTCGCGCGCGACGCGTCATCATTGATATAAGTCAGTAATCATGACCAGTCTTGGCAGACTGGTTGCAAGGGCGGGTGCCGAAGGGGCGGTGATGGGCAAGCCGACCGGGTTCCTCGAGGTCGAACGCGAGGACCGCCACTACGACACGGTGGCGGAGCGGCGGCAGAATTGGCGCGAGTTCGTCAAGCCGCTGCCCGAGAAAACGCTCAAGGCGCAGGCCTCGCGGTGTATGGATTGCGGCATCCCGTTCTGTCATGAGGGTTGTCCAGTCAACAATATCATCCCGGACTGGAACAACCTAGTCTACCGCGACCAGTGGAAGAACGCGCTGACCGTCCTGCACTCGACGAACAATTTCCCGGAATTCACCGGCCGCATCTGCCCGGCGCCCTGCGAGGCCGCCTGCACGCTCAACATCGACGAAAACCCGGTGACGATCAAAACCATCGAATGCGCGATCGTCGACCGCGGCTGGGACGAGGGCTGGATCACTCCGCTCCTGCCAGCGACGAAGACCGGCAAGAAGGTCGCCGTGGTCGGCTCGGGCCCGGCGGGCATGGCCTGCGCCCAGCAATTGGCGCGCGCCGGGCATGCCGTGACGTTGTTCGAAAGGAATGACCGCATCGGCGGGCTGCTGCGGTACGGCATCCCCGACTTCAAGATGGAAAAGCACTTGATCGACCGCCGCGTCGAGCAGATGGCGGCGGAGGGGGTCGAGTTCCGTCCCTCGACCGAGATCGGCGTCGCGATCAGCATGCAGAAATTGCTCGCCGATTTCGACGCGGTCGCGATGACCGGCGGCGCCGAGTGGCCGCGCGACCTCGAAGTGCCGGGCCGCGAGCTTTCCGGCATCCACTACGCGATGGATTTCCTGCCGCAGCAGAACAAGCGCAATGCCGGTGACGACGAGCCACGCGCCGCGCCGGGCGGAACAATCACCGCGAAGGGCAAGCACGTCATCGTGATCGGCGGCGGCGACACCGGCTCCGACTGCATCGGCACCTCGACCCGCCAGGGCGCGGCGTCGATCACCCAGCTGGAAATCCTGCCGAGGCCGCCTGACCACGAGAACAAGCCCATGGTCTGGCCCGATTGGCCCTTGAAGCTGCGCACCTCCTCATCGCAGGAAGAGGGCTGCGAGCGCGACTGGGCGGTGCTGACCAAGCGCGCGATCGGCAAGAACGGCAAGATCGCGGCCTTGGAATGCGTGCGCGTCGACTGGGCCCAGCAGGACGGGCGCTGGGTCATGCAGGAAATGCCCGACAGCGCGTTCGAGCTGAAAGCCGATCTCGTGCTATTGGCGATGGGGTTTCTGGGGCCCCGCCGGCCCGGCATGGTCGAGCAATCGGGGGTCGCGCTCGACCCGCGCGGCAACGTCCAGGCCAACACGCTCGACTACCAGACCTCGGTGCCGAAGCTGTTCTCCGCCGGCGACATGCGGCGCGGCCAGTCGCTCGTCGTCTGGGCGATCCGCGAAGGCCGCCAATGCGCCCGCGCGGTCGACGAGTTCCTGATGGGAAAGACCACGCTGCCGCGCTGATTTAAGCCGACAGAGTCGTAAGGTTTCCGCTTAGCGCATATCGCAGGATGTGTCGATCTCGGGTCATGAGCGTTGCACCGGTAACGCGAGCGGTCGCTATAATAATTTCATCGGCCGGGTCTGAGCGGAAGCCGCCAGGCAAGTGGCAACTCGCCACGGCGATTTCCGGGCTGAGCGGCTCCACTGTCGCACCTGATCTGGCGAGCGCTTCCTCCACCCAAGCCATCACCGGTCTGCCGAGGCTGATGCGGCCTCTCGTGGCGAGCATCGCGATCTCCCAAATTGATATCATCGAGATGAGCAATGCGCCCGTGGCCGCAGCGTTCCGCGCAACTTCTTGTGCTGCTGGGGCCAGCGCGGTTTCGCTCGCTACGAGCCAGAGCCAGATATGTGTGTCCAGCAGAAACGATTGCGGCTTAGAGGTTCTCGGCATCGCCAGTCCACTCGACGTCAATCGGGCTGATGATGTCGCCGATAATCTGAATGGTTCCGGCCATGCAACCGACCGGATCGACCGGCTTGTCGTCGATCGGCACCAGCTTGGCGACCGGCTTGCCGCGCTTGGTGATGATGAGGGGCGCGCGCTTTTGGGCCACCTCATCGAGCAAATGCAGGCATTTGGCCTTGAATTCGCCAGCTGCTATCATTTTGTCCATGGTCATATTTCCATAGTCATCTAATGCAAGTGGTGCGCGGCCACGCAAAGTTCAAACCACGCTCGCCGTGACCGTGCCAATGCCAGCGAAGCTAGCTTCGATTTGGTCGCCTTGCGCGAGCGGGAATTGCCGGGTGAACGACCCGCTCATGATGTAGTCGCCCGCGCGCACCTGTTCGCCGAACTGCGCCAGCTTGGCCGCAAGCCAGGCCACCGAATTGTAGGGATGACCCAAGACCGCGCTGCCGTCGGCGGAAGCGACTTCGCTGCCGTTGATGCTGACGGCGACGGTGACTCGATCGAGGTCGGGCAGCGCCGCGCGTTCCACCGCGGGGCCGAGGACAAACGCCTTCTGCTGGGCGTTGTCGGCGAGCGCCAGGGCGAGCTGGCGGGTGAGGTCGCCGCGCGTCTCGATGATCTCGAACGCGGGGTGCACCGCGGCTACCGCGGCGGCGACATCGGCGGCCGTCGCGTCGGGTTTGAGGTCGCTTCCCATGACAATGCACAGCTCGTTCTCGAAACCCGGCTCAATCAGCCCGTCGCGGCGGAACACATGGCCCGACGCGAGCTTTCCGTCGGCCAATAGGCAGCCGAACACCGGCTCATGCACTTGGAATTGCGCCTGAATCGCGCGCGAGGTCAGCCCGACCTTCCAACCGACCCGGCGCGCGCCGCTCTTGCGGATCAGCGCCAGCTGGATGTGGTAGGCGTCGTCGAGCGAAAGCCGGTCGAACCAGGCCGCGGGGAAATATTCGCCCCGCGCCCGCGCCGCTACGAACTCGGCCGTCGCCGCCGCAATCTCCTGCTCGTCCATCAGAACATCCCCGGGATCAGCCGCGCCGTGTGGCGGCAATAATCGTCGTAGTCGGGGAAGGTCTCGCGCATCCGCGCCTCCTCGACCTGCAGCTTCAACAGGAAGCCAAAAAGGATCAACCCGGCGCCGATAAAGCCGCGCGCCGAGCCGATCGCCAGCGCCGTGCCAAACAGGGCCAGCAGCATACCGCTGTAGATCGGGTGGCGCACCAATCGGTAGGGGCCGCTGCGGATTAGCGCGTGGTCCTCCTTGACCGTTACGGTGCCGCTCCAATTGCGGCCGAGATGCCAGCGCGCCCAGCCGGCGAACAGCAGCCCGGCCATGACGAAGAGGGTACCGAAAAACGCCGGCTCCGGCCCGGCCGGGATGAGGCGTTCATTCACCGGCAGCGGCAGCCGCCCCGGCGCAAGCAAGATCGCCATGCCGAGCAAAACCGGGACGCGGTTGTAGACCGCGCTTCGCCGCGGCTCGCGCCATTGCGTGCGCTTGACGTTCCAGGCGGCGGCGAGCCAGCCGATAATCCAGATCGCCCACAGGGTGGGGATCAGACTGTGCGACAGCTCGGCGATGTGGCTCATGCTTCGCTAGAGGAGCTTGCCGACCCCTTCGATCACCGTATCCCAATCGTCGATCTCACGGTCTTGCGGGTGGACCATGACGTGCTGCACGCCGGCCGCTTCGTAGGCGGCGACGCGCTCCTTCATCATGCCGACATCCTTGCCGTCCCAGTGGCTCCTGACCGAAATCGTGAACGAGGGTTCGGGCCGATCGCGGCGCAGCCGTTTGACGACCTCGCCGGCCTGCTCGGGGTTGACCTGGCTGCCGTGCCAGCCATCGCCGATGCGCACAGTGCGCTTGTGTGCCGCCTCAGAGCGGCTGCCATGCCACATCGGGATCGGCGAAATCGGCTGAGGCAGCATCGTCATGTCCTTGATCTCGGACGAGATCACTTTGGCCTCGAAACTGACCGGGTCTTGCGACCACACCGCGCGCATCATCGCGATGCCCTCATCCATGCGCCGGCCGCGCTCGTGGAACGGCACGCCCAGCGCGGCGAATTCGGGTTCGAGCCAGCCGACCCCGACCCCGAGGATCAATCGCCCTCCCGACAAATTGTGCAACGTCGACAATTCCTTGGCGAGCGGCAGCGGGTGGCGCATCGGCAGCACCAGGACGCTGGTGCCGAGCCGCACCCGCTCGGTCACCGCGGCGACCCAGGTCAGGGTCAAGACCGGATCGTAGAACAGCGGCGAGCGCGGGAATTGCGCCCGCGGCACGATGATGTGCTCGCTGACCCAGATATCGCTCAAACCCAAATCCTCGGCGCGGCGCGCGTGGCGCTTGATCAACGCCGGCGTTGCCTGGCTGCCGGCATGCGGCAGGTGCATTCCGATCTGCATCGCTCTTCCCTCTTATCGTTCGTTGACAGGCAATGCCTGCAAGCCCTCACAATGCCCGCAACGATACGATGTCGGAAAGGGGAGAGCGATGCGCTTCGAGGGCAAGATCGCGCTGATCACCGCCTGCGCCAGCGGCATCGGCCGCGCCACCGCCGACATCATGGCGCGCGAAGGCGCGATCATCGTCGGCGTCGACAACAACGCCGAGCGGCTGGAAAAGACGGTCGCGGAGCTGACCGCTGCAGGCGGGCGGGCGCATGGTCGCCTCTGCAACGCCTTGGCCCCCAGCGAGGTCGATCCGCTGGTCGTCGCCATCGCCAAGGAATTCGGCGGCATCGACATCCTGGTCAACGCGGTGGGCGGCAGCACGATCATCGCGCGCTCGGGCGCCACGGTCGACGAGCTGACCCTCGACGAATGGAAGAAGCTCATTGATTTCAACCTCGACGGCACGTTCCTCTTCACCCATGCGGTCGTGCCGGTGATGAAGCGGCAACGCGGCGGCAAGATCGTCAATCTGTCGTCGATCGCCGGTCGCGGGCGCAGCGCCTCGTCGTCCGCTGCCTACGCCGCGGCCAAGGGCGGCATCATCGCCTTCACCAAGAAACTCTCCTATGAGCTCGGCCCTTATGGCGTGAACATCAACGCGATCGCTCCGAGCACCACCCTGACCGAACGCATCCGCCCGGTCTGGGAGCGCCGAAGCCAGGAGGACCAGGCGCGCGCGATCGACAACACGCCCTTGCGCCGCGTCGCCGAGGCGGTCGACCAGGCGCGGGTCATCTGCTTTCTGGCGTCGCAGGACGCCGATTTCGTCACCGGCGTCACCATCGACGTCACCGGAGGGAGTTGATTTATGGCGACATTCGTACTCATCCACGGCTCCTATCAGGGCGGCTGGATCTGGAAGCCAGTGGCGGCAAGGCTGCGCGCGGCGGGACATGAGGTCTACGCGCCGAGCCTCGACGGGTGCGGCGAGCGCGCGGAGCAGGTGCGCGCCGGGATCACCACCGAGACCCAGGCCGACGAGGTGGCGCAGCTCCTGTTCTACGAAGACCTGAAAGACGTCGTGCTGGTCGGCACCAGCTCGGGCGGCATGGTCGTGTGCCGGGTCGCCGAACTGATCCCGGATCGCATCGGCCGCCTGGTCTTTGTCGATGCGCTGGCGCTCCTTCCCGGCGAGAAGATCGGCGACATCGTCACCCGCTCGACCGCTTCGGGAACGCCCGGCGGGCTGACCCGCGGCCCGTCGCGCGAGGACGCCGCCAACCGGCTCTTCGCCGATCTCGACCCGGCGATGCGCGAGCACGCGCTGGCGCGCTATACCCAGCACCCGGCCGGCATCTACACCGAGGGCGTCAAACTCGAGCATTTCTGGTCGATGCCATGGGAGGCGAGCGTCATCTGGTGCAAGCGGGCGCAAAACCCCGGCGAAGCGCACCAGCGCCGCTGCGCCGAGAAGCTGAAGGCGCCGTTTTTCGAGCTCGACACCGGCCACTACCCGATGCTGAGCATGCCGGCGGAGCTGACCGAGATGATTTTGAAGGGTTAGTAGACTCCGGGGATCATCCGCGAGGTGCGCGCGCGATAGGCGTCGTATTCGGCGCCGAACTGGCTGCCGAGCAGCCGCTCTTCAGCGTTGATGCGCGCAACGAGCGGTGGAATGAGCAGCGCGGTCAGCAGCACACCGACCCCGGAGCGAAACGCCAGGCCCCAGCCAAGCGCAAAGATCAGCGCTCCCAGATAGCTCGGATGGCGGATCGCGCCGTAAATTCCGGTCGTTACCAGCGTGTGCCCGGGCTGGATCGCGACCAGGCCGCTGAACCGGTTCCCCAGCACATGAACCGGCCAAAGCCGCAGCGCGGCGCCCACGGCGAACAATACTACGCCGAGCCAGCGAACGGCATCGCCGTCGATGGTCCACAAATCGAGGCGGTCGGTATATGCCGGCAGATAGCCGTCGCTGATGCCGACGATCCCGAACGCGATAATACCCAGCGGTTGCCCCGATCCTCGCGCTCCCCGCTGCGCATGTTGCCGCCCGCGAACATCGCCGCGATCACCACGGCGCATAGCACGATCGTCAGGGCGATCAACCCTGGGTGGGCGAAAAACCCGGCGAACCCGCCCCATCCGAGGATGGCGAGGCCGAGATAGGCGGCTGTGCCGCCAAGTGCGCTCGCGGCTCGGAGGGGTAGGTTGTCCATCGGCGCTCCCCCTCGGCTAACGGGCGCTCGGATATTTCGCCCGGCGCGCAATCCTGCCGCCGCGAGATCGATATAGGCATCGCCGGATCGCGGCAGTAGGCTCAAGCAAAATCCGGATGGAGGATCGCGCGATGCAGTACAAAGTGATCTCGGCCGATTGTCATGTTGATCTGATCTGGCTGCCGCCCGACCTCTTCACCGCCAATGCGCCGGCCGCGCTCAAGGAGCGCATGCCGTACGTCACCGAAGGCGAGCGCGGGCGGGAGTGGGTGACCAAGAACGGTTCGTCGTTCGGGCTCGACGCCGGGATGGGCTCCGCCGGGCGGCCCTATCAGCCGGGCAAGATCCATCGTTCCGACCGCATGGCCTCGACCGGGCTTTACGATGACGAGCAGAAGAAAATCCGCCGGCTGACCAACCCCGATTTGCGGCTGCAGGACCAGGACCGCGACGGCATCCAGGCCGAAATCCTTTACGGCATCCTCGGCGCCACCAACCGGCTCAACGACAACGAGGCGGCCGGCGCGATGCTGCGCATCTATAATGACTGGCTCGCCGATTTCTGCTCGAAGCATCCCGACCGCTACGGCGGGCTTGCCAACATCCCCAACCACAGCGTGGAGGAGGCGGTCGCCGAGATCGAGCGCGTCGCCAAGCGCGGCAATGTGCGCGGCCTCGAAATCGCCCGGCGCCACGACATGCAGCCCCTGTGGGACCCCTGGTGGAACCCGGTGTGGGACGCGATCTCGGCGAGCGGCTTGCCGGTGCATTTCCACACGATCGGCGGGCCGGGCCGCGACTTCTCGAAACTCACCGGAAAGACGCTGCTGGCCGCCCGCGCGGCAAGCATCACCAGCTTCCAGATGCATATGGCCGATGTGCTGATGTCGATGATCTTCGCCGGCGTCTTGCACCACCGGCCGCAGATGAAGATGGTGATCGGCGAGGCCGGCACAGGCTGGATTCCCTATATCCTCGACCGCATGGACGCCGAATGGGAGGACCAGTTCAAGGAGCTCGACCTGACGATGCGCCCCTCCGAATACTGGAAGCGCCAGTGCTACGCGACCTACCAGAGCGATCCCGTAGGGGTGAAGCTGATCGAGGAATTGGGCGAGGACAACATCATGTGGGGCTCGGACTTCCCGCATCCCGACGGGATCTATCCGGACTCGCAGGAATACATCGAAAAGGAACTTGGCCACCTGGCGCCGGCGGTGAAGCAGAAGATCATCTGCGACAACGCGGCGAAGCTGTACCGGTTCGTGAATTAGGTTTCAGCTCGGGAAGCTCACCATCGCCTTGGCCGGACTTTGGTCCGGCCATCCACGAATTGTCTCAGGCTATTCGTGGACCCCTGGGTCAAGCCGCGGGGAGGCGAGATCTTTGGTGGGGTGTAAGCGGAACGCTTAGCACTCCTCATGCGCGTCGGCGTGTTGCTTCCCGGCTTCCTCGGCGTGATGGAGTGCGTGAAGGTGATGGCCATGCGCCAGATGCGCGTGGAGCCCAGCCTTCTCAGGCTCCTCGGTACGATGATGCTCGGCAGCGCGGCGATGATGCTCGGCGGCGGCCTCGTGGTGCTCGGCGGCCTTCTCGTGATGCTCGGCCAGCATGGTTTTGTCCATGATCATTCCTCCTCTGCGCGGGCGGCTTGCCCGCGCCGGGATTTGATACCGGGCGGATGACCGGCGCGCGGTCGCTCCGATGACCGTCCACCGGTCGGTTCGATGACCATCCCGTGATGACAGTCACGGGGCCGCTCGTCGTGTGATAACCGTCACACAGGCTTTATAGGATGGCGCCGATGTCTGTCTCTGCTTTTCTTGCCGCGCGTCGCCGGCTCGGCAGGGTGTTCGACGATGATCTGCCGCCGACTCGCGCGGGCCGGATTTTCAACGTTGGCCTCGCGATACTGATCGTTCTTAGCGTGAGCGGCGTCATTCTCGAATCAGTCGAATCGTTCAACCAACGCTTCGCGCCCGAGCTGTGGTGGCTCGAGACAATCGCGACCGCGGCCTTCACGGTCGAATATGTGCTGCGCGCCTGGGCGGCCGTGGAGCTGCAGAACGCACGGTTTCACCATCCGCTGTGGGGTCGGCTGCGTTATCTGCGCAGCTTCTTCGCGCTCGTCGACCTCGTCGCGATACTGCCGGCGATCCTCGGGATGCTGGGCGCCGGCGATCTGCGGACGCTGCGGTTGCTGCGTCTGTTGCGTATGCTCAAGCTGACCCGACACGCAACGATCTTTAATCTGCTCTGGGCGGTATTCCGTGAGGAGGCGCGCTCGATCGGTGCGGTGCTCTTCATCTTGCTGCTGACGATCACGATCAGCGCTTCGCTGATGTACATGGTCGAGGGCGAGGCGCAGCCCGAGGGATTCAGCTCGATCCCGGCGGCGATGTGGTGGGCGGTCGAGACCTTGACGACAGTGGGCTATGGCGACCTGCTGCCGACAACGGTGCTCGGCAAGATCACGGGTGGGATCGTCACGATCATCGGCGTCGCCGCGGTCGCCCTCTTCACCAGCGTGATCACGGTCAGCTTTCTCGATCAGCTTCGACTGCGCCGTGCGGTGCTGCGCCAGGCGGTCGAGGCCAGCCTTGAGGACGGAGTGCTGTCTTCCGGAGAGCTTGATGCAATCGAGGAGTTGAGCGGCAGGCTCGGGCTGCCGGAAACCGAGCCGGCGCAGACGGTCGAGGATACCGCGCGGGGGATGGCCGGCCTCGCCACTTGCCCGCATTGCGGTGCCCTGTTGACCGGTTTGCATCTGGCCTGAGCCGAGCGTCCGGCGCGGCTGGCGTCGCTGCCGAGCCCGCGCTAGGGTTCCCCGCCAACGATGCCAAGGGGAGCGAAACGATGCAGGTCATGGACGCGATTTCCGAGATCCTGAAGCGCGAGGGGGTCAAGACCCTGTTCTGCTTCCCGACGACGCCGATCATCGAAGCCGCGGTCGCGGCGGGCTTACGGCCGGTGATTTGCCGGCAGGAGCGGGTCGGCGTCCACATGGCCGACGGCTGCTCGCGGGTGCAGAACGGCAACCCGCCTGGCGTCTTCGCGATGCAATACGGACCGGGCGCCGAGAACGCGTTTGCCGGCATCGCCTCGGCCTATTCGGATTCGACACCGCTGTTGCTGCTTCCGCTCGGCCACCCGCGCGAGACCGCGCACCATTTCCCGATGTTCAATTCCACCCGCAGCTATTTGAGCGTCACCAAGCAGGTCGAGCCGGTGGTGATGCCCGAGCACACGGTCGGGGCGTTGCGCCGCGCGTTCAACGCGCTGAAGAACGGCCGCTCAGGTCCGGTCATGGTCGAGGTGCCGGCCGATGTGATGACCTCCGAATTTCCCGGCAACGACATCCATTACGAGCGCGTCCGCCGCGCCCGCTCGGCCGGCGACGAGGGCGACATCGAGGAAGCGGCGAAGAGCCTCGTCGCCGCCAAATGCCCGATGATCATCGCCGGCCAGGGCGTGCTTTACGCCGAGGCCAGTGATGAACTCCTGAAGCTCGCCGAGCTGCTTGACGCTCCAGTAATGACGACGACCGACGGCAAGAGCGCCTTCCCCGAGGACCATGCGCTGGCGCTCGGCTCGGGCGGCACGGTGTACACCGGCCACGGGCGGCATTTCCTGCACGAGTCGGACCTGATCTTCGCGGTCGGCACGTCGCTGACCAAGCACAACATCTCGACCCCGATCATCCCCGACGGCAAGCGCATCATCCACGCCACCAACGACACGCGCGACTTCTACAAGACGCACCCGTGCGAGCTGCCGATCCTCGGCGATGCGAAGCTCGTGCTGAACCAGATGATCGAGGCGGTCAAGGACCGGCTCGGCAAGAAGAAACATTCGACCGGCGCGCGCAAGACCATCGCCACCTTGAAGGCCGAATGGCTGAAGCGCTGGGAGCCGAAGCTCCGCTCGCAAGAGACGCCGATCTGCCCGTATTTCGTGATGTCCGAATTCATGCGGGTGATCCCCTCGGAAGACGCGATCGTCACCCATGACAGCGGCAGCCCGCGCGACCAGCTGCTGCCGATGTACGTCGCGAAAAAGCCGCGCGGCTATCTCGGCTGGGGTAAGTCGCACCAGCTCGGCACCGGGCTGGGCCTGGCGATCGGCGCTAAGATGGGCGCCCCTGACAAGATGTGCGTCAACTTCATGGGCGACGCGGCGTTCGGGATGACCGGGCTCGATTTCGAGACCGCGGCGCGTTCGGGGATCCCGATCACGACGATCGTCCTCAACAATTCGACCATGGCGATCGAGACTCACGCGATGGCATACAGCCACGAGAAGCATAAGACGCGCGATCTCGGCGGCAACTACGCTAACCTTGCGGCCGACCTCGGTGGTTGGAGCGAGCGGGTGACCAGGCCTGACGAGGTCGGCCCGGCGATCCTGCGCGCCCGCCGGGTCAACGAGAACGGCCGTGCGGCGCTATTGGAATTCATCACCAGCGCCGAAACCGCCTTCTCGCACCGCAGGGGAGCGGCCTAACCCTCACCCGTCCATCGCTGCGCGATGGCCACCCTCTCCCGCAAGCGGGCGAGGGGTCTTAGGCCGGAGCGTTATCCCCTCTCCCGCTTGCGGGAGAGGGAGGGGGCCGCGCGAAGCGTGGGAGGGTGAGGGTCGCAATGACATCACCCGCCGGCTCATGTAAAAGCCTCTAACATGAGTTGGTCACGGCAGGACGACGCCAGCCGACGCGGCTATCACCACGGCAATCTGCGCGAGGCGCTGATCCGCGCCGCGCTCGACCTGATCGCGCAGAAGGGGCCGGCCGGGTTCACCTTCGCCGACGCGGCGCGCTGGGCCGGGGTCAGCTCGGCGGCGCCCTATCGCCATTTCCGCGACCGCGACGCGCTGATCGCCGATGTTGCCCGGCGCGGCTTCGAGCTGTTCGAGGCAAGGCTGCGGCACGCGTGGAACGAGGGGCGGCCCAATCTCAACACCGCGTTCGAGAATATCGGGCGGGCCTACCTGGCTTTCGCGCGCGACGAGCCATCGCACTATTCGGCGATGTTCGAGGCCGGCGTGCCGCACGATGCCGATCCCGGGCTGCGCGATGCGGCCAACCGCGCGTTCGAGATCCTGCGTCACGCGGCGGAGGCGCTGTGCGCCGCGATGCCCGGGCCGCAGCGGCCGCCGGCGATGATGGTCGCGCTGCATGTCTGGGCCTTGTCGCACGGGATCGCTTCGCTGTTCGCGCGCGGCGACCGCGGCCGGCGGACCCTGCCGATGACGCCGGAGGAGCTGCTCGAAGCCGGCGTCCTGGTCTATCTGCGCGGTCTTGGCGTTCCCGCGGAAAACCGCTGACGGGGCCTCTTGACTCTGCCGTCCAACGCTAATATGTGAATGTAAGATACATTTACATGGTGCTGCCATGACCCTTGCAGATCGGCTGGACGATATCGGCAAACCCGCCTGGATCGCCCTCGTCATCGTTGGTTTCGTGGTGTTCTGGCCGCTGGGCGTCCTGGCCCTCGGCTATACGATAGGGAGCAGGCGAATGGGATGTTGGAGAGGCCACGCCGGGTACGGCCCACAGCGTTGGCAGGAAAAGATGGACCGCTTTCAGCAGCGCATGCAGTCCAAGATGGACCGGGCGCAAGAGCGCGTGCAGCGCGCGCAGGAGTACATGCAGCGCAATGCCGAGCGCTGGGCCGGACGGCCCGGCGGCGGACCCGGGAGCGGGGTCGGCCGGTCGAGCGGCAACCGCGCGTTTGATGAATACCGCGCCGAAACGTTTGAACCGGCTCGAAGAGGAGCAGCGCGAGTTCATGGAATTCCTCGACCGCTTGCGCCATGCCAAGGACAAGGCCGAGTTCGACCAGTTCATGGCCGACCGGCGCGCGCGTCCGGAAAACCCGGCGCCTCCACCTCCGCAGTACTGAGACGCCCGATGGGAGAGGGTGGGGGGCTCCCTTACCCTCCCCGTCGCGCGAGGAAATCGAGCGTCGCATCGGCCGATTGATCGGCATGCGTCGCGGCGACGTGATACGAGTTGCCGGGGAAGACGACCAGTTCCGAGCCGGCGATCTGCTCCTGCCAGGCGCGCATCGACGCGACCGAGCCGAGCCCGCTTTCCTCGGTCGTGATGACGAGCGTCGGGCATTTGATCTTCGGAATATCAGCGCGGATATCGGCGACGGCGATCGTCGGCATGAACCCCAGCTGCGTCGACAGCGCAGTGCGCGCCATATACTTGACCCAGAAGTCGAACCCCTCCTTGGGGAAGGTGCTGCCGAGCCGATTGGCCATGTTTTGCCGGGCCCAGTATTCGACGCCGTGATCCTCGAACATCTTGACGACGCTGGCGACATTCGCCGCGGCTTCCTCGCGGAACGGCGGCGGCGAGCCGACGACGGTCAGCGTCTTGATTCGCTCCGGCCGGCGCGCGGCGAAGGCGCGGGCGACCGTGCCGCCGATCTTGGCGCCGACCAGGTGGAACCGATCGACCCGCACATGGTCCATTAACAGGCAAAAATCCTCGATCAGCCGGTCGAGGGTCCACGGGAAGTCAGCGTGCATTGGGGTCGATTGCCCGAAGCCCCGCATGTCGGGCCTGACGACCCGGTAATGCCGCGCGAGCTTCGGGACCCAGCGCCACCAGGCAAGTCCGCTCTCGGCATTGCCATGCAGCATCAGCACCGTTTCAGGGTGGGTCCACGGATCGGTGAAATCGTCGACCTCGTAATGCATCTCAAGATCGTGCGAGGGGCGGAAATTGGGCATGGCGTGCCTCCCTGGTTCGCGCAATCCTAGTCGAGATCGGCGCGGCACTCTGCTATGATTTGAACAACGGCCAACCGGCCTTCACTCAGGGAGTGGCACGATGGGCGAAATCCTCGGAGTCGGCGTCACGCATTACCCCGGGCTGATCCAGCCCGACGCGCAGATGGCGGGGCTCCTCAACCGCACGCTCGACAGCGATCAGGTGCCGGAGGCGCTGAAAGATCCCAAGACTTGGCCGGCGCAGATGCGCCAGGAATGGGCCGATCCGGTCGCCTCGGCAAAGGAACATCGCGCCCGCCTCGTCAACGGCTTCCGCAAGGCGCGCGAGGCGATCGATGCCTTCAAGCCCGATTTTGTCGTGATCTTCGGCGACGACCAGTACGAGAATTTCCGCGAGGAGGGGGTGCCGTCGTTCTGCGTCTTCCTGCAAGAGGAGACCGAGTCGCACCCGTTCTCGCGCTACAACGCCGGCGCCACCAACGTGTGGGGCGAGGGCAAGGACACGGTCATCAAGACCAAGGGGCACAAGGCCGGCGCTTCCTATATCGCGGCAAAGCTGATCGCCGACGATTACGACGTCAGCTACGCCTATCGGATGCGCTACGAGAACGGGCTGCCGCACGCCTTCATCAACACCGTGATGTATCTCGACTACGACCGTAAAGGCTTCCCCTATCCGGTCGTGCCGTTCCATGTGAACTGCTACGGGTCGAGCGTCATCGCCAAGCGCGGCTCGACCGCGCATCTGACCGGCGAGGCCGACCCGAACCTGGTCGATCCGCCGGGCCCGAACCCGCGGCGCTGCTTCGACATCGGTGGGGCGATCGCCCGCATCCTGACCGACAGCCCATATCGGGTTGCACTCGTCGCGTCGTCGAGCTGGTCGCATGCGTTCCTCACGCCGAAGAACCATTACCTCTATCCGGACAATGCCGGCGACCGCGCGCGGTTCGACGAGCTCGCCTCGGGCAAGCTCACACGCTGGCGCGAGCTGACCACCGCGCAGATCGAGGATGCCGGGCAGCAGGAATTCCTCAACTGGGTCACGCTCGGCGGCGCGATGAACGAATTGAAGCTCGAGCCCGAGATCATCGACTACGTCGAATCGTACATCTTCAACTCGGACAAGTGCTTCGCCGTCTTCCGGCCGTGAGTTCGAAGGACGCGGCGGCGATAATCCTGCCGCCGCCGCGCGTCGATCCTTATCGCGGCCCGCCGCCGCACGAAAAAGGACCGCTTGTTTTTCTCGATTACGATCAGATCGAGCTCGACGCGGCCTACGATCAAGCGGTCTATCAGCCCAACATCCTGCAGCTCAACAAGCGCTGGGCGTCAAATAGCGCCCGCACCCGCGCGCGGATCGGCGCGCCGCTGCGCCGGGCCTATGGCGAGAGCGCGATCGAGCAACTCGACATTTTCCGCGCTGATCAACAGCGCGCGCCGATCTTCATCTTCATCCATGGCGGCGCGTGGATACGCGGCTCGGCTGAGCCCTATGCCGCGCCGGCTGAGATGTTCAATGGCGCCGGCGCGCACTACGTCGTGCCCGATTTCATCAACGTAGCGGATGCCGGCGGCAGTCTGTTCCCGATGGCCGAGCAGGTCCGCCGCGCGATCGCCTGGGTCTATCGCAACGCCGAAAGCTTCAGTGGCGATCCCGACCGGATTTACGTCGGCGGCCAGTCGTCGGGCGCGCATCTCGCGGCGGTCGCCTTGACCACCGACTGGCCGGGCGAATTCTCCCTGCCCGCCGACATCATCAAGAGCGGGCTGTGCACCAGCGGCATGTACGAGCTCGCGCCGGTGCGCCTGTCGGCGCGGGCCAATTACGTCAAGTTCACCGACGAGATGGTCGAGAGGCTGAGCCCGATCCGGCATCTCGATCGGCTCGGCGCGCCGCTGATCGTCTCCTACGGCACCTACGAAACCCCGGACTTCATCCGCCAGGGCCGCGAGTTCGCCGCCGCGGTGCGCGACATGGGCAAGCTGCGCGAGTTGATCGTTGCCGAGAACTACAGCCACCTCGAACTGCCCGAGACCCTGTGCAATCCCTATGGGCTGCTCGGCGCGGCGGTGCTGGAGATGATGGGGCTCGCCGACTGAGCCGGCGGCCTACTCCCGAAGATCCTCGAAGAATTCCTTGACCCGGGCGAAGAACCCGGCGCTCTCCGGGTTGGTCTTGTGGTCGTCGCCTTCCTTCTCGAACTCGCGCAGCAATTCCTGCTGGCGCTTGGTCAGGTTGACCGGTGTCTCGACCACGGCGTGGACATACATGTCGCCGCGCAACGGTGAGCGCAACACGGTCATGCCCTTGCCCTTGAGGCGGAAGCGATGGCCCGATTGCGTGCCGGCCGGCACGGTGACGCGGGTGCGGCTGCCCTCGACGGTCGGCACCTCGATCGCGCCACCGAGCGCCGCGGTGGTGAACGGGATCGGCACCCGGCAATAGATGTTGGCGCCGTCGCGCTGGAAGATCGCGTGTTGGGCGATGCTGATAAAGATGTAGAGGTCGCCCGCCGGCGCGCCGTGCAGCCCGACCTCGCCTTCGCCGGAGAGGCGGATGCGGGTGCCGTCCTCGACCCCCGGCGGAATGCTGACCGACAGCGTCTTCTCGCGCCGCACCCTTCCCTGGCCGCCGCACGAGCGGCACGGTTTCTCGATCACCGTCCCGGCGCCCTGGCAGGTCGGGCAGGTGCGCTCGATCGTGAAGAAGCCCTGCTGGGCGCGTACGCGCCCATGGCCTTGACAGGTGCGGCAGGTCGCCGGCGACGAACCCGGCTCGGCGCCCTTGCCGTGGCACGGCTCGCACTGGGCAAAGGTGTTGACGCGAACCGTCGTCTGCTTGCCCTTGAACGCTTCCTCGATCGGAATCTCGAGGTTATAGCGCAAATCGCTGCCGCTGCGGGTGCCGGCGGCGTCGCGCCTTCCGCCGCCCATCGCCCCAAACATCTCCTCGAAGATGTCGGAAAACCCGCCCGAGAAGCCGAACCCGCCGGCGCCGCCCGCCCCGCCCTGCTCGAACGCGGCATGGCCGAAGCGGTCATAGGCGGCGCGCTTCTGGTCGTCCTTGAGGATGTCGTAGGCTTCGTTGAGCTCCTTGAATTTCTGCTCGGCGCTCTTGTCCCCGGAGTTGCGGTCGGGGTGGTGCTGCATCGCCAGCTTGCGATAGGCCTGCTTCAACTCATCCGCGCTCGCCGATTTGCCGACGCCGAGGGTCTCGTAATAATCCTGCTTAGCCATGGTCGATGCGCACCGGGTCTCCGTGTCGGGCGAACAGCGTCACCCCCGAGGCTGAGCTCGAGGGTGAGCCATGGTCGTGCCGTGCGGCAATGCAGTTCTTAGGCCGTTTCCAATTTAAGCCTGGCCGCGTTTCTTCTCGTCGACTTCCTCGAAATCGGCGTCGACGACCTTGTCGTCGTGGCCAGCATGCTGACCGCCACCCGGCCCCGCGCCGGGGCCGTCTTGCGGCCCGCCGGCACCGGCTTCCTGCTGCGCCTTGTACATCGCCTCGCCGAGCTTCATCGCGACTTGGCCGAGCGCTTCGGTCTTCGCCTTGATCTCGTCGGTATTGTCGCTGCCGACGACATCCTTCAGCGCCTGGATTGCCTGCTGCACTGGCTCGCGCTCGCTTTCCGGCACCTTGTCGCCGGCTTCGGAGAGCGTCTGCTCGGTGGTGTGGATCAAGGCATCGGCGTGGTTCTTGGCCTCGACCAGCTCGCGCCGTTTCTTGTCTTCCTCGGCGTGAGCCTCGGCGTCCTTGACCATCTTCTCGATGTCGACCTCGTTAAGGCCGCCCGAGGCCTGGATGCGGATCTGCTGCTCCTTGCCGGTCGCCTTGTCCTTGGCCGAGACCTGGACGATGCCGTTGGCGTCGATGTCGAAGGTCACCTCGATCTGCGGCATGCCGCGCCGTGCCGACGGGATGCCGACCAGGTCGAACTGGCCGAGGATCTTATTGTCCGCGGCCATCTCGCGCTCGCCCTGGAAGACGCGGATCGTCACCGCGGTCTGGTTGTCCTCGGCGGTCGAGAAGGTCTGGCTCTTCTTGGTCGGGATCGTCGTATTGCGGTCGATCAGGCGGGTGAAGACGCCACCCAGCGTCTCGATGCCGAGCGACAGCGGGGTCACGTCGAGGAGCAGAACGTCCTTGACCTCGCCCTGCAGCACGCCGGCTTGGATCGCCGCGCCGATCGCGACCACCTCGTCCGGGTTGACGCTGCGGTTCGGCTCCCTGCCAAAGAACTGCTTCACGGTCTCGATGACCTTGGGCATGCGGGTCATGCCGCCGACGAGGATCACCTCCTCGATCTCGGAAGCCTTGAGCCCCGCATCCTTCAGCGCGTTGCGGCACGGGCCGATCGTGCGCTGGATCAGGTCATCGACCAGCGCTTCGAGCTTCGCGCGGGTCAGCTTGATGTTGAGGTGCTTCGGGCCGTTCTGGTCGGCGGTGATGAACGGTAGGTTGACCTCGGTCTGCACCGATGACGACAGCTCGACCTTGGCTTTTTCCGCCGCCTCCTTGAGGCGCTGCAACGCCAATTTGTCGTTGCGCAGGTCGATGCCCTGCTCCTTTTTGAACTCGTCGGCGAGGTAGTCGATGATCTTCTTGTCGAAGTCCTCGCCGCCGAGGAACGTGTCGCCGTTGGTCGATTTGACCTCGAACACGCCGTCGCCGATCTCGAGCACCGAGATGTCGAACGTGCCGCCGCCGAGGTCGTAGACCGCGATCGTGCCGCCGCCCTTGCGCTCCATGCCGTAGGCCAGCGCCGCCGCGGTCGGCTCGTTGATGATGCGCAGCACCTCGAGGCCGGCGATGCGGCCGGCGTCCTTGGTCGCCTGGCGTTGAGAGTCGTTGAAATAGGCGGGGACGGTGATGACCGCCTGGGTCACGGTCTCGCCGAGATAGGCCTCGGCGGTTTCCTTCATCTTTTGCAGGATGAAGGCGCTGATCTGCGACGGCGCGTATTTCTTGCCGCGGCTCTCGACCCAAGCGTCCTTGTTGTCGCCGCTGATGATCTTGTAGGGGACGAGATCGTGGTCCTTCGCCACCATCGGGTCGTCGAAGCGGCGGCCGATCAGGCGCTTGATCGCGAAGAACGTGCTTTCGGGGTTGGTCACCGCCTGGCGCTTCGCGGCCTGGCCGACGAGCCGCTCACCCGATTCGGTGAAAGCGACCATCGACGGCGTCGTGCGCGCGCCCTCGCTGTTCTCGATGACCTTGGCGCTCTTACCCTCCATCACGGCGACGCACGAATTTGTGGTGCCGAGATCGATACCGATAACCTTGCTCATGGAAACCTCATGTCAAAAGCAGGACCAGGCGGCCCGGGTAGGCGCCGTGCCGGTCCCCCGGGAAATGACACGCCGGCCATGGCCTGGCCGACGGATGAGATATATGTAGGCACCTCGGCCAGGACAACCGCCCCCGCCTCACAGAAAACGCAACGTTCGATCGAATAGGGCCTCATCGCGTGATCGTTTCGGCAAGCTATCGCACGGACATCCCGGCCTTTTATGCGCGCTGGTTCCTGGCGCGACTGGCGGCCGGGAAAGGACGGACATGACCGGCGACCTGTTTGCGCCGGTCGCTCGACTCGAGCGTATCTCCATGCCGGATGCCGACGTCTCCTACCTTGGCCGTTTGCAGCTTGCGGAACCGGACACGCAAATCCTCCAGCGGCTCCTCATCGAGATTCCGTGGCGATGCGAGGAAATCGTGATGTGGGGACGGCGGATGCCCCAGCCACGCCTGACGGCCTGGTACGGCGATGCGGGCAGCCGCTACGTCTACTCCGGCATTGAGCTCAATCCGCTGCCGTGGACGCCCATTCTCAGCGACATCAAGGCGCGCATCGAGGCTGCCGTCGGTTCGCCATTCAACAGCGTCCTCCTCAATTATTATCGCGATCATCGCGACAGCGTCGGATTTCACAGCGACGACGAGCCGGAGTTGGGCGCGCAGCCGGTGATCGCCTCGCTCAGCCTCGGCGAGGAACGTACCTTTGTCCTGAAACACAAGAGATCTAGGGCCGTCCAACCGGTGCACCTCCGGTTGGCTTCCGGCAGCCTGCTGCTGATGAAGGGCGACACGCAGCGCCATTGGCGGCACGGCGTGCCCAAAGAGAACCTGCCCTGCGGCCCAAGGGTCAACCTCACCTTCCGAACGATTATCCGCTAGCCCGCAACGAGGCGCACGACCTGGAGTCCGCAATTCTGGGAACGCGGGCGTCCCGCCCGCAGGCGGCCGAGACGAAAGCGGTCCAGGTCGTTACCCCGGCGCCCGCCGGTAGTGGTAGCGGTGCAGATCGGTGGTCATGCCGATCGAATGGTAGAGCGTCCGCCCCGGCGTGTTGCCCGCCTCGACCTGGAGGGTGGCGATCGTCGCGCCGTTCCGCATTCCCCAGATAGCCAACGCCGCGAGCACCCGCCGCGAATAGCCTTTGCGGCGGTGTTGCGCATCGGTCACGACCGACTCGAAGCACACCATGCCGCGATGGATGATGCCATAGGCCAGCGCCACGGCCGTGCCGTCGACCGCCAGCTCGGCAAACGCGGCGGGCGACACAATCGAGCCGACGATCTTGCGATAGACGGTGTGAAACTCGGGCGCCTGACCCTGCAGCCGCGCCATCGCCGCGAGCCAGGCCGGGGTCGGCTGCGCCGACAGCTGCACATCATCGTTTCGGCCGACCGTCGCGGCGGCGATGACTTGATCGATCGGCCCCTCGATGATGCAGCTTTCGCCCTCCGCCATGTAGCCACGCGCCGCTAGTTGCCCGTCAATGGCTGGATCGAGAAACGACGGTATGCGAAAGATCGTCGGCTGGCCCTGCGCCGGATAGAGCGCTTCGGCCGTGGCAACGACAGCATCGAGATCGCCGGTCGGCTCGCGCAACGGCGTCACCGAGTTGGCGGTGCGCCGCACATTGCTGCTGAAGCGCAAAAACCAATCGCCGAGCACGACCTGGCGCAGCGGCGGAAACCCGTTGATCGCCGCCTCCTCGGCCGGCCAGGTTGACGACGAGATCATGCGAGCGCGATGGTTCAGGCGCCGTCATCCGTGCCGTCGGGCTCGGTCACGGGCGCGCCGCCCTTGGCGACGCCGACCATCGCCGGCCGCAGCAGGCGGTCGTGCAGCACGTAGCCGGGCTGCAGTACCTCGACCACGGTGCCGGCCGGGCGGCCGGTATTCTCCATCTCGAACACCGCTTGATGGAAATTGTGGTCGAATTTCTCGCCCTTGGGGTCTATGCGCTTGAGGCTGTAGCGCTCGAACGCGGCCAGGAGTTCGCGCTCGGTCGCCGCGACGCCGTCGAGAAGACTGCGCGTGCGGTCGTCGCGGGCCTCGCTTGCCGGCAGGCTGTCGAGCGCGCGGCGGAGATTGTCGGCGACCGGCAACATGTCGCCGGCGAATTTCGCGACGCTGTATTTCTCGGCGTCGGCGCGCTCGCGCTGGGCGCGGCGCCTCGTGTTCTCCGCCTCGGCGAGCGCGCGCAGCAGCCGGTCGTGCACATCGGCAAGCTCGGCCTCGAGCGCGACCACGCGTTCCTCGGGCGTCGGCGGCGCGGCCTCCGCTTCGTCGGCTGCATCGTTAGCGGGCGTCAAAAGTTCTTTCTCATCGCTCATTCTTCTATCCAATCAGTCGCCCGATCACCTTGGCGGTGTAATCCACCATCGGGATGATGCGGGCATAGTTGATCCGCGTCGGGCCGATCACGCCGATCGCGCCGACGATCTCCTCGCGGCTGTTCTGGTAGGGCGCGATGATCAGCGAGCAGCCGGCCATTCCGAACAAATGGCTCTGCGCGCCGATAAAGATTTGCACCCCGTCGCCGCGCTTGCTGGCATCCAACAGGCGCAGCATCGTCTCGCGCGTCTCCAGCGCTTCGAAGAGGGTGCGCAGCCGGTCGAGATCGGCGACCGCGGTCACATCGTCGAGCAAATTGGCTTGGCCGCGCACGATCAGAGAGCGTTCGCCGTCGCCACCCGACCAGCTCGCCAAACCGGTGGCGACGACGCGGCTGGTCAGCTCGTCGAGCTGCGCTTTGTTTGAGGCGATCTCTTCTTCGATCTCGCCGCGCGCCTCCTCGACGGTGCGGCCCACGAGGCGGGCGTTGAGGTAGTTGTTGACGCTGATCAGCGCCGCGGGCGGCAGGCCGAGCGGCACTTCGATCACTCGGTTCTCGACCAGCCCATCCTCGGTGACCAGCACGACCAGCGCGCGGCCGGGGCCCAGCGGCACGAATTCGATGTGCTTCAGCGGCCGGTCCCGTTTCGGGACGACGACCAGCCCGGCGCAATGCGACAGGCCCGACAAGGCCATCGTCGCCTCTTCCAGCGCCTGCGGCAGGTTCTTGCCGCGCGCCGCGAGCAGGCTTTCGATACTACTGCGTTCGGCCTCGGCGAGGTTGCCGATCTCCAACAACCCGTCGACGAAAAAGCGCAATCCCGCCTCGGTCGGCAGCCGTCCGGCGGAGGTATGCGGCGCGTAAAGCAGCCCGGCCTCCTCGAGATCGGCCATGACGTTACGGATCGTCGCCGGCGACAGGGTGTCGGTGAGAAGCCGCGACAAGGTGCGCGACCCGATCGGCTCGCCGGTCTGGACATAGCCGTCGACGATCATGCGAAAGATTTCGCGGCTGCGCGCGTTCAATTCGCTGATCGGTGATAGCGTCTGGGCTCTCGTCATGCGTGGGTCGCGGTCTCGATTTGTCCCGTTGCCGTGCGCGAAAATCTAGGAACCCGACCGGGCAGCGTCAACTCGTCGGGGTTGGGTCAGGGGCTCAGAAGGTCTTTTTGAAGATCGTCTCGTAGGTCTCGCCCTTCGGGGTCGTCCAGTGGCCGCTGATGTCGGAATAGAACGGCTTGAACCCGTATTGGCTGCCGTCGGCGTTCTGGAATTTCAGCTCGCCGTCCTCGATGATGCCGGTGCCGTGCAGCACGCCGCCCGACTTCGAATTGTTCGAACCGATCGGCCCGAAAGCATAGGTGATTGTCGCGGTCCCGTCGCTGGCGATGCTTTCGACGATCAGCGCCGCGCACAGCTGCGGCGTCCACGCCGCATCGCTCCAGATGCCGAGGAACGGGCGGTAGGTCGCCGGTAGCGAGTCCGGGTCGGCGATATGGTAGCTGACACTCTGCCCGCAGAAGATGCGCCCGGGCACCGGCTCGGTTGGCGCCGCCGCCGGCGGAGGCGTCGGCTGATCCGCGGGCGCCCCCGGGCTTGTCGGCCCTGGACTCAGTGGATTGAACAGCGGTGTCGGCTGCTGGGCGGCAGCGGCAGTGCTCACCAGCAATAGGATCGCGACGCCGGCGATGCGGGGAGCCATAAGGTTCGCCCCTGTGTAATAACTGCTCTTCCCCGCGAAAGCGGGGACCCAGGGCCACGGTTCCGTCGCTTGCTCCTGGGTCCCCGCTTTCGCGGGGAAGACGAAAGAGCGTCGCCTTTTGCGCGATCAAAGTGGCTTTTGCAAGACAAGCCCGCCGCGCGGGGATTTCCCGACGAGCACCCAGCCGGCGGCACGGTAATGCCGCTCGGCGCTGCTGTCGGGCGCGAGGGTCAGGCTCGCGGTGCTGTAGCCGGCTTTCCTGAGCTCTGTGCACGCCGCCGCCAGCAGCTCGCGGCCGCCACCCTTGCCGCGATGCGCCGGGTCGACGAGCAGATGGATTGTCCCGACGCTGGCCGCGGCAAAGCCGACGACGCGGCCATTGCCCTGCCATGCCGATACCGCGCCGGCGGCGATGAGACCGGCCAGATCGGCTTCGCCGACCAGCGCGGGGTCGGATAGCGCATCGGCGCCGGAACCATCGCGGATTTCGAGCAGCCGTTTCAGGTCGGCCGGAACTGCCGGACGCAACATCAGCCGATCTTCAGCTCGCGCAGCTGCTTCACGTCGGAGCGTCCGGCGGAGAGGATATAGGCGATATCCGACCCGCCGGTCAGGTAGCGCATGCCGAGCTTACCCCTGCGCGCCACAATCGAGGATGCGCGTCGCGTCGTGCGGGTCGTGCGAGGTGACGCGGGCGATCGGGGTGATCCCCATGCCGAGCGCGGCGACGCACACCCCGGCCGCGGTCTCGAGCGAGGTGGGATTGTGCTCGAGGTCGATATAGACCGCGTCGAAGCCGCAGGCGGCGGCGATCATCGCGATGTTCGGCGTGCGCGGCTGGTTGACCCCCATGCACAGCACCAGCTCGTTGGCCTTGAGCATTCGCTTCGCGTGATTCTCGCGGATTTGCGTGGGCATCGCGAAACGCTCCTTCCCGAAACGGTCATTGTCGCAGGATAGCATCACGCCCTTCGCCGCAGGGCGCAACGACCCTATATTTGACTCATGCCAAACAACGAATACCCGCAGCCGCTTTCCGGCATGGTCGTGCCGCGCTTTGGCGAGATCGCGAGCTTCATGCGCCTGCCGATCGAGCGCGATCCGGCAAAGCTCGATATCGCCCTGGTCGGCGTGCCGTTCGACGGCGGCACCACCAACCGGCCCGGCGCGCGGCACGGCCCGCGCGAGATCCGCACCATGTCGTGCCTGATGCGGCGGGTGCATCATGTCAGCAAGGTCGCGCCCTACGAATTGTGCCGGGTCGGCGACCATGGCGACACGCCGGTCAACCCGATCGACCTGCACGATTCGCTGACCCGGATCGAGGAATTTTTCGTTCGGTTGCATGGAGCCGGCGCGGCGCCGCTCACCGCCGGCGGCGACCACCTGATCACCCTGCCGATCCTGCGCGCGATCGCCCGCGAGCGGCCGGTCGGGCTCGTCCATTTCGACGCGCATTCCGACACTTCGGACTCCTATTTCGGCGGCGAGAAATACACTCACGGCACGCCGTTCCGTCGTGCCATCGAAGAGGGCCTCATCGATGCCAAGCGGGTGATCCAGATCGGCGTCCGGGGTTCGATGTACGATCGCGACGAGAAGGATTGGGCGACCAGCGTCGGCATCCGCATCGTCCATATCGAGGAATATTTCGAGCTCGGGCCCAAGGCGGTGATCGCCGAGGCGCGGCGCATCGCCGGCGACGGGCCGACTTACGTGAGCTTCGATGTCGACGGCCTCGACCCGGTCTACGCGCCGGGCACCGGCACGCCCGAGGTGGGCGGCTACTCGAGCGCCGAAGCGCAGCAGATGCTGCGCGGCCTCGCCGGCCTCGATCTGGTCGGCGGCGACGTCGTCGAGGTCGCACCGCCCTTCGACCCCTCGGGCAACACCGCGCTCGTCGGCGCGACGATGATGTTCGAGATTTTGTGCGTGCTCGCGCCTGCGGTGCACCGTCGCAAAGCCGCTGCCGCGCAACCCGCCACCGTCGCCGCCAACTAGCCAGCGCCCAGGAACGCGCCACCGGAACGTGCCCGTTGGGCAGTGTCCGCTGTGGGTGGTTATCTGACGTCCGCCGATCATGCGCTAGCGGCCGGGTCGCGCCGATTCCGGCCATTCGCGGGACCATGACTGAACTGCCGGAGTCGACCCCCAAGCGGACCTTCAATCGGGTGGAGCGCCCGCAGGCTCGTTCAGGATGAGCCAACTTTGTAACCCGAACTACTGCTGATTCTACTTTGGTGCCTGTTTGCCGAGAACCTGATCGGCGATGTGCTTCTGGGCCTCCGGCATTGCGGTGTACAGCGGCTCGAAGGCGACTGCGAGACGCTTAAGGTTGTCGGCACGGTCTTGGAAGAACTGAGCGGTCGATTGCATGTTTTCCAGCGCACCGATGGAGGGAACCTTCGACTGTCGGTCCTCGTGATCCTGATCCGTCTTAAGTGCATTCTCCCGCATAATTTCGGCAAACTGACGCCACTGCGGTTCCTCGTCGGCGGTAATCTGAAGCGCTGCGTGGAGGCGAGCGAGCCGTTTGTCGATTCGCTCGTCGGATGTCGGGTTGCCGGTTGCTGGCGATGGAGCCGTCGGGGAAAGCGACGGGTCCGGCGAAGGTGTCGGCGACTGCGCACGCGCGAAAAAGGGGAGAACCAGTCCTGCGACCAGCATCGCGCCGATCGCGGGCATTTTGAGGTCCCGTCTCATCGAGCTGGTACTCCATTAATCGGAGAGCAGCTTTCCGCCACCAACTAATGTGTGCGCACCGCGACCGATGTCTCGCCGCGGAGCGTGCCGCCGCTGTCGGTGAACTGCACGAAGACGCGGTTGACCGCCGGCATGTCGGGAATTGCACTGCTGCTTGCGACAAAGATCCCGAACGTATCGGTGTCGCCGCTATTGATCTGCAACGTCGCAGTCGGCGCCGCCGGTGCCAGACAGGCGCCGGTCGAGGGGTCGGTCTGGCAGATCGTCAAGGTCACCGGCAGGTTCGCCTCGTCGGTGTCGACGCTGACCGTAAAGGCTCCGCTCGCGCCTATGTTGTCCGTCGCCACGGCAAAGGCCCCGGTGTTCGTGGCGGGCGAGAGATCGACATACCCCGGATCGTTCGTCGCGTTGACCGCGATGACGTCGGGCACCGGCGTGGTCGATGCCGAGAGGTTGAAGGTGTTGAGGCCAACGACGCTTGGTGCCGGGTTCGGCGCGTTGGCGCAGGTATAGGCGAGCGCGATGTCGGTCGGGTTGAACGCCGCCGTCGGCGTGAACGACAGCACAAAGGTCTGGCCGCCGCCCGCCGGAACTGTGGCCGGGGTGTTTGCCGTGCCGGATACGCCATTGGTGGAGGGGTCGGTCGTCTGGTAGGCGAAGCTCGCCGCTACGCTCGTCGTCGGAGCGATGCCGCAGGTCGACCCGTCCACGCTGCCCGTGTTGAGTATTGTCGCGAAGGTGGTCGCTGTCGCGCCGACCTGGACCGAGCGGCTGTCGGGGAGCACCGCGGCCAGCAGGCTCACATTGGCGTTCTGCTTCGCGACGAAGCTGGCGTTGACCGTCGTATCGGCGCTGAGAGTCAGCGTGCAGGCCGCGGCGCCGCTGCACCCGCCGCCCGACCAGCCGCCAAAGATCGACCCGTGGGTCGACGCAGCGCTCAGCGTGACCTGAGTTCCGGTCGCAAAGCTCGCCGAACAGGTCGGGCCGCAACTGATCCCGGACGGCGCGCTGGTCACCGTGCCCGTGCCGGTGCCGGTCTCGGCGATCGTCAGCGTCTTGGTCGGTATCAGTGCAAAGCTTGCGGTCACACGTTCGGCCGCGTTCATCGTCACCGTACAATTGTTGGTGCCGCTGCAACCGGAGCCGGACCAACCCGCGAACGTCGATCCGCTGCTGGCCGACGCGGTCAGGGTCACCATTTTGCCGCTCTTGAATGTCGCCGAGCATTTATTGCTGGACGTGCTGCAATCGATGCCCGCCGGCTTACTGGTGACGACGCCGCTGCCCTTGCCGCTCTCGATCACGGTCAGTGGAAAGGTTATCTCGGTAAAGGTCGCGGTCACGCTCTCGGCCGCGCTCATATTCACAACGCAGGCGCCAGCGCCGCTGCACGCGCCACCCCAGCTCGTAAAGGCCGAACCCGGCGCAGCAGCGGGGGTCAGCGTGACCTGAGTTGCCTGAAAAAAGCTGGCGCTGCAGGTTGCACCGCAGTTGATCCCGGAGGGGCTGCTGGTTATCGTCCCGGTCCCAGTGCCGCCGAGGCCGACCGTCAGCAAGAAGCTGGGGAGCTGGTTGAACGTCGCCGTCTCGGCGTCGGGGGCCCCGGTCACCGTGATCTGGCAAGGGTCGGTGGCGCCGCTGCACAAGCCGCCGGACCAGCCCGCAAAACCCGAGCCCACTGCCGCCGTGGCGGTCAGCGTGACCGTTGCTCCCTGCGCAAACCCGGCGCTGCAGCTCACGCCGCAACTGATCCCGGAGGGGTTGCTGGTCACCGTTCCCGAACCGGTCCCGGCGAGGCCGACCGTCACCGATTCTACCTGGGGCAGGCTCCAATTGACGATTTGGCTCTGCTGCTGCGACGTCAGGCCTGTCAGGTAGTCCGTCGTGCCGATCGATGCGGGGGTGTTGAACAAGGCGGCGTCGGCCTTGGCGTGGGGCTCGGTATCCGACAACTGAAAGAACGCCATCAGACTCTCGGTCGCCCCGGGCTGAATCGTGATGGGACCCCAGATGATGTTGGGCCGGTCGCTTCCGTTTCTCGGTGCATTCTGGAACGAGCTCACGGGGTTGGCGGCGCCGGTCTGCTGGTACGCGAAGGTCAGGACTGGATCGCTGGCCTTGAGAGGATTGCCTTGACTGCTGACGAACCAATTGTCCGGCAGACTGACCGTCGGCGCGTCGCCGCTGCTGGTGTCCCGGATAATAGTACTGGAGTCCGAACCCAGATTGTTGAAACTCCCGACATTCACGCTGATCGCCGCGTTTGTGGGGTTCTGCATGGTCAGGACCGACCGCACCACGGCCTTGGTCGACGAGAAGAAGAGTTGCCCGCTGACATTCAGACCGAAAATCGTTTTCGTCGGTCCGGTCACGGTATTGCCCGTGACATCGACGGTACCGCCGGTTTTGTTATAGGCGATACCGGAGCCGCCGGTACCCTGGGGTATATTCGGGGCCAGGTCGAGCTCCCAGGAGAGGGCGCCGTCAAAGGCGTCGTTTCGGACGCCGCTGGGAGTAAAGGTCGCGCTTGTGATTGCGACACCGGCGGTATGGAGCGTCGCCGACGAGATCGCCAAAGAGCAGCTGCTGGTGGTACTGAAGGTGATATTAGTGTTGACGTGCCAGGTCGCGTTGCCGGCGTGGATCGTCACACTCCCGGTCGCCGCCGTGGCCGGCGCCGGGTGGAGCGCCAACGCGCCGCCGATCGCCGCGGCCTGGGCGAATTCCTTGAAGCGAAGTTTCGAAAACTTCTGATCCATCGTGAGCTCCACCAACGCGCATCAAGGGAAGCGCGCGCGAGTTTCTGAAAACGGTACGCCCGTCGTTTGACTAGGGCGATCCCCGCGGGCGGCGTCGGCTAGAGCGCCCCCGCGGCGTGAGCGAATTCGTTGGGGCTTGGACCCGCCCCGGCATCCTTCCGCTCTGGAAATTGCACCCATAGTACAGGCGAATTACAACTTCCTTACAAGCCAATTACGATACCTATCGGGCAACTAGCTCAGGCTCGTCAACAGCGGCGCCAGCATCGCTTCGTAGCGCCGCCAACGCGCCACCGACCGATTGTAGATCGGCTCGCGCACCTGGGTGACGCTGGCGGTCCGCACTAGCCGGTCGGTCTCGAAAAACGACAGGCAGCGGTCGTCCCAGTCAAGGCCCAACCAATCGATCAGCCGGCGGCTCTGGCCCTCCTGGTCCGCCACCACGGCTTCGTAGTCGATCTCCAGCACGGACGCCGGCAGGACCTGGCGCCAATGCTTCATCAGCCGGCGATGCTGCTGGATGCGCCGAGCCAGATGGTCGAGGTCGTTGGCCCAGCGGATCGCGCTGAAGTTGGTGACCCAGCAGGACAGGGCAACGTCGCGTAGGTCGCGCCGGCAATAGATGAAGCGGGCGCGCGGGAACAGCACCGTCAGCCAGCCGAGCGCGCTGTAATTGTCCGGCATCTTGTCGACCGCCCGGAGCGCCGCGCCGCCATCGAGCGCTGCGAGCTGGGCCAAATGCCAGCCGGAAGCGGCCTCCAGCGCCGGGCCCTCGGCCGCCTGCAGGCAGCTGAGCGCGTCGTCGTGCGGACGGCCCATGATGTGCGGCAGGAGCGTCAGGCCGCGATGGGCGAAGGGCCGCTCGCCCGCGCCGAAGGCTTGGGGATGGGTGGCGATGATCTGCTCGGTCAGCGTGGTGCCCGAACGCGGCATGCCGACGATGAACACCGGCCGTTCGCTATCCGAACCGAGCCCCCTCAATCGCTCGAACAGGGCGGGGGTGAAGGTCTCGACGATCCTGTCGACGAAAGCCTCATACTGCTCAGGATCGTAAGTCTTGTGCCGCCGGGCGTCGGCAGCCTGTCGCAGCGCGTTGGCCTGCCCCATCTGCTCCGCCGCCGCTTCCCAGTCGCCCCTTCCGTCATAATAGGCTGCCAGGCCGAAGCACAGGCTCGCGCGCCGCTCGTCGGTCATCCAGGGGAGGTCGAGCAGGGCGATGGCCGCGTCGCGCTCCGCATCGCTGGCCTTGTGGCGCAAGGTGGTGAGCAGTCCGGCATAGGCCGGCACGCATCGCCTATTCAGGGTGATCGCCTCGCGCTGGCAAGCGACCGCGCCCTCGACGTCGCCGGCGCTCGCGAGCGTGCGGCCCAGCGCGGCGTGGAGGACGGCGGATTCGGGATGCAGGCGGATGGCTTCGCGATGATCGGCGACCGACCCGTCGACATCGCCGAGCGACAGCCGCGCCCGCGCCTTGCCGACCAGAGCGTCGATGCGCGCGGGATCGCTTGTCAGCACCGATTCGAGGATCTCGAGCGCCGCCTCGTGATTGTCGAGGTCGGCTTCCAGGTCGGCGATGCGCACGCGCGCCTCGAGCAGGCTCTCGTCGAGTTGAATGGCGCGCCACAGCCAGTTACGCGCCTCGGCGACTTCGCCCAGTTCGTCCCAGGCCCTGCCGACGAGCAGGCTGAGCTGGGGGGCATTGGGGGCGCGCTCCAGCGCCTGCTCCAAAACCTCCATCGCCTCGTCGAGCCGCCCAAATTCAAGCAGCACATAGCCGAGGTTCTGCGCCGGCAGGGTGTTGTCGGTGGGCAGGGCGGCGGCGGCGCGGCAGAGCTCCAGCCCTTCCTCCATCCGTCCGGCCTGGACCAGCATCAAACCGAAATTGGCCAGGGCCCCCCAATGATCGGGCGATGCCGCCAGCACCTGGCGGTAAGCGATTTCCGCGTCATGAATGCGCCGCTGTTCCCGCAGCGAATCGGCCAAGGCCAGGGCCGCGCCGGGAAAATCGGGGCGCAGGACGAGCGCCGCGCGCGCCGCCGCTTCCGACTCGGCGAAACGCCTCTGTTCAGACAGGGCGGCGGCGAGGTTGAGCCGCGCCTCTGGATAGTCGGCGCGAAGTTCGAGCGCTCGACGGCACGACGCCTCCGCCTCGATTGCATGGCCCGCGGCGCGCTGGGCTTCGGCCAGGTTGCAGAACATCTCCGGCGTGTCCGGCCGCGCCTTCACCGCGCGCCCGATCAACTCGATCGCCTTGCCGTGATCGCCACGCTGGTGCGCCAAAACACCGAGATAGTGCTGCGCGTTGGCCTCCCCCGGATGCAACGCAATGGCCTGTTTGTAGAGCTTTTCCGCCTCGTCCAACCGCCCGGCGCGGTGATGCTCGAGCGCCTGAGCCAGCCGTTGCGCCACGGCTTTCGAGGCGGCGCGTCCCCGTTTGATTCTGACCGCCATCGCCGACGCCGCATTCGAATACGAAAGGAGTACAGGGACCGCCACATACCACCCTCCCGCTTCCTTCGCCACTTTTCGGTTATGCGCGGTTGAATGGCGGATTTCTACCCGACTGAGCCAATTCAGGTGGCGTTCGGCAACGACCGAAAGGGGGCAACTGCGGGCATAGAGGTTCGTGAGCTGCCGGCCGGGGCTAACGCCACCGTAATTCGTGCGGCCGTCGGTTGCTCAGCGCCGTGAGCGGACGTGCTCGTGGCGGCGGTCCCTCGGCCCAGATCGATCCCAAACGGAGCCGGGCACGCTTCACTAACCGCGCTCACCTTGACGACGATAGACCGGTTGCCAAAAGTGTCCGCGATTGAAGAAGGAGATGCCGGTGCCGCCCCTGATTCTTTCCTCGGACTCCCACGTGTTCGAACCGCCCAATCTGTGGCAGACCCGCATCGATGCGGCGTTCCGAGACCGCGCGCCGCGGATACAGCGGATAGACGGCGCCGACCAGATCGTGGTCGAGGCGGATCAGATCCTCTCCGGGATCGGTCTCATCTCGAACGCCGGCGCGCGGTTTGAGGCGCCCGAGACGATCTCCGCCCGAGGGCGTTTCGAAGACGTGCACCGCGGAGGGTACGACCCCGAGCAACACCTTAAGGACATGACGCTCGATGGGGTGGCCGGCGAGGTCCTCTACCCTTCGCAAGGGCTCTTTTACTTCAAGGTGGCGGACACGCCGCTGATGTCCGCCATCTTTCGCGCGTACAACGACTGGCTCGCCGAGTTCTGCCGCACCGATCCGGCCCGGCTCAAGGGCATCGCGATGATCAACCTGGACGGCGTCCAGGACGCGGTCAAGGAACTGGAGCGCGCCGCCCGCCTGGGCCTTTCAGGCGCGATGATCACCGAGTATCCAGCTGAGGACCGGCGTTACGACCAAGCCGAATACGAACCGTTCTGGGCCGCCGCCGCGGCGCTCAACCTACCCTTAAGCCTGCACACCGCCACGCGACGGCAGGGCAAGATCCGGGGGGCGGGCACCGGGACGCTGCGCGACGCCAGCAGCCGCGCGACCAAGGCGTTTTACCCGGCGCTGTCGATGTGCGACATGATTTTTTCGGGCGTCTTCGAGCGCCACCCCGGCCTCACCCTGGCCATCGTGGAGTTCGAGCTGTCATGGGCGCCCAACGTGCTCACCGCTATGGATTACACGTATCGCGAGCGCCATGGCGAGGCGATTTACCGGTTCGAGGACGCGATGCTTCCGAGCGACTTCTTCCGCCGCAACGTCGTGCTGAGCTTCCAGGAGGACGCCATCGGCATTCGCCTGCGCGACATCATCGGCGTCGACAACATGATGTGGGGCTCGGACTATCCGCACAGCGAGTCGACCTTTCCCCAATCGCGGAAAATCTTGGCGGAGATCCTGGCCGGGGTGCCGGACGATGAACAGGCCAAGATCATGGGCATCAACACCGCCCGCGTATACGGCTTTGACGTGGCGAAGCTCTCCGTTCCTAATTGAAGAGCGCCGTTCCTGATTGACGGCAAAACCGGAGGGGGCATGGGGCGGGTCGCGGGCAAAGTGGCGCTGGTTGTAGGAGCGGGCGGCGGCATCGGCGGCGCCGGGGCCGAGGCGCTGGCACGCGAGGGCGCGGCGGTATTCTGCACCGACAGCGACCGCGCGGCGGCCGAGGCGACTGCCGCTCGGGTCCGTGCTGCCGGCGGCCGGGCATTGGCGTCGGCGCTCGACGTGCGCGACCGTGCGGCGGTCGATGCGGCCGTCGCCGCTGTCGTGCGCGAATTCGGCCGGCTCGATATCGTACTGGAGTCGGCCGGGATCGCCCACCGACTCAATTTCCTGGAGGTCGACGCCGAGACTTGGGACCGCGTCATCGCGGTCAATCTGACCGGCATGTTCCATGTCGGACAGACGGCGGCGCGGCAAATGGTCAAGCAAGGCGGCGGTGGCAGCATCATCAACGTGACATCGCAGCTCGCCGAGGTGGCACGGCCCGAGCGCGCCGCTTATGTCGCCTCGAAGGGCGGCGCGCGCTCGCTGACGCATGCAATGGCGGTTGATCTGGCGGCACACGGCATCCGCGTCAATGCGATCGCGCCTGGCCCAACTCTGACCGGGCTGACGCGCGCGAACTATACCGACCCCGAAGCACGACGTGCGACAGAGGCGATGATCCCACTCGGCCGGCTTGGCCAGCCCGATGATCTCGTCGGGGCGGTACTGTTTCTAGCCTCCGACGAGTCGTGCTGGGTAACCGGCAGCACGGTGACAGTGGACGGCGGCTATCTGGTGATCTGAAAAGGGGCGAGTGACCGGCAACCGCAAGGTTGATGATCGTGGCCTTCTGAAAGAACGACTGCATGAAGACCAGTTCTCGCCGAGGCCGAACGGCCGTTCACCCGCCTAGCGTCTCCCGCGCTGCACGCCAACTTTTGACGCGGGCGTGTTTATACGGTCCGTGTCCCGCGGAGGCCTCCTAATTCTCGTAGACGATCGTGCGCAGCATGATGCGGCGCTCGTCGGGGTGGTAGTCGCCGGCGCCGCGATGCATCGTCGCCCGCTCGTCCCAGATCAACAGATCGCCAACGCGCCAGGAATGGTAATAGACGTTGCGGTCCTGCGTCGAATGAGCAGCTAGCTCCTCGATCAGCGGCCATGCCTCCTCGCGGCTCATCCCGCTGAAGCCATGCGTGTGCATCGGGTTGACGAACAGGATCGGACGGCCGGTCACAGGGTGGTTGACCACCGCTGGACGCGGCAAGTCCCCGTACTCCTTCTCTGTCGCGCCCTTGTCAGCACCGTACAATTTCTCGCCGGCCGGGCCGCTGCTGCGACCGTGCAGGCCGACCAGCGAGCCGCTCCTTCATCGCCGACGGAAGCGTGTCGTAGGCGGCACGCATGTCGGCAAACATCGTCCCGCCCTTCGTCGACGGAACCTCCAGCGCGTGCAGCATCGCTAGACTAGGCACCGCCAAACGAAAGAGGCGGCAACAGATAGGCTCTACCTACCGCCACCGCGCCACGTTCCGACTCTACCATGAAGGGCCGACCAGGTTTGCCCTGACAAGCGCGCACCGCGGGCCGACTCCCGCCATTGGCGAAGGTCGGGTATCGGTTGCTGAACCGCCAATGCTGTGCGGCGCAATCGCGTAGTTGCTGTTCGTTGGTCGCGACTAGCGGCAACGGCGAGGTGGCGACGATATCGGTCATTGGCGCCGACGCAGCGCTGCCGTGCCGGTCTTCAATGCCCTGCAATTTGATCGTCGACGGTCACAACGAGGTCGCCTTCGATTTCTGGGTGTAGGGTCGATCTTCGATCTGCACGGAGGGCATGGCGACCCTCGCGCGTCGCGTGGCGCCCCCGATTGCCGAAGCGCGGTCGGGGGCGCATGCTGCCCTTAGCACAGCAAGGGCATTACGGGGCGAAAACCATGCATGACATCGTCATTCGCGGCGGGACGATCCTGGACGGCACCGGCGGCGAGGCCTTTACCGGCGACATCGCGATCGACGGTGACAAGCTGACCGCGGTCGGCGGCAAGGCCGGCGCAGCCAAGCGCGAGATCGAGGCGAACGGTCTGCTCGTCACCCCCGGCTGGGTCGATGTCCATACCCACTATGACGGCCAGGCAACCTGGGACCCGGTGTTGGCGCCGTCGTCGTGGCATGGCGTGACGACGATCCTATTCGGTAATTGCGGCGTCGGCTTCGCTCCGGTCCGCAAGGAGCACCGCGAGGGCCTCATCGACCTGATGGAGGCGATCGAGGACATCCCCGGCACGGCGCTCGCCGAGGGCCTCAAATGGGATTGGGAAAGCTTCCCCGAATATCTCGACGCGCTCGACCGGATGCCGCGGACGATCGATATCGCCGCGCAGATCCCGCACCATCCGCTGCGCGTCTTCGTGATGGGCGAGCGCGGCATCAACCGCGAAGCTGCGACCGTCGAGGACATCGCCGAGATGCGGCGCCTCACCGAGGAGTCGCTGCGGGCGGGCGCGTTCGGCTTCACGACCTCGCGCACCTATTCTCACAAGACCAATGACGGCCAGCTCGTCCCCGGCCATTTCGCCGAGGAGCAGGAGCTTTACGGCATCGGCCAGGCGATGGCCGCGGTCGGCGGCGGCGCCTTCGGCATGAACAGTGACTTTGTCGACGAGGAGGCCGAATTCGCCTGGATGACGCGGCTGTCGAAGGAGACCGGCCGACCGGTGTGGTTCCTCCTGACCGACCGGGTCAAGGACCCGGTGCGCTGGCGGCGTCTGATGCAAGGCGTCCATAAGGCACGCGCCGAGGGCGCCAGCATTACGGCGCAGGTTGCCGGGCGACCGGTGGGCATCATTCAGGGCATCGCTGGCTCGTTCAACCCATTCGCGATCCGCCCGAGCTACATCGCGCTGGAGCGTCTGTCGCCCAAGGAGCGCATCGAGCGGATGCGCGACCCCGCGCTACGCGCCCAGCTGCTCTCCGAGGAGCCGTCCGAGCGCCAGCTCGCGCGGCTGTCGCAGGCGCGGCAGAACATGGTCGGCCGCTGGGACAAGATGTTCGTGATGAGCGGCGCGACGCCCGATTACGAGCCCTCACCCGAGAAGAGCATCGCCGCGATCGCCGCGAAGGGCAATGCAAGCCCACAGGAAGTCGCCTATGACTACCTGACCGAGAAGCTCGACAATTTCCTGTTCTTCCCGATCGTCAACTACACCGACGGCGACCACGAGACCGTGCGCGAGATGCTGACCGATCCCGGCACCCTGCTCGGCCTCAGCGACGGCGGCGCGCATTGCGGCGCGATCGTCGATGCCAGCGTGCCCTCGTTCATGCTCAGCCACTGGGGCCGCGACCGGAAGCGCGGACCCGGCCTGCCGCTGCCGCAACTGGTGAAGATGCAGACCAGCGAGACCGGCGATTTCTTCGGGTTCAAGGATCGCGGCCGGCTGCGCCCGGGGCTGCGCGCGGACGTCAACATCATCGACTTCGACGGGCTGCGCCTGCACCAGCCCGAGGTCGTGCACGACCTGCCGGCCGGTGGCCGCCGGCTCGTGCAACGTGTCGACGGCTACCGCGCGACCCTCGTCGCCGGGACCCCGGTCTTCGAGAATGGCGAAGATACGGGCGCCCGCCCTGGCCGCCTGGTGCGGGCACGCCGATAGACCCAGGGCGAGACGCGCGGGTCGAGCTTCAACGGGTTGAGCGAGAATGGCACACGATACGATGGTTCATGCGAGTGCCCAGCGCGGGACGTGGGTGTCGCCCATTATTGAGCGATATAGCCGCCGTCGATCACCAACTCGGTCCCGGTAACGAATGACGCCTCGTCGGAGGCGAGGAACAGCACGCCGTAAGCAACCTCGATCGGCTCACCGAGGCGGCGCAGCGGGGTCAGCGCGATCTTGTCGGCGCGCTCGTTGGCATTGGTCGCATTCAGCATCGGCGGCATGTAACCGGGATGCACCGAATTGACCCGAATACCCTGAGGGCCGTAGCGCACCGCCGCCGATTTCGTATAGATCCGCACTGCGCCCTTCGAGGCGCTATAGGCGGGGTGGCCGCCGGCGCCGCCGACAAAACCCATGATCGAGCTGATATTGACGATCGAACCGCCGCCGGTCTTCGCCATCTGCTCGGCGGCGAGCTTGGTGCCAAGGAAGACACTGGTCTGGTTCACCGCGATGATCCGGTGCCAGCCTTCCAGCCCATCGGGATCGCCGACCGCGCTGCCAGAGATCCCCGCGTTGTTCACCAGGATGTCGAGCCGACCGTAACGCTCCACGGTCTTCTCGATTAACGCGCTCCATGCGGGCTCGCTGGTGACGTCGATCGTGCCCGCCATGGCTTCTCCGCCACCTGTGCGAATATCGGCGGCGACGGCCTCGGCCTGCTCGCCTAACACGTCGGCAACGACGACTTTGGCGCCTTCCTCGGCGAAGAGGCGCGCCTCCGCCTCGCCCATGCCATGCGCGGCGCCCGTGACGATCGCGACTTTGTCCTTGAGGCGCATGGTCTCCTCCTCGGTTAGCGGCTTGCGGGTTTTTGCGCTCTATACTGGCGGTAAACCGGAGCGGCCACGAGAAGGAATGTTTCGATGATCGTCGGAAGCGGCACGTTCCAGTACCGGGTCAATGCCGACTGGGCGAAATTGCCCGAGGACTGGTCGTTCAAGGAAGTCGGTGGGGTCGGCGTCGACAGTCACGACAATGTCTATGTATTCAATCGCGGCGAGCACCCGATGATGATTTTCGACCGCGAGGGCAATTTCCTGCGCTCGTGGGGCGAGGGCCAATATCCGCGGGCTCACGGCGTCCACATGGCGCCGGACGACACGATGTTCCTGACCGACGATGGTGGACATTTCGTCCGCAAGGTCACGCTCGATGGCAAGGTGCTGCTGGAACTCGGCGTGCCCGGCAAGCCGGCGCCCTACATGTCGGGCGAGCCATTTCATCGCTGCACCCACACCGCCCTGTCGCCGAAAGGTGAGATCTACGTGTCGGACGGCTATGGCAACTCGCGCGTCCACAAATATTCGCCCGATGGCAAGCTGCTGATGTCGTGGGGCGAACCAGGCACCGGCGAGGGCGAGTTCAACATCGTCCACAACATCTGTTGTGACGCCGATGGCTGGGTCTATGTCGCCGACCGCGAAAACCATCGCGTTCAGGTGTTCGACGGCAACGGCAAGTTCGAGACGCAGTGGCAGAACCTGCATCGTCCGTGCGGCCTCTGCATGCCCTATGGCCATCAGCCGATCTTCTATGTCGGCGAGGTGGGCCCGGCCGCCGCGGTCAGTCGGGACATCCCCAATCTTGGTCCGCGCGTCAGCATCGTCGACCACACGGGCAAGCTGATCGGTCGTTTCGGCGAGACGCCGGCCGGAACGGAGCTCGGCAAGTTCCTCGCCCCGCATGGGCTCGCGGTCGACTCCCGCGGCGACGTCTATGTCGGCGAGGTGTCGTGGACCGGCTGGCCACAAATCTTTCCCGACACGCCCCGCCCCGCGCATATCCGCTGCTTGCAGAAATTCGAAAGGGTCGAATAGGGACTGGCGGCCTTCTCGGCCGGCGGATGCGGACCAGACGTCATAAGAGGGCCTGAGGGTGCGCTCGCGAGCACGATCAAAGTCGGCGAAAGGTTGGGATTATGTCGTGATCGGCGCGGGCGCCGCCGGCTGCGTCGTCGCCGGCCGGTTGTCGCAAATGCTGCCGGAGGCCCGCATTGCCCTGATCGAGGCCGGGCGCGAACGTCTGGGCGTGACGACGAGAGTGCCGGGCATCGCGTTCATCGCCAGTAGCTTTCCCCGGCAGAACTGGAACTACCAGACCGAGCCGGTGCCGGGCCTGAACGGGCGCAGGTTATCGTGGTTTCAGGGACGCGTTCTCGGCAGCTCGAGCAGCATCAACGGCATGCTGTACCTGCGCGGCCACTCGCTTGAATACGACCAGTGGGCACAGCGCGGCTGCCAGGGATGGTCGTTCGACCAGGTGCTGCCGTACTTCAAGAATTCCGAGACCAACAGCCGCGGCGCCGGCGAGTGGCACGGCGACAACGGCCCGATGGGAGTAAAACAGTCGCGGCTCGATCTGCCGATCTGCGACGCGTTCCTTGCCGCCGCCGGCGAGGCGGGATACCCAGTCGTCGACGACCTCAACGCCGATGTCGCCGAGGGCTTTGGCCGGATCGACACGAACATCGCCAACGGTCGCCGCGCCAGCACGGCGATGGCCTTCGCGCAGTCCGGAAGGCAGCGCGGCAATCTCGACTTGCTGTCGGAGTCGGTCGCGACGCGGATCGTCATCGAGGGTGGTCGGGCAAAACGCGTCGAGATAATCCGGCAGGGTGGGCGCGAGATGGTCTGGGCGGAGTGCGAGATCATCCTGTGCGGCGGAACCGTCAACTCGCCGCAGCTCCTGATGCTGTCGGGCGTCGGGCCGGCCCCTCATCTCGCCGGCCTCGGCATACCGGTGGTGCTCGATGCGCCGGAGGTCGGGCGCAATCTGCAAAACCACCCGTCCTATTCGCTGCGTTATGCGTGCTCGCAGCCGGTGACCGCGTACAAATACCTCAACCCGGGCGCGGCGATCGCCATGGGGCTGCGCTATGCGCTGACCGGCGGCGGCGGCTCGCTCGCCGAGAGCTATGTCGCGACCGGCGGGTACATGCGCAGCGACCCCTCACTCGCCGTCTCGGATACGATCGTTGTGATGATCCCGGCGCTGGTGACGCGCCGAGGTGTCGGGTTCCGCCTGGGAGACCTGTTCCCGGAACGCCACGGCTTCACCGTGATGGTGGGTTCCGGCCGCCCGCTCAGCCGCGGACATAACCTGCTGCGCAATGCCGATCCGACAGCGCATCCGCTGATCTTCCCGGAATATTTCTCCGAGCCCGAGGATCTGCATGCGCTCGCGCAGTCGGTACAGCGGATGCGCGACATGATGGGTGGGTCGGCGATAAGCGACCTGATCGAAGCAGAGCTCGCTCCCGGACCGATCGCCAACGACCAGGCGTCGATCGAGGCGGATATCCGCGCCCGAGCCGCGACATACTTCCATCCGAGCGGCACTTGTCGCATGGGCGCCGAGCCGACCGCCGTCGTCGATCCGCAGCTGCGCGTCAACGGCATCGAGGGCCTGCGCGTCGTCGACGCCTCGATCATGCCCGCAGCGCTCAATGCATGCACCCATGCGCCGACCATCATGATCGGCGAAAAAGGTGCCGCGCTGATCGCCGGGAATGCCTGAAGCGGAAGACAGAGGGCGATCATTTCGGACGATCAACGGGCATTTCCGCTCGGCCCCCTGAGCGACACGCATGAAGCCGAACCACCCCTTGCTGTACCCAGCGTGCCCAATGGTGCGACAGACCGCGCTGTCGACGAGGATGCCTCCGGCGCGGTGCCGCCATCGCAATCTCTCCTTGGCCTGGTCGGCGAGTTCGGGTCTGATCGAAGCTCGGGCGGCGACAAGGATCACGCAATGAAGGTCGGGATCTCGCTCACGAGCAATTACCCGGACGTGAAAGATCCGCGTCAAGGAGCGCGCTGGATGATCGAGCGTGCCGCGGCGGCCCGCCGTGCTGCGCTCGATTCCCTGTTTATCGGCGATCAGCACGTGTCGCCCACGCCCTATTATCAGAACACGCCGATGCTCGCGCGACTTCTCGCCGAATGGGGCGAGGCCCCGGCCGGCTGCTTGTTCCTCCTGCCCCTGTGGCACCCGGTACTGGTGGCCGAGCAGATCGGGACGCTCGCCGCCATCGCCCACGGCCCCTTCATCATGCAGTGCGGGTTGGGCTGGGGTGACGACCGGTTCGCGGCGATGGGCGCCAATTTCAGGACGCGGCCGTCGGCTTTCGAAGAAGCTCTCGACATTGTCCGGCGCCTGCTGGCGGGTGAAACGCTAAGTTCCTCGCGGCGGTTTCGGTTCACCGAAGCGAGCCTCGCGCTGCGTCCGGCCGAGCCGGTCGAGGTCTGGATCGGCGCCAGCGCACCGCCGGCCATCGACCGCGCGGCGCGGCTCGCGGAAGGCTGGATCGCGAGCCCCAGCCTCACCCGCGAGGAGGCGCACGCGCAGGCCGATATGTATCGCGACCGCTGCGCCACCCACGGCAAAGAACCGGGCGTGGTCGCCTTGCGGCGGGACATCTATGTCGGCGAGTCGTCGTCGGAGGCACAGGCGGTATTGCAGCAGGCCCTGAGCCAAAGCTATCGCGGCATTCCGGCAGAGGCCCTGATCGCAGGATCGGTCGAGGACGTCGCGGAACAGTTTCGGACCTTCGCGAAAATCGGATACACTGACATCTTGGTGCGCCACCTGACCAATGATCAGCCGAAGGTCCTGGGCTCGCTGGAACGGCTGGCGGCGGTGCGCGCGGCGTTGGCCCACGCCTAGCCGCTCTGTGGAGAGCACGATCATCGCAAGCAAAGGCATCAGTAAACCGGGAACAACAGGAACTGGGCACCTTTACAGGCTGCCGCGGCACGATGCCATCGACGGTGGCTGTGCCGCGGGGGTCATCTACGCGGGTCAGTTCAATGTGCCGGCACGGTGCGGGCGAGCCAATCGACGATCACGCCGGCAACTTGCAGATTGTTCTTTTCGATCATGACCATGTGCCCGTTGCCATGGATGCCATGGTCGCCGAGGCGCTCCGCGGTGACCTTTACCCCGGCCTGCGCCAGATACTTGACCGTGCAGTGGTCGTAAGCCGCATGATAAGAAGCCTCGGTCGTGATGACGACCATCGGGATAGTGGCGAGATTGGAAAGGCGCCGCGCCGGTGCCTGCTGCTGCCAGCAGGGAACGAGATCAGGCCCATCAGCCTGTGCCTGCTGTTCGGTCTTCAGATCCGTAGGATCGTTCACGGGCGGATCGTAGGTGATCGGGATGTCAGTAACACCCCAGGCGCGTGCCTTGTCGGTACCGAGTATGACGTTTTGGAATGGCGGCCCGGCCGGCTCGACCGCGACGACCGCCTTGACCAACTTCGGCCTGGCATCGGCGATCAACCAGCCAAACGGACCGGATTGGGAATGGGTGAGGATGATCGCGGGACCAATTCGGTCGAGCAACGCCTCTAGCGCCCGATCATTGAGTTGCTGGGTCTCGGCATTATAAGCCAAATACGGCACCTGCGACGCGTAGAAGGCGTCAAAGGCAGGGTCGCCAATACGCCCGGTGCCCGGCCACTGCGAATGCAGCTTTGCCTGCGGCCACAAATTGAAGACTTCCGGTGCGGTGAACCGGGATTCGATCGCCTCGGCAGCAAAGTTAGCCAGCTTGATTTCCTCCCCAAGGTTTTGATCGACCACCCCTTGTTCTTACCCGTTTCGCGCGCCTTGGACTCAAGGTAACGCGTTCTACTCCGGCAGAAAAATGTCCTCACGGGGACGACGGGTGGGGCGAGTTCGCAAGGTCGGTTGATCTTGCCGCTGATAGCGGCAAGGGCACTCGATAGGTTGTCCCTCCCCCATCCTTCTCATTGCCCCGACTGCAGCCATTCGTCGACTAGTACCTCTGCACAGAGGATTTGACGAGTTGCCCGTGGCGGGCGCGGAGGGGCGGTAGCGCTTCGGGCTCGACCAGCACCTCGATGCTGCGAGCGATGCCGGGTTGGCGTCGGATCA
>Ga0181530_10000452_pt1 | contig 52626 bp, 52 predicted proteins | sample PEATcosm2014_Bin_42_FD_119769 | JGI IMG/M metagenome (GOLD analysis project Ga0181530, IMG submission 119769) | Peatland microbial communities from MTU Mesocosm Facility, Houghton, MI, USA - PEATcosm2014_Bin10_60_metaG | ecosystem: Environmental > Terrestrial > Soil > Wetlands > Peat | place...
CGGCGACCTGGCCGATGAGATCCTGGCCGACGCCGCCGGCGTGGCGGTCCAGACGGTGGCCGAGCGCCGAGCCACCTTCTCCCGAGCCAACGTCCTGGCCGAGGTGCACCGCCAGTTCCAGGGGGTTCGCTTCGCCTCGCCAGACGAGCGGATCGCGGTGACCGAGCGCACCGCGGACCTGGCCCTGGCCCAGTCGCTGCTCGTCTCAGCGCCCGAGTTGCACCACACGCCGGAGCGCCTGCGCCGTTCCGACGGATCGAGCCGGTTCCGGGCCAAGGGCCACGAGGTCTACACCACCGCGACGCTGTTGGAGGCCGAGGCCCGGCTGCTCGAGGCCGGGCGCCAGGTGGGCGGGCCCGCCGCCTCCATCGGCATTGTGGCGTCGGTGACCGGGGCCAACCTGCCCGGACGGCACCATCCGCTCAGCATCGATCAGGCACTCGCCGTGGAGCGAATCGCCACCTCGGGGCGCTCCCTCGACGTGCTGGTCGGCCCGGCCGGGACGGGCAAGTCCACCACGATGGCCGGGCTCCGGGCGGTGTGGGAAGCCGAGCACGGAGCGGGCTCGGTACTGGGCCTGGCCCCCTCGGCCGCCGCGGCGGAGGTGCTGGCCGAGGAGCTCGGTATCGACACGGAGAACACGGCCAAGTGGCTCTACGAGCACCGCCGAGAAGCCGAACGGATGCACGCGCTGGCAGAGCTGCGAGGCGAGCTGGCGTCTCCTCACCCCTCGTCCCGGCAACCCTCGGCCACGCGAGCCATGGTGGCCCGGGCCGAAGTTGAACTGGCCCGCTGGAGGCTCCACGCCGGCCAGTTGGTGATCGTCGACGAGGCCAGCCTGGCCGGCACTTTCGCCCTCGATGAGCTCGTGAGCGCGGCCGGAGCCGCCGGGAGCAAGGTGGTCCTGGTCGGTGATGACCGTCAGATCAGCGCGGTGGAGTCCGGCGGGATGTTCGCCGCCCTGGTGCGTGACCGCGACGGCCTGACCCCCGCATTAAGCGACGTGCGCCGGTTCGCCCACGAATGGGAGAAGGCGGCCAGTGTCGAGCTGCGACAGGGCTCTCCCGACGCGATTGACGCCTACACAGCGCACGGGCGGATCAGCGAGGGAAACCGTGAGGAGATGCTCGACGCCCTCTATCGGGGGTGGAAGGAAGACACCGAGGCGGGGCGGACGAGCCTGATGATCGGCGGTGACCTGGGCAGCGTGAGCGAGCTCAACAGCCGGGCCCGGGCCGACCGGATCGCGGCCGGAGAGGTGGAAGAGCGCGGGTTAGACGTGGCCGGTGGAGGGACGGCAGGGGTGGGTGACCGGGTGCTCACCCGTCAGAACGACCGGCGACTCGCCACCGGCCGAGGGTGGGTCCGCAACGGCGACCATTGGACCGTGACGGACACTCACCCCGACGGTTCCATGTCGGTCCAGCGGGTCAAGGTCACCGGGAAAGTGGTGCTCCCGGCCGACTACGTGAGGGAACACGTCGAGCTGGCCTACGCCTCGACGGCGCACCGGGCCCAGGGCCGGAGTGTCGACACGGCTCACGCCATGGTCTCTCCGACCACCACCCGCGAGGTCCTCTACGTCTCGGCCAGCAGGGGACGGGAGCACAACCGGCTCTACGTGGACACCCACTACGACCCCGACCCACAGACCTCACACGACGGAACGGCCGAGCCGGTAACGGCTCGAGAGGTGCTGACCGGAGTCCTGTGCAACGAGGGTGCCGATGTGGCGGCGCACGAGATGATCCGGCGCGCACAGGACGAGGCAGAAGGCATGGAGCGGCTCTCGGCCGAGTACCTGACGCTGGCCACACTGGCCCAAGCTGAGCGCTGGGACGCCCTGCTGGTCCGCTCCGGGCTGAGCGAGGCCGAGCTGGAATCTGTTCGGGCCAGCGAGGCGCACGGCCCGCTGTTGGCATCGCTGCGCGAGGCCGAAGCGCGTGGTCTCGACGTGGGTGCAGCCGTGCCTCAGCTGGTCGCCCGCCGGTCCCTGGCCGACGCCGCCGACGTGGCGGCGGTGCTCCACGGCCGGGTGGACCGTTGGGCCCAGGTGGCTGGTGGCCGGCGGCGGATGGCGGGCAATCTCATCGTCGGGCTGATTCCCAGGGCAGAAGGTGTCACCGATCCCGAGATGGCGGAGGCGTTGGCTGAGCGGGATACGGCCATGCAAGTGCGTGCCCTCACCGTGGCCGCCCAAGCGATCGAGGCCGGAGTCGGCTGGGTGCAACGCCTCGGGAGCTTGCCGTCCGATCCTTCCCGACGGGCCCGCTGGGTTCGTGAAGTCTCGACGGTCGCGGCCTATCGGGACCGCTGGCACATCACCGAGCAGCGCAGCATCGGGGCCAAGAGCGACGTCGGGAGCACCGAGCAGATGGGCCAGCGGCAGAGGGCACTGGCCGCGGCAGAGCGCGCCGTGGCCATCAGCCACGACGCGTATGGCGAACGGGCACGCCCCGCCTGGGAGCCGCAGATCGAAGTGGTGCGGGGAGTCGAGCTCTGAGCGGGCGTCCCTATGCGGCGCCACGGAGGCTCTGCTCGAGCCGTCGGACACCCCGGTCTTCTCGCCCGGGAGCCACTCCCTGGTAGATGTCGAGAAACACCGACAGCGTCCGGTGACCTGACCAGCGTTGGCAGACGACCGCATCGACTCCCTCCCGTAGCCACCAGGAGCAGGCGGCATGGCGCAGGTCGTGGCGCCGGAGGCGCGAGAGTTTGGATTGGCGGGGGTCGTCGGGTGCGAGGTCGGTCCGGCGGGGGAACAACTTGGCGCACGCCGGCGCCCACACGCTGACGGCGAACCAGTTGCCGGCGAAGGCTCTGCCGTTGCGGTGGAACACGAGACCGCCGGGGCCTTCGCCGTAGAGCTCCAGGTGTTGACGGAGCTTGGCCACCAGGAGCGACGGCACCGGAACCCGGCGGCTCTCGGTGAGATCCCGATCCTTGAGCGGTCCCCATTCGGAGTCCTCGTCGGGATCGAGCCACCGATCCCGGGTCGGACGATGGGTGCGCCGGACGACAAGCCATCCGGGCTCATCGGCCGGAGGCAGTTCCAGGTCCTCACTCACGAGCCCGGCCGCCTCTCCCGGCCGGAGCCCGCACAGCGCCATGACCAGCACGAAACATTGGACCACCCCGCCCCACGCCCCCTCGGTGGCGCACGCTTCGGCCAGCGCCAGTGATTGGGGCACGCTGAGCACCATGTCGGCGTCCACCGCCAGGCCGGCCCGCCCGGCAGCCAGCGTGGCCTTGCCCTTCACCTTGCGCCGGGCCCGGACCACCACCCACGGGCTCCGGTCGATCGGGAGGTCATCCCGGGCGATCGCCCAGTTCCAGGCCGCCCTGAGCGGCTGCAGGTACCGGGTCAGGGTCGCCGCTGACAGCCGCGTGCCGGGTTTGCGTTCGCTGACCTCGATCAGTGAGACGAATGCCTCAATCTGGCTCGAAGTGAGCGAGTCGGCGGGAGCCGAGTGGGCTTCCAGCCACCGCCGCCCGGCCCGCTGCCGATCGGTGATCCGCCCCTCCAGGCGAGCCGGCAGGAAGCTGGCGCGGTGCAGGTAGTCCTCGACTGCGACGAGATCGTCACCAGTCAACTCGATGCCCGGCACCAGGAGCCAGCGGCGAGCCCGGTTGAAGGACCGTGCGGCAGCCTCCTTGGTCGCCGGCTCCCATTCGGGGTGTTGGTGGAAATAGAGCTCGGTCAGGGTGAACACCGAGGGGACCACCGGCCGGGTTGGCGCCTGCGGTTCGACGAACTGTTTCGTCTTGAGATCAAAGGGCAGCCCCCGGGCGAAGTCCCGCTCGGCCCGCTCCCGCCACGTCTCGGCCAATCCGGCCTTGTGGAAGCGCTTGAACCACTGGACCCCATCGGACTTGCCCTTGACGTCCCAGCAGTCGACATTCCGCCGCCGGACCTCACCGCTGGCCCGGTCGGTGACCCGCTGGACTCTCGTCTGCTTGACGACCCATGCCTGGAACGTCCTCGGAACCCAGGGGTCCGGATAATTGCGGGCCATTTCGATCTCCTCCAACTGGCTCACCGTGGAGGTGGGCCGTGCCTGACCGTCCGGGTCCGGACCACCAGCGTACCCCCGTCAGGTTGAATCTGGGTTGAATTGAGACCAATCTGGAGGCCAAAAGCCCCTGTAGCCCCCTCTATTCACGGTCAGTCGGCGTCTCTCACGGAACGCCCCATTGCCAATGACCTTATGCCGACCTACGTCGTCGACCAGGGGTTTTGACGGAAAAACCCATCACTCATCGGGCGACGCCAGAGGGCCTAGAATGGGTCTTTCGCCCGAGTAGCTCAGTCGGTAGAGCACTTCACTTGTAATGAAGATGTCGCGGGTTCGATTCCTGCCTCGGGCTCTCTCACTGCCTCGGGCTCTTCGGGCGCCGACCCGTGCGGGAACGGGCGCGGAAGCTGGCGCGACACCGCGAGCTGGGAGGTCCCGATGCTCTCGGATTTCAAGAAGTTCGTCCTGCTTGGCAACGACGGAGGTGGCTGCCGCCTGAGGTGCCGGCGGCCCGCCTAGCGGGCGGGACGTCCGCCGGACGCCGCGGCGCGCTGGCGGGCGACCTCGAAGCAGGCCACCGCGCCGGCCACGCCGACGTTGAGGGACGGCAGGGCGCCGTGCTGGGGGATGGCGACGACCGCATCGCAGCGCCGGCGCACCAGCGGCGCCAGCCCCTTCTCCTCGCTGCCGACCACCAGCGCGACGGGACCCTCGCCGAGCGGGAGGTCGTAGAGCGACTGCTCGGCCTCCCCCGCCAGCCCGATGGACCACACGCCGAGCTCGCGCAGCTCGCTGAGCGCCGTCGGCACGCCTCCCACGACCGCGAAGGGCAGGTGCTCGATCGCCCCGGCCGCCGTCTTGGCGACCGTCGGCGACAGCCGGGCCGAGCGGTGGCGCGGCAGCACGACGCCGGTGACGCCGGCGCACTCGGCGCTGCGCAGCAGCGCGCCCAGGTTCCGGGGGTCCGTGATGCCGGCGGCCACGAGCAGGAAGGGCGCCGTGCCGTGCCGATCGGGCCTCGACAGGTCCTCGAGGGGTACCGGGTCGAGCGGGCGGGCCAGGGCCAGCACGCCCTGGGGTGCCTCCGTGCGGGCCTGGGCGTCGAGCCGGGCCCGCGGCACGGTCTCGACGGGGACCCGCAGGCGTGCCGCCAGCTCCTCAATCCGGTCCAGCTGCGGTGAGGGGTCCTGGTCCTCGGCCAGCATGATCCGGCGCACCGTGCGGCGCCCGACCGACAGCAGCTCGAGCACGGCGCGGCGGCCCTCGACCTGGTCCCCGCCGAGCTCGCTCAGCGCCTGGGGTCGGGGTCCGGGCCGCCGGCCCTCGGCCTGGCCCTGGCCTTCGCCCCGGCCCCGGCCGCGGCGAGGCGCGGGGCGCCGGTCTCCCGCAGGCGTGCGCCCGCGCGGCGTGCGGTTCTTCGGGCTCACGCCGGCTCCATCAGCACCACGGCGAGGCAGGCGATCCCCTCGGCGCGGCCGAGCGCGCCCAGCCCCTCCGCCCGGGTCGCCTTGACCGACACCGGAGCGCCGAGCACCGCGCTCAGCAGCTCCGACATGGCCGACGTATGGGGGGCGAGGCGGGGTGTGTCGGCGATGATCGTGCAGTCCGCGTTGGCGCAGATGTACTCCTCCCGGGCCGCCATGCGGACCACCTCGGTCAGGAGCGCCACGCTGTCTGCGCCCTCCCAGACCGGGTCGGTGTCGGGGAAGTGCCGGCCGAGGTCACCGAGGCCGAGCGCGCCCAGGACGGCGTCGGCCAGCGCGTGGCAGACGGCGTCGGCGTCGCTGTGCCCGCCCAGCCCGCGCGCCCCTTCGATCTCGATGCCGCCGAGGACGAGCGGGCGGTGAGGGTCCTCGGAGAACGGATGGACGTCGATCCCCTGGCCGATGCGCACGGTCAGCCCTCCCGCGACGCCAGCAGGCGCTCGGCGGTGGCCAGGTCGTCGGGGGCGGTGATCTTGAGGTTGGCCGGCTCGCCGGGCACCACCTGCACGCGCCCACCGAGGGCCTCGACGAGCACGGCGTCGTCGGTGGCGCCGGGGCCGGCGTGGCTGTGGGCCCGCCGCAGGACGCCCGCCCGGAACGCCTGGGGCGTCTGCACGGCGACCAGGGTGGTGCGATCGAGCGTGCCCGTCACGTTGCCGGCGCCGTCCACCGCCTTGATGGTGTCACTCGGGGGGACGCCGGGCACGGCTCCGTCCGCGCCGCCCCGGGCCACGGCGTCGACGACGGCCTCGAAGAGCGCCGGCGACGCCAGCGGACGAGCCGCATCGTGCACGACGATCACCTCCGCGCTGTCGGGGACCACGGTCAGCCCGCAGCGCACCGAGTCGGCACGGGTGGGCCCGCCGGCCACGGTGGCATCGGCGCCGTGGCGGTCGGGGTCGTCCATCCCATCGGGGAGCACGAGGACCACGCCGGCGGAACACGGCCGGCACGCCTCGACGGCCCATTCGAGCACCGGGCGGCCGCCCAGCATGGAGAACTGCTTCTGGTCGCCGAAGCGCCGCCCCGAGCCGCCGGCGACGACGATCGACCACACCGAGCCCACCGGGGGACCGGGCCGGGCGATCAGGTCAGCGCGTCGTTCAGACGCTCTTCGGCCGTCTCCTCGTCCACGTTGAGGGCGAAGGTGAGCTCGGAGACCAGGATCTGGCGGGCCCGCTGCAGCATGCGCTTCTCGCCGGCGGACAGCCCCTTGTCCTTGTCCCGGATGGAGAGGTTCCGCACCACCTCGGCCACCTGGTAGATGTCGCCCGAGCGCAGCTTCTCGGAGTGGTTCTTGTAGCGCCGGGACCAGTTGGTCGGCATGCGCGCTTCCTTCTTGCGCAGCACGGCGAAGACCTCTTCGACCTCTTCGTCGTTGATCACCTCGCGCAGGCCGACGCCCTCGGTGTTGTCGGCCGGGACGTTCAGGATCAGGTCCCCGTAGGCCAGCCGGAGGACGAGGTACTCCCGCTTCTCCCCGAAGGCGACCTTGGTCTCGCGCTTCTCGATGACGGCCGCCCCGTGGTGGGGGTAGACGACTTTGTCTCCGACCTTGAAGGACACAGGACTCACGACTCCTTGGATGGACCGGGTCCGCCAGCGCGGGCACACAGAGGTACGGGCGCTGCTTTCGAGAGGTTGCCGAGACGGACCCGAACCGTTCGACGATGGCCAACCATTTTACCAGACCCCCCGGTCATTCGTAGCGCTCGAAGATGCTCGCCTCCACCAGGCGGGCCAGGCCGTCACGGACGTGGCGGGCCGTGGCGGCCCCGATCCCGTCGACCGACTCGAGCTCGGCCGCGGAGGCGGAGAGGATTTCGGGCAGCGAGCCGAAGCGCTGGACCAGGCGCTCAATGATCGTCTCGGAGAGCGGCTGGGGCAGGCGGTGCAGGAGGCGGTAGCCGTGAGGGGCCAGCGCGGCGTGCAGCTGCTCGTCCGAGCCGGGGAGGTTGAGCGCGGTGACGACCTTGGGCAGGTCCATGAGGGCGTCGGCCGAGAGCGACCGCAGGTGGGCAATGCCCTTCTCGTCCGAGTAGTCGTGCAGCACCAGCATGAGGCTCTCCCCGACGCCGGCGCTCAGCTCCTCGGTCTGGAGGTGGATGAGGCGGCCGTCGGACCCGAGCTCGACGAGGTGGCCCTCGATCTCCTCGGCGATCCGGCGGACCATCTCGCCGGGCTGGAGCACGGAGACGACGTCACGCACCGAGACGGTGTCCTCCATCTCGAGACGGGAGAGCGTCGAGAGCGCGTCGTCGTAGCGCGCCCGGAACCGCTGCAGCGTGGACAGCGCCTGGCTCGAGCGGTCGATCAGCCAGCCGGCCGACTGGGTGGTGTGCTTGCGGTCGTTGCGGTAGACGGCAATGGTGGCCATGGCCTCGGAGACGGCGATGACCGGCACGTCGATGGAGCGCGCCACCCGTTCTGCCGTGCGGTGGCGGGTGCCCGTCTCCGAGGTGGTGATGGTGGCCTTGGGCATCAGGTGCACGTTGGCGCGCGCGATGCGGGAGGCGTCGCCGGCGAGGATGATGGCCCCGTCCATCTTGGCGAGCTCGGACAGGCGCTGGGGGGTGTACTCGGCATCGAGCAGGAAGCCACCCGTGCACACCGACAGGACGGCCGGGTCGTCGCCCACGATGATCAGGGCCCCGTGCTTCGCCTGCAGGATCCGATCGAGCCCCTCGCGCAATGCGGTCCCGGGCGCGATCAGCGCCAGCGCGTCGTTCAGCGGTTGGCTGCCGCCCGCACCGTCGACCACCCGGGCATCGTACCCGGCCTGATCTGCGGGCCGCCCTCCGTGCCAGCCAGCTCGAGCGCCTCCGCCAGCGTGCGCACCCCGTGGACCACCAGGCCCGCGGGGGCTGCCGCCGCCGTGGCCGTTGCGTCGCCGAGGGCAGAGGCGGGCACCAGCGCCCTCGTGAATCCGGCGCGGTGGGCCTCGGCCAGCCGGCGGTCGGCGCCGGGGACACTGCGCACCTCCCCGGCCAGGCCGAGCTCCCCGAACACCACGAGGTCCGCCGGCACCGGGCGCTGGCCGACGACCGACGCCATGGCCAGCGCCACGGCCAGGTCCGCCGCGGGCTCGCTGACCGTGATGCCGCCGACCGCGGCGACGAAGAACTCGGCGGGCACCGGCACGTCCACCGCGGTGCGGCAGGCGAGCACGGCCACGAGAAGGTTCGCCCGGGCGGCGTCGATGCCCAGCGTGTGCGGCCGCGAGGCCACGCCCGCACCGCCGGTGCCGGGCCCCAGCAGGGCCTGCACCTCGACCAGGAGCGGTCGCCTGCCCTGCAGGACCGGCACGACCACGCTGCCGGGCACGCCCGCCATGCGGTCCCCCAACATGAGCGGACCCGGGTCGGGGACGGCACGCAGCCCGTCGTCGCGCATCTCGAAGATGCCGACCTCGCCGGTCGGCCCGAAGCGGTGCTTGACCGAGGTCAGGACACGCAGCGCGTGATGGCGGTCCCCGTCGAAGGAGAGGACCGTGTCCACGAGGTGCTCCACGGCGCGCGGGCCGGCCAGGTCGCCGTCCTTGGTCACGTGCCCGACCAGGAGGAGCGGGACGCCGCTCGACTTCGCCAGGCGCGTCAGGCGCTCCACGCAGGCGCGCACCTGGGCCAGGCTGCCCGCCGGCTGTGCGAGGTCGGGGTCGGAGACGGACTGGAGCGAGTCGACCACGACGAGGGCCGGCCGGTGGCGCCCGACGGCGGCCTCGATCGCCTCGACGTCGGGCCCCTCCAATGCGAGGAGGTGCCGGGGCACCGGGCCCATCCGCGCCGCCCGGCCGCTCACCTGGGTGAGCGACTCCTCGGCCGAGGCGAGCATGACGTCGACGCCACCGGCGGCGACCGACGAGAGCACCTGGAACAGGAGCGTGGACTTGCCGATGCCCGGCGGTCCGAACAAGAGGGTGACGGAGCCCCCGACCACGCCGCCCCCCATGACCCGGTCGAGCTCGCTCACGCCGGTGGGCAGCGGGCGGGCTCCCTCGGTCGAGACGTCGCGCAGCTCGACGGCGGGCGTGGGGTCGACGGCGGGCGCCCGGCCCGGCCGGTGCACACGGACGGACGCCGGTCCGAGCGTGTTCCACTCGCCGCAGTTCCCGCAGCGGCCGACCCAGCGGAGCGACGTGGTGCCGCACGCAGTGCAGACATAGGGGACGTCGGAACGGGCGCGCGGGGTCGTGGCCATGCCGGCACGCTACGGAACGGCTGTCACAGCTCCTCGGCCGACCGGCACGGGTGATGACAGGCTCAAGGGGTGGACACACCGACTCGGGCCGACCGCGAGCACTGGGCACGCCGGCTCGGCGACCACGACCTCCATCGCCGGCTGCTGGAGGACCTGCCGTGCCTCCATCAGCTCGACCAGTGCCACGCCGGCCCCGGGCAACCCCTGTCGGGCTGGGTACGGGTGGCCGCGTGGAACGTCCAGCGCGGGCGCCGACCGGTCGAGCTGGCCGGACGGCTGCGCTCGTGCGGCGCCCGCCTCTGCCTGCTCTCCGAGGTCGACGTGGGCATGGCCCGGACCCACAACCTGGACACCGCCGACGCGATCGCCACCCACACCGGGTCCGACCACGCCTTCGGTGTCGAGTTCGTCGAACTCGGCCTGGGCGACGAGCTCGAGCAGCGCGAGGCCGCCGGCGCCGCCAACGAGCGGGGTCTGCACGGCAACGCCATCGCGTCGGTGGCGATGCTCGAGACGCCGTCGGTCGTCCGGCTCCCCGATGTGGGTCCGGGCTGGTTCGCCGCCGACTCACCGCAGCCCCGGGTCGGCGGACGGATGGCTGTCCTGGCGACCGTCCCCATCGACGGCACCCCCGTGCTGGTGGCCTCGACACATCTCGAGAACCGCTGCGACCCCGGGGACCGGGCCGAGCAGACGGAGGTGCTGCTGCGCGCGGTCGAGGCGCGGTCGGACGGTGGTCCTGCCGTCGTGGGTGGAGACTTCAACACGCTGGGCGCCCCGTACACCGAGTTGTTCGACGGCGCCCTGGTGCGGCGCATGCGCGCCGCGGAGCCCACGCGCTTCAGCTGGCCCGTCGCCCACGAACCCCTCTTCGAGGTGGCACGGTCGTACGGCTTCGAGTGGATTGACGCCAACGTCGCCGCGCCGACGACGGAGCACGACGGTGGTGGGCTGCCCGACCACGTGCCGCTCAAGCTGGACTGGCTGCTCGTACGCGGGCTGATCCCCCGGCGGCCCGCCGTCCTCCCCGCCGGAGGACTGTCGGACCACCACCTCGTGACGGTCGGCGTGCGCGTGCCATGACGACCGTCCGGCCCTCGCGTCCCGACGACGCCGCGGGGATCCTGGCCGTGGTCTCCGACGCCTTCACCGACGACACCCGCGACGCGACCGAGGAGCTCGAGATCGTGCGCCGCACCTGGCGCGCCTGCGCGCAGCCGAACCGGATCGAGCTCGTTGCCGTCGCCGACGGGGCCGTTGCGGGGCACGTGCTGGCCGCGCCGGGCCGAGTGGACGGTCGCGCCTCGGCGATCGCCGGTGTCGCCCCGGTCTGCGTGGCGCCCGCGCACCAGAACGGCGGCACGGGGTCGGCACTGGTGCGGGAGCTGATCCGGTGCGCCGAGGATCGGGACTGGCCCCTCCTCGTGCTCCTGGGTGACCCGGCCTACTACGGCCGGTTCGGCTTCACGCCGGCAGACCGGCTCGGGCTCGGCTGGGCACCGGTCGGGGCCGGGAACCCCCACTTCCAGGCGCTCGCACTCCGCGACGCCACCACCGTGGGGCGCGGGACGTTCAGCTACTGCTGGGAGTGACGGCTACTCGGCGTCCGCGCCGGCACCGGCCAGCTCGAGCGGCGGGGGCTGGATGCCCTCGATCGCCGTGAAGCTGAGCTGGGGCCCCTCGCCGTCGATGGGCGACTCCTCGACGTCCACGACGATCGTCTCGCCGACCCGGAACTCCTTCCACAGGATGCGCTCCGACAGCGGGTCCTCGACCAGCTGTTGGATCGCCCGGCGGAGCGGGCGTGCACCCAGCTGCGGGTCGTAGCCCTTCTCGGCCAGCAGCGTGCGGGCGGCCGGCGTCAGCTCCAGGCCGATGCCCTGGTCCGACAGCTGCTTGACGGTGCGGGACATGAGGAGGTCGACGATCTCGGTGACCTCGGCCCGCGAGAGCTCGTGGAACACGATGACCTCGTCGATCCGGTTGAGGAACTCGGGGCGGAAGTGGCTCTTGAGCGCCTCGTCGACCTTGGCCTTCATGCGCTCGTACGTCACCGCCTCGGACGTCTTGGCGAAGCCCATGGACGACTTGCGGAGGTCCGCCGTGCCGAGGTTCGAGGTCATGATCAGCACCGTGTTCTTGAAGTCCACCGAGCGGCCCTGGGCGTCGGTCAGGCGACCGTCCTCCAGGATCTGCAGCAGCGTGTTGAACACGTCGGGGTGCGCCTTCTCGACCTCGTCGAACAGCACGACCGAGAACGGCTTGCGCCGCACGGCCTCGGTGAGCTGACCGCCCTCCTCGTACCCGACGTAGCCCGGGGGCGAGCCGACGAGCCGGCTGACCGTGTGCTTCTCCATGTACTCGGACATGTCGAGCTGGATGAGCGCGTCCTCGTCGTCGAAGAGGAACTCCGCCAGCGTCTTGGCCAGCTCGGTCTTCCCGACGCCCGTGGGGCCGAGGAAGATGAACGAGCCGCTCGGGCGCTTGGGGTCCTTCAGGCCGGCGCGGGTGCGCCGGATGGCACGGGAGAGCGCCTTGAGCGCCTCCTCCTGCCCGATGACCCGCTTGTGCAGCTCCTCCTCCATGCGCAGGAGCTTGGCGGTCTCCTCCTCGGTGAGCCGGTAGACCGGGATGCCGGTCCAGGCGGCGAGCACCTCGGCGATGACCTCCTCGTCCACGACGTCGAAGAGGTCGACACCCTCGGCGCGCAGCTCGGCCTCCTGGCTCTCCTTGCGGTCGAGGCGCTCCTTCTCCTGCTCGGCCAGCTTCTTGGCCTGCTCGAAGGCGCCCTTCTCTATGGCGGCCTCCTTGTCGGCGCGCAGGCGCGCGATCTCCTCGTCGAGCTTCTTCGCCCCGGGCGGGGTGCTCATGCGCCGGATGCGCAGGCGGCTGCCGGCCTCGTCGATGAGGTCGATGGCCTTGTCGGGGAGGTAGCGGTCCGCCAGGTAGCGGTCCGCCAGGTTGGCCGCGGCCACCAGCGCCTGGTCGGTGATGCTGACCGCGTGGTGCGACTCGTAGCGGTCGCGCAGGCCCTTGAGGATGTCGATGGTGAGGGCCACGGTCGGCTGGTCCACCTTGACGGGCTGGAAGCGCCGCTCGAGCGCGGCGTCCTTCTCGAGGTGCTTGCGGTACTCGTCGATCGTGGTGGCGCCGACGGTCTGCAGCTCGCCGCGGGCCAGCATCGGCTTGAGGATGGAGGCGGCGTCGATCGCGCCCTCGGCGGCGCCGGCGCCGACCAGGGTGTGGATCTCGTCGATGAACAGGACGATGTCGCCCCGGGTGCGGATCTCCTTGAGGACCTTCTTCAGCCGCTCCTCGAAGTCGCCCCGGTAACGGCTGCCCGCCACCAGCGCCCCCAGGTCGAGCGTGTAGAGCTGCTTGCCGGTCAGCGTCTCGGGCACCTCGTTGGCGACGATCCGCTGGGCCAACCCCTCGACGATGGCGGTCTTGCCGACACCGGGCTCACCGATGAGCACGGGGTTGTTCTTGGTGCGGCGCGACAGGACCTGCATGACGCGTTCGATCTCTTTTGCACGTCCGATGACCGGGTCGAGCTTGCCGTCGCGGGCGAGCTGGGTGAGGTTCCGGCCGAACTGGTCGAGCACCGGCGAGCCCGAGGGGCTGTCGCCGGAGCTGGCGCCCTGGCTGGCGCCGACGGACTCCTTGCCCTGGTTGCCCGACATGAGCTGGATGACCTGCTGGCGCACGCGCCCGAGGTCCGCCCCGAGGCTGACGAGGACCGTGGCCGCCACGCCCTCGCCCTCGCGCACGAGCCCGAGGAGCATGTGCTCGGTGCCGATGTAGCTGTGGCCGAGCTGGAGCGCCTCGCGGAGCGAGAGCTCGAGGACCTTCTTGGCCCGGGGGGTGAACGGCGGGGAGCCGCTGGGCGCAGTCCCGGCCATCCCGATCGTCTCCTCGACCTTCTCGCGCACGGCCTCGAGCGAGATCCCCAGGGACTCGAGCGCCTTGGCGGCGACCCCTTCACCCTCGTGAATCAACCCCAGGAGGATGTGCTCGGTGCCGATGAAGCTGTGATTGAGCAGGCGCGCTTCTTCCTGCGCCAGCACCAGCACCCTCCGTGCCCGGTCGGTGAAACGTTCGAACACCCTGACCGCCTCTCCTTGTTCCTCTTTGCTTCTCGGTTCAGTGTACCTGGGCCCTTAGTCGATCACGCCGCAACCCTGCGAGCGCGAATCCCAGCGGGAAATACCCCCCGGCGCGGATTTCCTGCGACCCCTGCGACCAGGCGGTTGTCGAGATTCGGCGGCCGTGACCTAACGTTTGGAGGAGTGAACCCGACCGAGGCCCTCGGCCTGCCCCGCTTGCAAGAGGGACTGCAGCGTCTGGAGCCCCTGCTCACCGCCTCGGTGGTGACCGGCGACGGCTTCCTGGACGAGGTGACCACCCACCTGATCGCGGCCGGCGGGAAGCGGCTGCGACCCCTGTTGGCGCTGGCGACGGCGACGGGAGGCCACCGGGACGCAACCCAGGACGACCTCATGGGGGCCGTTGCGGTGGAATTGGTCCACCTGGCCTCGCTGTACCACGACGACGTGATCGACGAGGCGACCATCCGGCGCAACGTGGAGAGCGTCAACAGCCGGTTCGGGAACCTGGTCGCCATCGTGGCCGGCGACTACCTGCTGGCCCGCAGCGCGGCCATCGCCGCCGGCCTCGGGACCGAGATCGCCGCGCTGCTGGCCGACACGCTCGGCCGCCTCTGCCAGGGACAGGTCACCGAGGTCCGCTCGGCCTTCCAGATCGGCCGCAGCCGCGACGACTACGTCGCGTCCATCAGCGGCAAGACGGCGGCGCTCACCGCGACGTCGTGCCGGATCGGCGCGCTCACCGGCGGGCTGCCCGGACCCGAGGTCGAGGCGTGCACGGAGTTCGGGCGCTGCTTCGGCATGGTGTTCCAGATCCGCGACGACATCCTCGACATCACCGCCACCGACGGGCAGCTGAAGAAGCCGGCAGGGCAGGACCTGGCCGAGGGCGTCTACACGCTGCCGGCACTCATCGCGCTCGACGACCCCTCCGCCGGGCCGGACCTGCGCGCGCTGCTCGGCCAGCCGTTGGCCCAACCCGAGCGCGACAAGGCGAGGGGCATCGTGATGGCGTCCCGCGGCATCGCCGAGTCGGTCGACGAGGCGCGCTCCTACGTCGAGGACGCGAAGAAGGCCACCGCCGGGATCGCCGAGCCCGAACTGCGGGCGGGGCTCTCCCGGCTGGTGGCCGAGCTTCTCAGCGACCTGCCGGGCTAGCCGGCGGTCCCCCCGCTGTTGCCGGCGGCGCTGCTCGTGCCGGTCGTGCCGCACTTGGCCTCGATGTTGGCCAGGCGGGCGTTCACCTTGGTCTCACGGGCCTGCACCTTGGAGATGCGGTTGGCGATGTAGGTCGCCAACTTGGTGTGGCCGGCCGCCTTCGCCTTCGCCTCGCGGGCCTCCGCCTTGGGCAGCCGGGCGCTCACCTTGGACTCCAACGTCTGGATCCTGACCTCGACCTTGGCGGCCCGGGCGCACACGGCTGCCGACGGGGTGGCGCCGGCCGAGGTGTTGGCGGTCGCGGCACCGGCCGCGCCGGCCAGGCCGAGGCTCAGTGCGCCTGCGACCGCGGTCCCTGCGATGATCGTGCGAAACATTGTGTCCTCCTTGGACTTCGGTCCGCTCCTTGGCGCACCTGCCGCCGTTCGACGGCACTGACAACACTGAGGCGCAGATGTGAGGAACCTGTAAGCGCGGTGTGAAGAATGCAGCCGAATCGTAAGAACGGCCGAAGAAACCGGGAATTCCGGTCGGTTCTACGGGAATTCCGGGCCCGTTCGGGACGATGGCGGGCCGTTCAACCCCTGTCCGGCCGCAACGTCGGGAAGGCGATGACCTCACGGATGTTGGGCACGTCGCCGAGGAGCATCAGCAGCCGGTCGACCCCGAGCCCGAAGCCCGACGTCGGGGGCAACCCGTACTCGAGGGCGCGGAGATACTCCTCGTCGATCTCGACGGACTCCTCGTCGTCGCCGGCGCGCGCCTTGGCCGCCTGCTCCTCGAAGCGGGTCCGCTGCTCGTCGGCGTTGATCAGCTCGGTGAACCCGTTGCCGAGCTCGCGGCCGGCCACCACCGGCTCGTAGCGCTCGACCAACTCGGGGCCGTCGCGGTGGCGGCGCGCCAGCGGCGACACCTCAGCGGGGTAGTCGATGACGAACACGGGGCCCCACAGCCCGGGCTCGGTCGTCTTCTCGTAGATCTCGAGCAGGATCTTGCCCGGGCCCCACTCCGCTTCGACGTGGATGCCGACCTCCTCGGCGACCTCGGCCAGCTCGGCGCGCGGCGAGCGCACGTCGAGCGAGAACCCGGTCGCGTCGGCGATCAGCTCGGTCATGGGCGCGCGCCGCCACGGCGTCGTCAGGTCGAGGTCCCGCCCGCCGTACGTCAAGGACGTCGTCCCGAGCACGTCCTGCGCCAGACCGGCCACCAGCTCCTCGAAGACGACCATCGTGTCGTTGTAGTCGGCGTAGGCCTGGTACAGCTCGAGCGTCGTGAACTCGGGATTGTGGCGCGGCGAGATCCCCTCGTTGCGGAAGCTGCGGCCGATCTCGAACACCTTGTCGAAGCCGCCCACCACGAGCCGCTTGAGGTAGAGCTCGGGTGCCACGCGCAGGTAGAGGTCGACGTCGAAGGTGTTGTGGTGCGTCACGAACGGCCGCGCCGTCGCGCCACCCGCGATCGGGTGCAGCAGGGGCGTCTCGACCTCGACGAATCCCTGCGCCCACAACCGCTCGCGCATGTGCCGCACGACGTCGCTGCGCAGCTGCAGGAGCTGGCGGCTGCGCTCGTTGGCCCACAGGTCGACCTCGCGCTGGCGGTACCGCATCTCGATGTCGCTCACGCCCCGCCACTTGTCGCCGAAGTTGCGGCGCGCCTCGGCGAGCAGCTCCCACCCGGTCACCTTCACCGAGAGCTCGCCGCGCTTCGTCCGCACCACCTCGCCGACCGCGCCGACCCAGTCGCCGAGGTTGAGCTTGGTGAACTCCTCGAAGCGCTCCGTCACCTTCGCCAGGGCGAACAGCTGCACCGATCCCGAGTTGTCGCGCAGCTCGGCGAACGCGAGCTTGCCCTGTGGCCGCGAGAGCATGACCCGGCCGGCCACCCCGACGGTGACGCCGGACTCCTCGCCGGGGGCGAGCGACGACCAGGCTTCGACGACCGCCGCCGCGTCATGGGTGCGCTCGAAACGGTACGGGACCTCGGCCCTGGGCGCGCCGGCCGCGGCCCCGGCCGGGGAGTCGGCCGTCATCCGTTGACGTTGCGCTCGAACACGATGCGCAGGCCGTGCAGGGTCAGCCAGGGCTCCACGTGCTCAATGGTGTCCGAATACGGGGCGATGAGCGAACTGAAGCCTCCTGTCGCCACGACGGTGGAGGGGCCGAGCTCCTCTATGAAGCGCCGGACCAGGCCGTCGACGAGCCCGGCGAAGCCGAAGAGGGTCCCGGACTCAATGGACTCGACCGTCGAGCGCCCGATCACGCTGCGCGGCTCGACCAGCTCGACGCGGCGCAACGCCGCGGCCTGCTGGTAGAGCGCCTCGAGGCTGATCGACACCCCCGGCGTGATGGCGCCGCCCAGGTACTCCCCCTTCTCGCTGATCGCCTCCACGGTGGTCGCGGTGCCCATGTCGACCACGACGCACGGGCCGCCGTAGAGGTCGTAGGCGCCGACGGCGTCGGCGATGCGGTCGGCGCCGACCTCCCTGGGGTTGTCGTAGAGGATGGGCATGCCGCTCTTGGTGCCCGGGCCGAGCACGACACAGGGCACCTGGGCGAACCAGCGGCTGGCCATCTGGCGCAGCTCGGCCGTGACCTGCGGGACCGAAGAGCTCACGCCGATGCCGCTGACCGACGTGGCGATGTCGAGGCCCTCGAGGTCGAGCAGCTGCGTGAGGAGCACCGCGTGCTCGTCGGGCGTGCGCGTGGGGACGGTCGAGAGCCGCCAGTGGTGCGTGAGGCCGCGCGGCGAGGTGGGGTCGCGCTCGGAGCCGATGCCCACCCCGACCCCCTCCTCGACGACCGGCACGGTGTCGGTGTCGTCGCGCGAGTACAGGCCGATGACGGTCTCGGTGTTGCCGACGTCAATGACGAGGAGCACCCGTCAACCCTCCCCCGCGGGCGTCGCGTCGCCCGCCTCCGTCCAGATCAGATCGAGCCCGAGGTCGAGCACCGGCGCCGAGTGGGTCAGCGCGCCGACCGAGATGCGGTCCGGGCCCGCGGCCGCATAGGCGCCGATGGTCGCCAGGGTCACGCCGCCGGACACCTCGCTCAGGATGGGGCCGGTGGCGTCCACCCGGGCCACGGCGATCGCCTCGACGACGTCGCCCGGATCCATGTTGTCGAGCAGCACGGCGTCGGCACCCGCGCGCGCGGCCTCGGCCACCTGTTCGAGGGTGTCGCACTCGATCTCGACCATCCGCCCCGGCCACAGTGCCCGGGCCCGCTGCACGGCCTCGGTGATGCTCGTCCCGGCGAGGTGGTTGTCCTTGACGAGGACGGCGTCGGAGAGCCCGGCCCGGTGGTTCGTGCCGCCGCCGGCGCGCACCGCCGCCTTCTCGAGGATGCGCAGCCCCGGGGTGGTCTTGCGGGTGTCGAGGACCTGGACCGACGGGTTGCTCTCGCGTGCGGCCGCCACGAATTGCGCGGTCAGCGTCGCGACCCCGGAGAGGTGGCCGAGGAAGTTCAGCGCCGTCCGTTCGGCTGTGAGGATCGGCCGCAGCGACCCCGTGATCTCCATGACCGTGTCACCCGACGACACCTCGGTGCCGTCGACCACGTGCCACACGACGGTGAGCGCGGGGTCGACGCGGCGGAAGGCCTCCGTGGCGCAGTCCCGCCCGGCGACGACGCCGTTGTGGCGCGCCCGCAGCGCGAAGTGGGCGGTCACGCCGGGGGGGACCAGCGCCGCGGTCAGGTCCCCCTCCGGGCCGAGATCCTCGGCCAGCGCCCGGTCCACGGCGTCGGCGACGGCACGGTCGTAGGCGTCCGGCGCCTCGTCCGGCCCGGTGCCGCTCACGGCTCCCTCCCCGCGGCGATTCCCCCGTGGACGAGTCGGCGGCGCCAGGCCGGGTCCACCTCGGGGTAGTCGCGTCGCGCGTGGGACCCACGGCTCTCGGTGCGGGCCAGCGCGGAGACCAGCAGCGCGTCCGCCAGCTGGAGCAGGTTCGCCAGCTCCCCGGCGCCGACGGAGACGGCGCCGTCGGCGAGCGCGGCCGCGATCTCGTCGACCACGGCGCGGGCGTCGCCGAGCGAGTCCGCGCTGCGCACCACCCCGGCGCCGCGCGTCATGGCCCGCTGCAGCGTGTCGCGCAGCTTGGTCACGTCGACGCCGGGGAGCCGGTCCGCACCACCGGGGGCGGCCGGCGCGGGACGCTCCAGCAGGGTGCACCCGATCCCGTCGATCGGCGCCTCGCCCAGCACGGCCCGCAGCGCGCCGCTCGGCTCCGGGCCCACGAACCCCGACGCGATGTGCTCGGCCAGGCGGGCCCCGAACACCATGCCCTCGAGCAGCGAGTTGGAGGCCAACCGGTTGGCCCCGTGCACCCCGGTGCAGGCCACCTCGCCCACGGCCCACAGGCCGGGCAGCGCGGTGGCACCCCAGAGGTCGGTCACGACGCCGCCCGAGAGGTGGTGCGCCGCCGGGGCGATCGGCAGCCAGTCGCGCTGCGGGTCGAGCCCGATGGACGTGAGCGAGGCCGCGATGGTGGGAAAGCGCTGGGAGAACCGCTCCAACCCGGTCGCGTCGAGCCAGAGGTGGTCCACGCCCTGGGTGGCCATGCGGGCCGCCATGGCCCGGCTCACCACGTCGCGCGGTGCGAGCTCGTCGACGAAGCGCTCCCCGTCCCGGTCGCGCAGGATCGCCCCGTGGCCGCGCAGCGCCTCGGAGAGCAGGGGCCGGGGCATGGCGGGGTGGTGCAGGGCGGTCGGGTGGAACTGCACGAACTCGATGTCGGCCGTGGGCACGCGCGCCCGCAGCGCCATCGCCACGCCGTCGCCGGTGGACTCGGGGGGGTTCGTCGTCACGGAGAAGAGCTGCCCCGCACCGCCGGTGGCCAGCACGACGTGGTCGGCTCGCACCTCCACCGGCCCGGTGCCGGCGCCCGCTGGTGGCAGCGCGGTCACGCCGACGCAGCGGCCACCCTCGACGAGCAGGTCCAGGGCGAACCACCCCTCGAGCACGGCGCTGGCCGAGCTGTAGGTGGCGTCGACGAGCGCGCGCTCCACCTCCGCGCCGGTCGCCGCGCCGCCGGCGTGGACGACCCGGGGTCGCGAGTGGCCACCCTCGCGCGCGAGCGCCAGCCGCCCGGTGGCCTCGCGGTCGAACTCGACGCCCAGGGCGATCAGCTCGTGCACGCGGCCGGGTCCCTCGGCGACGAGGATGCGCACGGCCTCCTCGTCGCAAAGTCCCGCGCCGGCGGCCAGCGTGTCGGCGAGATGCAGGTCGGTCGAGTCCTCGTCCCCGCCGAGCACGGCGGCGACCCCACCCTGCGCCCAGCGGGTCGCCGACTGGGACAGCGCACCCTTGGTCAGCACGCCGAGCGACAGCGCCGGCGACGAGGCTGCCCCGGGCCCCGCCAGGCGCACCGCGGCCGACAGCCCGGCCACGCCGCTGCCCAGGACCAGGACGTCGAAGGGTCCCGGCCGGGCCCCGGCGATCACGCCGGTTCGGTCAGCGTGAGCTCGGCGTCGAGTCGGGCCGACACCTCGTCGATCACCCGGTTGCGCGCGTCGACGTGCACGACGCGCGGCACGTACGCGTCGAGCTCCTCGCGCTCGTAGTCGGCGTAGGTGATGATGATCACCTTGTCACCGGGCGCCGCCAACCGCGCCGCGGCGCCGTTCAGGCAGATCTGGCCCCGCTCGCCCTCAATGGCGTAGGTCTCGAACCGGGCGCCGTTGTCGACGTCGAGCACGGCGACCTGCTCGTAGGGCAGCACATCGGCGAGCGCCATCAGCTCGGTGTCGATGGAGATCGAGCCGACATAGTTCAGGTTGGCGCCCGTCACCGTGGCGCGGTGGATCTTGGACTTCATCATGCGGCGGCGCATCGGCTCAACCGATCCTTTCGAGTTGGCGGACCTGCTCGGTCCCGTCGGCTCCGGCGGGGGTCTCGTCGGCGCCCTCGAGGGCGCCGCTGTTGTCGATCAGCCGGACCGGACCCACCTGGGCCGCGACGAGCAGGCGCACCGTGCCCGCGTCGTCGATGTCGCCGACCTCCTCGAGCGACCCGGCGTCCACGGCCACGGCATAGTCCAGCCGCACCAGAGGGTCGCGGGCGACGGCGACCCCCATGGCCCGCGCCACGGCCGCGCCGGAGCGCTCGCCGGCGGCGATGGCGGCGCGGCCGGCGGCCAGCGCGCCCGAGAGCACCGACGCGGCCTCCCGTTCGCCGCCCGAGAGCCGCGCGTTGCGGCTGGACAGCGCCAGGCCGTCCGCCTCCCGCACGATCGGGCACCCCACCACCTCGATGGGCAGCGACAGGTCGAGCACCAACCGGCGCACGACCGCCAGCTGCTGGAAGTCCTTCAGCCCGAAGTAGGCCCGGCAGGGGCCGGCGATGGAGAACAGCTTCGAGACCACGGTGGCGACGCCGTCGAAATGGCCCGGGCGCGACGCGCCCTCCCACCGGTCACTGACCCCGCCCACCGACACGGTGGTCGCCGGCGGCGCCGGCCAGGACGGGTACATCTCGCTGACCGGCGGGACGAAGACGACGTCCGCGCCGGCCTCGGCGCACACGAGCAGGTCGCGCTCGAGCGTCCGCGGGTAACGCGCGATGTCGTCGGGGTCGCCGAACTGCAGCGGGTTCACGAAGATGCTGACCGCGACCACCTCGCACTCGGCGCGGGCCCGGGCCACGAGGGAGGTGTGCCCGTCGTGCAGCGCCCCCATGGTGGGCACCAGCCCGACGGCGCGCCCGGTCGCGCGCGCCCGGTCGAGAGCGTCGCGGCAGGCGGCTGCGGTCTCGACGACGTCCATCGCCCGGCGCCCTACACCGCCGCCGGCATGGCCGGCCGGGGTGCGTCGGAGTGGGCCAGCCGGGTCGCCAGCGCCGCGCCGGCCTGGTAGCCCGGGCGCTCCTCCTCGGGCAGCGCGTCGAGGTGGCGGCTGAGGGTGGCCCAGTCGCCCCGGCGGGCGGGGCCCGTCAGCGCGGCCACGGCCCCGAGCGAGGCAACGTCGTCGACCGCGGCGCGGGTGAGGGGCAGGAACGACTCGAGGTCCAGACCGACCGCGGCCGCCACCCGTTCGACCTGACCGAGCAGCGCCACCACGTGGTTCGCCGCGATGCAGGCCGCGGCGTGGTACGCCGCGCGGTCGCCGTCGTCGACCTCGACCGTCCGCCCCCCGAGACACCCGACCATCTCGCGGGCAACGGGGGCACCGGCGACCGCGAAGGTCACCCCCGAGCACAGCCGGGCCGCACCGACCTCACCGTTGGGCAGCGGCACGAGCGGGTGGACCGCCGCCCGCACCGGGTGGGGCGCCAGGGCGTCGAGCCCGAGCGAGCCCGAGAGGTGCAGCACGGTGGTCCCCTCGACGGGGACGACGGAGGCGGCGACCTCGGCCACGACGTCGTCGGGCGTGGCGATCACGAGCACGTCGACACCGTGCGCGGCGCCGGACACGTCGTCGTGGCGCCCGGCGAACCCGGCGAACTCCCAGCCGCGCGCCGACAGCGCAGCGGCGAGGGACGTGCCGGCCCGACCGGGACCGATGATCCGGATGGAGTGCATCTGACCTCCTTCGGCGTTCCAGCCCCTCACGGGTGCCGTTCGCCTACAGACGATCTCAGAAACGTTCGCCTACAGATTACCCACACGGGCGACGTCCCCACCAGAGCCCCTGAGCTGGCCCGACGTGACCAGATCGGGCGCGAGGTCCGCCAGGGGCTGCACCACGAACCGCCGTTCCCACAGCCGGGGGTGGGGGACGACCAGGTCGGGCTCGTCCACCTGCCACCCGTCCACCAGCAGGACGTCGGCGTCCAGCGTGCGCGGGCCCCAGCGCACGGTGCGCACGCGCCCGGCCGCCGCCTCGAGGGCCCGGCAGCGCTCGAGGAGCTGCCGCGGGCCGTCGGCGGTCGACAGCTCCACCACGACGTTGAGATAGGGCCCCTGGTCGCCGGGCCCGCCCACCGGCTCGGTCTCGTAGAGGGGCGAGACGCCGACGACGTCCCCTCCGGAGCGCAACCCCTCCACCGCGGCACGCAGCCGCGCCCGGCGGTCACCCAGGTTGGAGCCCAGCCCGATGAAGGCGCGCCAGGGCGGCCCGGTCCCCGCTGGACGGGACCCCGGCCGATCGCCCGGCCGCCCCATCAACGGGCGCGCCGCACCCGCACCCCGGTCGAGCCCACGTCGAGGGCCAGCGGCGGGCGGAGCTTGCGCACCGTCACCTCGACCGCGTCGATGCGGGGGTCCACGATCAGCAGCGCGCTGGCGAGCCGGCCCGCCAGCGCCTCGAGCAGCCGGTACGACCGCCCGCCGACCACGTCGGACGCCGTCTGGGCCAGGGCCCCGTAATCCACGGTGTCGGCGAGATCGTCGCTCTGCTGGGCGGCGTCCATGTCGACCCACGCCACGATGTCGAGCGAGAAGGGCTGGGCACGCTCCCGCTCCTCGGGCAGGACGCCGTGCACCCCGGTCACCCGGAGGTCACGGATCTCGATCCGGTCGGTCACTGCGCCCGGCCGCGCGCGGGCATGCCCTCCAGCTCCGACAACAGCCCGCGGCCGGGCTCCCCCATGGCGTGCCCGCACACGTGCTCGACGAGCGCGACGGCCTGGGGCTGGTTGGCGATGCGGCCCGACCAGACCAGGTAGCCGGCGACCACCCCCATGACCCGGTCGCCCAGCTCGTCCTGGTGCAGGAGGATGCGCAGGCCGGCGGCCAGCGAGTCGTCGATGTCCCGGTAGCACGCTGCCAGGACGGGGCGCGGGTCCCCCGACTTCTCCAGGGGATAATGCGCCCAGGCCAGCCCCTCCTCTTCGTAGGCGGCCAGGTTGTGCGGCGACGGCAGCAGCGAGATGACGCGGCCGAAGCCCTGGACGCGCAGCCAGATGATCTCCTCCTGGCGGCGCACCCGCCGGTGGTTCACCGAGAACCCGCCGGGCCGCTCGCTGACGGCCAGGTGGTCCTTGATCACCCACGTGAAATTGCGCGGCGGGATGCCGGCGGCCCACTTGCCCTTCATGCGGCAGGACCATACAGCCGGGCCACCTGCACCGTCGCCGCCACATCGTGGACCCGGACCATGCCCGCCCCCGCCACCATGGCCGCAGCCGCCGTGGCGAGCGACGCCTCGACCCGATCCCCCACCGGCAGCGGCACGGCCTCCATGCCGGCGCCCGCGCCGAGGAGCCCGAGGAAGCGCTTGCGGCTCGTGCCCACCAGGACCCCGGCGCACCCGGCGCCGGCCGCGGCCTCGACCAGCTCGGGCAGGTGCCGCAGGAGCGACAGGTTGTGGGCCGGTGTCTTGCCGAAGCCGATCCCGGGGTCGACCCAGACCTCGCCCACCCCGGCGCCGAGGGCGCGCGCGGCCCGCTCCAGCACGAACGCATGCACCTCGGCCACGACGTCGGCGTAGCGGGGGTCCTCCTGCATGGTGCGCGGCCCGCCCTGCATGTGCATGGCCACCCAGCCGGCCCCCGTGGCGGCCGCCAGGTCCCACAGCGAGGCCGAGATGTCGTTGACCAGGCTCGCACCGGCGGCGACCGCTTCCTCGGCCACCTCGCGTTTGACGGTGTCGACCGACACCCGGACGCCCCGCCCGGTGGCGGCCACCGAATTGGCCAGGGCCTCCACGACCGGCACCACCCGGGCCAGCTCGACGTCGGCGGGGACCGGCTCGGCTCCCGGTCGCGACGACTCCCCGCCCACGTCGACCACGTCGGCGCCCTCGGCGATCATCTCGAGCCCTCGGGCCACCGCACGCTCGTACGTGTCGTAGAGCCCCCCGTCGGAGAACGAGTCCGGCGTGACGTTGAGGACCCCCATCACGAGCGGCCTCCCGGACGCGGGGGGCGGCCCCACCACCGGTGTCAGCGGCCCCGGATGAACTGCATCGCCTCCGCCCGCGTGGCGACGTCGGTGCGGAAGAGGCCGCGCACCGACGAGGTGACCGTGACCGTGCCCGGCTTCTTGACGCCCCGCATGGACATGCACAGATGCTCGGCCTCGATGACGACGAGCACACCCCGGGGCGAGAGGACGCCGTCGATGGCATCGGCGATCTGGGTGGTCATGCGCTCCTGCACCTGGAGGCGACGGGCGTACCCGTCGACGAGCCGGGCCAGCTTGGACAATCCCGTGATGCGGCCGTCCTCGGCCGGGATGTAGGCGACGTGGGCCTTGCCCAGGAACGGCACCAGGTGGTGCTCGCACAGCGACGCGAACGGGATGTCGCGCACCATCACCATCTCGTCGTGCTCGGCGGCGAAGGTGACCTCCAGGTGGCGTGCCGGGTCGTCGTGCAGGCCGGAGAACAGCTCCTCGTACATGGAGGCCACGCGATCGGGGGTGGCGATCAGCCCGTCCCGGGTGGGGTCCTCTCCGATGGCGACGAGCAGCTCCTTGACGGCCGCCCGCACCCGATCCACGTCCACGCTCACGCTTGGCTCCCCTTGTAGTGATGCACCCCGCGCAGGTTGCGGTAGCGCTCGTCGACATCGAGCCCGTAGCCGACCACGAACTCGGGCGGGATGGTGAAGCCGATGTAGCGCAGGTCGAGACCGACCCGCTGCTCGCCCTCCTTGACGAGCAACGCGCAGATCTCCAGGCTCTTCGGGTCGCGGGCGTTGAGGTAACGCCGCAGGTAGTTGAGCGTGAGGCCGCTGTCGATGATGTCCTCGACGACGAGCACGTGACGGCCCTCGAGCTCGGAGTCGAGGTCCTTGACGATGCGCACCACGCCCGAGGTCTTCGTCGCGCTGCCGTAGGAGGACACGGCCATGAAGTCGACGTCCACCGGCAGCGAGATGGCACGGCACAGGTCGCTCATGAACAGCATGGCGCCCTTGAGCACCGCGACGAGGAGCGGCGGTTCGTCCGCGTAGTCGACGGTGATCTGGGCGCCGAGCTCCGCCACCCGTGCCGCCAGGCGACGCTCGTCGACCAGTACGGGCCCGACGTCGGACTCGGCCCAGGTCGGGACGCCCGTTCCGGCCTCTTCGGTCACCGGCGTGACACTACCGGAGCCGCCCGGCCGCTCCACCCGGAGCCGGCCGCCGGTCCTGCGCACCTGCACGCCCCCCGCGAGCTCCGTCCCGAGCGCGGCGCCCTCGGCCACCGCGAGGGTGCGGTCGACCGCCGCCAGCGACGGCGGGTGGCCACCGCCACCGGCATCGCGGATGAAGCGCCGCAGGGCGCGCCGCGCCAGCGGCCGGGGCGCGCGCGCCACCGCCCGGGCGTCGGCCGGGTCGGGCAGCGCGTCGGCGGCCAGCCACTCCATGAGCGCCACCTCGTCGCGCAGCACACCGGCCTGGCGGGCCAGCAGGGGCACCGGGTCGCGACCGGCCACCTCCGCGCAGAGCGGCAGCAGCTCGGCGCGGACGCGGTTGCGGACGAAGGCCCGGTCGGCGTTGCTGGCGTCGCACACCGGGACGAGGCCGGCCGCCGCGCACACTGCGTGCGTCTCGGTGCGGCGCAGGCCGAGCAGCGGGTGCCGCACACCCGGCTCCATGCCGGCCAGGCCGTCGGAGCCCGCCCCGCGCAGCAGGTTCACCATGATGGTTTCGGCCTGGTCGTCCATGGTGTGCCCGGTCGCCACCCCCCGGGGCAGCACCGCGAACCGGGCGGACCGGGCCCGCGCCTCGAGGTTGGGCCCGGGGGGCACCGAGACGCGGTGGCTCTCGAAACGCGCCCCGAGGCCCGACGCTGCCGCCGCCACGACCCCGGCCTCCGCGTCGGATCCGGGGCGCAGGCCGTGGTCGACGTGGATGGCCGTGACGTCGCAGCCCGCGGCGACAGCCAGGACCAGGAGGGCCAGCGAGTCCGCGCCGCCCGAGACGGCGCAGGCGAGCGCGGTGCCCGGCAGCGGGAAGGTGCAGCGGGGAAGGAGGTCGGTGGCGAAGGAGTCCGGAGCGGCGCCCTGCCGCTCACCCACCGGCCCGGGCCACCCACGTGGCGGGGTCGCGGATTTCCTGCAGGGTCGGCAACCACTCGGGGCCCTCCCAGACGCGGGCCAGCAGCGCCGGTCCGCCCGTCGCCTCCACCGACTCCACGAAGCGCTCGCCCTCGGCGTACTGGCGCATCTTGGCGTCGAGACCGAGCAGCTTCGACATGAGCCTGGTCACGCCCCGGGCCTGGGTGCGGCGCTCGTGGAGCACCTTGGAGAAGTGGGCCGCCCCTGGCACCTCGGCGGCCCCGGCCCGGTCCATGGTCACGTCGCCGTGGCCCTCGAGCAGGCTCATCATCCCCGAGATCCTCGACAGCGCCAGCCGCTGCTCGGGCGTGGCCAGCATGCCGACCACGCCACCCTCGCGGGCCGGGTTGCGCCCGTTGCGGACGTCGTCGGCCACGCGCCGCACCATGTCGGCGAAGCCGGCCGGGTCGCCCGAGAGCGGGCCGAGCAGCTCGGAGACCTGGCCCACGAAGTGGTCACGCAGCCAGGGGACGGCGGTGAACTGGAGCCGGTGCGTCACCTCGTGCAACGCGAGCCAGAGCCGGAACTGGCTCGGTGCGAAGTCGTACTGCGCCTCCACGGCCACGATGTTGGGCCCCACGTAGGAGACGAGGTCCTGGTCCTCGGGTGCCTCGTCGTTGATCAGCAGGTCGTACTGGCCGAGCACGCGGGTCGCCATGTAGGCCAGCATCAGCCCCAGTTGCGTCCCGGCCACGGCACGCCCGACCACCAGCGACGGGCCACTGAGCTTGGCCCCCCGCTTGCGCTGCAGCTCCATCAGGGCGGGGCCGACCAGCCGTTCGATGGAGCGCACGTTGGCGGAGGCCCAGCCGGGACGGTCGGTCACCTTCGCCCGCGCCGACCCGTGGGCCGAGTGCAGGCCGGTCGCCTCGCTCACCAGGGACTCGGCGCGCGCGGTCAGCTCGTCGAACTGGTCCTGCAGGTCCGAGGACCGGTAGGAGGCGGGAGCCGGTTTCAGGATGAGGGCGCCCGCCGCGACGCGCTGGGCCAGGGCCCAGTCCACCATGGCGGGACCGCCCGGCGGCACGTCCGGTACCGCCGGGGAGATGTCAGTGCTGGTCGTCGTGCTGCCGGCTTTCTTCGTCGATCGCCTCGGCCACGCGCCGGATCAGGCTGTCGGGGACCCGGTCCTTGCAGCGGTCGGCGATCACCCTGCGCAACTCGGCCTCGAACTCGGCGGCGCCACCGCAGGGCCCGCACCAGTCCAGGTGGACGCTGATCTCCGTACGCCGCTCCTCGGTCAGCTCGCCGTCGAGGTAGTGGTAGAGCTCGTGGACCGCCTCGACGCAGTCGACGGAGGGGCCGAAGAGCCCGCCCGCGTCCACCGGCGTGGTGGTCTCGGCGTCCTTTGTCTCGCCCACGTCCTCACTCATTCCCTCGACCCCCGGGCATGCTGCCGACGAGCCCTCTTTGCTCTGCCACATCGTGCAACGCCTTCTGGAGCGCCCTTCTTCCCCGGTGGATCCGGCTCATGACGGTCCCGATGGGCACATCGGTGATCTCGGAGATCTCCTTGTAGCTGAATCCCTCGACATCGGCGAGGAGCACGGCCATGCGGAACGCCTCGGGCAGCGCCTCGAGCGCCGCCTTGACGTCCTCGTCGGTGAAGCGCTCCAGCGCCTCGTCCTCGGCCGACCGCCCCGGGTCGCTGCCACCCGAGCCGGCCAGGCGCTTGTAGAGGTAGAGGTCTTCGACGTCCTCGACGTCGGACACCTCGGGCCGGCGTTGGGCGGCCCGGTAGGAGTTGATGAAGGTGTTGGTCAGGATCCGGTAGAGCCAGGCCCGCAGGTTCGTCCCCTCGGTGAAGGACCCGTAGGAGCGGTAGGCCTTGAGGTAGGTCTCCTGGACCAGGTCCTCGGCATCGGCCCGGTTCCGCGTCATCCGGAGCGCCGCCGAGTACAGGCCCGGCATGAACTCCATGGCGACGTCGGTGAAGGTCGCCTGATCTGCCATGGACCCACCCTACCCACCCGGCGATATCGTCTCCGCCGTGACCACTGCCCCCGCCGATCTCGGGATCGACCTCATGAGCGGCGCGTTCTTCGGGCGGGAGCCCCACGACGCCTTCGCCTGGATGCGGGCCAACGCACCCGTCTACTACGACGAGCCCAACGATCTGTGGGCCGCGGCCAGCTACGCCGCCGTCAAGCAGGCCTCGGTCGACACCGAGTCGTTCTCCAACGCGGGGGGTATCCGGCCCAAGTTCCCGGCGCTGCCGATGATGATCGACTTCGACGCGCCCGAGCACGTGCGGCGGCGGCGGCTCGTCTCCGAGGGGTTCACGCCCAAGCGCGTGCGCGCCATGGAGGACAAGCTCCGGCTGGTGTGCGACGCATTGATCGACCGGGTCTGCGAGCAGGGACGCTGCGATTTCGTCAAAGACGTCGCGGCGCCACTCCCCATCATCATGATCGGCGACATGCTCGGCGTCGCGCCCGGGGACCGCGACGACCTGTTGCGGTGGTCGGACGACATGCTCAAGGGACAGGGTGCGCCCGACCCCTCGCTGATCGACAACGCGGCCATCGCCTTCGTGGAGTACTCGGAGTACATCCACCCGGTCTTCGAGGACCGCCGCGCCAGCGGCAACACCGACGACCTCGTCGGCGTGCTGTGCCATGCCGAGATCGACGGTGACTCACTCGACGACGACTCGCTCGTCCACGAGACGCTGCTCATCCTGATCGGCGGCGACGAGACCACCCGTCATGTCATCAGCGGCGGTGTGGAGGAGCTCCTCGCCCACCCCGACCAGGCGGCGCGCCTCGCCGCCGACCCGGCCGGGCTCATGCCGGGGGCGGTCGAGGAGATGCTGCGCTGGGTGACACCGATAAAGAACATGGCCCGGGTCGCCACCCGCGACGTCGAGCTGGCGGGTGCGCACATCCGGGCCGGCCAGGAGCTGATCCTCCTCTACCCCTCGGCCAACCGCGACGAGGCGGTCTTCACGGACCCCGACACCTTCGACATCACGCGCAGCCCCAACCCGCACGTGGCTTTCGGCTTCGGCGCCCACTTCTGCCTGGGCAACCAGCTGGCGCGCCTGGAGCTCAAGGTCATGGTGGAGCGCGTGCTGGCCCGCCTGCCCGACCTGCACCTCGCCGTGGACCGGGCGTCGCTGCCGCGCCGGCCGGCCAACTTCATCTCGGGGATAGAGCAGATGCCGGTGGAGTTCACGCCCAGCGCGCCCGTGGGGGTCGGTCCCTTCTGATGGCAGAGCGGTCCGCAGGCCCGGCGGGGATCGACGGCTGGTCGATCCTGGTCACCGGCGGCGGCAGCGGCATCGGCCTCGCCACCGCCGAGCGCCTCGCCGCCGACGGCGCGCACGTCACCATCTGCGGGCGCACCGAGCAGAAGCTCGCGGACGCGACGGCGCGCATTGCGCGGGCGGCCGCCCACGGCGCCACCGCGCGCTACGTGGTGGCGGACGTCACCGTCGAGGAGCAGGTGGGCGCGGCCGTGGTGGCGGCCACGGAGGCCACGGGGCGCATCGACGGCTTCTTCGCCTGCGCCGGCGGCTCGCTGCACCTGGGCTCGATCCTGACGGCCGACGTGGACACGGTGCGCGCCACCATCGACCTCAACCTGACCGGCTCGGTCATCTGCGTGAAGCAGGCGGCCGCCGCCATGGAGGCCCAGGGCGGCCCCGGGTCGATCGTCCTGATGTCCTCGGGAGCCGGCCGCTTCCCCCACCCGCACCTGTGGGCCTACGGCATCTCCAAGGCCGGCATCTGCTTCCTGGCCGAGACGGCCGCCGAGGAGCTCGGGCCGCTCGGCATCCGGGTCAACGCGGTGGCGCCCGGCATCATCGACGACGAGCTCATGGCGTTCATCACCGCGGGCGGGCCCCTGCTCGACGACTACCTGGCCCAGATGCCCCTCGGCCGGGTGGGCACCGTCGAGGACGTGGCCTCCGCGGTCCGCTACCTGATCGGGCCCGAGTCCTCCTTCGTCACCGGGGAGACCCTGGGCGTCGACGGCGGCCACCACCTACGCCGGGGCGCCGACTACTCCCTGCTCTTCGGCGGCTGAACGCGACCGGGCCCGTCGCCGATCCAGGGCGACCCAGGCCCGGCTCACCGCGAAGCAGGCGGCGCCGTAGATGCCGACGAAGAACCCCACCGGCCAGTTCGTCTGGTACGAGGAGGCGATGGCGGCCCATGCGGTCACCAGCGCCAGGCACACGGAGAGGACCAGCGCCGGCCCCGGGCGCCCGGCGAAGGCACGGGCGGCCGCGGGCGGGCCCATCATCAGGCTGAAGATCAGCAGCGCACCGACGACCGGGAGCGTGACGGTGGTCGCCGCGGCCACGATGAGCAGGAAGGCGATCTCCATGCGGGTGGCGCCGACGCCCCGTGCCTCGGCGACGTCGGGCATGGCGGAGGAGAGGAGCAAGGGCCGGTAGAGCATCGTGACGACCAAGATGCACGCCAGGCTCACCAACACCACCGGAAGCAATTCGGTCGTGCTGACGCCGAGGATCTCGCCGAAGAGCAGGGAGTAGACCTCCGGTTCGTAGCCTCCGCTGAGGCTCAGGAACAGCGAGCCCAGCGCGAGCATCATGACGAGGGCGAGCGCGGTGGCGACGTCACGGCGGCGCCGGGCGCCCAGCGAACCGATGCCGACGGCGGCGAGGGCGGCGAACACGCCCAAGCCGACGAGTGTGTTGAGCCCGAGCCAGTAGGCCCCGGCCGCCCCGGCGAAGGCGCCGTTGGGTATGGCGTGGGCGGCGAAGGCGGAGCCCCGCAGGACGACGAAGAACCCGACGACGCCCGCGACGACGGCCACGATGGTGCCGGCGAGCCAGGCGTTGACCATGAACCCGGTGAACACGTCGCTCCTATGCCCCCGCTCGCACAGACCGTGCGCGCAGGGCGGGGAGACCGCTGGCCAGGTAGACGAGGACGACGAGGGAGACGATGAAGAAGCTCACCGGCAGCCCCGTCCGCGACGAGCTCCAGTAGTAGCTGTCGTAGGCGAGCACGATGCCGAGCCAGGTCGTGGCGACACCGAGCACCGCGGCGAGCGCGATGGACCAGCCGAACCGCCTGGTGAGCCTGAGCGAGCTGGCCGCCGGGCCGATGAGCAACGCCGTCGAGAGGATGGCCCCGATGGCCAGCGCGGACAGGGCGACGGCGGCCGCCAGGGCGACCATGAACAGCGATCCGACCAGCCGCACCCGCACGCCCCGGGCCGCCGCCGCCTCGGGGCTCAGCGAGCTCAGAAGAAGAGGCCGGAAGATGAAGGCGATCAGGCAAAGTGCCAGCAGGCCACAGACCACGACCACGGGCACCGTCGAGGCGTCGACGGAGAAGATGGAGCCGAAGAGAATCTGCTGGGTGGCGCCCGTGATCGCCTGCGTGGTCGTGTCGAGGTAGAGGAACAGGGCGGCGAGGCCGGTGGCCGCGCCGAGCACGATGCCGGTGGCCACGTCGCGGCCCCGCACGCGCTGCACCCCGATGAGGTCCATGGCCAGTGCGCCGAGGATCCCTCCCCACAAGAACCCCGTCAGGGGACTCAAGCCGAGCAGCAGCGCACCGGAACCGCCCGCGGTGGACACGTCGGCGAGGGAGTGCCCCGCGAAGGACTGGCCCCGCAGGACGGTGAACACACCCACGATGGCCGAGACCACGGCGACCACCGCCCCGACGATCAGCGCGGTCCGGACCGGCGCGCTGGAGAAGAGGCCGGGCTCGAAGAACCACCCCATTCGATCAGCTCACCTGGTGCGAAGGGTCGACCGGGAGGGAGGCACCCGCCTCGAGGCCCGGGCCGGCGACGACGATGACACGGCCGTGCACGTTGAGCACGTCGACGTGGTAGCCGTACAGGGCGCTCAGCACATCGGGGCGCACGACTTCGTCCGTGCCGCCACTGGCCGCGCGACCCCCCGCCAGATAGACAATGCGGTCCATCACCGGGAGCAGGGCATTCATCTCGTGTGCCGACAGCAGGACGGCCACCTCGTGCTCGGTGGCCAGGCCGTGCAGCAACATGACGATCTCGTAGGCGCTGGCCGGATCCAAGTTGGCCAGCGGTTCGTCCAGCAATAGGACCCGGGGCCGGCTGATCAGGGCGTGGGCGATCAGGACGCGCTGCAACTCACCCCCCGAGAGCGTGCCCACGCGGGAGTCGGCGAAGCGCTCCGCGCCGACGGCCGTCAGCATCGCGTCGACGGCGGCGCGGCGCTCCGGTGACGGCAGTCTGAAGCCGAACCGGTTCCCGTCGATCCCCAGGGTGACCAGGTCGCGGGCACGAAGCGGGACGTCGGGATCCAACAGCACCTTCTGAGGCACGTAGCCGACCGAGCGGCGCACGCGTCCGCCCGAGGCGCCGGGCATGGTCGCCCGGCCCCCGGTCGTCCGCTGCAGCCCCAGGATGACGCGGAGCAACGTCGTCTTGCCCGACCCGTTCGACCCGATGAGGCCGGTGAACTCCCCGGCCCGCACCTCGAAGGTGACGTCGTCGAGGATCTTGCGTCCTCCGAGCACGACGCTGACGCCGTCCACCGCCAACACGACGTCCCGCGCGGGACCCGGAAGATCGCCGGACGCGGGAGAGATGGCGGGGGCGGTCACAGGTGCTCGGTCGAGACCTTGTGAGTCACGGCGGCCTCTATCGCCTTCACCTCCGCCAGCATCCACGTCTGATAGTCGTAGCCGGGCGTGGGCATCGTCTCGTACACACCGACCACGGGCACCCCGGCGCGCTCGGCCGTCGTGCGGATGGAAGTGGTCAGCGGGTCGACCACCTGCTGGTTGTACGCGAACACCTTGACCTGGTGCTTGGTGAAGAACCCGTCCTCGAGCGTGACGTCCTCGGGGGCTGGGTCGACGCCGTTCATGATGTCGGCCTGGAACTGGAACGGCGTGAGGTTGCGGATGCCCATCGCCTGGAGCAGGTAGTCGGCCACCGGCTCGGTGGTGGCGGCCGTCGTCCCGGCGTACTCGGCCTTGAAGGCCCTGATGGCGGACAGCCACGGATCGAGGGACTTGTCGAACGTGGCCAGACGGGCCGCGAAGTAGGCGGCGTGCGCGGGCTGAAGAGCGGAGAGCTGGGCCGCCATGGCCTTGGCGGCCGCGGGCATGGTGCGGGGCGAGTACCACAGGTGCGGATTGGGCGTGTCGTCCGGCAGGCCCAGCAGGTGCTGCACGACGATGACCCTGCGGGCGCCGTTGGGCGACGCCGCCTCGATCGTGTTCATGAAGGTGTCATAGCCCACGCCGTTCTGCACGATCAGCTGGGCCGCGCTGACCTCCTCAGCGACGCTGGGGCTCGCCTCGAACGTGTGCGGGTCGGTGTTCGGGTTGTCCAGGATGGAGGAGACGTGGACGTACGCGCCGCCGATCTGCGAGAGGACGTTGGCGTACTCGTTCTCGGCGCCGATGGCGTTGATCACGCCCGGGGTGCTCGCCGCCGCTGTGCCCTGGGCCCAGCCGCTGCCCACACCGGCCGCGGCGGCAAGGAGGCAGGCGAGCAGGGGACCCCAGGCCACCACGCGGAACCGGGCGGCGGTGCGGGAGGGGAGGCTGTTCATGACGCCATCTTATATTGAGACTCAGTCTCAGAACAAATCCCCTCACGGCGCAGCCAGAGCCCCTACATAAATACATGAGCATGTGCTTATATGTCTGCCGTGTCCGCAGCCGCCCAGCAGGGGTACGTCGCCGCCGGGGACCTGCTCCGGGTCCTGTCGGCGCCGGCGCGCCTGGCCATCGTCGTCGAGCTGGCCAACGAGCCGCTGCAGGTCAACGAGCTGGTCGACCGCCTCGAGCTCAGCCAGCCCCTGGTGTCCCAGCACCTGCGGATTCTCCGGGGGGCACGCCTGGTCGCGGTCGAGCGGCGTGGGCGGGAGGCCACCTACTCGCTGGCCGACCAGCACGTCGCGCACATCGTCGCCGACGCGATCCAGCACAGCCGGGAAGCGGGCACGCAAGAAGTGGGCAGTTTCGACGCCGAGGAGGTCACGACACCATGAGCGAGCACACGGTCCACGAGGTCCACCCCCACCAGCACCGGCCGGGCTGCGGCCACGTGGCCGTCGATCACGACGACCACACCGACTACATCCACGACGGGCACATGCACTGCGCGCACGATGGGCACTACGACGAGCGGCCACTGGCGCACGTGTCCCACTCCGAGCACGACCACGTGCACGGTGAGGGTTGCGGGCACGACGTTGTCCCCCACGGCGACCACGTCGACTACGTCCACGACGGACACCGCCACGCCGCCCATCAGGACCACTACGACGAGCACTGAGCCGGACGGTGACGACGCCCGCGGCCAAGACCCCGTCACACCTGTCCCAGGGGGAGGCGTGACGTCCTCAGCCGACTTCGACGACCCCCTGCACGAGGTCGCCGAGGCGCGCCTGCGCCTCACCGAGCAGCGCTACACGGCGGGGCGGCGCGCCCTCGTGGAGCTCCTCCGCGACGCCGGGCACCCGGTGAGCATCGGCGACATCGCCGACCGGCTGCCCGACCTGCCGCGTAGCTCGGCCTACCGGCACCTGACCGACCTGCAGACGGCCGGGCTGGTGCGCCGGGTCGCCGCCAGCGACGAGTTCGCCCGCTTCGAGCTGGCCGAGGACCTCACCGAGCACCATCACCATCTGCTCTGCGTGCGCTGCGGCAGGGTGACCGACGTCACGCCCAGCGCGGACTTCGAGCGCCAGGTCTCCTTGACGGTGGACGAGCTGGCCGCGGCCGAGGGCTTCGAGCCGCAGAGTCACCGGCTCGATGTGCTGGGCCTGTGCGCGGACTGCCGCGACTGACGCTCGCCAGACGCGGCGCCGGGATCAGCCGGCCAGGGTGAAGAGCCCGGCGTCGATCACGGTCTCGCCACGCTGGGTCTCGGTGCGGAACCGGTAGGCGCCCGGCACGCTGGCACCGATGTCCCACATGGAGACCGTGAGTGTGTCCCCCGGCATCGTCGGTTTGGAGAAGCGGGCCCGCATGCCGCCGAAGCGCGCCGGGTCGGACCCGCACACGGTGTGGAGGAGCGCGCGCCCGGTGAACCCGTAGGTGCACAGCCCGTGCAGGATCGGGCGGTCGAACCCGGCCCGCTTGGCGAACGTCGGGTCGGAGTGCAGCGGGTTGCGGTCCCCGCTCAGCCGGTAGAGCAGCGCCTGGTCGGGGCGCGTGGCGTAGGTCACCACCTCGTCGGGCTCGCCCCCGGGCAGCGGCTCGGCGGCCAGGGCGCTCTCCTCGTCCCCTTCGGGGTTGCGCGGGCCGCCGAAGCCGCCGGCGCCGCGGATGAACAGGGCCGTGCGGTTGGTGAACGCCAGTGCCCCGGTGGCGGCGTGGCGCGACTCGCTCTCGAGCACGACGAGCCCTGCCGACCCCTTGTCGTACATCCCGGCGACCGTCGTCGTGATGGACACGGTCCCCTCCGTCGGGATCTCGCCGTGCAGCCGGATGGCCTGCTCGCCGTGGACGAGCATGGCGGGGTCGAAGTCGCCGATGGACTCACGGCCGCCGCCGCCCTGCCCCACGATCGTGGTGAAGGTGGGCAGGACCCGCTGGGTCACCCCGTCGGAGTTCTCGGTGGTCAGGTCGAGCTCGAAGCCGGTCGGGTCCAGCGCGCCCGCTCCCACGCCGAGCGCATAGAGCAGGGCATCCTTGCTGTGCCACGACCGCTCCACGGGCTCGGACACCGTGCCGACCGCATCGAGGTTCAGTCCCATCGCTCGCACCTCTCTTCTCGTCTCCCTACATCAACGGTGTTTGATGTTACATGGATCAATGTCATACTTGTCAAGTGGAGACGGACGCACGGGCGACCATGACCATCGACGACCTGGCGGCGGCGGCGGGGACCACGACACGCCGCATCCGCTCGCTCCAGACCCTGGGCCTGCTCCCCCACCCCACGCTGCGGGGCCGCACCGGCCTCTACGGGCCGGAGCACGCCACACGCCTCGCCGCCATTCTCCGGTTGCAGGAACTGGGCTTCTCTCTCGAGTCGCTCGGTGTGCTCTTCCGTGCCCTCCGGGCCGGCGAGACGCTCGCCTCGGTCCTCGGGCTCCCCGAGCCCGGGACTGCGGACGGCGAAGCCGGCGTGGACAAGGGTGCGGACGCCGCCGAGCTGTACGGCTTCGCCGAGCTCCAGCCGGCCGCGACCTCGGCGGCGCGCGGGCGCGGGCGGCCACTGCTCTCGGTCCTCCCCACCACCGTGTGGGACGAGAGCGAGGCGTCCTAGAGACCTCCGGCCGGCCGCGGGTGGGCGCTCGATATGGTCGGGAGCCGTGCCCGACTCCGTGGCGGTCCCCCTGGTGCTCTGGGAGGAGGCGGCCGCGTGCGGGAGCGCGGTCGCCGTCACGACGCGCCACGGCGGGGTGTCACAGTCCCCGTACGACACGCTGAACCTCGGGCTCCACGTGGGCGACCGCCCGGTCGACGTCGAGCTCAACCGAGCCCGGGCGGCCGCGGCCTTCGGCGTGGGCCTCGACACCATGGTCTTCGCCCGGCAGGTGCACGGCGCGACCGCTGCGCTCGTGGGCCCCGCGGACCGCGGCCGAGGCAGCGTGTCGGAGGATGACGCCGTGCCCGGGGCCGACATCCTGGTGACGACGTCGGTCGGCGTGACGCTGGTGATCCTGGTGGCCGACTGCGTCCCCCTCGCCCTCGTCGATCCGGCAGCCGGCGTCCTGGCCGCCGTGCACGCCGGCTGGCGCGGTACCGCGGCCGGCGCCGTGGCCGCCGCGCTGCGCGCCATGACGGACCGGGGTGCCCGGCCCGAGCGGGTGCGGGCCTTCCTCGGTCCCGCGGTGGCGCCGGAGCGCTACCAGGTCGATCCGGCGGTGCGGCACGCGTTGGCGCGCGCCGTGCGTCCGGCGGACCTCGACCCCGCCGTGGCGCGGGCCGACGGTCCGGACCATTGGCTCGTCGACCTCGTGGCGGCGAACCGGCAGCAGCTCGTGGGCCGCGGCATCCTCCCCGAGCACATCTCGGCGAGCGGGGTCACCACCGCCGACGGGGCGTTCTTCAGCGATCGCGCCGCGCGGCCCTGCGGCAGGTTCGCCCTGATGGCGCGGCTGCTCGGCTGATCCCCCCACCGGGCCGGCATCGTGGCGGCTGCGCCGTAGCATGGGGACCCCCGGCCCCCGGGCAACCCCCTCACCTGCGATGCTGCCCCCTCCCGACCAGTTCCGCTACGACGGGGTCGTCATCGACCAGGCCACCCGCCGGGTGACCTGCACCTATTCGACCGCCGATCACAGCTTCGCGGAGCGCTTCACCTTTCCGGCGGGTGCCGATTGGGGAGATCCGGCGGTCCGAGCGGCCGTGCGGGTCCTCTTCCTCGTCGCGGGCGTCTCGTACTACAAGACGACGGCCGCCCGGGTGATCGACCTCGGCGACCTGCCCACCACGGCGGCCGAACGCTCGTTCCTCACCGGCTACTACGTGGACGGCCTCGCCGAGTTCGCGCACCGCAACCACATCGACCTGCGCGGCGTCACGGTGACGGGACCCGAGGCCGAGCCCGCGCCACCCGCTCCGTACGAACCTGAGCCGGGGCGGCCGCTCATCCCCTTCGGCGGGGGGATCGACTCCATCGTGACCGTCGCGTCGCTCGCCGCCGACCACCCGGGCGCCGCGCTGTGCGTCGTCCACCCGCCCGGGGACCGCTTCGCCGCCATAGAGGACGCGGCGGCGCTCACCGGGCTGCCGGTGACGCACGTCGCCCGGGAGATCGATCCCCTCGTGCGTCGCTCGGGGGAGCTGGGGTTCCTCAACGGGCACGTGCCCGTCACCGCGATCATCACGGCGACGGCAGTGGTCGCCGCCGTCCTGGAACGGCGCGATGCGGTCGTGCTGTCCAACGAATGGTCGGCGTCCACGCCCACGCTGGTGGCCGACGGGCACCCGGTCAACCACCAGTGGTCCAAGGGTGAGGAGTTCGAGCGTGGCTTCGCCGAGCTGATCCGCGCCGCACTGGGTCCGGGCCTCTCGGTGTTCTCCTACCTGCGCCCACGTACGGAGCTGTGGGTCGCGCAGCGGTTCGCCCGGCTCACCGGCTACCACCACGCGTTCCGCAGCTGCAACCGCGCCTTCCACCAGGACCCGGCCCAGCGCCTCGACCATTGGTGCGGGCGCTGCGACAAGTGCTGCTTCATCGACCTCGTCCTCGCCCCCTACATGGACCGGTCGGACCTGGTCGCCGTGTTCGCCGGCGACGAACCGCTCGAGAACCCCGCCAACGAGGAGCGCTTCCGCGCCCTGGTCGGGGTGGGCGTCGACGCGAAGCCCTTCGAGTGCGTGGGCGACATCGACGAGTGTCGGGGCGCCGTGTTCCTGGCGGCGCGGCGGGAGGACCGCTCCGGCACCGTGCTCCTGCGCCGGTTGCACGACGAGCTGACCGACGTCACGCCCGCGGCGGGTGGCGCGGGCGCGGCGTTGCTCGAGCCGCGTGGGCCCCATCACATCCCGGATCGCTATGCACCCACCGATCTCCTGGCCCGCGCTCGCTGACGCGTCGGTCGGCGTCTGGGGGCTGGGCGTCGAAGGCCGCGCCAGCTTCCGCCGACTGCGAGCCATGGGCCGCGTGCCCGTCCTGGTCGACGACGCCGCCGGCATGCCCACCGTCGACGGGCTCGACGTCCTGGCCACCGGGGAAGGAGGCCTCGACGCGCTGCTCGGCTGCGACGTCGTCGTGAAGAGCCCGGGCATCAGCCGCTACCGGCCCGAGGTGGCGCGGCTCGAGGCGGCGGGGGTGACGGTGTGCGGAGGCCTGGGACTGTTCATGGCCGAGACCGATCCGGCCCGCGTCGCCTGCATCACCGGGACCAAGGGGAAGAGCACGACGACGGCCCTGGCGGTCCATCTCCTCACCGGCCTCGGCTACCGGGCCCGCGCCGGGGGGAACATCGGCCATCCGCCCTGGGACCCCTCGCCCGAGCCCGCCCCCGACTACTGGGTGATCGAGACGTCGAGCTTCCAGGTGCCCGACATCGTCGCCGCGCCCCATGTGGTCGCGGTGACCTCCCTCTCACCCGATCACCTCGACTGGCACGGCACGGTCGAGCGCTACTACGCCGACAAGCTCGCGCTGTGCACCAAGCCGGGCGTCAGGCTCGCCCTCGCCGACGGCTCCGACGAGCTGCTCCGTGCACATGCAGCGCTCCTCGGCCCGCACCTGCGCTGGGTCACGGCGCCCGAGGTCGAACGTGAGGCCGCCTGGTCGACCTCGCTGGGGCTGCCCGGACCGCACAACGCACGCAACGCGGCACTGGCCCGGGCGGTGCTCGTCGGCATGGGGATCCCGGGGGCAGCCGACGACGATCGGATCGCCCGCGCCGCTGAGGGCTTCGGCGGGTTGCCCAGCCGTTGCCATTCCCTCGGCCGCGTCGGGGACGTCGAGTTCGTCGACGACAGCCTCTCGACGAACGTGCTGCCGGCTCAGGCGGCGCTGCGCGCCTTCGAGGAGCGCCCCGTCGCGCTGCTCGTCGGAGGACACGACCGCGGGGTCGACTACGCCCCGCTCGGCCGGACGGTCGCCGACCGTCGGGCGCCGACCCTCGTCGTCACCATGCCGGACAACGGCGCGCGCATCGGCGCAGCCGTGCGCGCGGCCGTCGACGGCGCCGTGGAGGTGATGGACGCCGCCAGCCTCGACGCCGCCGTCGAGGCTGCCTTCGGCTGGGCCGAACCCGGCGCCGTTGTGCTGCTGTCGCCCGCGGCCCCGAGCTTCGGGCGCTACGGCGACTACCGGGAGCGGTCCGCCGCCTTCGCGGAGGCCGTCGCCCGGTGCGGGCAGCTCAGTTGAGGAGGGTCAAGCGGATGCGACCGCCGGTGCCAGCTCTTCGCGCTCGCTGAGGAACAGCCACCACGAGTCGGCCGACACCGTCGCCGCGGCCTGCACGACGTCCGGATCGGCCCCGAGCTCGGAGAGGGCCTCGAGAGACCACCCGGCGTGATCCACCTCCTGGGTGCGGTGCACGTCCCAGAAGCGGGTGTCGTCCTCGTCGAAGCCGTAGAGGCGGTGCAGCCCGTCGGACTTGGAGCCCGCGATGTCCGCCGCCTGGATCTCATAGGCGGCGACCATGGCGAGCGCGGCCGCGGGATCGTTGGCCGCGGCGGTACGGACGAGCGCCAGCAACGCGGCGGTCGATGGTGTCGCGGGCGCCTCGGGCGCGGCACCGGCCGCCTCCGCGAACGACTCGAAGAGCTCCGCGTGAGGCTCCGGCGACCCGAGCTCGTCGGCGAGGTTCGCCTCCACGAGCTCCCGCGCCCGACCCTGCGGCAGCGCCGACGCGATGGCCGTCAGGGTCATGGGGAGCTCGCGCTCGATGTGTCGATACTGCTCCGCGTAGGCGGCCAGCTCGCCCTCGGAGAGGGTGCCGGCTTCCCAGCGGCGGTAGAAGGGGTGCGCAAGCAAGTGACGCCCGACAATCGCCTCCGCGAGCACCTCATGAATCCGTTGAGTGTGCATGACGGCACCTTATCTTCATCCGCGGCGCGGTTCCCGGGGCCGGGGAGCCGGCTCCCACGGGCCACAATCGGGGTGTGCTCAGCCTGGTCTGCTTCATGGTGGGCGGGCTGCTCGGCTGGGGTGCGGCCCGGGGAGGGACTCGGGTCCAGCGCGTCTGGCCGGTGGTCCTGCGGGTGCAGATCCTGGTCACGTCGGCCACGCTCTCCCTGGTCGCCGCCTGGCGGCTGACCTCGGCGGGCCAGCTGGTGGGCCCGCTCGCCCTGGCCGCCGGCATGTGGATCATGCTCGGCGCGGCCCTGGCCACCCGGGGGCGGCGCAGCGCCGGGGAGGGCTCGCTCGAGGCGTGGGCCGTCAGCCCCAACAGCGGTTTCTGGGTCGTCCCGGCGGCCACGGCCTTCGCCGGATCGGCGGGGGCGATGATCGCCGTGCTGGCCAACGTGATCACGACGGCCTGGTCGGCCGTGGCCGTCTATCTGATGCGCCGCGACGCCCCCTTCCGGCAGCGGCGCGCCACGTCCTGGGTGGACCAGTCGCCCCTCCTGGCGTCGCTCGTCGGGCTCCTGCTCCACGTCGTGGGCTCCGCACCGTCCTGGACGGCCGACGTGCTGCTCCTGGCCGGCCCCCTGCTGGCCTTCTCGGGGGCGGCCCTGTTCACGGGATCGGTGATCCACCCCCACAACCTGGCGGTGCTGCGCCCGGTGCACGCCGTCCGCCGCTGGACCTGGCTGACCGTGCTCCGTGTCGCCTACTACGCCCTGGTCGTGCTGGCGGCGGGCCTGGCCTCGTCGACGTCGCTGGCGGTCGTCGCGGTGCTGAGCGGCCTGAGTGCACCCTCGTTCCAGCCGGTCCAGCTGGCAGTGCTCTACGGCTACCGGTCGGAGCTCGTGGTGGTGGCGGTGCGCTGGGGGTGGCTCCTGGCTCCGCTCGGACTGCTCCTGGCAGAGCTCATCCGCTAGGGACCTGCGGACCAGGCCACGGGTACGGAGCGTCCGCGCGCCCTACGCCATCTCGCCGACGGCCTCCTCGCTGCGCAGCGCCGCCGGCGGCCCGGCCTCCTGCATGTTCACCACCCTGACGATCTTGGTGCTGCGCATCGGGTACGGGTCGGGGTAGTCGACCACCCGGACCAGGCCCGTCGGCAGGAAGCGGCCCCCCTCGATCACCTCGCGCGGCACGTAGGGCTGGCGTCCCATGTTCCGGAAGAGCCGCGCCGTCGGCTCCCAGATGGTCACCCGCTCGTGCCAGCGCAGGCGGTCGAGCTTGCGCAGGAGGATCATGAACGTGACGAGCGTGCCGGCCAGGACGCCGACGACCAGGGCGCCGAGGACGGTGCCGCCGGGCAGGACGGCGATCAACCCGACCAGCAGGAGGAGCAGGAGCAGCAGCCCGCTCCACTCGATCGCCGACAGGGCCTGCCCGGTGGTGGCCTCGATGAGAGACCGGTCGGCGCTCATGTCGACGCACAGGGCGACGAGCTCCTTGTAGACCGCCTCCTCCTGGGGCCCGTCGGGATCGAGGGCGTAGACGGCTTGCGTGAGGGCGAGAAAGGACGGCGTCGCCAGGTGGTAGTCGACCAGCCGGTAGTCGATCTGGTCGGTCAGATGCCTGTCGACGAGATCGCGGACGCGGCGGCGGTCCTCGTCGCCGAAGACCGCCAGCATCTGGTGGATGGAGAAGAGCGACGAGTTGCCCTTGGCCACGAGGTTCTGGACGAGGGCGAGGCGCTCTCGCGTGCGCACGATCGTGAACGCCAGCAGCACCCCGAACAGGAAGGCGGCCATGCTCGCCATCGCGACGTCCACCCGGATGTCGCCCCGGTCCGGCCCGACGAGATACGAGGCGATCCCCACCAGCACCGCGGCGAGCACCGCCGGCCAGACGATGACGTCACCGCCCGTCACGGACGCGACGACGGACCGGAGCCACCGCGTCATCGGCGCACGGGTCGACATGTCACCGGCATCATCCCCTTCCTGGCTGCGAGGGTGCTGACCTTATAGAAGCGGCGACCGACGAGCGAGAAACGGTGACCCGATGGGCGAGTAACGGCGGCCGCGGCGCGGCTCGATGGTGAATTTCTCGCGAACACCCGGTGACCACGAAGCGACACGCGGACACCGACCGGGCGGGCGGGCACTGCGATGGTGACTCCGGCTACTCGAAGTCCGGAGGGCGCTTCTCCCGGAAGGCGTTGATGCCCTCTGCGTAGTCGTCACCTGAGTAGACGTCGTGGCGCAGCTGGTTGATCCACTGGGAGTCCTGAGCCGACAGCGCGACGGCGCGGACGAACGTGGTCGCCTGCAGCTTGTAGGCGCGGATGGAGTCGCCCGAGCGGCTCCTCACCTTCCGGGCGAGTTCGTACGTGTGGTCGTGGAGCATGTCGCTGCTCACGAGGCGATTGAGGATCCCGACGGCATAGGCGCGCTCCGCCGGTATGAGATCGGCGGTCATCATCAGCTCGTTCACCACGTTGAGGGGAAGGCGGGCCAGGAAGTACTGGATCCCCGAGGCCGAGTAGGGCAGGCCGAGCCGGGCCGGGGTCACGGCGAACGCCGCGGTCTCGTCCCCGACCACCATGTCGCAGTTCAGGACCAGGTCGCATGCGCCGCCCCAGACCGTGCCGTGGACCATTGCGATGACCGCGCCCGGGAACCCGCGCACCGCCCGCAGGAGCTCCTCCAGCGGATCGGCGAAGGGGAGCGGGTCCACCCCACGGACAGGGAGCTCGTCGATGTCGTGGCCGGCAGACCACACGTCCCTCAGCTCCGCCGGCCTCAGGACGATCGCTCGCACCCCCTGGCGCTCGAACTCGCTCAGCGCACTCAGCATCTCCCGCACCGTCGTGGCGCCCAGCGCGTTCCGCTTGGCGAAGTTGTCGAGCGCGAGCGTTCCGACCTTGTCGTCGACGCTCACCCTGATGGTGGTACTCATCGGACCCCCTCTCCATCCGTGGTCCGGCCCGCGCCCGACCGGCGCGAGCGCAGGTTCCGGTTCTTGATCCGGTTGCCGCAGACGGCCATGTCGCACCATGCCCCCCGACCCGCATGCGAGCGGTCGTAGTAGGCCCACCGGCAGTCCGGATTCCTGCAGGCCTTCAGGCGTCCCCACGTGCCGTCGCGCTGCGCGTCGCGGATGATGAGGAGGAGGCCGGCCAACGCCGGGAAACCACCGGCCCCGGGCTTCAGCTCGACGGTCCCGTCGAGGAGGACGCCGGCTTGGAACCGGCACGTCTCGGCAAGCGCATCGAGGGCCGCCGGCACCGACGGGTCGAGGGCCGCACCGCTCCCGTTGTCCACGAGGAGGGCTCGGATGCTCTCTCTCACCGCCCTCGCCGTGGCGTCGTCCACGTCCTCGGCGTCGGGGCCGATCAGCCCTGTGGCGCGCAGCCAACGGCTCGCCGAGGGCGCATCCGCGAGCAGGTCGGCACCGGAGTCGGCTTCCCAGGTGTTGACGAAGGACTGCACGACCAGGAGCGGCATCGGCGCCGGCTTCGTCTCGGCATCGGGGACCCAGGAGGGGAGCGCCATGGAACCATGGTAGTGGGCGTGACCGGTAAATACACTTGACTGGTCTTCAAGTGACGACCATAATGAGTTTGATGGTCACGATCGGGCAACAGCGACGAGGGGCACGGGCAGGGCGATGATCGTCCTTCTCCAACAAGGTGCCTCGCTCGGCCTGCGGCGGGTACGGGTGCGTGACCGCCTGCGGGCCCGCCTCAGGGCGTCGGCCCTCGATCACCAGCTGGCGGCCGGAGCGTCGCCGGAGTCGAGCGTCGCCCTGGCGCTCCACGCCACGCATCTCTGCGAGTCGTCGCACTGCCGCCTCCTCGCCCACAGCCTCACGCGGCTGGCCGCGGCGTCCGACGCGCCGGCGAGGTCACGCCTGACCGCCCCGGTGTGCCGTGCCACGGTGCGTCGTGCCCGCGCCGAGATCGACGCGGTCGTTGATCGACTCGAGGCGACGGTCCCCGTCGACGTGCGGGGGGTGGCCCGGATCAGGATCCTTCTGGCGGACGGGACCGGGCCGCTCTACCGGGACTCCTCGGCCGACCACCTGTCGACCGAGCTCCGCACCGCGCTGGCGGAGATGGAGCCGCTCGCCTGAGCCCTGCTCGCGCCGGCCGGGCCCGGCCCGCCTCTTAGCGTCGGTTGAGGATCTTGGCGAGCTGCGCGACGCTCAGCGGCGGGTGCGCCGGCGCCGCATGACCGGGGCGCAGCCCGTCGAGCGTCAACTCCAGGAACCGCTGCGAGGGCTTCTGCCCGGGCGTGTCGCACAGGTCGGCGATGGAGCGCACCGCCTTGAGCACCATGACGATGTCGGTCACCTCGACCTCGGCGCGCAAGGTCCCGGCGTCCTTGCTCCGCTCCACGATCTCAGCGAGCAGCGGGGCGATCTGCACCAGCCCGGTCCCACGCGTGGACGCCCACGGCGGCGCGGAGATGGTGTCCCGCCAGACGCTCGGCACGGCGATGCACCGGCGGACGAACTCGAAGACGGCCTCGTCCGCCGCAACGTCGGCCAGCACCTCCTCGGCGATCTCTCGCGTGCGCCGCCTCGCCGCCTCCACGACGGCGCTGAACAGATCGGCCTTGGTCGGGAAGCGACGGTACAGCGTGCCCACGCCGACGTCGGCCCGCGTGGCAATGGCCTCCATGTGCGCGTCGTAGCCCTGCTCCGCGAAGACATCGCGCGCGGCATCGAGGATCCGGCCGAGGTTGACCTCGGCGTCGCGGCGCAGCGGCCGCTCCTCGTCGCCGGTGCCGGCATCGGGTTCGACGTCGGCCGCCGGAGTGCCGCGGCGGATCACGCCAGGTCCTCGGACCGCAGGGCGATGGCGCCGACGATGACCTCGGCCTCTCCCGTCAGCGCGGGATGCGCTTCCCGCAGCACGATGGAGGGGGTCTCGCGCCGCGGGATCAGCAACGCCGCCACGGCGGCCACGACGAGCCCGGCACCGCTGACGGCAAAGGCGATGACGTAGCCGTGCTCCTTGGGGTAGCCGTCGGCGAGCACGCCGCTGATGACGAGACTCGTGGCGATCCCGCTGCCCAAGGCTGCCCCGATGTTGCGGATGTTGGTGTTCATGCCGGTGGCCACTCCGGTCTGCTCGGCGGGCACGGCCTCGATGATGAGATTGGCCATGCTGGCGAAGCCCAAGGCGATCCCGATGCCGAGCAGCCCCGTGGCGAAATACATCGTCCATTGCTGGCTGTGGGCCACGACCAGGACGAGGTAGCTCGACGCGGCGAAGAGCGAGCCGACCACCAGCACCATCTTCGAGCCGACGAGCACCGAGAGCCGCCCGGTCATCGGGGCCACGATCACCATGGCCACGGCGAAGGGCAGCAGGTAGAGACCGGACTGGGTGACCGAGGCCCCGAAGCCGTAGCCCACGTGGGTGGGTGTCTGGGTGAACTGGGGCAGCACGATGAACATGGCGAACATGCCGAACCCGAAGAGCAGCGCGGCGAGGTTCGTGCTCCACACGGCCGGGATGCGCATCATCTTCATGTCGACCAGCGGCGAGGCGGAGCGGTTCTCCGAGACGACCCACGCCACGATCAGGACCGCGGTGGCGGCGCCCAACACGACAACCGAGGTGCTGCCCCATCCCCACGTCGGCGCGTAGGAGACGGCGAGCAGCCCGGTCACCAACCAGCTCGACATGAGCACAGCGCCGAGCCAGTTGACGCGACCCGGGGAGCGCACCGGCGATTCGGGTACGAAGACGAAGGTGGCGATCGTCGCGGCGAGCGACATGATCAGGGGGATCCAGAAGAGCCAGTGGTAGTTCAGGTGCACCAGGATCGGACCGGCCAGCACGATCCCGGCACCCGCTCCCACACCGAGGATGGCCGACATGACACCGATCGCGCCTGCCACCCGCTCGGCAGGGAACTCGTCGCGGATGATCCCGAAGGCGAGCGGGAAGATGGCCCCGCCGGCGCCTTGCACCACCCGACCGGTCAGCATCACGGGCAGCGTGGTCGCCAGGGCGCTGATCAGCGACCCGACCGAGAGGGCGATCAGGACGGCGACGATGACGCGCTCCTTGCCGGCCATGTCGCCCACGCGACCCAGGATTGGCGTCGCGATGGCGGCGCTCAGGAGGTACGCGGTGAGCAGCCAGCTGGCCCCGCTCTCCGACGTGTGCAACGTGTGCTCGAGCTGGGGGATGGCAGGGATGACCAGACACTGCAACAGGCTGAAGGCCAAGGCCGCCGTGGCGAGGACGACGAAGGTGACGCGGTAGTCGGTGTGCGTGCGGGCCATGGTCCAGGAAGTCCCCTGAGACGGAATGAAGCGTTCCGGTTATGCTAGCAAAGCGGAATGGGTCGTTCCCCGGGGAAGGCGGCGGCGGAAGGGAGGACGAGCTGACACCGACGGACACGCTCCGATGGGCCGGAGCGCAGCGATGACCGATCTCGACACCGCGGCCACAGTCCCGCCCGTCTCGGCCAACGACACGTCCGTCTCGGCCAACGACCGGCACCAGTGGGCGGCGCTCTTCATCACGACCCTCGGCGTGCTCATGGCGACGATCGACGGCTCCATCGTCCTCATCGCGCTGCCGGACATCTTCCGCGGCATCCACCTCGATCCCCTCCTGCCGTCGAACACCTTCTTCCTGCTCTGGATGATCCTGGGCTTCCTCATCGTGACCAGCGTGCTGGTGGTCAGCCTGGGGCGCCTGGGCGACCTCTACGGGCGCGTCCGCATGTACAACCTGGGCTTCGCCGTCTTCACCTTCTTCTCGCTGCTGCTCAGCATCACCTGGATGACCGGCACCGCCGGCGGCATCTGGCTCATCGTCATGCGCATCTTCCAGGGCGTGGGGGCGGCCATGCTCCTGGCCAACTCGGCGGCGATCCTCACGGACGCCTTCCCCCTCCACCGCCGCGGCTTCGCCCTCGGCGTCAACCAGGCCGCCGCCATCAGCGGCACCTTCATCGGGCTACTCCTCGGCGGCCTGCTCGCCCCCATCAACTGGCGCCTGATCTTCCTCGTCTCGGTGCCCATCGGCCTCTTCGCCACCGTGTGGGGCTACTTCTCGCTGGAAGAGGTGGCGCGCGGCTCGCGGGCGCGTATCGACTGGGCCGGCAACGCCACCTTCGCCATCGGGCTCGTCCTGATCATGGTCGGGATCACCTACGGGATCGAGCCCTACGGGGGCTCGACCATGGGCTGGACCAACCCGACCGTGCTGGCCGAGCTCGGGACGGGCCTGGCCTTCCTGGTGCTCTTCGCGTTCATTGAGCTCCACACCGAGCAGCCCATGTTCCGCCTCCAGCTCTTCCGGATCCGCGCCTTTACGGCCGGCGCCTTCGCCAGCTTCCTCGGGGCGCTCGGGCGCGGCGGCCTGATGTTCATGCTCATCATCTGGCTGCAGGGGATCTGGCTGCCGCGCCACGGCTACACCTTCGCCGTGACCCCCCTGTGGGCCGGCATCGCCCTGGTCCCCCTCACGACCGGCTTCCTGATCGGCGGCCCGCTCTCGGGCATCCTCACGGACCGCTACGGCTCGCGGCCCTTCGCCACCGGCGGCATGCTCGGCACTGCGGTGGGGTTCTTTCTCCTGGAGCAGGTCCCGGTGGACTTCCGCTATGTCCCCTTCGCGATCCTGCTCTTCTTCATGGGGCTCGTGATGGCGTCCTTCGGCGCCTCCAACCGCACCGGGGTGATGAACAGCCTGCCCGCCTCCGACCGCGGCGCCGGGTCGGGCATGAACACGACCTTCCAGAACTCGGCCCAGGTGCTCTCCATCGGCATCTTCTTCACCCTGATCATCGTCGGGCTCTCCGATCATCTCCCGGCCGCGCTGGTCGGCGGCCTGACCGCCCACGGCGTCCCGCTGCCGACGGCGGAGTCGATCTCACACCTGCCACCGGTCTCCACGCTCTTCGCGGCGTTTCTCGGCTACAACCCCGCCGGCCATCTGCTCGGCCCCCACGTGCTGTCCCAGCTGACCCCCTCCCAGCGCGCCACGGTCACCGGCGGGCGCTTCTTCCCGAGCCTCATCACGAATTCGTTCAAGGACGGCCTGCACACCGCATTCAACTTCGCCATCGTGATGTGCCTGCTCGGGGCGGCCTGCTCGTGGACCCGAGGGGGCAAGGCACCGGCTCGGGCGACATTGGACGAACCCCTACACGTGGACCTGGTCCCCGAGCCTGCAGCAGGCTGATCACCTGGAGCCCGCTGGTCACCACACGAGGGTCAGGGAGCCGACATCCCCACGACGGGCTGGGCGAGGGCAATGGAGCCGGCCGAACCGTCGAACGGCGCGTCGCCGTAGTCGAAGATGCCGCCGTCCGTCGCCACCAGCCAGTACCCCCCACCGTCACTGGTGGGGTCCATGCCCACAACCGGCTTGTTGAGACGCAGTGATCCGGCCGAGCCATGGAACGTCGCGTCGCCGTAATTGAAGATGCCTCCGTCGGAGGCGGCCAACCAGTAGCCACCGCCGTCGTGGGTGGCGGCCATGCCCACCACAGGCTTGTTGAGAGGGAGCGAGCCGGCGGAGCCGTGGAACGTCGCGTCGCCGTAGTCGAAGATGCCGCCGTCGGAGGCCACCAGCCAGTAGCCCTTGCCGTCGGGGGTCGGTGCCATCCCGACGATGGGCTTGTTGAGGTGGATGGAGCCGGCCGACCCGTAGAACCCGGCGTCGCCGTAGTTGAAGATGCCCCCGTCGCTGGCCACCAGCCAGTAGCCCCTGCCGTCGGGGGTGGCCGCCATGCCCACGATGGGCTCGTTGAGGGTGATGCTGCCGGTCGAGCCGTAGAACCCGGCGTCGCCGTAGTTGAAGATGCCGCCGTCGGAGGCCACCAGCCAGTACCCACCGCCGTCACGGGTGGCAGCCATCCCCACCACGGGCTCGTTGAGGAGCCGCCCCCCTTCGGACCCGCAGAACGGGAGATTGCCGTAGTCGAAGATGCCGCCGTCCGAGGCGACCATGTAGTACCCGTACGCCGACGCCGGCGCGTTGCAGGGAACCTGCCCGGTGCCACTGGGCAGGTTGATCGGGGCGACGAAGAGCTGCCTGGCGGCGCCACAGGCGTAGCTGGTGCACCCGGGCGACCCGCCCTGCCACGCCGCGTAGTCGAGCCACCAGTTCCCCGCGGCGTCGGAGAAGAGCGACCCGCCGCCCGGACCGAGCACCGAGCCGTACGTGGTGAGCACCTGGCTCTGCGGTCCGCACGGGCCGAGCGGCCCGCTACAGGCGGTGATCCCTTCGGAGTAGCCGGTGCTCGTGTAGACGCCCGCCGAGAACGCCAGGTAGAAGCCACCGCCCGCTGCTTCCATCGACGGGTCTTCCACGGTGGTCTCCCAGGGATACGACACGGTGTTGTTCGTGAGCAGGAGGCTCGGCGCCGAACCAGGGGCGAAGCCGGTTCCGGCCGAATTGAGCTGCTGGGCCCAGATGTACGCCGGCGCGGACGACCCACCGTCGTTCTGCTTCCACACGAGGTAGGCGACGCCCGTGCTGGGGTCGACGTACGGCTCGGGATCGATGGACCCGGTGGGCTGACATTCGATGGGGCCGTTCGACACGTCGCCGAACTGTGGGTCCGTGGGGGAGATGGAGGCCGCGGTCGCCACGGCCAGGCAGTCGTTCCCGCTGTCCGACGAGTGCCCCGACTGGGCCGCGTCGTAGAACATCACCCAGTGGCCACCGTATTGAAAGACTCCCGGCGACGTCTGGGTGTTCGCTTGTTCCCAGGGCGAGGGATTCGGCAACGCCGTCGATCCATAGCAGCCGTGTGTGTAGGGGCCGTAGCCCGAATTGGGGGACGACGACACCAGTGCCGCGATGTGGTTCCCGAGCGCGTTGCCCGTCGTGAACGCGTAGTACGTGCCGGCGGAATAGACGACCTGGGGGTCCGCCGCGTCGCCGCTCCCCTCGTAGTTGTAGGCCGGGTTGCCGGTGCCGCAGCCCGCGTTCGGAATGAACGCGGGCGTCGCGCTCGGGCTGACGGCCACGTGTGCGGCCGCCGCCGCGGGCCCCGCCGCGGCGAGGATCTGGGGAACCGCCAGTGAGGCTCCCAGGAGGAACAGCACCGCGGCACCGTTACCGGCGCGTCCGATCGGACTTCGCATCTTGCTCCTCACTCCGCTCCCGGGACAGCCGTCGGGGGTAGATATCGGCCCTTTTCGGGCACGAAGAAGCTCACGAAGAAGCGATTGCCCCCGATTCGGGGGGATGAACCCGGCGCCGGGCACGTCCGTCCGAGGGCACGCGGAAGCACGGGCGGAGCCCGAGAGGCCAATCGAGTTCCTGACCTGCGCATTACGAGGCGACTCGACGGTGGATCGGCTGGACCCGGCAAGTCGCAGGGCGGCTCGTTTCAGCAGGTGAAGCGATATGCATGTGATCCCGGGCAGGCCGGTAGCCGTTGCTCGCATGAATTCGCGCGGAGGCGGGCTATGGCCAGGTAGGTCTACGTGCCCACGGCTAAGTTCCAGCCCACGGCTTCCCTGCAACTGGGACACCGGGGGAATGTATCTCCGACGGCCAACGTGACCCGTTCCTGGTCTGCGCAGTCACTCCGGTAGATGCCGCCTGTCGTACAAGCGGCGTCAGTCCTGGTGTCGGTATCACTCTTCGACATGGTGTGCCTCCATTGCTCAGAGTTACGCAAGAGAGGAACCCCGGATTGTGAGACGCACCATCCGAAATGGGCGGCAGCTGTTGGAGACGCAAATAGCCGAACACCGAAGGTGCCGATCCTCCCCTGACGTGGCCAATACAGCATGCCGACCAGTCTTCCCGGCTCACCTAACCAGCATGATACGCCTCTCCGGTCGTTTTGTCATTGAGGCCACGAACCAGCCCGATCTAGGCGAAAGGCCGATGCGACAGCTTCAAAGTCCACCAAGAAGTCCACGTCACACTTCGGTCCGGACTCTCCACGGACGAAGGAGCTGAACAGCCGGAGGCGACTGGACTTCTGAGCTCGGGCGAGTTCGAGAGTCTGGCTGAGGCGAGACTCTGCATCATCGAACGTCACGTCGATCATCGTCCCCGACTTGTCGACAATCCCGTCTTAGTTCAGGGTGAATGAGTTTGGGTCAGTGGGATGACCTATGCGTCGCCCCCACCGTCGCGGCGCGCTCGCACAATCCGATCGCACCGCGAGCACCACGTGGCAGGGCTTTTCGCATCTGACACATTGACCAGCGCAGTTGAGTCCCAGGCAGTGGTGTACGAGCAGGTGAGCTGAGGGACTATCCCCCAGACGCGACGATCACCGCGTCAACCTCAAGAAGCAGTTTCCACACAACCACTTGAGGAGGATCACGGTGA
>Ga0181530_10000454_pt1 | contig 52459 bp, 39 predicted proteins | sample PEATcosm2014_Bin_42_FD_119769 | JGI IMG/M metagenome (GOLD analysis project Ga0181530, IMG submission 119769) | Peatland microbial communities from MTU Mesocosm Facility, Houghton, MI, USA - PEATcosm2014_Bin10_60_metaG | ecosystem: Environmental > Terrestrial > Soil > Wetlands > Peat | place...
ACTTCGATTTCCACCTCCTCCGCCGTGAAATCATTGATGCTGCGGACCTTGATCTTGCCCTTGCGCGAGGCGTCTTCGATGGAGTCGGTGAGCGACTCGGTGGTGGTGTTGGGCGGGATTTCCTGGATGACGACGGTGGCATCGTCCTTGATTTTGATTTTGGCGCGGACCTTGACCTGGCCGGCGCCGTCGCGGTATTCGCGGGCGTCCATCAGGCCGCCGGTTTGGAAATCGGGCAGCACTTTGAACGGCTGCTTCCTGAGAATGGCGATCTGTGCCTGAAGCAATTCGGGAAAGTTGTGCGGCAGGATGCTGCACGACATGCCGACCGCGATCCCTTCGGTGCCGAGCATCAGCAGCAGGGGAACTTTGCTGGGCAGCGCGACCGGCTCCTTCTTCCGGCCATCGTAACTGGGAACGAATTCCGTCAGCGCGTCGTTGAAAAGCTCGGTGCGGGCCAGATCGGTTAGGCGGCATTCGATGTAGCGGGGAGCGGCGGCGGGATCGCCGGTGTGGAGGTTGCCAAAATTGCCCTGGCCTTCGATCAGGTAACGCTTGTTGGCCAGCACGATCAGCGCGGCGTCAATGGAAGCATCGCCGTGGGGATGGTATTTGGTGGCGTCGCCCCGGACGTTGGCGACCTTGGTGAAGCGGCCGTCATCGCTTTCGTGCATGGCCCAGAGGATGCGGCGCTGCACCGGTTTCAGGCCGTCGGACAGCCGGGGAATGGCGCGGTCGCGGATGACATAAGAAGCGTAGTCCAGGAAACTGCGGTCCACGCGTTTGTGGAGCGCGAGGTCAATCTTCCCCGGCACAAACGGCCGGTGCGGCGCGACCTCCACCTGCTCGGCCTGGACATGCGACGCCGAATTTCCATTCTTGGCAGGTTCTGGATCTGCGGTCGGATCAGGCTGAATTTGCGGGGCCTCGCCGGGGAACAGCGACGCCTGATGTGGGAGTGTCTTGCGTTTGACTGACATGTGTTAAACTCCGATCTCTGGCGTCCCTCTGGCGCCATGCCAAAAGCGCGCCACCTCCACCGAATGGCGGTTATGGTCAACACGATAAATCACGCGATAGGATCGCACGACGATCTCCCGGATAAGATCGTCGTCGAACTCTGGAACAGCCCGGCCAAGCTCTGGAAATTGAGCGAGTTTTTTGGTATGGGAGATCAAGAACTGGCCAAATTGCAAGGCTCTGTCCGGCGCATCAAACGAGATGTAGCGGACGATGTCGCGAAGATCCGCACGGGCCGAATGGGACAAAGTTACTTGATAATCCATGATGGCAGCTCGCATTCCACGTCTTCAATCGGAATTGCCTCGCCGCGATCCAGCTCCGCAAGCCCTTTCCGCACCGCGTCAACGAACTCGATCTCGCGGGCAATTTCGTGGAGAGACGTGCTTTCGGGAATCCGCTGGAGCAAGTCCTGAACAATTTGTTTGTTACTCATGGCAATAATTTGCGTTGACGATTGAATTCATCAAGGAGAATTCGCCTCAGGCGCAGAGGAGTCGTCCTTTCGGCTCCGGGATTGCGCGTCCGATGGATTTGGCGGTTTCAATCCACTCCTGGATCACCTCTTGCGCGTTGGCGACGGCCTCTTCATAGGTTTCGCCATCGGCCATGGCGCCTGGCAGTTCGGGCACGTCAACCACGAAAGCGTTGTCCTCTTTGCTCCAATAGATAATCAACTCGTATTTGCTCATTTCAGTCTCCAGTCAAGGTGTACTTTGAAATCTGCTTCCGAACCTCTTGCGCAGTCAATCCTTCGCCCCGGTCGAGCTCCTCGGTTGCCTCGCGGATGCCGGCGACCAATTCAATTTCCTGGGCGATGTCCATCAGCGTTGCCTCTTCCGGCAATTTGTCTATCAGAGCCACGGCGATTTCTTTGCTGCTCATAATTTTAGTTTATCACGGCGCCGCCTCGGGGCAAGCCGCATTGGCGTCTTGCCGGTCAATCCTCGACGGGGACGACGAGGTTTTCCATGATGTAGTCCTTGCGCTCGGGGGTGTTTTTGCCCATGTAAAATCCCAGGATGCCGGCGGCGTCGGGCTTGGCGGCGTATTCCACCCGGCTCAATTTCATTTGGGCGCCGATGAATTGTTTGAACTCAGCCGGCGTGATTTCGCCCAGGCCCTTGAATCGGGTGATCTCGGCGCTCTTGCCCAGCTTGGTCACGGCGGCGTCGCGCTCGGCTTCGCTGTAGCAATATAGGGTCTGCTCCCGGTCGCGAACGCGGAAGAGCGGCGTTTCCAGCACAAACAGATGGCCGTCATGAACGAGATGCTCGAAGAACCGGAAGAAATAGGTGATGAGCAAATTGCGAATGTGCAGGCCGTCCACGTCGGCGTCGGTCGCCAGGATTACTTTCTCGTAGCGCAGCCGCTCGATGTTGTCCTCGATGTCCAGGCTGCGCATCAGGTTGTACATTTCGTCGTTGCGATAAACAATGTCGCGCTTGAGGTCCCAGACGTTGAGGGGCTTGCCTTTGAGGACGAAAATGGCCTGGGTGGCCACATCGCGGCAACTGACGATGGAGCCGGCGGCGGACTGCCCTTCGGTGAGGAAGATCATGGAACCCCGGCCCTTGCCCTTCGCCTTGTCAAAGTGAATTTTGCAGTCCTTGAGCTGCGGGATGCGCAGCGTGATGGCCTTGGCGCGCTCGCGGGCCAGCTTCTTGACCTCCTGCAATTCCTTGCGCAATTGCTGGGTGTCCTGCGCCTTGGCGATGATCTTTTCCGCCACCTCCTTGTTGCGGTTGAAGAAATGCAGCAACTCCTCGCGCACGGTGTTGACCAGGTCGGAGCGGATTTCGGTGTTGCCCAGCTTGTTCTTGGTTTGCGATTCAAAAACCGGGTCCTGGAGGCGGATGGCCACCGCCCCGACCATGCACTCGCGCACGTCGTCGCCCTCGAATTTGCCCTTGGCGAATTCATTCACCGCCTTGAGCAGGCCCTCGCGAAACGCGCTCAGGTGCGTGCCGCCGTCGCTGGTGTACTGGCCGTTGACGAAGGAGAAGAAAGTCTCGCCGTAACGGCTGTTGCTGTGGGTGAAACAGAATTCGAGCGTCTTGCCGGCGTAATGGAGCGGCGCGTAAATCGGCTCCGCGTTGTCGGCGCGCAAGTCCTCCAACACCAGGTCCAGCAGGCCGTTGCGCGAGACGAACGTCTGGCCGTTGTAGATGAGCTTCAGGCCGCTGTTCAGGTAGCTGTAATGGCGCAGCCGCCGTTCCACGAATTCCGGTTGGAACCGCGAATCCTTGAAAATCTCCGGGTCGGGCACAAACCGGATGAAAGTCCCGTCCGGTTCGCCCGCCGCCTTGCCGCTCTTTTCGCCCTTGATTTTGCCGGTCTTGAAGGAGGCCTCCACGAATTCCCCGCCCCGATGGCTGCGCACCAGGAATTCCTTCGACAAGGCGTTGACGGCCTTGGTGCCGACGCCGTTGAGGCCGACGCTGAACTGGAAGACGTCGTCGTTATATTTCGCGCCGGTGTTGATCTTGGAGACGCAATCCACCACTTTGCCCAGCGGGATGCCGCGTCCGAAATCGCGCACGCTCACGGTGTTGTCCTCAATGTTGATTTGCACCTCCTTGCCGTAGCCCATGATGAATTCGTCCACGGCGTTATCAATGATCTCCTTCATGAGGATGTAGCAGCCGTCGTCGCCATGCGAGCCGTCGCCGATGCGGCCGATGTACATGCCGGTGCGCAGGCGGATGTGTTCGAGCGAGGAGAGCGTTTTGATTTTGCTCTCGTCATAAACATGTTTTTTGCTCTCGGCCATATATCAGGGAGCAATCATAATGGGGAATGGTGAATTTTGAATAGGCAATTTAGCATGGGTGATGTCATCCACCGTCTTTGCGCCGGACATAGCCGCCGCGGAACCACTCGATGGCATCGGCGAAGGCCTGGCGCGGCGGGGTTTGCGGCATGCCCAGCTCCCGGATGGCTTTGGCGGGATTGAAAAACATCTTATGCTTGGCCATCCGCACGCCGGCCAGGGGCGCCTTGGGCGCTTTGCCGGTGAGGGCGGAAATGGCTTCGCTGCCGTAAGCCGCCAGCAACGCCACCGCGTAGGGCACGCGGAATTTCGGCGCGGGCACGCCGCTCAATTCCTCCAGCACGGCGAGCGTCTCCCGCAGGGTCCAGTTGCCCTCCGCGTTCCCCAAGATGTACCGCTCGCCAAGACGGCCCTTTTCCGCCGCCAGTATATGCCCCGCCGCCACGTCGCGCACATGCACCCAGTTCAACCCGGTATCCACATAGCCCGGCAAAGCCCGGTTCAGAAAATCGAGTATGATCCTGCCGGTCGGCGTCGGTTTGACATCGCGCGGGCCGATGGGGGCGCTGGGATTGACGATGACCACCGGCGCGCCCCGGGCGGCCAATTGTCGCGCCACTTCCTCCGCCTGCCATTTGGACCGCTTGTAGTGGTTGCTCATCTGCCCGCCGCTGACGGGCGCCGATTCGTCGGTGGGAACCAGTTTCCCGCCGTTCTCGCGCGGCAGGCCGATGCAACCGACCGTGCTCGTATAGACAATGCGCCGGCAGCCCGCGGCGGCGGCGGCTTCGATGACGTTGCGCGTGCCTTCCACGTTGGCCGCGTACATCGGCGCATAATCGCGCAGCCACAAGTGATAGCTGGCGGCCGCGTGGAAACACCAGTCGCAACCGCGCATCGCCTTCTCCAGCAAGTCCCGCTGCGCCAGGTCGCCCGGAACCCCCTCGTACTCGGCGCCTTCCAGGCCCCGCGCCTCGCTGCCGGGGCGCAGGAGCGCCTTGACGCGATGGCCGCGCGCGGCCAATTCCCACACCAGATTGGCTCCGATAAACCCCGATGCGCCTGTCACAAAACAAATCATCGCTTCCAACACAATCCATCTTTTCCCACTGCAATACCATGAAAAAGTGAGGTAAAACATTACACTTTGGAATCACAGTTGCAACCCATTGCAAATCAGCATGTTATGTCAGAAAACACCTGCCTGCAAGCCAAGTGTTGTCGGATTTCTTTACACTTTCCGAATTTCTTGATAAATGTAACGGCGATTTTTCAGAAACACATCATAATCCGTATGTCATTGCCCCATAAGTACTTACATTCAAAAAGACGGAGTCAGCCAGACTTCTTGTGAATCTTGGCTTGATGTTTGCTATATTCTCCATCGAAGCGCCGTGTGGAAGCCAAGGAAGGACGGATTCCAGCAAGATCAGGGCAGGGCCAATTGACGAAAGTCGAGATGCGTTATGAATATTGAGCTGTGTCGCGCGGAGGAAGTGGCCGATGCCTTGGGCATCAAATTGGACACCTTGTACCGCTATGCTCGAAAAGGCAGGATTCGCGGCATGAAAGTCGGCAAGTCGTGGAGGTTCCTGCAAGCCGACATTCACGCATTTTTGCAACAGCACGAATACCGCGTCAAACCCGCCGAAAACACCATGCGCTCCGAAATCAAACCGAACCTCCTCCCCGATATGCTCCGGCGCGCGGCCCTCGAATGCGGCATCCAGCGCACCCTGGCCTGCGGCGGCGCGGAAGCTTCTTATGCCGATCTGGACAGGGCTTCCAACCTGCTGGCCGACAGCCTCCTGAGCCGCGGGGTGGTGCCGGGCGACCGGGTCCTCCTCTTGCTCTCCACTTCCCTGGAGTTTGTCGCCGCTTGTTTTGCCGTCTGGAAGGCCGGCGCCGTCGTCGTGGCGGAAGATCCTGCCATCCAGGATGACTGCCTTTGCCCTGTCTTACGGAATTGCGCCCCGCAGGCGATGATCGTGGACCGGGCCGTCGCGGAACGGCTTGACGCGCGGCGGCATGGATTGGAGAATCTGAGCGTCGTCTATGTGAAAGGCCAGACCTTCAGGCTGGCCGGCTTGGACGGTGTGCGGGTGGATTCGCTCGACACGGCGCTGGAAAACAAGACCAGCCCCGCCCTCCTCCGCTTCAACAGCGCAAGCCCGGACGACGTCGCGACCCTGACCTACACCCGCGGAGCCGCCGGGCGCGACAACGGGGTGAAGAACACCCACCAGAACTGGCTCGCCGGAGCCGCCTTCACAGTCGAATACCTCGGTCTGACCAAACAAGACATCCTCGTCCTTCCTCTGCCCCTTCACCAGAGTCTGGCCTTGCGGCAAATGCTCGCTTACGTCCGGGCCGGGGCGCGGATCCTCCTGGCGCCCACCCTGGATCAGGCGGTAAAGTTCATGAAAGACCAGCGCCCCACCGCGCTCGCGCTCCAACCCGGCCAGGTCCAACCGCTGCTGGAAAAGTTCTCGCCGGCCTTCCAAAAACTGGCCGCCTCCTTGCGCTACGTGAAAATCGGCTCCGGACCGCTCGAAGCCAGGAAGCTCGACTCCTTGCGCCGCCTCCTCCCGCGAACCTTGATTCTCCTGAGCCGCAACCCGACCGAAGCCCAGTCCGGCTTTCTCAAGGCGCGCCCCGGCGGATCGCCGAACGGGTCTTGCCCGCCCGCTCCAGCCCTGGCGCTGCGCATCGCGGACGAACATCGGGTCCAAGCGCCCCCGGGCCAATCCGACCGGATCTTCTTGACAGGTCCCGGAATGAGGAACGCCTTTTGGGGCCAGTCGGACCACGAAATGGCCATGCTGATCATGGACGGCTATTGCAGCGGGGGCAGGGCCATAGCCGGCAAACCCGGAGGGGTGACTCTGCTGGGGCACGGGCAAGAAATGCTTCGCATCCGCGGGCGCATCGTCAACCCGGCCGAGATCGAAGCCGTATTGCGGCGTCACGTCGGCGTGGCCGAGTGCGCGGTGACCGGCTTGCTGGACGCCGCCGGCGGCTTTGAGACGGCCATTCACGCATTCGTGGCCCCGACCAGCCAAGGGCGCCCTGCTGACCGAGCAGGACCTCAAGCTCTATTGCCGCGCTCATCTGCAACCCTACAAAGTGCCGGCCCGCATCCATTTTCAGGCATCGCTTCCCAATTTGCGCAAGGCCGGCGCCTGCGCCAAACTCCCAAAGCGCCGGCCCGGGGCGCGGTGAATGGGCGCGGCAAATGGCGAATTGGGAGAAGCAAGGCACGTCAAGCACTATTACTTCGCCCCCGCCGCCGCCACCGCTTTGGCCGGCAGCGGTATGACCTGTGATTGCAGGCCCAGCTTGGCGCACACGAAATAAACCACGGCGCCCACCACGAACGCGGCCACAGGCGCACACGGCACGTTCACTTGGATACTCTTGGGAAGCAAGTCGTTTGGAAGGATTCCGACGATAAACCCGAGCAACCATGCGATCCAGCCGGCTGGATTGAAGCCCGCGCGCGGCCCGGTCCAATTGCCTTTGGAGAGCAAGTAATCAACAACCATCGCCCCGACGATTGGACCGAAGGAGGCACCAATCAGGCCAAAGATGCTGGGCAATTTGCCTGCGAGGCCCGTGACGGCCAGAAGAATGCTCACCACCGCGCCAATCCCCACCGAGATGAACGGATTGACCTTGGGCAGTGTGGTTTTGAAGCTGTTGGCTGCAATGAAGGACGAAAAGCAGCCCCCGGGGAACGAGGCCAAGGTCAGTCCGATCATCACCGCAGCGAAGAGCCCGGGTGAAAGTTTCTTTTCAAGCGCGGCAGTCATGTTGATGGCTGACGGGTCGATCCCTCCAGCCGCATGGGCGCCAGCCACAGCGACCACCGAGATGCCGGCAGTAAAAATGATGGCGATAGCGATCCCGAAGATGCCGCCCATGCTTACGTCTCTCTTGTCACGATTACTGGTGCAGATATCCACGCCCGCTGCGCCCGCAGTGGCGAAAAAGCCAACAATCGCGCCCACCATCAGCAGGACGCCGCTCACAAAGGCGGAGCCGGAATCGCTGCCGACCGAGGCAGGCAATGGCTTGTAATCAGCGGCCGAGCCGGCGAATAAGACTAGCCCCATGATGAGCACTACGAGTGGGATCAGCGGCAGGTAGGTCGCCACTTTCGCAACATACTGTATTCCTTTGAGGCCCACGAAGGCCGCACCCAAAGCCCAGATGATACATAGCGGAATATATAATCCAGGCGTGTGGAATCCCTTTGCAAGCGCGTCCGCCGAACCAGCGGTATTCACACCAAGCCAGCCAAACTGTAATGCTCCCATCAGGAAACCCGGCATGAACAAGCCGCCCACTGCGCCGAATGTCGAGGTCCCCACCACATAAAGCGGCAATCCCGTCTTCATTCCTAGCAGGCCGGGGATCAAGTAAAAAAGAAAATGACAAATGAGCGCACCCAGGACGACACCCAGCAGTGCCGCGCCAAGACCACCCGTCGAAAGGCCATTCCCAGACATGGAATCCCAGAAGACGAACCATAAGAAAATGCCCGCGTAAGTCTGTGCCGTGGTCTTGTACCAGGGCGCGCGCTTTTCGGGCGGGTTGGGAGTCGCGCTGGTGATGTAAGAGGGAAGCTGGCCGGCCGGTTGTTGTTCTTGACTATTCATAACTCGGTGATGGATTTAATTCTGTGTTCAAGGTTCGCCGCGACTGTACAGCGCACTCTCCCAAGCGCAAGAATAAAGCGAACAATCTCCAAAACATCCCGGCGGACCAGTGGATGGCAGTCTATTTCCACGCCAATCGCTCTTGTTCAATGGAAGCCCAAAATTCCTCATCTCCGAGAGGGATTGCCTTGCCGGAATCCAGTTCATCCCGGCGCCTGACAGCTTCCGCGACCGACTCAAGCCCCGCCTCTTCCCCGCTGTTGGGCGGCAGGGAGTCCAGCAGCCACAAGGCAAAGGCCGCCATTTCACGTTCCGCGAGCCTGCCCGCAGCCTGTTGAAGTTCCGCAATTGACATCGCTTCAATTCACCGCAACCGGCCTTTTCGCGCAATTCCGTTTTCAGAAATTCCAGAAAACGCGAGGGACAAGTTCTTACGCTGCGAAACCCAAGTTTGCAATTCCTGCGGGAAGCGGTTAGGCTGCATCCAGATTGGCTGGGCTGAATCCAGCCGCCCCAAAAGACATGGAAGCGCCATTGCTCATCCTGGCCTCGGCCTCGCCGCGACGTTCCGAATTGCTGCGCCAACTCCGTCCGCGCTTTCAGGTCGTTCCCAGCCCGGCCGTGGAAACTCGCGAGCCGCACTGGAGCGCCGGCGAACTGGCCCGCCTCAACGCCTGCCGCAAAGCCCGTGCCGTCTCCATGCAATTTCCTGACGCCCTCGTCATCGGGGTGGACACCCTGGTCGCGGCCGGCGCGGCCATTTTCGGCAAGCCCCGCACGCGGGCCGAGGCGCGCGGCATGCTGGCGTTCCTCCAAGGGCGCACGCATCAGGTCACCACGGGCGTCTGCCTCATTTGCCGCCGCGCCCGCCGCCAAAAAGTTTTCTGCGAGCAGACCGACGTCACCTTCCGTCCGTTGACGCCGGCCCAAATCCGCCGCTACCACCGCGCGGTCAATCCGATGGACAAAGCCGGCGCCTATGGCATCCAGGAAAACGGCGGCGAACTGGTGGAATCCATCTCCGGTTCCTTCACCAACGTTGTCGGCCTGCCGCTGGAAAAACTCGGCGCGGAACTGGACGCCTTCCTGGCGGGCTTCGCAGTCCCGCCTCCGCCCCCGCTCCCCTTCGCGCCGGCCCCGCCAGCGCGGACGCCCTCCGCCGCGCCGCGCCGCGCCGCGCCTTGAGCCGCCGAGGATTACAGGAAGAATCCACAGCAGAAATCGGCGAACAAGTGGGGCGCGAGACGCGCCCCACGGCGATCGGGACGGTCAAGCTCCCCAATCCTTGCAGTCTTGTGCGGTTTTCCACTGAAAGTGTCGGGGATTTGAAGAATTTTGCCGCGCGCCCGATGATATTCAACCTTGCTTTCCGACTGGCGCTGGCTCACATTAGGCGGCTCGATTGGAAGCTCGATTTTGAATGAATCATATTCGTAACATTGCCATTATTGCCCATGTTGACCACGGGAAAACCACCCTGGTGGATTGTCTCTTGAAACAGTCCGGCACCTTCCGCGCCAACCAGGCCATCTCGCAGGAGGAGCGGATCATGGATTCCATGGACTTGGAACGGGAGAAGGGCATCACCATCCGCGCCAAGAACGCCGCCTTCAAATACAAGCATTACGACATCAATATCGTGGATACGCCGGGCCACGCGGATTTCGGGGGCGAGGTGGAGCGGATCATGAATATGATTGACGGGGTGCTGCTGGTGGTGGACGCGACGGACGGGCCGCAGGCGCAAACCCGTTTCGTGCTGCGCAAGGCCCTGGAGGCCGGCGCCAAGCCCATCGTGGTGATCAACAAGATTGACCGCGAGAACGCCACGCCGCACCAGGTGCTGGACTGGGTGTTTGATTTGTTCGTGTCGCTGCACGCCACCGACGAGCAGTTGGATTTTCCGGTGGTCTATGCCAGCGCGAAGGACGGTTACGCGAAAATCAACTTGACGGACGAAAGCACCAACATGGTGCCGCTCTTTGACGGCATCATCCAGCACATCCCCCCGCCGCGCGCCCATGCGGGGACGGAATTCAAGATGCTGGTGGCCAACCTGGATTACTCCGATTATCTGGGCCGAATCGCGTTTGGGAAAGTCTATAGCGGGAAGGCCAAGGTGGGCGAGGCGGCGGTTTGCCTGCACGGGGACGGACGGAAAACGGAGAGCAAAATCACGGCGCTGTTTCACTTTGAAGGTTTGAAGCGCATTGAAATCCCCGAAGTCCACGCCGGGGACGTGGTGGGAGTGACCGGGTTTGAGGATGTGTTCATCGGCGAAACGATTACAGATGTGGCCACGCGGCAGCCGCTGCCCTTCGTGCCGATTGATCCGCCGACCATTCAAATGCAGTTCGCCGTCAACGACGGTCCCCTGGCGGGGCTGGACGGCAAGCTGGTCACGGCGCGGCATATCTGGGAGCGGCTGACCAAGGAAATCCGCACCAATGTGGCGCTGCGCATCGCGCAGACCGATCTGCCCAACATTTTCAATGTGGCCGGGCGCGGCGAGATGCAAATCGCCATCCTGGTCGAGCAGATGCGGCGCGAAGGCTACGAAGTGCTGGTGTCGCGTCCGGAAGTGATCAACCGCAAGGACGCCGCGGGGCATGTGCTGGAGCCGATCGAGAAGCTGTATCTGGAAATTCCCAGGGAAACAATGGGGACCGTGCTGGAAAACCTGTCGGGCCGGAAGGCCGAAATCACGCACATGGACCACCGTGGCAATGAGGTCAGCATCGAGGCGCTGATCCCGATGCGCGGCCTGATCGGGTTTGAAACCGATTTGGTCAACACCACCCGCGGCCTCGGCGTCATGAGCCATTTGTTCCACGAATACGGGCCGCACCGCGGCGAGGTCATCGCGCGCAAGAACGGATCGCTGGTGAGCATGGAGAACGGCGAAGCGATGGCCTATGCGCTGAACATGGTGCAGGAACGCGGACGCTTGATGGTGGAACCGGGCGACAAAATTTACAAAGGGATGATCGTGGGCGAAAACGCGCGGGAAAACGACATCCCGGTCAACCCCTGCAAGGCCAAGCGCCTGACCAATATGCGTTCCACCGGCGACGGCAAGGGCATCCAACTGGATCCCCCGCTGAAAATGTCCTTGGAACGCGCGCTCGAATACATCGGGCCGGACGAATACGTGGAAGCCACGCCCCGCAACTTGCGGATGCGGAAAAAAATACTGGACGAAACCCGGCGCCGTCGCATGGAAAGGCAATAGTTGTGAAACCGTTTTCATTCCGCAACATCGGCGGTTCGGTCACCGCGCCCCTCGGCTTCCGGGCCGCGGGCGTGTTTTGCGACATCAAACGGCTCGGCACCGGCAAAGGCTCCGAGCGCGGCCCGAAACGGGACCTGGCGCTGATCGTTTCCGACGCGCCCGCGGCCGTGGCGGGAACCTTCACCACCAACCGCGTTTGCGCCGCGCCGGTCAAGCTCTGTGTGGAACGGGTGGCGCGCGGAACGGCCCGGGCCATCGTCGTCAATTCCGGCAACGCCAACGCCTGCACCGGACGCCGGGGCTTGCGGGACGCCCGGGCGATGGCGCAGGCGGTGTCGGCGGCTTGCCGCGGCGCGGGAATTCCGCCGCTCGAAGTCCTGGTCGCTTCCACGGGACGCATCGGGGTGCCGATGCCGATGCCGCAGGTCAAAAAAGGAATACTTGACGCCGCCCGCCTGCTGGGAAGCGGGCCGGACTCCGCGCGGCACGCCGCCGAAGCCATCATGACCAGCGACACGCGGCCCAAGGAAATCGCGGTGGAGTTTGAACTGGGCGGGAAGAAAGTCCGGCTGGGCGGGATATGCAAAGGGGCGGGCATGATCCAGCCGGCGATGAGTCCGACCGGGGCGCGGCCCGCCTTGCGCCCGCCGCATGCCACGATGCTCTGTTTCTTGACGACCGACGCCGCCATCGAGGCAAAAAGCCTGCAAGCCGCGCTGAACGAAGCGGCGGCCAAAAGTTTCAACCGCATCACAGTGGACGGCGACACGAGCACCAACGACACGGTGTTGATCCTGGCCAACGGGCGCGCCGGGAATGCTCCGCCGTCCGCCCGCGCGGCGGGCCTGGGGCGGTTCCAGGAGGCGCTGGATCACGCGACGCTGGAGCTGGCGAAGAAAATTGTGCTTGACGGAGAAGGAGTGTCGCGTTTCGTGACCGTTCGCGTGGCGGGGGCGGCATCGCCGGGCGGAGCGGACGCGGCGGCGCGGGCGGTGGCCAACAGCGCGCTGGTGAAAACCAGTTGGTGCGGCGGCGATCCGAATTGGGGCCGGATTTTGTGCGCGCTGGGATATTCGGCGGCGGAATTGGTGGAGAACAAGATTGATGTCGGCTACAGTCTGCCCGGCCGGCGGGAAGTGCTGTATAGCCTCAAGCGCGGCCGTCCGACGGGCGTTGCGTTTGGCGCCCTTTGCAAAATCAGCGCCGCGCCGGCCTTTGATTTGCACATTCATTTGCATTTGGGCCGCGCCTCCGCGGTAATATATTCGGCCGACCTGACCGAGGCTTACGTGGATTTCAACAAGGGCGACATCACCGATCCGTCGTCGCTGGGGGGATGATGCAAGAATTGATTTCCAAAGCCGCCAATATGCGATGCAGCCCTGCATGCCTTGAGGTCTTTGCCCGTTGCGTCGAAGCGATTCGCGCCAATAGATTGATTCGCCGCGAAAGCAGACAGGACAAGGAATTCCATTTCCAGAATTGGCTCAAGGCCCGCCTTCTTGAGACTGGTCTGAACTTTGAAGCCGGAGGGCGCAACACGTATCCTGACTTCCGGCTCGTGGCCTCCACGATTGGCTTTGAGGTCAAAGGCCTGGCTTATCCGGGGCGGGAAGCAAATTATGATTGCAACAGCCAGGTTCCATCAGGCAGCCATAATGGTCGCACGATCTTCTACATCTTTGGCCGGTATCCGTCGGAACCGGATGGCGACTCGTATCCCGTGCTGGACCTGGTTGTCTGCCACGGCGACTTCTTGAACGCGGACCACGACTACGTCCACAAGAACAAAAGTGTGAAGGGGTTTGGCAGCTATGGCGACATCGTGATTCGCGACCGGAAAATGTATGTTGCTCCGACGCCATTCGGGTTGGCATCCGGCACCGCCCACCAGCACACGCTGATTCTGCCCGCCGGCCAGCGGGTGGATTCCAGATTTCGTGACGTCGGGAGGCTGATTCGGCGAGAGGCCAAGAAACTCATCGTCGGCTACGTCTTTAATCTGCATGAAAACACGCTGATCCCTGAGTTTGTGGACAATCCAAGTGCGGGCATGGAGCACGAGTTCCGCGCTTACCGGGTCAAAGGAGCGTCCGCTGAGGAAGTCGCGATGAATCCGTTGCGGAGCACTCCCGCGCTTGAGGCTGCGGAACAGGAGGAAAATGAAGATTAGTCCTCTGAAAAAGCCGAGCGGCATCACGGATCGGCGTCTCATCGAATCGGATGAGTTCCCATTCGAGTTCGTCTCGCGGCTGGCCGAAATGGAAAGCTGGCGCAAGGAGGTGCATCGCCCCATTTACCACATTCACAAATGGTGGGCGATGCGGCTCGGCTCGGTTTTTCGCGCCATCCTGCTCGGCTCGGTTTTGCCGGAAACGGAGGATTTGAAGGATGCCTTTTACCGAAAGCACGACTTTGCTGGCATAATTGTATTCGACCCGTTTATGGGCAGCGGCACGACCGTTGGCGAGGCACACAAGCTGGGTTTCACGGCGCTGGGCCGCGACATCAATCCGGTCGCTTGCGAGTCCGTGCGCGTCGCCCTCGGCCCGTTGGACCGGGATGCGCTCCGGCAGGCTTTTGCGCAGCTTTCCTCCGGTGTGGGTGAGCGGATTCGCGCTCTCTATCGAACGACGGACGGCGATGGGCAGCCCTGCGATGTGCTCTACTACTTTTGGGTCAAGACGCTGTTGTGCCCGGTTTGCTCCAAGCGTGTGGACTTGTTCCCTTCCTGCATTTTCGCGCGGAATGCCTATCCGGAACGCAAGCGGGAGGTGCGCGTCTGCTGCCCGGGCTGCGGCGGCATTTTTACCGGCGAAGTGAACGATAGCTATGTTGAGTGCCCTCACTGCGGCCACGGGTTCAATCCACAGGAAGGTCCGGCCAACGGAGCTTCGGCGACATGCCTCGGTTGTCATCATACCTTCGCCATTGCCAAGGCCATCCATGCGCGCGGACATCCGCCCGATCACCGTCTCTTCGCCAAACTGGTATTGACGGCGTCTGGCCGGAAGGTCTATTTGCCAGCCGGGCCGGAAGATGAGAGGGCCTATCACCGATTCATGGAAGAATTGGCGCGGAGCGGCTTGCCCCTGCCCACCTTGGAGTTGGAGGATGGTTATAATACGCGTCAGGCGCTCAACTATGCGTACCGCTCGTGGCGCGAGTTCTTCAATGACCGTCAATTGCTCGCGCTCGGGTGGCTTCATCAAGCCATTCTTGAACTGCCGGATGAGTCCGTGCGCGCGGCGATGCTGACGGCTTTTTCCGGGGCGCTAGAGTTCAACAACATGTTTGCCTCCTACAAAGGCGAGGGAACGGGCGCAATCCGCCACATGTTTGCGCATCATATCCTGAAGCCGGAACGAATGCCGGTTGAGGGCAACGTGTGGGGTACCTCCAAAAGCTCGGGTTCGTTCTCGACCCTCTTCAAGTCGCGCCTGTTCCGCGCCATTGAGTATCGTAACGCTCCATTCGAAGTGGCCATCCCAGACGCACGGGAGCGCAACGGCGGAAAACGCGCATTTGGAGGCAGCCTTCCGTTCACGGGCGCCGTTTCGACACTCTGGCCACCGAATGGGCGAGCGGCGCCGCGAACGATTCACCTTTCTTGCGGAAGTTCGGCAGCAACGGGTTTGCCTGCGAACAGCGTGGACCTCGTGGTGACAGACCCGCCTTTTTTCGACAATGTTCACTATTCGGAACTGGCCGACTTTTTCTTTGCCTGGCAGAAGCTCGAACCCACTCCGTTCTCGGGCAATCGTGCGAGCACACGGCAGCCTGAGGAAGTCCAGGACACAAGCCCGGAGCAGTTTGAAAGGAAACTGCGCGCCGTGTTCACCGAGTGCCGCCGTGTCTTGAGGCGCGAGGGCCTTCTGGTGTTCACGTACCACCATTCACGATCCGATGGCTGGACTTCCCTGGCTGAAGCGGTCGCGGGAGCGGGTTTTTCGCTGGTGAACTGCCATCCGGTCAAATCTGAGATGTCCGTGGCGGCGCCGAAGTCGCAAGCCAAGGAACCCATTCAACTGGATGTCATCTTGGTCTGCCGGAAGCAAACGATGGACTTGCGGGCCAAACAAGAAAGCAACGACGCAATGAGGCTGGCCGTCAGCCGCGCGGAGCCAAAACTTCAGCGGCTGCAAAAATGCGGGTTTGACCTCTCTGTCAATGACCGGCGCGTGGTGCTGTTTGGGCAGTTTCTTGTGGAGGCATCCGCAGGACGTTCGGCAATTCAACTCGCGGATGCGCTGTCTTTCGTGATGACGGACCTCGACCTCGCCGCGTTGCGGCTGCCCGACAAATCAGAGCATCGCGAGACGTTTTACCAAAGCAAACAATCCGAAGAGCCGCAATTAGTTCTCTTGGAGCGCCCCGCGAAGGGATGCAGGACGAAACTGTGATGAAATGGAATTCACTTGCCACTGGGCCATCGGTGGCGTTTGCTGGTTCCCCTTGAGCGGATGCAAGAATTGATTTCCAAAGCGGAGGCGCTCCTGGAGGCGCTGCCTTACTTGCAGCGGTTTCGGGGCGCGACTTTTGTCATTAAGTACGGCGGCAGTTTCATGGACGCGCCCGACGCGGGAGGACGCGCCGGCGTGGCGCGGGATGTGGTTTTCCTGGCGGCGGCGGGAATCGGGCCGGTGCTGGTCCACGGCGGCGGCAAGGCGATCACCGCCGCCCTGGCCCGGACGGGTTCGGCGCCGGAGTTTTTACAGGGGATGCGGGTCACGGATGCGGCGGCGGCGCAAGTGGTGGAGCGAGTGCTGTCGCGCGAGATCAATCCGGGGATTGTCAACACGATTCTCGGTCTGGGAGGAAAAGCGAAGGGGTTTTCCGGGACGGAGATTTTCACCTGCCGCAAGCTCTGGCTTTCCGGCGCGGGCGGCGAACAGTTGGACCCGGGATTCGTGGGCGAAGTGGCGGCGGTGAGAACGGAGCCGTTGCGGGAATGTGGCCGGGATGGAATCATCCCGGTGGTCAGCCCGACGGCGCGCGGCCAGGACGGCCAAATCTATAATTGCAACGCGGACACGGCGGCGGCGCAGGCGGCCATTGCCTTGCGGGCGCAACGGCTGGTTTTTATGAGTGACGTTCCCGGTTTGTTGCGCGATGCGAAGGACCCCAATACGCTCATCCCGCGCCTCGCCGCGGGGGAAGTGGAGGGATTGAAGAAATCCGGTGTAATTGATAAGGGGATGATCCCCAAGGTGGACAGCGCGGTGGCGGCGTTGCGGGCGGGTGTGGGAAAAGTTTCCTTTGTGGATGGACGCGTGGCCCATGCGGTGCTCCTGGAAATGTTCACCGATGAGCCGGTGGGAACGGAAATTGTGTTGTGAAGCCTCCAGAGCAGAGGTTGAACGGCGCGGGGAAACATGCCATACTGCAATGCGATGATTGACCATGATGTTTATGTTTTGCGCGAAGGCACCGGGACTACCGGTGTCATCGAGACCGCGCGTCTGGCCGCGGGCAGGCTGGCGGATCATCTCATACCACACCTGATTGTCGGCGGTATTGCGGTGCAGGAGCACGGCTATCCGTGCGTGACTATAGACGTGGACATCGTTGTGCCCGATGTGCTGGACGCGCTGGAGATACTCACGGCGGATGTGACCGGCCCGCTGTTCCGCCTGCCGGGAGGCATTGAGGACAGAATCCAGGACCGGCGCACGGAGACGATGATTGATTTGCTCCCGGCGGGCAAGGTGTTGAAGCAGGGCTGCAAAGTGCCTTTTCCAATGCCGACGGTGGCGAGCGATCTGTTGCAAATTGTTGGGCTGGAGAAATTGATTTCGCTGAAATTGGACAGTTGGGCCGGTTCGCCCCTGCGCCGGCATAAGGACAAGACTGACGTGATTGAACTTATTCTCCGGCGCAAATTGCCGCGCGATTTGGCGGTGGACCCGGCGGTTCTGCAGTCCTATCTGGAAATTTGGGACGGACTTAAGGCTGAAAAATGAGCGAGATTGTCCCCGCGCCACCGGCAGTGGTCCGCAACGAAGCGCAAGCGGTTCAGGAACTGTTCCGCAAGAATGTGCTCCCGACCTATTCGCGTTTCGATCTGGTGTTGAAACGGGGCGAAGGCTCGCGGGTGTGGGACGTGAACGGGAAATGTTACCTGGATTTGGGCGGCGGGATCGCGGTTTGCGCGCTGGGCCACGCTCACGCGGAGATCACGCAGGCCCTCGCGGAGCAAGCGCGCCAGCTTTGGCATGTTTCCAATCTTTATTATCACGAGCCGCAGGGGCGGTTGGCGCGGGAACTGGCGGAGCGGATCGGGCCGGGAAAAGTTTTCTTTTGCAACAGCGGGGCCGAGGCCAATGAAGGCCTTTACAAACTGGCCCGGCGCTTTGGCCATGACGAAGGCCGTTTTGAAATTCTGACCGCGCAAAATTCCTTCCACGGACGCACGCTGGCGGGCATCGCCGCATGCGGCCAGGCCAAGGTGAAAAAAGGATTCGGGCCGATGGTCCCCGGTTTCCGGCAAATCCCGTTCAACGATCTGGCGGCGGCGCGCGCCGCGTTGTCCCCCGCCACGGCGGCCATTCTGATCGAAGGCGTGCAGGGGGAAATCGGGGTGGTGCCGGCGGAGGCGGACTACTTGCTGGGCCTGCGGCAATTGTGCGATGAGAACCGGCTGCTGCTGCTGCTGGACGGCGTGCAGTGCGGGCATTATCGCACCGGGCGGTTCCAGAGTTTTCAGCGCATTTTGGAGGAGAAACAAGGAGAGGCGGCGGCGGGATTTCTGCCCGATGGAGTTGCGATGGCCAAATCGCTCGGCGGCGGTTTCCCCATGGGGGCCTTCTGGGTGCGGGAGGCTTACGCGGATTTGCTCGGCCCCGGTTCGCACGGCACCACTTACGGCGGTTCGCCGCCGGCTTGCGCGGTGGCGCTGAAGATTCTGGAGGTCATTGAGCGCGATCATTTGGCCCTCAACGCGCGCGAGACGGGCGGCCGGCTCAAAGCGCAATTATGCCGCATCGCGGAAAAATATCCGGCGGTGATTACACAGGTGCGCGGTCTGGGCCTGATGCTGGGAATCGAATTGGCGGCGAAAATACCGGCCTTTGCGGCGAGTGAAAAATCCCCGGCCCTTCAATTCATCAATCTCCTGCACGAAGCGGGCGCGCTGGCGGTCCCGTCGGGCACACAAATCGTCCGGCTTCTCCCCGCGCTGAATTTGCGGGCGGAGGAAGCGGCGGAAGGCGCCGGCATTATCGAATCGGCGGTGGCGAGGATTTCCCCATGAAACATTTATTGAGTTTGGAAAAATTGCCGCGGTCCGGCATGGAAAGCATCCTGGCGGCGAGCGCGGCGATGAAGAAAGAACGCGGCCATCGCGCCGCGCAACTGTTGCGCGGGCAGACGTGGGCGCTGCTGTTTGCAAAATCCTCCACGCGCACGCGGGTTTCCTTCGAGGTCGGCATCCGGGAACTGGGCGGGCAGGTGATGTTCCTCAGCGCGGCGGAAATCCAACTCGGCCGGGGCGAACCGATCAAGGACACCGCGCGGGTTTTGGGGCGGATGATTCACGGCGCGATCATCCGCACTTTTGCGCAGAAAGATGTTGAGGAGTTCGCCGAGTACGCGGGGATTCCGACGGTCAACGCGCTGACCGATGAGGAGCATCCGTGCCAGATTTTGACCGACATTTTCACCTTCCAGGAAAAACGCGGGCCGATCCGCGGCCGGGTCGTGGCGTTCATCGGGGACGGCGCGTGCAATGTGCCGCTGTCGTGGATTTTTGCGGCGGCCAAGCTGGAATTTGAATTGCGCATCGCGGCGCCGAAAAAGTATCAGCCGGGGGCGGAGCTGTTGCGGCGGGCCGGGGGCAGCGTGGTTTGCACCGAGGACGTGCAAGCGGCGGCGCGCGGCGCGGATTTGCTGTACACGGATGTCTGGGTTTCGATGGGAAAGGAAGCCGAGGCGCAGGATCGTTTGCGGGACCTGGCCGGCTACCAAATCAACCAAAGCGTGGTGAAACTGGCCCGGCCCGGGGCGCTGGTGATGCACTGCCTGCCGGCGTATCGCGGGAAGGAAATAGACGAGGAAACCTTCGAGGCCAACGCCTCCACAATTTTTGAGCAGGCGGAAAACCGTCTCCACTGCCAAAAAGCGATTTTGCAATGGCTGGTGGCGTGATAACCCCGAGTTTCCTGCTCGCACACGGCAGGCGCTTTTGGTACAAAGCCCCCGCATGAACCGTTTGTTTTTTGGCGACAATTTGAAGTGGCTGCGCGACACGAAGCTTTTTCCCGACGCGAGCGTTGACCTCGTGTATCTGGACCCGCCGTTCAATTCCAACGCCGATTACAACGTGCTGTTTCGCGAAACCTCCGGCGAAGCCAGCCAGGCCCAGTTCCACGCCTTCACGGACACCTGGAATTGGGCCGACGCCGCTCAGACTTACGCCGAATTTTTGGACGACTGCCCGAACACCGCCATCGGGGAGATGATGGACGCGTTGCATGATTTCTTGAGAAATTCCCCGATGATGGCCTATCTGGCCATGATGGCTCCGCGGTTGGTGGAACTGCATCGCGTCCTCAAGCCGACCGGCAGCCTGTATCTCCATTGCGACCCGACCGCGAGCCGTTATCTGGGGATGTTGCTGGATGGAATTTTCGGACCGAGGAATTTCCAAAATGAAATTGTCTGGAAACGAACGAGCGCAAGAAGCGATTCGCACCGATGGAATCATATTCACGATACAATCCTCTTTTACTCAAAGTCCGCCGATTTTACCTGGACGCCGCAATACACGCCCTATGATGAGGCATACACGGCCAAGTTCTATCAACATGTTGAGCCGGAAACAGGACGGCGCTACGCCTCGGACAACCTTACCGCCGCGGGAACCCGCGAAGGCAGTTCTGGAAAACCCTGGCATGGAATCAATGTCAAACGAAAGGGCATTCATTGGAAATACACCATCGCAGGACTGGAGGAACTGGACCAGGAGGGCCGAATCGTCTGGCCGGAAAAGAAAGGTGGCGTTCCCCGCTATAAACGCTATCTCGACGAAATGCCGGGCTTGGCAGTGCAATCTTTGATTACGGACATTCCGCCGCTATCAGCTCAATCCGCCGAAAAGCTGGGATATCCGACGCAGAAGCCAGTCGCCCTGCTGGAGCGCATTATCGCGGTCAGCAGCACTCCGGGCGATATGGTTCTCGATCCATTTTGCGGCTGCGGAACGACCATTCACGCCGCGCAAAAACTCGGGCGGCATTGGATTGGCATTGATGTCACCTACCTCGCCATCAATCTCATCAAACGCCGGCTCAAAGACGCTTTCGGCACTGACGTCCAATTCGAGGAGCGCGGCCAGCCGACCGATTTCCAGAGCGCGAAGGCACTGGCGGAACTGGACAAGTGGCAGTTCCAGCAATGGGCGCTGTCGCTAATTGACGCCCGGCCCCGGTTGCAAGGCGAAGGCAAGGGGGCGGATCGAGGTGTGGACGGGTTGCTCTATTTCTACGAGAGTAAAAACGAGCGCGAAAAGATCGTTGTCCAGGTCAAAGGCGGCGGTGTGCAGCGCGGGGACGTTGCGAAATTGCTTGGCGACGTGAACAACCAGAAGTGTGTCGCGGGCATCCTCATTACACTGGAAAAACCGACCAAGCCGATGCGCGAAGAAGCGGCGGACGCGGGCCGTTACGAATCCAAACTTTGGCACGACAAGGATTACCCCAAAATCCAGATTCTCACGGTTGAAGGATTGTTGAGCGGCCAAGAGCGTGTCGAAACACCCCCGCAAACCAATCCCTTCGCCAAAGCGCAGCGGGAAGCAAAGCGGGAACAACAAGCGGATTTAATGTAGCCCGGTCTTTCAAAATGGCCCGCCGCCAACAAAACGGATATAGTGGATCATGCCGAGCGTTTATATCAAAACTTATGGATGCCAGATGAACGAGCGCGATTCGGAGGCGGTCGCGGCGCAGTTGGCCGCCAAAGGCTGGTCGCTCGCGCCCACCGAGGCGGCGGCGGATGTCATTTTGCTCAATACGTGCAGCGTGCGCGACATGGCCGAACAAAAGGCCATCGGCAAAATGCAGTCCGTCGCGGCCCAGGTCCGGCGCAACCGCCCGAATATGGTCCTCGGCTTGCTGGGATGCATGGCGCAAAGCCGCGGCGCGCGGTTGTTGGAGCAACTGCCGGACGTGGACCTGGTTCTCGGCACTCAAAAATTCCACCGCGCCGCGGATTACCTGGATGAAATCCTGGCCGGCCGCCGCCGCAAAATCGTGGATGTGGAGGCGGAGGCGGGGAGCGAGGCCGCGATCCGGGAGCATCTGGCGCGCGGCCCGGCGTCCGACGGCGGGGAGGCGGCGCGGGCGGTGACTGCGTATGTAAGCATCATGCAGGGCTGCAACCAGTATTGCTCGTTTTGCATCGTGCCTTACACGCGCGGGCGGGAGCGGAGCCGTTCGATCCCGGACATCGTGGCGGAGTGCCGGCTATTGGCGGAGGGCGGCGTGAGGGAGATCACGCTGCTGGGGCAAATCGTGACCAGTTTCGGGAAGCGCGATATTCCGGCGCGCGAGGGCAAATCCGCTTTTGTGCAATTGCTGGAGGCGGTTCACGCGGTCGAAGGGCTGGAGCGCCTGCGTTTCACTTCGCCGCATCCGAAAGGCTACGGGGACGATCTGGTGGAGGCTTACGGGCGGCTGCCCAAATTGTGCGAGAGCGCGCATCTGCCGGCGCAAAGCGGGAGCGACCGGATTTTGAAGCTGATGCGCCGGGGCTGCGCGCGGGAGCGGTTCCTGGGCATCGTTGAGAAATTGCGGCGCGCGCAACCGGCGATGGGGATCACCACGGACTTGATTGTCGGTTTTCCGGGGGAGACGGAGGAGGATTTTGAAGAGACGCTGTCGCTGGCGCGCGAGGCGCAATTCGACAACGGCTATCTTTTCAAGTATTCGCCCCGCAAGGACACGCCGGCGGCCGCCCTCCCCGGCCAGGTGCCGCAGGCGGTGAAGGAGGAACGGAACGCGCGCCTGCTGGCGCTGGTCAATGAAATCAGCGCGCGGCGCTACGGCGCGCTGGTGGGCAAGCGGATGGAGGTGCTGGTGGAAGGGCCGAGCCGGAGAAATCCCGCGCGCCAGACGGGCCGCACGCGCTGCAACCGGATTGTGGTTTTCGAGGATGCGCGGCCGCGGCGCGGGGAGCTGGTGGAATTGAGCATCGAGCGGGCGGGGTCCTTCACTCTGTATGGTCGAGCGTGAAGTAAAACGCCGCCCCTTTGCCCGGCTCGCTCTCCGCCCAGATGCGGCCGCCGTGGCTGTGGATGATGCGTTTTACAATGGCCAGGCCGACGCCCGTTCCTTCAAACTGATCCGCCGGGTGCAACCGCTGGAAAACACCGAAGAGCCGGTGCGCCTGGCTCTTCTCAAATCCCGCCCCGTTGTCTTTGACGAAATAGACGCGCAGGCCGTTTTCGCTGCCGGCGCCGATTTCAATGACCGCCGGGTCGCGCTGCCGCGAGTATTTCAGCGCGTTGGAAATCAGGTTCGTAAAGACCTGTTGCAACAAGGCCGGGTCCGCTTCGCATTCCGGCAGGTCGGCCACTGAAATCTCCACGCGCCGCTTGGCCTGCTCGGCCTGAAGCTCCTTCAGCGCGCGGGCGACAATCGCCGCAGGCGAGACCTTCCGCTTGTTGAGCGGTTGCCGGCTCAACCGCGAAACCGCCAGCAGCCCGTCCATCAACCGGCCCATCTTCTCCGCATTCTCGCGGATGCAGTCCAGTTTCAGCCCGGCTTCCGCCGGCAGTTGCCCCGCCAACTCCTCCCCTGCCATGCCGGCGACGGCCCGGATGGCCCGCAGCGGCGCCCGCAGGTCGTGCGAGACGGAATAGGAAAACGATTCCAACTCCGCGGTCCGCTCGGCGACGCGCTGTTCGAGCTGGAGATTCAGTTGGCGGATTTCCTCCTCCGCCCGCTTGCGTTCCGTGATGTCGGCGCGGATGGCCACGTATTGGCGCGGTTTGCCATCGGCGTCGAGAAACGGGACGAGGGTGGAGTCCACCCAATAGATCGAACCGTCCTTGGCCTTGTTCCGGATTTCGCCCTTCCACACCTTGCCCCGGCCGATGGTCGTCCACAAATCCCGCATGAATTCCTTTGAATGCCAGCCCGAGTTGATGATGCGATGGTCCTGGCCGAGCAGTTCCGCGCGGGAATACTTCGAGATCGCGCAGAACTTATCATTGGCATAAGTGATTTTCCCACGCGGGTCCGTGATGGCCACAATCGCGTGCTCGTCCAGCGCCGCCTTCAGGTCCACGATTTCCTTCAACGACGCCTCCAATTCCCGCTCCGTCCGCGCATTCTGCGCAACTTGCTCGCGATTTTCCGCCCCGCCGGTCTGCGGCTCCAGGCATGGAGACAACCGGCGCAGCCCCTCGATAGACCAGCAACGCGACTTCTTCATGCCATAACTAAACCTCACAACCCCCTTTTTCGCAAGGGGTGCAATGGGTGAATTTCACGTTGGGAGCATCCTCTCCTAATCTTAAACCCGTTGACAACGAGGCACTAAATGCTATTATACCTAAGTGAAAAGGGCGGTTCAGTTGAACTGCGGGAGGTGGCTCCCGCTTTTGGATCGGGAACGGTTTGCCGCGGGCAAACCGGCACCAAGCCGTTTTCCACTGCAATTTGTCCCTCGCAAACAGTTTGACGGGAATTCTGCCACGGATGGAGCGGGGATATTTAAGGCAAAGGCGCGAAGGCGCAAAGGCGCTCCCGATTCGGAATCAGGATTCCTTCATTGCGGCTTTGCGGCTTTGCGACTTTGCGTTAGAAGGTCTTCTTTATCCGTGAAATGCTTGAAATCCGTGGTTCAATTTCTTCGGTTTCGGCTGGGTGCCTTGCGTCTTTTGCGCCGTCTTGCGTCAAATCATCTCAAGTCGTTATCCATGAACAACTTACAACTAATTGCGAATTTTCGTAATCAAGCCCGATCAAGCCTAATCGTGCCTAATCGTGTTTAAGGTTAATTAAGGCTAATTAAGGTTAATTAAGGCTAATTAAGGTTAATTAAGGTTAATTAAGGTTAAAAAAACAAATAAGAAAACCATTGACAACCAGCGGCAGAACCCCTATTAGTGGTGTCAGCATTTCGCCCATACACTGTATGTTGGGTGAAAGTGCCCTGCTTTTTACCGTGACGATGATATGATTGGTGCGGCGGACCAGCTTAAGATGATCGGGGTTGATCCGCGCGAGGAAACTCGATTCCTCGTGCGAAAACGCGACGGTCGCAACGAGGACTTCAATGAGGCCCGCATCTTCATGGCCATCGAATGCGCCTTCAAAGCCGTCCACGGCATCCCCCCCGATCAGCCGCTGCCGGACGCGATGGTCGCGGCGGTGCTGAAGACGGCGGACGCCGTGACCGAACGGGTTCTCAGCGGCGCCGTCAAAGGCCAGCCGCTGGAGGTGGAACGCATCCAGGATGTGGTGGAGGAGGAATTGATGCGGGACGGCCATTGGCGGGTCGCGCGAAGTTATATCCTCTACCGCGACGAGCGCCGGCGCGCGCGCGTGGAGCGGGAGAAACGCGCCGCTCAAGCCCAGCCAATCCCCGCCTCGGACGGGCCGGAGCGGACGCCGCCGGCAACAGCCCGCTCCTGTTTCCAGGCCTGGGCGGCGGACGCCTGCCGCGGTTTGGAGGACCGCTGCCCGGTTGAAGATTTGGTGGCGGAAGCTTTGCGGCGCGAAAAGGGCGGCATCAAGGATTTGGAAAAAGCAATGGAGCTGGCTGCGGATTCGCTCCTGACGGCGGACCCGGCTTATGACACGGTGGCGGCCCGATTGCTGTTGCGGAGAATTTACCGGGAGGCTCTGCCTCAATGGACGGAGGGCGCGGAAGTGGAGCCGGTTTGCCGCCGGAGTTTCAGCCAGTACATCCGCGAAGGTGTGTATCTGCGCCTGCTCGCGCCGGAGATGGCCGATTTCGATCTGGAATTTCTGGCCGCCGGATTGCGCCCGGAACGCGACGCGCAATTCAGCGCGGCGGGGCTGCGCCTTTTGTCCGCCGATTTTCTATTGCGGGAGAAAGAGCGGCGCCTGGAAACCCCCCAATACTTTTGGATGCGCCTGGCGATGGGATTGGCTTTGCGGGAAGAAGCGCAGGCGGACCAACGTGCGCTGGAGTTTTATGAGGCGCTTTCCTCCTTTGCCTTCGTGCCTTCCGCGCCGGTGCTCTTCAACGCGGGCACGGCGCGGCCGTATCTGACCGCCTGTTATGCGGCGACGGGATGGAATGATTTGGAACATGTCACCGCGCAACCGGGCGGTCGGATGAGCGAGCGGGTCCGCGCGGGCCTGACCTGTTCCTGGCTGGAACCGTGGCATGCCGGCATGGGCGATTTTCTGGCGCGTCCGCGTCCCGGCGAGGCGCCGTGGCAGCAGGACTTGAACAAGGGCGGCTGGATGTGCGACCTCTTCATGCGGCGCATCCGCGAAGGCGGGACCTGGACGCTGTTCGATGCGCAGGAGGTTCCCGATTTGCATCCGCTTTTTGGGGCCGCATTCGAGAAGCGTTTCCTTGAATACGAAGCCCGCGCCGCCCGCGGTGAGATGAAGGAATCCCGGCAAATCCCCGCGCTCGGATTGTGGCGCGAAATAATGGCGTCGCTGGCCGAAACCGGGCAACCCTGGCTGGCCTTCAAGGACGCCGCAAATCTTCGCTCCCTCCAGGACCGCGCCGGGACGGTGCGGAGCGCGCAGCTTGGCGCCGGCACCCTGCTGCGCACCCCGGCTGTTTGCAGCCTGGGCGCGATCAACCTGGCGGCGCTTATGGATGAGAACGGCCTGGACGCGGCGCGGCTGGGACAGACGGTGTCGGCGGCGATGCGTATGCTTGACAACGCGCTGGACATCAGCGCCTATCCCTCCCCCGCGCTGGAGGCCGCCGCCCGCCAACAGCGCGCGGCCGGGCTGGGGATCACCGGCTTTCAGGAGGCGCTTTACCAATTGCGCCTCGGTTACGGCAGCGCCGCCGCGGCGGAATTTGCCGACCGCAGCATGGAGAGGATTTCCTATTGCGCCATTTTGGAGTCCGCGGCGCTGGCGCGGGAACGCGGCCCGTGCCCGGCTTATGCCGGGTCGAAATGGAGCGACGGCCTGTTGCCCGCCGACACGCTGGCCTTTCTGGACGCGGAGCGCGGCCGGCCCGTGCCGGTGGACCGGTCGGGCGTTCTGGATTGGGCGTTCGCGCGCGAGAGCATCCAGCGCCACGGAATGCGCAACATCGCCGTCACCGCCATCGGCCCGGCGCGGGAAGGCTCCTGGCTCGCGGGCGTGACCCCTTCCATCGAGCCGGCGGCGCGGGCTGTGTTCGGCGAGGGCGCGGGCGGCGCGCGCGGGGCGTGGAACCGGCATCTGGCGGAGGAATTGCGGCGGTTGAATATGTTTGACAACGCCATGAGGGAGGAGTTGCCGCGCAACGAACATTCCATCCAGTCAATCGAACGGATTCCACGGTCCTTGCGCGACATTTACCGGACGGCGTTTGAAATCGAGCCGCGCCAACTGATCCAATGCGCCGCCCGCCGCCAAAAGTGGCTTGACCTCGGGCAGTCCCTAACCCTCTACGCGCCCGATGCGCATTTTGAAACCCTGTCCGAGATTTACCTCCTGGCCTGGGAACAGGGCTTGATCACCACCAACCGTCTCCTAGTCTCCGATGCCCCTCCGTGCCGGGAAGAGCAGGGGCAGGGCGCGCCAGTGGAAACATCAGTAGTCATTTCTGCCGCCGCCGCGCCCGCCGGTGCCGATTGAGAATATGTCATATCAGGCAGATGTTATGGCCGATGCAAGCAATCAACCGACGCATCAAGGCCACTGTCTTTTTCGGAGTGAACTCTTCATGAATGAAGCCAGCGATTACGACCCTTGAGAATCCCAGGATCCTTGCGGAAAATTTCATATTCCAAACCGTCTTCAATCTTGAATTTAAAATCCAGTCATTTACAATGGGACCCATGTCAAAAAAACACAGTCGGCGGCGAGTGGACGCTAAACGCGGATCGTCCGCCACAGGACGCATGGGAACTTCACCAAAAATGGCAATTGAGAGTGAACCCAAGCCTCAAAAGGGGCTCGAGCCATTAGGAAAAACTACTGCCGCTGAACAATCACAGGCTGCTCCAAAACCTCCTTCGCGGTGGCAATGGATCCGCGAAATTCTCGTCTTACTCGTAGCATTAGCATCTTTCATTGTGTCATGCGGATCTAATATCACATCGAAGCGATCTCTTGCAATTTCGCTCGAACAAGCCGAATTGACCAAGCGCGTCCATCAAGAGCATGTGAAACCGGATGTTAAGACAGTTGTACGTCACTCATCATTGCCCCAAGACAGAGACAGCCCAATGGCCGTTGAATTGGTTGTTTGGGATAACGGCCCCATCAAGGCCGTTTCAGTGGACGCTTCTTATAGGTTATATGTGGTGGATTCAAATACCTTCCAAGTCGTCGCCAGTATGGGCACAACAGAAGACCTCCTTGACCACTCCATCGTTAAGCCAGAACTCCCAGTGGCAGAACCAATTCGAAAGAGCATTCTCGGTGCCGGTCCTTTGGCGCTTTTCGTCGTTGACTTAACTTATTATCGAGAAACGGACATGGAAAAGTTCTCCAGTGAGGATTACTTCCTTTACGACAATGGCACATTCTATGACCGTGACGGTTTTAGGAGCAGAACCAATTATGAATCAATGATGGCGAGTTTACAAGCTAAGATGAAATGGGAATCGCTTAACCCCAGAAATGCGAACCAGAGTCACTTTAGGGGACCATCCACGAATGGTGGCAGTTTTGTGGATTTCAATATCTTGACTCCACCTCAGTCGAATTCCCCTGAGTGGACATTGATATTGAGCAATTATACTCAGAAGATCAACGTAAATCCAGAGGACGCGTTTGCCTATGAAATGCGAGGACAGCTTTACGGCGCCATGCATAATATTGAAGGAGCGGCAGTAGATTACGAAACTGCTATAAGGTTCGGAGCCACTAACTATGAATGCTATAATAATTTATCATGTATTCGTTCGAGTGCTGCCATAGCGTCGCTTCGCAACGGAATAGAAGCCGTGAGCCTTGCGAGAAAAGCTTGTGAGTTAACCGATTGGAAGGAATGGGCGTGTATTGCCACCCTCGCGGCCGCGTATGCAGAGACGGGCGATTTTGGCTTTGCCGTACAATATCAAAAACAGGCATTGGCAATGGATGGCATGATGCCGCTTGAGCGCGAAGATGAGGAACGAAAATTGTCTCTTTTTAACCAGCACCAGCCGAGCCGTGACACAAAATAATCGAAAGAGGTGCCGCACCGTTGATTCGCCGACGATTTTCACCAGCGCCCTTCTGCGGCGGCAGTCGGCAGGCGATCTTGAGGCATGGGACGGGCGACTTGCGCGGGGATTGTGGCTGCGATTTCAGCAGTTGCCGAATTGGCTTGTTTGGGCGAGTATGTCCGTATGAGTGTTGCCGAATTGCCCATTCAGATTGACCCGGAGCAAATTGCCCGTTTCTGCCGGGAGCGCGGCATTCGCAAATTGAGCCTGTTCGGTTCCGTGCTGCGCCGTGATTTCGATCCGCTGTGCAGCGACGTGGATGTGCTGGCGGAATTCGAGCCGGGGGTGCTGAAAAGCGCCGGCTTCCAATACTTCGGCTATGGCGAGGAACTGGCCGCTATCATCGGACGCAAAGTGGATTTTTGTTCCCGGTTGCACCCGTTGGTTCTTGGCCGTGTCAAGCACGAGTTGTTTCCCGTTTATGAGCGTCCATGACCCGGATTTGACATTGCGGCAGATTGTCGAGGTCTGCGACAAAGCCATCGAGTTGAGGAACTCCATGACGTGGGAGCAATTCCGAGGCGACTGGCGCAAACAGATGTTGGGCGAGCGGTTGGTGGAGGTTTTAGGCGAGGCGGTCAAACGGCTGCCCGATGAATTGCGAGACCCTCACTCGCCTATTTTTATTTGAAAGCGGCCGCAAATTGCCTATTATTATCCCATGTCAATCAACCAAACCTATTCGCGTCCCGGCCTCCTCTTGGGGCTGGCGTTGCTGCTGACGGCAGCAGTCCCCGCCCCGGACAGGGTGCCTGTCAGTGACACTATTTCCACTCAGAATGGCGACATCAAAATATGCCCGATCAATCACGCCACGCTGGCCCTGCTCTGGCAGGGCAAGACCGTGTATATTGACCCGGTTGGAGCCGCCTCGGTTTTCAAGGGTCTGCCGGAGCCGGACTTGATCCTGATCACGCATATTCACGGCGATCATTTCAGCGTGCCAACGCTCAGTGCCGTGGCGGTCGCCAAGACCAAACTGGCGGCGCCTCCTTCGGTGGTCGCGCAACTGCCATCCACCCTGGCCGGCCGCGCCACGACCCTGACCAACGGGCAGAGCCAGGAATTCCTCCAAAGCCAGGATTTCCTGGGCATCGGCGTCGAGGCCGTGCCCGCCTACAATCTGACCGCCGCGCGCCTGAGCAATCATCCCAAGGGCCGGGACAACGGTTATGTGCTGACGCTGGGCGGCAAACGAATCTATGTGAGCGGCGACACGGAGGACATCCCGGAAATGCTGGCCCTGAAGAACATTGACGTCGCCTTTGTCTGCATGAATGCGCCCACGATGGACGTGGAACAGGCCGCCCGCGCGGTCAAGGCGTTCAAACCCAAGATCGTCTATCCCTACCACTATCGCGGGTCGGACCTGGAGAAATTCAAGGCGCTGGTCGGCGCCGATCAGGGGGTCGAAGTGCGGATCAGGGATTGGTACGCCACCCGTTAGAGGATCAGAAAGGGGTCTTGCTCCAAGCCATCGGGTTTCAGAGATTTCATGGAGCGCACAATTTTTGCTAATGAAATCCCAACATAGGGTAAGCAGCCCTTATCTCCTCAAGCCGATAGTGTGCGCATGACCACTATGAGTGCTTCAGATGGCGGCGTTGCAAGCGGGCGGACGTCCTTGTCCAAAGGCGGGGGCCTGCTCGTTACAGCCGCGCGGCCGGGAAGCCGGACTTGCGCCGTGTTGGGAAGTCCAGCCATGAGCCGCATTGCCGGATGGCTGTTCTTTCTGTTCTTCATCATCGGCGTCAGCGCCCAAATCAACGCGCAATCGGTGACCCTTGCGTGGAACCCGTGCTCCGATCCCACCGTGACCGGCTACATTCTTTACTGGGGAACGGGATCGGGGGACTACACAAACTCCGAAGACGCCGGACCACTTGCTGCCATCACGGTCAGCAACCTCACCGCCGGGACCACCTACTATTTTGCCGTCACAGCCTGCAACGCGGCGGGACTCCAAAGCCCCTACTCGACCGAGGTCGTGTACTCGGTGCCAGACGGAACGGCGCCAAGCGGGACGGCCTTCACCTTTTCCAACTTGGTCCAAACCTACAACGGGGCGCCGGAGAGCGTCACGGTGACAACAAGTCCGGCGAATCAGCCGGTCCTCGTGACCTACAACGGGAGCACTGACGCCCCGGTCAACGCGGGCGCCTACACCGTCGTGGCGATGGCGCAAAGCCCGGCATCGGGCAGCGCAACCAACACCCTGGTCATAAGCCCGGCCTCCGCCACAGTGACCCTGAGCGGCCTGGCCGCCACTTACAACGGCAGCGCCCAAACGGCGACGGTGACCACCAGCCCGGCCGGACTGGCCACGACCACCACTTACAACGGCTCGGCGGCAGCCCCGGTCAACGCCGGTTGTTTCGCCGTTCAGAGCACCATCAACGACTCGAACTACACGGGCAGCGCCACTGGCACGCTGGTCATCAGCCCGGCAACGGCAATTTTGGCCGGCACAAATTCCACCCTGGCGATCCCGGTGCTGAACGGCAGTTTTGAAAGTCCCGAGGGAGGCAAGGGGACGGTGGGAGGCATCCCGGAAGGGTGGCTGCCCTCCAATGAGGACCCGTGCGGAGTGTATAATCCCGCCGTTGGGGTCTATGCGAGCGTAGTCAATGACATTCTGCCCCCGCCGGCCGACGGCTCGCAGTTGCTATGGATTGAAGCGGGCAACTATGTGGCGCAGTTCCTGACCAACACGCTGGAGGCCAACCAGACCTACACGCTCAGCGGCGCGATTGGCAACCGCGGGGATGGCTACGGTTTGGCAGAGAGCGATCAGGACTATGTGGACCTGGTCGCAGGCAGCACGATCCTCGCGGAGAATGTCAACCTGCCCCATCCGGCCCCGGGCACTTTTCTATCGTGGTCCATCAGTTACACCGCGCCGGCAACGGGCTTTCCGTCCGGCCCACTCCAGATCCGCCTCGGCCAGAACGGCGTCGGCGAGGTGGATTTCGACAGTATTGCGCTGACGATGACCGCCCCGGGCGGCACAACGCCGGCCGCCCCCAGCACGACGACGGTCGTCTCTTCACAAAACCCCGCGCCGGATGGAAGCGGCGTCACCTTCACCGCAACGGTGAGCGGGAACGGCGGCACACCGACCGGAAGCGTGACCTTCTTTGACGGAACCAACAATCTGGGCGCCGGGACCTTGAACAGCCTGGCCCTGGCGGCCTTTAGCGCCACCGGGCTTTCGGCCGCCGGCTCGCCCCATTCCATCACGGCAGTGTACGGTGGCGACAGCGCCTTTGGCGGCAGCACTTCCAGCGCGCTCTTGCAGATCATCACCAACATCACCCTCGCCAACACCGGCAACCCCGCCCCGGGCGGCTCCACAACGATCACTTTGGACTGCGCCAATTTTGAAATTCCCGCCGGGGCGCAGGGAACGGTGGAAGGCCAGCCGGCCGGGTGGTTGGCGGCCAATCAGGACCCTTATGGAGTCTATAATCCCGCGGTGGGAGTCTATTTGTGCGAAACCAATGACATTCTGCCGCCGCCGGTTGGAGGTTCGCAATTGCTATATATTGAAGCGGGCAACTACGTGGCGCAGTTCTTGACCAACACACTGGAGGCCAACCAGACCTACACCCTCAGCGGCGCGATTGGCAACCGCGGCGATGGCTATGGCATGGTGGCGTCCGATCAGGCCTATGTGGACCTGGTCGCGGGCAACATGATCATCGCGCAGAATTCGGACCTGCCCCATCCGGCCCCGGGCACTTTTCTAGCCTGGACGATCAGTTACACAGCGCCGGCGGCGGGCTTTCCGTCCGGGCCGCTGCAAATCCGGCTTGGCCAGAACGGAGTCGGCGAGGTGGATTTCGGCAACATCACGCTGACCATGACCGACCCTGCCTGCACGCCCGATGCAATGGCCATCATAGCCGACGCCACAGCGAGCACGACCAACGCCACGCTCATCACGGCCGACGCCCCGGCCAGCACGACCGACGCCTCAGCCGGCACTGATTCCAGCATTTCCAATCCCTTCGCTTCCGTCGCCGGGACCTACCACGGTCTGTTTTGCGTCCCTGACAATGTGGCTGAGGAAAGTTCGGGCGCCGTTACACTCACCGTGACAAGCACCGGGGCCTTTAGCGCGAAACTTCGCATGGAACACGGGAGCTATCCGTTTTCCGGGCAATTCTCCGGCACAGGCGCGGCATTCCAATCCATCCCCCGCGCGGGCTTGAGTTCCCTTACGGCGCAGCTTCAGTTAAGCTTGACCAACGGCCCATTGACCGGGACGGTCAGCGACGGCACATGGACAGCGGACCTGTTGGCCGAGCCTGCCGTTTATTCAAGCACAAATACCGCCCCGCAGGCCGGCAAATATGCATGGCAGATTCCGGGGAGTAACGCTGCTTCCGCCCAGACCGGCGGCAATGGCTCCGGCGTCGTGACAGTGAGCGACTCGGGCAATGCCACGTTCAGCGGAACCTTGGGCGACGGAACCGCTGTCACTTCCGCAAGCACAGTGACCGGCCAGGGGCAGTGGCCCTTTTACCTGCCACTTTCCGGTGGTAATGGCTCCATTCTAGGCTGGCTGTCCTTCACCAATCTCACATCGGCGCCCGCCATCGGGACAAACGCGAGCGGGAGCGCGCCTCCTTTCCCCGCGCAATAAGTCCCGCGCCCTCGTAATTCTCAATTACGAGGTGACACGCGGGAGCGCGCAAAGTAATCTTGCAACCGATGAGCCTTCATTCGTCAGGTTTTCCGTTGCGGCCGGCGTGGGTCGAGATTGACCTCGCCCGCCTCCGCCACAACGTGCGCCTGATCCGCCGGGAACTTCCCCGCGCCGTCAAGTTGCTCGCGGTGGTCAAGGACGAAGCCTACGGCCACGGGGCATTGGACGTGGCGCGAATCGCCCTGGAAGAAGGCGCGGCGGGCTTCGGTTTGAGCACGCTGGAAGAAGCCATGACGTTGCGCGACGCCGGCATCACCGCCCCCTTGTTGCTGTTGGGCGAACGACAGGAGCCGGAATTGCCCTGGTGCGTGGAGCACGACCTGACGGTCTGTGTCAACCAGTCGCACACGATATGCCAACTGGCCCGCCTCGCCGCCGCCGCCGGCAAACGCGTCCCTGTCCACCTCAAAATCCAGACCGGCATGAGCCGCTACGGAGTGCGCTGGGACGAGGCGCTGCCTTTGTTGGAGTTGATTGACGCGCAGAAAGCACTGCGGCTGGAGGGCGCGATGACCCATTTCGCGCAATCAGACGAGGCGGACAAGAGCTTCGCCCTCCTGCAAATCGCGCGCTTCGACGAAGTGATGGGCGCGTGGCGGGGCGCGGGCGGGCGCGCGCCCTGCCAGCATCTTTGCAACAGCGGCGGGTTCCTGGATTTGCCGCATGCCCATCGCGACATGGTGCGTGTGGGCATCTTGTTGTACGGCATTTTTCCCTCGTCGGTTTGCCGGCGCATACCCGGCATCCAGCCGGTCATGTCCGTCAAGGCGCGCATTGCCGCCATCCAGCCTCTCAAAGCCGGCGAAGTCGTCGGCTACGGCATGCGGTACACCGCGCCCGCGCCGGGCCGCATCGCCGTGCTGCCCATCGGTTACGGCGACGGCTTCCCGCGCGTGCGCAACGCCGGCGGCGCGCTGATTCGCGGGCGGCATGCTCCGCTCGTGGGCGGCGTCGCCATGGACGCCATTACCGTGGACATCACCGGCATTCCCGATGCGCAAATGTGGGATGAAGCCGTCATCATGGGCCGCCAGGGCGCCGAGGAAATCACCGTTCACGACATCGCCCGGCTGAAGAACACCGTCTCCTACGACGTCCTTACCAACTGGCGCCTGCGCCTGCGCCGCAAAACGGTCAACGGCCAACTCCAGCCGCAGCCCGTGGAGGCGGCGCCGGCTCTGGCTTAAATCCGCGCCAGGCGACGGCATGCGATTCCCAACCGCCATTCTATTGTGAAACTTCTTTTCTCCGAACACAAATCCAACTACGGCCGCTACCAGTTTCCTTACGCCGTATGGGCCGTGCCCGAACCGGGCGAAACGCCCGCCGATCTTTTCAACGCCGGCTTCCTCCCCTCCTCGCGCAACCTGGACCGCTTCTATCTCTGCCGCCAGATTCGGGTCAATCTCGCCGCCTTCAAGCCCTCCTCCGAAAACCGCCGCATCCTCCGCAAAGGCGCGGGCATCCAGGCGCGGCTGGTGCCGCGCGCCGAATTTGACTACACCCCGGAACGCCGCCAATTCTACAAGACTTACGCCGACATCAAATTCGGCAAGGACGTCATGACTTGCGAGCGGCTGGATTCGCTCTTCGCCTCCCCGGTCATTTCCCATCTGCTCGTCTTCACCGACACGGAGAAAGGCGCGGAAGTGGGCGTCTCGACCCTGTTCCTGGAAGGCCGGGAGCTGGCCTATTATTACTACGCCTTTTACGACCTCAATTATTACACTCGTAATCTTGGCATGTTCATGATGACCTCCGCGGCGGCGCTTTTCAGCGAACGCCGCTGCCGCCGGCTTTACCTGGGCACCTGCTATTCGCAAAACGCGCTCTACAAAACCCAGTTCGCAGGCGCGGAATTCTTCAACGGCTTCCGATGGAGCGATGACCTGGCCGAACTGAAATTCATCCTGCGCCGCGACGAAGGGGAGCCTTCCGAGCACCTCCTCGAAGCCGCGGATTACCGCCGCCTGTTCCACCACGACAGCCTTGACGGCATGGTGGAAAAGAGCCTCTTCCAGATCAAGCCCGCCTGACGCCGCGGTGGGACAACAGTCAAGCATACAACAGGCCCGGTCCCAAATCCGCGCCGCCGCGGCAAATCCGGGAAATGGAGTGATGGAGTGATCCTCAAGACCCCGGTAGGGCGTCCCGATTCTGAATCGGGAGCCGCCCAAAATTTCAGGGCAGAGCGGCAGATCTGCCCTACTTGGAAGGCGAAGAATATTGTCGTGCGCCCCGCACAGACATGGCGACCCCATTTTCCCCAAGTTTAGGGGACGCAAATAGTAAAAGAAGTTGACTGTCCCATTTCTTTACCATATCTTGGAGACATGAATGAAACGAATCCAACTGATAAAGAGATTGTGATGCCCGCATTGCTCAGGCATGCGCGCGTCACATACGGAATGGCAATGCGCAAAGCCCTGGCGGAAGCCGGATTTGACGACATCCCCAGAAACGGCCTTTACGTGATCGGCGGCCTGGCGATGGGCGCGGGCGAGGTCCCTTTGGGCCAACTTGTCAAGGAGTTGCTCGTCTCCAAACAGGCGGCGGGCCAGCTTGTGGACACACTGGTGCTGCGCGGCTATCTTGAACGCACGGTGGACCCGGAGGATCGCCGCAAGCTGACCGTCGCCCTGACGGAACGGGGCCGGGCTGCCGCGGCGGCTCAGGCCGTGGCATGCGAGAGAATTGACGCCGATCTGCTCGCGCGGGTGGGACAAGAGGATGTCACCCGCACACGCCGGACTCTCGCGGCGCTGATTGATTTGGGTTGCAGCCAATTCCACGAGCACGATGAAGAGCACTAACCCGCATATTTCACACTTCCGGGTTCGGAGCGCCGATTTTGAATCGGCTTTCAGCGTCATTGCGATCCCAAAGCCGACTGCAAGTCGGCGCTCCAGACGGCAGACATTTCGTTCCGGGCAAGAAATTTCCGGGCGAAAACCGGTTCCTTGATGAAACTTCATGCAGCCATGTTTTCAATTTGAGCGGGAGCTTGTGCATCGCGGCTTCACCCGCATTGCCGGCGTGGACGAGGCGGGGCGCGGGCCGCTGGCCGGGCCGGTTGTGGCCGCCGCGGTCGTCTTCCCGGCGGAATGGATTTTGCGCGGCCTGCCCGAAGTTCTTTCTGGGATCAACGATTCCAAACAGCTTTCCGCGGCGACGCGGGAGGTTCTTTTCGCCGCGCTGATGTCGCGGCCGGAGATTGCCTGGGGCATCGCCCGTGTGGACGCGCCGCTCATTGACCAAATCAACATTCTCCAAGCGACCCATCGCGCCATGAACCTGGCGCTGGCGAAACTGAATCCGCCGCCCCAGCACGTCCTGGTGGACGGCCTGCGCGTCAAGACCCTGGCATTCCCGCAAACCCCCATTGTGTCCGGCGACGCCTTGAGCTATTCCATCGCCGCCGCGAGCATTCTGGCCAAAGTCACGCGCGACCGTCTGATGATGGAATTTGATCGCGAGTATCCGGGCTATGGTTTTTCCGGCCACAAAGGATACGGGACCGCGCGCCATCTTGCGGCCCTCAAAGAGCGCGGCCCCTGTCCGATCCACCGGCACTCCTTTGCCCCGTTGCGGGCCGCCCGGCCCAATACTTCCCGTCAATGACACGTTCAAGTCCGCAAGTGTGCAACAGATCGCGAACGATGTTTTTTGATGCAAAATATCGGCCATGCGGTATTGTCGAGCGCATGGCCATTGGCGATGTCCGCACTCATGAAGTCACCTTTTGCAGCCGCGTATCAAAGTGGGCTGAATCGCTGTTTGCTCAAAATCCATCCTGGAATTTTGTCCGCGCTGAAATTGAAGAATCCGTCAACCGCCAGCGTTCTGATTTGCGGATTTACGGCCCGAAGAACCGGCTTGTGCTGGCCGGTGAAGTGAAGTTGCCGGGAACGGCCGAAGGGCGCAACGCCTACAATTCTGACTTGATCAGAGACGCGTTTCAAAAGGCGGCCAATCTCGGAGCGGAATTCTTCTTCACCTGGAATGTCAACAAGCTCGTCCTGTTTGATTCCAAAAAATGGGATGTGCCCATCATGGAGCGCCGGTTAAACGACTGGGATTTGGGCCTGGACCTCGACCAGCCGGAGGATGTTTCGCGCCCGGAAGTTGAAAAGTCCATTCAAGAGCTTCTTGCAAGGTTCTTTGCGCAGTTCCACGAAATCGCCGAAGGCATCAAGACGGATTGGGCGAAGCCGCTCGACCAGTATTTTATCAGCGCCTTTGAAAGCCACATCGGCTGGCCGGTGAAACTCACACGGGATTTTATCACGGAAAAATGCGCCACCGACAAAGCGTTTGACTCGCGCTTGCAGGAATGGATGTCCAACGATCAGGGCTGGCAGGTCATTCGCAAGGATCCAGACGCCTGGCGCACACTGATTGATTCCGCCGCGCGCACTGTTTGTTACGTCTTCTCAAACCGGCTTCTTTTTTACGAATCGGTGCGCCGGAACTTCAAGGAATTGCAGGAAATCAAAATTCCCCGCACGATTTCCCGCCCCGGCGAACTGGACGTTTATTTTCGCAAGGCATTTCAAATGGCCGTGAACGTAACGGGAGATTACGAAACTCTCTTTTATCCCGCCGAAAAAGACTGGGCCGGCACGCTCGTTTTTGCCCACGAATCCTCGCCGGACGCCTGGCGCTCCGTTTTAGGCGAATTACACCAGTTCAATTTCAAGGAAATCCGCACGGACATTTTGGGTGGCATTTTCCAACGCCTGATTGCCCCGGAGGAACGGCACAAATTCGGCCAGCATTATACCAATGAAGACTTGGTTGACGTGGTGAATGCCTTTTGCATCCGAAGGGGAGATGACAAGGTGTTGGACCCCGCATGCGGCTCGGGCAGTTTTTTGGTTCGCGCCTATCATCGCAAGGCGCACTTGAACCCCGGCGCGCCCCATCAGGACCGCATTGCGGAGATTTACGGGTCGGACATTTCCCTTTTTGCAGCCCATCTGGCAACGCTCAATCTGGCGTCACGCGACATTGGCGAAGAGGAGAACTACCCGCGCATTGCCCGGCGGAACTTCTTTGAAATTCGCGCCGACAAGGAATTCTGGCAATTGCCACGGGGACTGCGCGGCGAGAAAACCAGCGAACCGATCTTCCTTCCCAAGCTAAATGCCATTGTGGGCAATCCGCCCTACGTGAAACAGTTATTGATTCCCTTGCGCGGTGACAAACCCAAGCCCAAGCCGATGCAGGCAAAGGAGGATTTGTTTGAACTTTGCAAAGAACTTTGGGGGGTGGAACTCTCCGGGCGGAGTGATTTACACTGCTACTTTTGGCTGGCTTCAACGGCCTTTCTGAAAGAAGGCGGCTGGTTTGGCTTTCTGGTTTCTTCGAGTTGGCTGGATGTTGAATACGGTTTTGCTTTGCAGAAATGGGTTTTGGAGCATTTCAAGATTCACGCCATTTTGGAAAGCAACGCGCAGCCATGGTTTCAAGATGCCCGCGTGAAAACTTGCGCGGTGATTTTGCAGCGGTGTGACGATGAAGATGAGCGCCATGAGCAACTGGTGAAATTTGTCCGGCTGGACGCGCCGCTGGCGGATATTTTGGGCGAGCGTCCCGACGACAATTCGCGCCATGCTGCCGCTGAAAAATTCCGCGACGTCATTTCCCGGTGCAAGAAGGACACGGCGCGCGACCAATTCCGGATTGTGGTTGTTCCACAGAAGAAGCTTTGGGAGGATGGCTTGCGCGCCGGGAAGTTATTTGAACTGCAAAGGCAGCGCAACAAGGCGGCGGGCGCCAACCCCGCCGCCTTGAATGAAGATGAGGAGGCAACGGAGGGGACAAACGGAACCGAAGGCGAATTTGAGACACTGCCCGCAAACGGATACGGCGGTGGCAAATGGGGCAAATATCTTCGCGCGCCGAATCTCTATTTTCAAATCATGCAGCGTTTCGCCAGCCGTTTTGTTCCGATGGGGGACATTACGATAATCCGCAGGGGCATAACCAGTGGGTGTGACGGTTTTTTTATGCCGCGCGATGTTTCCCGGGAATTTTTGGACGACTACTCCAAAATGAACTGGAACGATGCGCCTCTGCATACTCCGTGCAAAAGAACGGAAGTTGAATCGGGAAAAGTAAAGTTAATCAAAACAGGAATCGCTGATGCAACCGTGCATCCGGTGGAAGCTGAGTATCTCGCGCCGGAGGTCCACAGTTTGATGGAGGTGAGTCGTCCCGTGATTCGCGTTGGCGGGTTGGACCGCCTTATTTTACAGGTTTCAAAACCTATGGAAAAATTGAAAGGAACTTACGTCCAGAAGTATATCCGATACGGAGAAGAAACCGCATTTGCCTCAAAGAAAAGCAAGGCGGTTCCGGTATCAAAACGAACGAGCTGCTTGAGCCGCGAACCGTGGTACGACCTTACCGGCGCTACGCCCGGAACGTTCTTTTGGCCTATGGCGCAACAGTACCGCCATGTCGTTCCTGGCAATCCGGAAGGTCTTATATGCAATCATAATCTCTTTGACGTGCATCCCCTTGAGTTGGACGCGCAAGCGGCAGAAATTCTGACGGCGATTGTCAATTCGACTTTGGTCGCCAATTTCAAGACTTTTTACGGTCGCTATGCGGGTACGGAAGGGAATTTGAAAACCGAAGTGGTTGACGTGAATCTCTTGGAAATCCCCGATCCGCGGCACGCGCCAAAGGCCATTGCAAAAAAGTTGCGCGATGCCTTCATCCAACTTTGTGCGCGCGACACGGGCAGCTTGCTCGAAGAAGCCTTCATGGAGTGCCGTTCATACGAACGCATAAAGAAACTGGCAGAAAAGCCTCTTGAACTGCCAAATGAACTGAAGATGGCAGACCGCCGTGATCTCGACTTGGCGGTCTTCGAATTGCTTGGTGTTGCCGGCGCGGGCGAGCGGGAAAAGCTGGTGGACGAATTGTATTACGAAACCGCCCGGCATTTCCGCCAAATCCGAATTGTCGAAGTCCAAAAACAGGAGCAGCGCGCAAAATCCGATGGCCGCGAATTTCGCACGGATGAACTCGCCGCCGATCTATGGGACAGTTTGCAGGACGATGAAAAACAGCCGCTTGCGGCCTGGCTGGCAAAACAGGTTGCCGACGGCCTGCCGGTCAACATCCCCGAGGGCGACGCCCGCTTGCCGGACGCCAGCGACTTTTTGGACGCCAACACGGTCTTCTTCCGCGCGCCCGGCGGCGATAAAACGGGTTTCACTACCCTGAAATTGCCAAGTCGCGCCCACGCGGAATTGGTTTTCTTCGCATCGCAGCAGCGGATTCATGGAAACGTGGCACTGCCAAAAACCGAAAATGCCGCGCGTGAGTTATTCGCTTCTGCATCGGCCCGGTTGAATGCGTTGACCTCCAAAGCAAACGAACTCGCCCGCAGCCGCATCAGCGACGAGCGCAACGCAATGGACTTGTCCCGTTTGCTGCTGCATTGGATGATGAACGGCAAACCAACCCGCGAATCGAAGGGTGGACGCTAAACCCGGATATCGCCGCGCCACGGGAGGTCTTCCGCTTGGCGCGAAACAAACTGAACTTTCCATTCGCCAAAGAGGCCAAAGTGTGGGATATTGCAGGCGCTGGAAGGGGGCGTACTGGTTTCGACCTGAAAAATGCGCCGGAGGCGGCATGCCGAGGACGGTTCGTTGGCCTCGTAAAAAATCGAACCAAAAACAAGTGCTAACCAAGAATTAGCTCTCGCGGCCTAAATGCGCCGCGACGTTCGCCTTCGGACACCTGCTAGGAAGGACGAACGCCACAGCAGGCTAGGTGAGGCGCGGCGTCCGCGCGCGCTTCATTGAAACAAATTCATGCGGGCTGGGCCGCCGGATTCGCGTCAGAACGGTATCCGGCGGTTGAGACTCTCTTCTGACTAAGCATGTAGTCGCGGCTGGCGGATTTGGCAGGGACGCGGGTTCAACTCCCGCCGCCTCCACCATCCTTCTTTGAGTTCATATTCGTTTGCGATTTTAAGCATAATTTTAGCGAATCGCCAACGATATGCTTAAAAAACGGGATTTTTACGATATGCTTAAATCTCGCAACAGGGATTTTGAGCAGATTTGCGGGTTTTGGGCATGGTTTTTCTGCAAATCACTAACGATATTATTAAATTGGTAGGAACTTAACAAACACCCCTCGATGCGTCGCCGGACTTCGTCAGCCTTTCCTTCTCTGCAATCTTGATCATTGAATCGCAATACTCTCGTTTTTTTTAGTTTCAGGAGCCTTGCCCCGCTATGGGGTGTTCACCCCATGCGACTGCCGCCAAGGAGCTTGACTGGTCGCGCCGCCTCCCAGGCGTCCATTCGCCACAACTTCCCGGTTGTTTCCTCCCCGCCGATGTGTCGGCGGAACACCTTCCGGCGACTCATCGGCGGAGGTGTTGCTTGGGCGATCTTCTCATTTTTAACCGCAGGGCAATACCACATAGCGAAGTCAGTACCCAGCGAGTACAGTAATTATGCGAATCAATCCAAACCGACTCGGTAGAGGTTCATTGGATGTAATGACGGGCTGTGACCGCTGCCACAGTGCGGAATCTTGACACTTTGCCTTTGACCCAATCTGAATATGAAAAGGATCCTTTGTGTGGGCGGATGTGTGAGTTTCTGTTCGCCGTTTTTCGAAGTGTTTCACCCTGTTTCACGAAACGATCTCAAAATGGCGGAATCGTCGTAAGGGGTTGCAAATCAATCCTGAAAAGAGGGTTTCAGGCCGGGAAAATGGTTGCGGGGGTGGGATTTGAACCCACGACATTCAGGTTATGAGCCTGACGCAGTTTCCAAAATCTCCCTGCGTGTAGAGGGAAAATAGGCCCTTTTTTGCCTTCTGTGTTTGTGGATTTGTTTGTTTTTTTGCTTGCAGGGTTCTCTGCGTTTCTGTATTGTTCACGGTGTTAAATGAAACCGATTTCAATACTAACTCTGTAAAGCAAAAGGAATTTTATGCCTCTCGAATTCAGAAAACAGCGTGATGGAACTCTCCGCGATGTCTGGTTTGGCGCTTTTGAAGTGAACGGCAAACGCTCCTGCATCAACCTCGGCGTGAGGATCGCCGGCACTCCCCCCACCTCGCTCTCCCTCAAGGATGAGGGCGACTCCGCTTTTGAACGTTCGCGCGCGACCGCCCTTGCCAAGCTGGAAAGCATCGTGGAAGAGGCGCGGTCGCAACGGTCGTCTGAGCGTCTTGTCGAGAAACTTTATGAGATCAAGACGGGCGAGCAAATCAAGTCGGTGAAACTTGCGGACCTGCCAGCGGAATGGGCCAACATTGCCCGCAAACGTACGCCAGATGACCGCTATGCCCGGCAGTGCCAGTCCCGGCTCAAGCAGTTTGCGGACTTCGTCCGGGGCCAGAACTCCAAGGCTGAGGAGATCGCCCATGTGACCCGCACAATGGCGCGGGCCTTCCTGGCTGCGGAAGAAAAGCGCGGTGTCACCGCCAAGACTTGGAATGATACGCTCGTCCTGCTGCGAGCAACATTCCAACATCTTTTGCCGGCAGGCAGCATCAATCCTTTTTCGGGCGTGCCGACACGGGAGACCGAGACCGTGTTCCGCAAGCCCTTCACGCCGGAAGAATTGAAGGCCATTTTGGATGCCGCGCAAGATGATGCTTTTGTCCGCCCTGTGCTCGTCACGGGCGTTTGCACTGCAATGCGGCGCGGCGATTGCTGCCTGCTCAAATGGTCGGATGTGGATTTGGAGAAGCGGTTCATTACCGTCAAGACGGCCAAGACGGGCCAGACCGTGAGCATTCCAATCTTCCCCCTTCTATTCGATGAGCTTGTGGCTCGCGAGCACGACGGCGCGGGATATGTTTTCCCGAAACAAGCCGCGATGTATTCAGAGAATCCAGACGGGATTACATGGCGGGTGCGAAAGGTGTTCGCCGCTGCCGGATTTCGGGATGATGATGGCAACGGCCATCAAGAGGCGGTTGTCAATGTGAATCCGCCTGGCGCCGGTGCTTTGGTCGCCGTTGTGGTGAGTGAGGACGGCGGCGACACCGGCCCTGTCGCTCATCGGGGCGACATTTACGCGAAGCGCAAGGGCGGCCTGCGCCGGGCCTCCGTGCGCGATCTCCACAGCTTCCGCGTTACCTGGGTAACGCTGGCGCTGACCGCTGGTGTCCCGCTCGAACTGGTGCAAAAAGTTACCGGCCACAAAACGACGGACATTGTTCTCAAGCATTATTTTCAGCCTGGCCGCGAAGATTTCCGGCGCGCTCTGCAATCGGCCATGCCAAAGCTGCTCACAAATGGGCAGCAATCGCCCAAAGATGAAATGCGGGCGATTGTGGAGCGGATGACGGCCAAGACCGCCAAGCGCGACCGGATTCGGCTTTTGAAACTGCTGGCCAAAACCTGATTCGCCTGTTGCCTCTCTCCGCTTTCCCTGTCTTTTCCTTATCGGCTCCCCTTTCTCCGGGGCCTTGCCGACTCGATGATTTCTGCGAACTCCCTTCCGCTTGGGATGCCTGCCTTTTCCATCCGCTCACTCCTCTGCCGGTCCGCTTCAACGCCCGTCGCGGTTGACTTATCCGCATTTCCGTCAGCGCCTGCCAGCGCATTTTTTTGCGCGGATTGGGCGAAGAAGAAGTAATGCCTGAAATACAATGCCTATGAACGAAACATCACCTGGCCGGCAGGCGTCGGCGCGGCGGCGGCAACGATTGACTCAATTTCAATTGGCTCGGCGGGTCCATTGCTCGGAATCCATGATCGCCAAAATTGAAACCGGGCGCGCCGCGCCTCCGCAATGGCTCAAAGAGGCCATTGCGCGGGAATTGAACATCCACACCTGGGAGGTCGGCGTATGACTTCCCCCTCTGTAACCACCGCCCTTGCAAACGAATGGCTGATTCGCGTCTTGCAGGCCACTCCAGAGCAACAGGCCGCGATTGACCGGATTCTTGCTGGAAAGATCGAGCCTGCCCCGCCCGTTCTTAGCGGGCCGCTCTTGCTGCCGATGGGCAAGGCGGCGGCCTTATTGGGTGTCAGCCGGCCAACATTGTGGCGAATGTTGAACGCGGGGCGGTTGACCCGTGTCGAGGTGCTGCCGAAGACCTATCGCGTGAGGCGAGCGGAGCTTGAAGCCCTGGTGAATGGGGGGGCTTCGCAATGATCTCCCCCATTGACAGGGCGCGGCGCTATCTCGCGAAGTGCCCGCCCGCCGTCAGCGGCCAGCGCGGTCATGATGCCGCCTTTCACGCTGCCTGCCTTCTTGTGCATGGGTTTGCCCTGTCGGAAACGGATACCCTGATTTTGCTGCGCGAGTGGAATCAAGGCTGCCTTCCGCCGTGGTCGGACTCGGAATTGCTCCACAAAATCAAGTCGGCATCCTGCGCCCAACATCCCCAGCCTCGTGGTTATTTGCTGGGCACCGCGCACTCGCCATTTCCCGCCGATCGTCTCTCCTCCGCCTCCCTATCCACCCCTCCACGCAAACCCGTCTTTCGCCCTATGGTTTTGAAGCGGGTCGCTGCAAAGATGACCATCCCCGATATTACGGCCGCCATCGGCGCGGCGTCGCCCGTCCCTGTGGCCCTTCAAGATTGCACGGGCGGTTTGCGCACCCTTTACGGGAATAGCCCCGGCGAAAAGGTCCTGGTTTTTTCCGATATGAAGTCGCAAGGCCAGTTCCTTTGGGAAGCTGATCGGGCCGGGTCTATTCGCAACTCCCTCTTCCCTGCCGGGCCGGATGGCGTCTGGTTCCTGCCTCAACCGGTGGATGGGATGTTTCATCCGAATCCGCGCCAGGGCGGGACTATGTCGCGCCGGTCTGAGGAGTCTGTCACGGCCTGGCGCTATGCCGTTTTGGAAAGCGATGTGGCCGATTGTGATGATTGGTTGCGATGCCTCGCCCAACTCCCGCTGCGCATTGCCGCCGTCTGCGAGTCTGGCGGGCGCTCCATTCACGCGTTGGTGAGGATTGACGCCTCAAGCAAGACGGATTGGGAATCCAAAGTTGCCAAAATGAAGCCGGTCTTGGTGACGCTCGGTGCTGATCCGGGTGCCTTGTCAGCGGTGCGTCTGACGCGGCTGCCGCAAGCGATGCGCGGGCAGCGGTTGCAACGGCTCTTGTATCTGAATCCTGACCCTGACGGTCGGCCAATTGTGGAGTTGGCGAAAGGGATGGCATGAGCGACCCGCAAATTCAAAAGATGGCTGCTTGGGCCAAGGAGAATGTGGTTGCCCCATTGCCGGAAACACCTGCCGCCTGGTTCTCGGCACGGTTTCCTGGTCTGGAAAAGAGATTTGGCGCGGCGGTACTCGAATCTCTCCCTTCCGATGACAAGGATAAGCAAAAGCCTTCGGTTCGGGACTTATCGGAAGACTTTCTCGCCGCCTCCCTCGGGGCGGACGGCACCCCTGATTCTCCAACTGTTTTCTCCGTCGTGGATGGCCGGTTTTACCGCTACATGCCAACTGAGGGGATTTACCTCGAAACCAATGACTCCACCATTTGCGCCCGCCTGAGTGCTCTGCTTTTGGACTGCGCCCGTGATTGTTCGGCCAAATTCGATATGCAGGCCGTCGCCTTCAAATTCCGCGACTCCTCCAATTTGAGAGGTGTCCTGACTCGTGCGCGGGGCGTCTTGCAAGTTCCTCAGGACTTTTTCGAGTCCGAGCTCTTGGAGTTTGTCCCATGCAAGAACGGTATGCTCCGCATTTCTAATCGCGCCCTGCTCCCCTTTAGGCCGGCGTATCGGCGGCGAAATAAGCTCGCGGTGGCATATCTCGCCGGGGCGTCTTGTCCTTTATTTCTTCGGACCCTGCTAATGCCAGCTTTGGAGCCGGAAGACATAGAACTTCTGCAACGCTGGTGCGGTCTCGCCCTGATTGGCGTGAATCTCGCCCAGAGAATCGTAATTCTGACTGGCACGGCTGGCGGCGGGAAAGGGACTCTCGTCCGCGTTATCCTGGGCATAATAGGCGCAGTAAATGTTGGCAGTTTGCGGCCCGACCTGCTGGCTGAACGTTTTGAGCTGGGGCGCCTGTACGGAAAATCCCTTCTCTATGGCGCCGATGTTCCGGACAATTTTCTCAACTGCAAGGGCGCTTCTGTTCTGAAAGCCCTGACTGGCGGCGACCCTGTCACCCTGGAATTCAAGGGCAGCAATGAGACCCCGCAAATCATCTGCCGTTTCAATGCCATTGCCACATGCAATTCCCGCCTGACTTTGCGCTTGGAGGGCGATGCCGATGCTTGGCGTCGCCGCCTCTTCATTATTGAGTATCTCAAACCGAAAACGGATCATGTGATTGCCGATCTGAGCGAGCGTATTCTCGCTGAGGAGGGACCCGGTGTTCTGAATTGGATGTTGGATGGATTGGACAAGATTGCCGCGGATGGTTGGCAACTGCGGCTTTCGCCTCGGCAACAAAAGGTCGTGGATGATCTCCTGTTGGAATCGGAAGGCGAAGTCGTTTTTGCCAAGGAATGCCTTGAGCGCGCCGCGATGGATTCCCTTACCGTGGCCCACTGTTACGAGCATTATGTCTCCTTTTGCACTGATCGCGGATGGGCTGCGATGGCCAAAAAGAAATTTTCCAACGCAATTGGTGACGCTGTCGCCCGCATATTTGGTGTGACCGTCCGCCATGACATTTGCGACCAGAGCGGCAAAGGTCAGCGCGGCTGGAAGGGGATCAAATGTGCCTAATGCTCACCCCGGCTCGGACAATTCGGACAGGTATTTCCGACCGTCTGGTGGATGTTTTTGGCTTTACGTACAATTCGGACGGATATTTCCTGCTTCCGTACGCGCGCGAGCGCGTGCTCCTGCGTGTAGGCTTGTGCCGAACATCCGTCCGTTTTGTCCGAAAACGCCCTCCTTGGCCTTGTGAACGATCCCCCTAATTAGCCCTATCGCTGCAGAGGCCGGGAACCCTTAACTTGTGGAAACGGCTGGAAAAAGGCGCCTTGCCCTGGATTAGCGCCCGGAATGGCCGCGAACCCGCTGAAAACCTTTCCCTTGTGTTTCTGGCTCGACCGTGCCACTATATGGAGTGGTGCGAAGCGAATGCACCAAAGCTGTCGGTTTTGCGTATCGTGGTCACTTTGCCTGACGCTTTTCGGCAGTGTTCATGAACCTTTACTGGGGTTGCCAAACAAAGCAAACTTGTATCATCGTTTTTTCTAAAAATGAGTGCTTACGCTTATCATCTTGAAAAGGTCGAATGGGCGGTTTGGGGAATTGCCACCTGGGATGGCACCTCTAAATCCGGCACTTCCGAAGCTTCGGAGCAACTCCGACGCGCTGACTTTTTCCGCATCATTGGCAAGACCTGCACTCGTCTCCGATTGCGTCATAGGCACCTCGCTATTTATGCCAAGACTGAATGGGGCCGCGGTCGGCGCGGCCACTGCCATTTTCTGATCGCCAAACACGGCACACAATCTACAACCCCAGCGATTCTGGCAGCCACAATCCAAGAACTCTGGTCTGCTGAACATGGGCTGGCGAAAGTTGAGCCTTTTGATGTCACCCGGCAATGCGATGCCGTAGCGTATCAATGCAAACAGGAATTTGACGCTGGCGGCATTCCAATCCTCCACCCCGAGTATGTAAACGGGGCTTTGCAATCGCTTTTGCGCAAGAACGCGGAATGCGCTTTATCGGAAACTGTCCCTTCTCCCGACACCGGACTGCAACCCTTCTGATTCTGGCAATTGCGCCCTTCCAATTCCTTTCGCCGGTGATTGAGCGATGATATTCCGCAAAATGCGTGCGTCGCTTCGCTCAAGCGACATGAGCGCCGCCTGACTGAGCCCCGGCGCGTGCGGGCCTGAATGGGTTGAACTTGACGAAAACCTAAATGCGGTCTTTGCCCGCCTGCCCGATGGCTTCTCGGCTCTTCTTCATGGGTTGCCTTTTTTTGTGCGGAAGAACATAGCCCACTTCCGTTCTGAGCATTCGCCCACCTCCTCCTTGCGTGCCGCCGTGGCACCGTCTCCCCCATCTCCGCCCCGCCTTCTCGCGCCAGCCCCATCTGTGCTCCCCTTCTTGCCACAGTTCTTATTCTTATCCCCCGCGCGCCATAAGCGTTCTTGCCGCCCCCCTTGACCCTCAGCCCCTCCGCCCCTATTCTCCTCGCTAGATGCTCCCGATTGACAAAGCGGCGACCGCGTACCACGAAGCTGGTCACGCTCTGGCTCACTACGTTTTGGGCTGGGGCAATGGCCGCGTCACGATCTTGGAGAAGTATAATTCCAAAGGTAGTGCCGCCATCGCCCACAAGGCGCGCTTGAGCCGCTTGCTGCGCCAGTTGGAATACGGCACGATGACCACTCGACTTTTCGCCGACTGCCATGACTTCATCGTTTGCCTGCTTGCTGGACGGGAAGCGCAAAAGAAGTTTAAGCCGCAGAGTCTCCATTCCTATATGGCCCGCTCAGACCACCAATCCGCGGTTGATTTCCTTGCCTCCCTTCACCCTGAAGACGAGGAACGACAGGCCGCGATGGCCTATCTGACTCTCCGCACTCGCAATCTGGTCTCTTCTCCGCGAAATTGGAGCAGGATTACGACCCTGGCCAGTGAACTGATTACGACGCCGACTTTGACTGGCGAGGAGGTATCTGTAATTTTCCGAGCCGCCGATGACGCCTTTTCGCTGGCCCGTAGTCCGCAAGGGCCTTGAGCGCCCCATCGCTGCGCCCCGGCGCGTGCGGGTGAGCGGCTGAGCGATATGCAAAACTAAGTGCGGTCTTTCCCGGCCTTGCCTTGCCTCTCCTCGGCTTTCCTGGCCTTTCCGCCCTTTAAATCTTCGCGCCTTTCCTGTACCACTCATTCAGCTTTTGCTCCGGCCAGGCCAATGTCAGCCTCTTGCACCTGTCCAGCGTGATTCTCGGTTTTTGAAAAGCCGGATCGCTCTTTGCAATTAAACACGACATCGCAATTCGCCTAGCCTCCCAACTCCGCTTGCTTTGCCCCTTTGCTATGTCTTCCATCTGCCTTATTACCGCTCTGAATGCGAACGCTGCCACTGCATCGCCGCGAAAATACGTGAAGCCATACCGGGCAAACCATTTCACGTCCTCATCGCTCGCTGGCTTCCCATCCAACCTCAACAGTCCCTCCAAATTCTCAGCTGTTATCTCAACTCTTGTATCTAATTCAAATTCCCATTCTCTTATCTTCTTTAGTTGTGCTTCCGTTGGCGGATTGCAACTTGATTGCTGCCCTTCTCCTACAACCCCCTCATGCGATTCGTTCATTCGATCTCGTTCTAACTTTCCCACTTTCTGTTCCGTTTTTCTCGGCTCAACTTCCTTATCGCAGTTTGGGCATTTCATCTTTTCTCCTTCGTCCGAGGGGAACACTGACCACTCCTTTTCGCAGTTTGGGCACTTGAATGAAAAATAATTCGGAAGCGTTATCTCCGTTTTTCTTTTACAATGTGGGCATTCCACTTGCTTTTGTATGCAGTCTTGTTCCATCAGAGCTGCGAGTTGCTCAAAATATGCACTCGGCTCCTCGCTTTTCCTCTCTATTAAATCCTTGGTCTTCTTGCTGATCCCGATTACAGGGTTCCTGGGCGCCAATTCTTCAATTTGTCCTCTACAATGAACGCAATATTTGTAGCCAATAACCCCTGGCCTCATCGGTTTTACGATATCCGGATGCAGTTCTTCCAGCGCCTCCCTTAATCGATACCCTGCTGTAAAGTCCTTAATTTCCGGTTCCCTGGATTTCACCAATGCCCATGCTTGGCCGAGTTCTTCTGTTGTTATGTCCCGCGTGTAATCGTGCAGCCCAAGGCAGTTTATCGTATTGCACTCCTCCTCGATCCTTCCTTCTTCGCTTTCTGCCTGAGCTTTCTCCTTGTCCCGCTCTTCCATGAGCCTTTCGTGTTCATACACCTGCTGGTCCAATTCCCAATTCTCAATTTGCGCTTTCGCTTCCCCGTATGACAGGCCTGCTTTCGGCACATACTCTTCTTCCGGCTCATTATCTCTATCTTCTTCCTCCTCCTTCTCCTCGTGGATTTCCCGCAATTTTGCCAACTGTTCTTCCGTGGCGGGACGCTTGTAATATGCTTCCTCTATCTCAGGAAACATTCGCACGCACTCGTCCAGCGCGTCGCTGGCCTGGCCTTTGAGAATCTCCTGGTCAAAAGTGCAACCGAAAAACCTGAGCTTGTGCTTTTGTTTTTCCGTTGCCGGTTCCATTCTTGACCGGCCAATGTAGGCCGCTCTGTGTATCCGAAAACCCAACACACATTCCAGGGCTTCTCGTGCCGTTTTTCCTTGGGCGTCCTTTTCCTCCCACATAGGGTCGTCTGGGTACAGCTCTCCTACACCGGCAATCTCAGATCCCTCTCTGGGAATTAGTTGATGCAAAACGGTAGCTCCGCTGCCATCCTTGATGCTCAGGAATTCAGGCTTCAAGAATTCCTTTGGAATCTGGTTTGCGTGCCCTTCGCATGCGAGGTGAAGTATGGTTGTTGACTCACCGACCCGCCACGTTGGTGCTGGCGCGCACAGGTTTTCTTTTGTTAACACCTCCTTTGGCAACTGGTTTAATTGGCCCGTTACTGCTGCCCAATATAGCGGCGTTTGGCCCTTCTTGTTCTTGATGACGAACAATTCTGGCTTCAATAAGCTTGGCGGTATTTCCGCAAACCTTCCTGTTCGTAATGCCGTGTGTAGCGGTGTGTTACCGCCGCTGTTGCGCTTGAGCATCGTTTGCTCGGTGAGGCTTGAAAAGTCTGGCATACCCCTTTCGAGTGGTTTCGGTTTGGCTTTCTCCGTGCGCTCTGGCATCACGATCCTTCCCTTTGGTCGATTCGCTTGGCACAGGGTGAAATACCTTTTGCAGATCGGGCATGGCACTATCTCACCTTTTCCCTCCGTCGGGAATTCGATAGGCTGCCAGCAATGCGGGCAAAAACCGCTGAGATCGCCCTGCTGCTTCTCTCCTTTTTGCGCTGATTCGGCTTTATCGACTGAAAGCCGCGTTTCCAAGCCGCAGTGCGGACAATTGATTAGGGCGTTTTGCTCCGTCAGGTCCTCCACCTCGAAGTCGATGTGGCCCCCGCAATGCTGGCATTGACAGCTTCCGAGCATAATCCTGGCTACGCTGATTTCCCTTGATTCCACCATTTCCCCCCCCACCGCGTCAACTCATAAATGCCGGTTAATCGCCTTGCGCGCCTGAGGCGAAAATTCGGGTGTAGTCCGGGCCGGTCACGTTTTCTCATGAACCCCGATTTCGCGACCCTTTTTTTCGGACCGGGTCATCAATTCGCAGATGGCTTCTAGAATTTTTTCGATGCTTCGGCTCTTCTCGCGTCTTGCCCCCTCCAATTCGCCGCTTACCCCCGGCTTCCCTCCACTCTCCTTTCTTTGCCCCAATCGCTGGCATGTCGGCTGTGGCGCGATGGGTGTTTGGGCGCGACACGGGCGATTTGCCCATAATGTAGCGTAGCGAAATGACCCCAAAACCCCTGCCTGCGGCAGGCAGGCCCACTGACTTCCTGCATCTGCGGAGCGTCCGGCGTGGCATTGGGAGTGCAGCGGGACGTGCCTGTCGAGCGCGGGTTCTTGGGGCGCGGGTCTGGCGCTCGGCAGGACTCGCCCGCCCGTCTTTCGCACAATGCCCGGTTTGCTTCATAGGCCGGGCCGTCTGGACATGTTGGCTCGCGTCGGGCTGA
>Ga0181530_10000455_pt1 | contig 52455 bp, 48 predicted proteins | sample PEATcosm2014_Bin_42_FD_119769 | JGI IMG/M metagenome (GOLD analysis project Ga0181530, IMG submission 119769) | Peatland microbial communities from MTU Mesocosm Facility, Houghton, MI, USA - PEATcosm2014_Bin10_60_metaG | ecosystem: Environmental > Terrestrial > Soil > Wetlands > Peat | place...
CATTGCGAGGCGCGCAGCGCCGAAGCAATCTTCCGCCTGACGCGCAGTGGCGGCTCGCCAGGCAGGGGATTGCTTCGGCGCTGCGCGCCTCGCAATGACGGGTAGGGCGGGAATCGCAATGACCGAGACGCTGGCTGAGGTCGCGGCGGCGGCACGCGCCTGCCGCGTATGCGCCGGTGTCCTGCCGTTGGGGCCGCGGCCGGTGTTTCGCGCTTCCACCACCGCAACGCTGCTGATTGTCGGGCAGGCGCCCGGCACCAGGGTGCATGAAACGGGTGTGCCGTGGAACGATCCCTCGGGCGATCGGCTGCGGTTGTGGCTGGGGATGGATCGCGCCGCGTTCTATGACGAGACGCGCATCGCCATCGTGCCGATGGGGCTGTGCTATCCGGGCCGGTTGCCGAATGGCGGCGACGCGCCGCCGCGCCCGGAATGCGCGCCGTTATGGCGCGAGCGGCTGGTGGCGGCGATGCCGGCGATCCGGTTGACCCTGCTGGTCGGGAGCTACGCGCTGACGCACACGCTGGGACGCGGCGCGATGACCGCACGGGTGCGCGCGTTCCGTGAGCATCTGCCTGGGCATTTTCCGCTGCCGCACCCGTCCTGGCGGACCACGGCGTGGGAGCGGAAGCATCCCTGGTTCGCGGCGGAGGTGCTGCCGGCCTTGCGGCAGGCGGTGGGCGAGGCGCTGCGGTGACGGGAGCGCCCCGGGTCTCCGTTGCACGGTGCTCGGGTCGGGGGTTAACCTTTCGCCGGTTGCGCCGCCTTCACCGTCCCTCCGGGGAACCTCGGCTCACATGTGTCCGTCGCATCGGGTGATGCGGAGGACGGGAGTTGGAAACGGATGTTGCTCGATCATCGCACCTACACGCTGAAGCCCGGAACAATGAGCCAGCACCTGAAAATCTACGAGGAATACGGGTTCGAGGTGCAGAAGAGGCACCTGGGCGAGCCGCTGGCCTACCTGGTCACGGAATCAGGCGAGTTGGATACCTTCGTGCATATCTGGGTCTATCAGGACGCGGCGGACCGCGCCGCCAGACGCGCCGCGCTCCAGGTCGATCCGGTCTGGCAGACCTATCTTGCGAAGAAGGCCGAGGCCGGCTGTGTCATCAAGCAAAGGAACAAGCTGATGACTCCGGCAGCATTCGCGCCGATCAAGCGCTGATCCTGCCACCGAAGGGAAACCGGATCAGCCGCGTTCAATCGTCACGAGCGTGCCCAGAGCCGGCCGGCGAGCATTGGTTCTGCGTCGCGACGCGGGTCCTGAGGCGCCGTACACCTCCCCGCGAAGCGAGAGAGGTCGGTGCGCAGCGCCGGGTGAGAATGCCGCGTGCCGACCCGATCACCCTCGCCGCTATCGCGTCTCGACCCTCTCCCGCTCCCGCGGGAGAGGTTATACCGCCGGGCGGTACCAGCTCGGTTTGCGCTTCTCCCGAAACGCCGTCGTCCCTTCATGCCCCTCAGACGAATACCGCTGCGTCCAGCTCTCATGCGCCAGCATCGCCATCTGTCGCTCGTCCAGCAGCAACCCGTTGGCGCCAAGAAACGACCGCTTGGTCATGGCGATCGCGCCCGGTCCGCTGAGGAACACCGCATCCAGCACGTCGGCCAGTTTCGCCTCCATCTGGTCGGCCGGCACCACCTCGTGCACCAGCCCGATCCGCAGCGCCTCCTGTGCGTCGAACCGCTCGCCGGTCAGGGCATAGCGCCGCGTATGCCGCAGCCCCATCGCATGCACCATGTGCGTCGAGATCGGCGTCGGCGCGACGCCGACCCGCACTTCGGTCAGGCCGAACAGCGCGTCCGGCGTGGCGAATGCCACATCGACGCAGCACACCATGCCGGCGCCGCCGCCGAAACATGCGCCATGCACCAGCGCGATCGTCGGCTTCGGAAACTCGTTCAGCAACTGCATCGCCCGCGTCGTCGCCATCGACGCCGCGTAATTCTGCTCCGGACCGTAGTTCGCCGCGCGCCCGAGCCAGTTGATGTCGGCACCCGCCTGGAAATGCCGTCCCGCGCCGCGCAACACCAGGCAGCGCACCGCGGGATCGGGCGCCATTTGCTGCAATCCGGCGATCAGCTCGGCCAGCAGGTCCTCGTTGTAGGCGTTGCCGACCTCCGGGCGGTTCAGCGTCACGGTCGCCGTACCGCGCGCGTCGATAGTCAGCAGGACAAGGTCTTTCGCCGGATCTTTGCTCATGATGCCACCTTTGCCGGATCGGTATTGCCGCCGCACACCAGCACGCCGACGCGCGCGCCGTCCGGCGGAACGATAGCGCCGGACAACAGCGCTGCCAGGGCGGTCGCCCCACCCGGCTCGGCTACCAGCCGAAAGCGCTCCCACAGCAGACGTTGCGCCGCGACGATGGCGGCGTCGGAGACCAGAACCGCCTCGGCAACGTATCGCTGCGCCAGAGGAAACATCAGCCCGCCGACCTGCCGCGCGCCCAGGCTGTCGGCGGCCGCGCCGCCCACCGGCGCATCGACCGGCCGCCCGGAGCGCAGCGCGTCGTGCAGTGCGGGGCAGGCTTCCGGTTCGACGCTGACGACCCGCACGCTGCCGGCATACCAGGCCGCCATGCCGCCGATCAGTCCGCCGCCACCCGTCGCCACCAGCACATGCGTCAGCTCCGGCGCGTCTTGCTCGAACTCCCGCGCCACGGTGCCCTGACCGGCGAGCACGTCCGCATGGTCGTACGCGTGCACTTCCAGCGCGCCGGTCTCCGCCTGGCGCAGACGCGAGGCGGTCAACGCCTCGGCATAGGTCTCGCCGGTCTGCACCACGCGAGCGCCATAGCTGGCAATCCGCGCGACCTTTGCGGCCGGCGTCAGCGCGGGCACGAAAATCTCTGCCCGCACCGACAGGGCGCGGGCGGCGTAGGCGACCGCCGCGCCATGATTGCCGCCCGATGCGGCGATGACGCCGGCCGCCGGCAGCCGGTCCGACAGCAGCCGATTGAACGCGCCGCGCGGCTTGAAGCTGCCGGCGTGCTGTAGCAGTTCGAGTTTCAGCGCAACCGGGCAGCACACGCCCAGCTCTGCGCCGGATGTGTGGAGGACCGGCGTGTGGCGGACATGGCTGGCGATGCGGTTGGCGGCGGCAGCAATGTCGGCGCGGCTGACCATGCCGCCGACGCTGGCACGCCGGGACGCGCCGGGCAAGGTGGGCGGCACAAACCTCCGCCGCGGGAGCAGCAGAGGTCGAGACGCGTGAGTGGCGAGGGTGATCGGGTCGGCACGCTGCTGTTACGTGCCGACCCGATCGCCCTCACCCGCGATGCTCACGTACCGCGCGTTGGTCCGCTTCGCGACCCGACCCCGCTGCGCGGGCATTGGCAATGAACGCGCGGATCAGCGCGGGGTCTTTCACGCCCCGCGCACGTTCCACGCCGGACGAGACGTCGACCAGCGTCGCTCCAGTGGCACGGATTGCCTCGGCGACGTTGTCCGGTGTGAGTCCGCCCGCCAGGATCCATGGCCCCGGTGCGGTCCAGTCGCGCAGCAGGGACCAGTCGAACCGTGCGGCGTTGCCGCCCGGGCGCGTGGCGGCCGGGGGCGGTTTCGCCTCCAGCAGAAGTGCATCGGCATCGCCGGCCTCACGCGGCAGGTCCGCTGCCGTGTCGATACCGATCGCACGCCACAGCGGCAGGCCGAAGCGCGCGCGGAAGCCGGGAAAATCTACCCGGCCATAGAGCTGCAGGACATCCAGCCGCACCGCGTCCAATGCCGCTGCGATGGCCTCGGCGGTCGGATCGACGAACAGGCCTACGCGCAACGGTCCGCCCGGATGCCGCGCCGACAGCGCCGCCGCCTGGGCCGGCGTCACGTAGCGCGGTGAGGGCGGGAAGAACGCGAACCCCACATAGGCCGCGCCGGCCGCAACCGCGGTGTCGAATGCCGCCGGATCGTTGATCCCACAGATCTTGACCCGCACGTCGCTCATCGGATCGCGGCGGCGATCGCGGCGGCCGCTTGCCCCGCGTCGGGCGCGGCGGTGATCGGCCGGCCGACCACGATCCAGTCTGCGCCGGCGGCCACCGCTTCCTCCGGGGTCATGGTCCGTGCCTGATCGCCTGCCGCGCTGCCGGCGGGACGGATCCCCGGGACCACCAGCGCCGGGCCGGTGCCCAGCGCGCCGCGCAGCATCGCGACTTCCAGCGGACTGCACACCAGCCCGTCCGCACCGGCAGCGACCGCAAGCCGTGCCAGCCGCAGCACCTGCGCCGCCGGCCGGTCAGGGATGCCGGTGGCCGCCAGGTCGGCCTGATCCAGGCTGGTCAGCACCGTCACCGCGAGGATCATCGGCCGTGCCGCCCCCGCGGCCTCGGCCGCCTGCCGCGCGGCGGCAACCATGGCGGCCCCGCCGGCCGCGTGCACCGTCAGCATGCGCGGGGTGAGCGGCAGTACGGCGCGCACCGCCCCCGCCACGGTATTGGGGATGTCGTGCAGTTTCAGGTCGAGGAAGATCGGCCGCCCGGAGATCGCCCGCACCCCGGCGGCGCCGTTGGCCAGGAAGAACGCCAGCCCCAGCTTGAACAGGCCGCAATGCGGCACAACCGCTGTCGCCCAGCCGACCGCCCGGGCCGCATTGGTGGTGTCCAGCGCGACGATCAGGCGCGACTCCGTCATGCGACGGGCGGCCCCAGCGCCGCCTGCGGCAGGCGCGACTTGAGCTCCTGCACCTGCGCTTCCAGCAGGCGCACCGTTTGCTCCGCCCGCCGGGCGCGCCGGCGCTGGCCGAGTTCGGAGACCCACACCAACAGTCCGCCAATCAGGAACGCCAGCGCCATGGCGCCCAGGATGGCGAGCGACAGCGGTGCCTCCAGCGACAACCCGGTCGGCCATAGGCCGAGCCGCACCGGCGCGGTGTTCGACAGCGCGAACAACACCAGCAGCAACAGGAAGGGTGTGAGGATCAGCAGTCGCATGGCACGGAAGAATACCTCGCCCGCGAAGCGGGAGAGGTCAAGGCGCCCCAACGTCGCAGGTGAGGGTGATCGGGCCGGCACATTGCCCATGTGGCGACCCGATCACCCTCACCTGCGGCGGCTCACGCGTCTCCACCTCTCTTGCGCGCAGCGCGGGCGAGGTTACCTTCGCGCCGGCTTGCCGCGATTGACGCGCTCGCGCAGTTCCTTGCCGGCCTTGAAGAAAGGCACTGCCTTCTGCTCGACCGGCACCGCCTCGCCGGTGCGGGGATTGCGGCCGGTGCGCGCGTCGCGGCGCTTCACCGTGAACGCGCCAAACCCGCGCAGTTCCACGCGCTCCCCGCGGCCGAGGGCCGCGGAGATCTCCTCGAAAATGGTGCCGACAATGATCTCCACGTCCGCCGCACGCAGATGCGGATTGGCGCTCGCGAGCTCGGCAATGAGTTCCGACCTGGTCACGCCGGTTTCCCCGTGATTCGGGCTGATGCTTCAGCCGTCGGAACGATGCCAGACGGCCCACGCGCCGTCAAGCATAACACCTTGGGAAATCACGGTTTTCCATAAGCCGTCGAAGAGCGGGCCAAGCGTCCCGGACAGCGTCCGCTCGGCGAAGCTGCTGGTCGAGACGTCCTCCACCGGCAAATCGGCGGGCACGCCCTTGGCCGAGGCCAGCCATTCGCGCGCGTCATGCTCGCCGCCGATCGCGTCGATCAGGCCGAGTTGCAGCGCCTGGCGGCCGGTATAGGCGCGCCCGTCGCCGAGTTGGCGGACCTTGTCCGGGTCCATGTGGCGGCCGGTGGCGACCATGCCGACGAACTGGTCATACATATCCATGACCAGCGCCTGGAGCACCTCGTGCCCCTGGGGCGACAGCGCATGGGTGAAACTGGGCTGATCCTTCAGCGGCCCGGAAACGATGGTCTGCGCGTCCACCCCGATCTTGGCCAGCAGGCCGGAGACCTCCGGCGTCTCGAGCAAGACGCCAATCGACCCGGTCAGCGTCGCCTCGTGGGCGAAGATGCGGTTCGCCGGCACGGCGATCATGTAGCCGGCGGACGCCGCCAGCCCGCCCATCACCGTGACCACCGGCTTCTTCGCGGCGACGTGGGCGATGGCGTCGTGCAGGCTCTCGCCGCCGGCCACGCTGCCACCGGGGCTGTTCACGCTGACGATCAGTGCCTTCACGCTGTCGTCGTCGGCCAGCTTGTCCACCGCCCGGGTGAGCTTCTGGTCCTCGGTGATCAGCCCGTTGACTTGCAGCCGGGCGACGTGGGCACGCCCGATGCCGAGCCCGTGGCCATGCAGCGCCACCAGCACCGCGGCGAGCACGGCAAGGACGGCGAAGCTTCGCCAGAAGAACAGGCGTCGCTTGAGCCGCCGCCGGTCGAGAATCAGGTCGGTTTCGAGGGTCATGGGCGGCAGCAAACCTCTCCCGCTATGCGGGAGAGGGCGGCGCGCAGCGCCGGGTGAGGGTGATCGGGTCGCCCCGCAGGACAAACATCGAGTGTGCCGACCCGATCACCCTCACCCTCGCCGCTTCGCGTCTTGACCTCTCCCGCGCGCAGCGTGGGAGAGGTTTGGAGATTCCCATCAGTTCTCCGTCTGCGCCTGCTGGTTGCGGCGACGGATCGCGGCACCCAGGATGTCACCCAGCGACGCGCCGGAATCCGACGAGCCGAACTCGGCCATGGCCTGCTTCTCCTCCTCCATCTCCTTGCCTTTGATGGTGAGGTTCAGCTTGCGCGCGGCGCGGTCGATCGCGGTGATCTTGGCGTCCACCTTCTCACCCACGGCAAAGCGATCGGGGCGCTGGTCGCCCTTGTCACGCGCCAACTCGGCCCGGCGGATGAAGCCGGTCAGCACGTCGCCGACCTTCACCTCGATGCCGTTCGACTGGATGGCGGTGACCACGCAGGTCACCACGTCGCCCTTGTGCACGCCTTCCAGCACCGACGCCGCCGGATCGTCCTTGAGCTGCTTGATGCCCAGGCTGATCCGCTCCTTCTCCACGTCAACATCGAGCACCTTGGCCTTCACCACGTCGCCCTTGTTGTACTTGGCGATGGCAAGCTCGCCGGACTCGTCCCAGGACAGGTCGGACATGTGCACCATGCCGTCGATGTCGGCGGACAGGCCGATGAACAGGCCGAACTCGGTGATGTTGCGGATCTCGCCTTCCACCACGCTCCCGATCGGGTGCTCGTCCACGAACTGCTCCCACGGGTTGCGCTGCACCTGCTTCAGGCCCAGCGAAATCCGCCGCTTCGAGCTGTCCACGTCCAGGATCATCACGTCCACTTCCTGGCTGGTGGCGACGATCTTGCCCGGATGGACGTTCTTCTTGGTCCAGGACATCTCCGACACGTGCACCAGGCCCTCGACCCCCGGCTCCAGCTCCACGAAGGCGCCGTAGTCGGTGATGTTGGTGACGCGGCCGGTGTACTTGGCGCCCGGCGGATACTTCGCCGCCACACCCTCCCACGGATCGGCCTCAAGCTGCTTCATGCCGAGGCTGATGCGCTGGGTCTCCGGATTGAACCGGATCACCTGCACCTTCACCTGCTGGCCGATCTGCAACGCCTCGGACGGATGGTTGATCCGGCGCCAGGCAATGTCGGTGACGTGCAGCAGCCCATCGACGCCACCCAGATCGACGAAGGCGCCATAGTCGGTGATGTTCTTCACCACACCGTCGAGGATCTGGCCTTCCTTCAGCCCCTGGATCAACTCGGTGCGCTGCTCTGCCCTGGTCTCTTCCAGCACGGCGCGGCGCGACACCACGATATTGCCGCGCGCGCGGTCCATCTTGAGGATCTGGAACGGCTGCGGCGAGCCCATCAGCGGTCCGACGTCGCGGACCGGGCGGATATCGACCTGGCTGCCGGGCAGGAAGGCCACGGCGCCGCCGAGATCGACCGTGAAGCCGCCCTTCACCCGGCCGTAGATCGTGCCGGTGACGCGGAGCTGCGTCTCGAACGCTTTTTCCAGGTTGGTCCAGGCTTCCTCACGCCGCGCCTTCTCGCGCGACAGGACGATGGAGCCGTCCTTGTCCTCGTAGCGCTCGACATAGAGTTCGATGAGGTCGCCGGGCTTGACGTCCGGCTTGGCGCCGGGCGGGCCGAATTCCTTGAGCAGGACGCGGCCTTCGGACTTCAGGCCGACATCGACGATGGCGTATTCATCGGTGAGGCGCTGGACGCGGCCGGTGACGACGGAGCCGTCGAAGCTGGTATCGCGTCCCAGGGTTTCGTCGAGCAGGGCGGAAAAGTTCTCGCCCCGAAAATGGTCCTGGGTAGGGGCCGGCGCGATGGCGCGGGCGGTGGCGGATGCTGCCATAAGGAGGTTGTGTTCCGTTACGGATGTCCGGGCGTATCCCGGGGGTTGCCGTGGTTTGCGCGCTGCTTCGGGAAGCACGTCTTGCCCGCGGAAGGGGACCGCGGGCCGGGTTGCGGATCAAGGCGGAAACGCTCGTTGGGCGAGCGACTTCCTGCACAGATACGCGTCATTTCTCCGGAGTCAAGCGGCGGAACCATGACGGGCGGTGGGCTTCACGGGCTGGATTAGCAAATCGTCAACGATTCCTGTTCCATAATTGGCGTGACTGCCCAGGTATCCGGGCACAGTCCTGACTGATCCGGGCGATGGTTGCCGTGGCCAGCGGCACGCCGAACAGGTCGGCCATCAACGTGGCCAGACGCTGCTCCGGCAGCAACGGGTCGTGCGGCAGGTCGAGCACGAAGCCGCCGATCCGCTTGCCATACTGCACGGGCGCGCTCACCCAGTCGGGGAACGCCGCCCGGGTCTGTGTGCCGCTCGCCGGACAGCGGCCAGCGTGCGCGCGATGTTCGCTGACCACCAGCAGCTGCGGTTCGTGCAGGTCAACCACCTGCCGGGCAACATGGCCGGTAGCCATCGCCTCGGTCAGCGGCTCGCCGCATGTGGCGCAGGTTGGCGGATCGTGGTTGATGACCGTATCAGGCGTCTCGGTCTGGCGCAGCGTCTCGCCGGGATGGCCGGTTTGTCCGCCCGGCTTCTTGCCGGAGCGTTGCCGCAGGCTGCGGGTCCGTGGCGCCTTCGTCAGTCCGTCCCCCGCCTTCGCAGGGGCAGGCTACTGGACGGCGGCTTGCCGCCGTTGCTGCTGTTCCGCCCGGGACGGTGCTCCGGTTCGGCGATGCGCGCCGATCGCGCCAGCAGCAGCGCGACGAGTGCGTCCTTCGAGAGGCGGTTGAGCACTTCGCGATCCACCGACTCCCCGGAAGCGGCCGGCCAACGTCATGTCGACCGAAATCTTGCTCTGGATTTGTCGTCACGCCATACGCTTCGCGCCCCCTAACCGCGTGGCACCCGCTGGTCGGGGCCGGCATGGCTGAGGATCTGGGCGGTTACGTCGGTCTTATGTCCGCACGGCGCGATGATACTCGCGGTTCGGCATCATGTCGGTGGCCGACGCCATGCGGTTGGACAGGTTGAAGAACGCCACCGTCTCCGCCAGGTCGAAGATGTCGTCGTTCGACAGCCCGACCGCGCGCAAGGCATCGCGGTCGGCATCCTCCACCAGCCACGGCGTCGTGGTCATCTTCCAGGCGTAGTCGAGCATCGTGCGCTGCCGCGCATCCAGCTTCGCCACGCGATAGTTCAGCGCCATCATCTCGCCGAGTTCGGCATCGCCGGAGAGTTGCCGCACCGCCGCGCCATGCGCCACCAGGCAGTAGTAGCAGCGGTTGGCCGAGGACACGACCACGGCGATCATCTCCCGTTCCAATTTGGAAAGCCCTGATTCCGCCAGCATGATGTCGTTGTACATCGCCATGAAGTGGCGCAGCCGCTGCGGCTTCAGGCTGTAGGCGCTGAACACGTTCGGCACGAAGCCAAGCTTGTCCACGCATTTGCGCCAGATGGCTTGCAGGTCCGCGTCCAGCGACCCGGGGTCGGGGACGCCAAGCTTGGAGATATGGTCGGGCTGCGGCATGGGAGTCTCCTGTGCGGCGCTACGGGCGTGCGAGGTTAGTACGTGCGGCATGCGGCACCCTCACCCGCCGCTGCGCGGCGACCTCTCCCGCGAAGCGGGAGAGGTTGTTAATCCAGCACTTCCTTGTTGATGACGTTGTCGCGGTTGGGCTTGCCGTCGAGCACGCTCAGAATGTTCTGCGCCGTCGCCACCGCCATGTTGGCGACCGCTTCGGTCGTCACCCCCGCCATGTGCGGCGAGGCAATCACGTTGTCCAGCTTCAGCAACGGATTGTCGATCGGCGTCGGCTCCGCCTCGAACACATCCAGCCCCGCCGCGGCGATCTGCCCCGACGTCAGTGCCGCATGCAGCGCGCGTTCGTCGATGATGCCGCCGCGCGCGGTGTTGACGATGAACGCGCCGGGCTTCATCCGGGCGAACTGCGCCGCGCCGAACATGCCGACGGTCTCGGGGTTCTTCGGGCAGTGGATCGACACGAAATCCACCCGAGGCAACGCCGCATCCACGTCGTCCACCGGCTCGCATCCCGCCGCCCGGATCTTCGCCGCATCGACATACGGATCGCGCACCAGCACCACCATGTCGAACCCCAGGCAGCGCTTCGCCAGCCGCGTGCCGATGCGACCGAAGCCGACGATCAACACCGTCTTGCCGTTCAGTTCCATCGGCAGCCCGTCATGCCGTTCCCGCCAGCGCCCGGCCCGCACCATCCGGTCCAGCGCCTGGTGCCGTTTTGCCAGCGATATCATCATATGAAACGCCTGCTCCGCTACCGAAACGGAATTCGCGGTGCCTGCCGTCATCAGCGGCACCCGTCGCGCGGTCAGCGCCGGGATCTCCACCGCGTCGTAGCCGACGCCGATGCGCCCCACCACCTGCATCGCCGGCGATGCGTCCATTTCCACCTGCCGGTACGGCGTCCCCGACAGCGCGATGCCGGCGCAATCCTCCAACAGCGGCAGCAGGTCCGCCTGGGTGATCGTCGCCGAATATGTCACCGTCTCGATATCGTCGCGCGCCAGCAACAGCGCGACACCCTCCTGGCCCATCGTGTGCGGCACCAGTACCTTGCGTCGGTTCGTGACCATCGGTGGGAAAATCCTCAGAGTTTGCGTTGCAGGTTGGCGACGTAGCTGCGGTTGTGGGTGGGGCCCAGCATCACCTCGTTCATCACCACGTGCCGTGGCAGGCAGGCGATGTAGCGGATCAGGTCGCCGCAATCCTCCGGCTGCACCATGCGCGCGCGCTCTTCCGGTCCCACCGGATTCGGCCGCTTGTCGAGGATCGGCGTCGCCACTTCCCCCGGAAGAAAAACGGTGGAGCGGATGCCGTTGACGCATTCCTCCATGTTGATGGTGTGGCTCATCGCCACCACGCCGTGCTTCGCCGTGCCATAGATCGGTCCGGAGAAACCGCCGATGAACCGCCCCGCCATCGACGCGGTATGGATCATCACGCCATCCTGCTGCGCCCGCATGAACGGCAACGCCACCGTCACGCAATACAGCGCGGCCATCACGTTGCCCTTCATCAGCGTGTCGATGCCTTCCGGCGTCAGCTTGTCCCAGTGGCGATCGACGATGTTCACGCCGGCGTTGTTCACCAGGATGTCGAGCCGGCCCAGCTTTTCGCGGATGTAATCCCCGACCTTCTGCACCTGCGCCGACTCGGTCAGGTCCGCCGGCTGCACATGCGCCTCGGCGCCGCTATTGCCCAGGCGGCGTGCCACATCCTCCAACGGCGCGCGGCGGCGGCCGGTGAGCACCAGCGTGGCGCCTTCCTCGGCCAGCGCGAATGCGGCAGCCTCGCCGATGCCACTGCCCGCCCCGGTGACCCAGGCGACTCTCCCGGCGAGCTTCTGCATGCGGCGTTCCCCTCTGCGTGCGACGTGCGGGCGGCATTCAACGGAGTTGCGCGTTGGTCGGCAAGGGGCGGCCCCATACCGCTGTCATTGCGAGGCGCGTAGCGCCGCAGCAATCCCCTGCGTGATGAGCATCCGGCGGCGGCGTTACGCAGGGGATTGCTGCGGCGCTACGCGCCTCGCAATGACAGATGGACCCGGATTGCCGAACATCGCCGTCCGCAGTAGCAATCCCCCCAAGGAGGGCCCCCACATGCAAGCAATCCTGAACGGAAAGAAGATCGCCGCCAGCGACGACATCGTCGAAACCGGCGGCTACGCCTATTTCCCGCGCGACACCGTGCGCATGGAATGGCTGGAGAAGACCGAAAAGACCGAGTCCGACCTGCGCTGCCCGCACGGGGTGCAATTCTACGACGTGGTGATCGACGGCGTGCGCCACAAGCGCAACGCCTGGTCGTACGAGGCGCCGCAACCCAAGATGGCGCAGGTCGCCAACCGCTTCGGCTTCTGGGAAGACGTCCAGGTCGGTTGACCACGAAGTATCACCTGAAACCGTCCTGACCGGCGGCACCCACGCCGCCGGTCAGGACTTTTCACGGATAGCGTCGGAAATCCGGTTCCGCCCGCTTCCCAAACCCGCCGGCATTGGCCAAACTACCGGCAGGAAACGTCGCGTCTGGGAACCAATGGACCTCTCTTTCGACTTGCAGGGCAATGCCATCGTGTCCGGCATACTCCTCGGCGGCTTCTACGCCGCGGTGTCGATCGGCGTCTCGATCTCCTTCGGTATGCTTGATATCGTCAACATCGCCCACCCCGCCTTCATTTTGCTTGGCTCCTACATCGCCTATATCGCCAATACCTGGTGGGGCGTCGATCCGATCCTGGCCAGCGTCGTCGTCCTCCCCGCCTTCTATTTGCTCGGGGTCGGCATCTATTCCATCTATGAGGTGTCGTTCGAGCGCCGCGGCGATACCTCGCTGCGCGGCCTGGCGTTTTTCTTCGGTCTGCTGTTCATCACCGAGGTCACCCTCGTGCTGGTGTTCGGCGTGGACTATCGCCTGGTCGAGGCACCCTATATCGGCCCCAGCCTGCATTTCGGCGTCATCGAACTGCCGCTGCGCCTGCTGGTGCCATGCCTGGTGTCGCTCGCCATGCTCGGCACCCTGCAAACCTTCCTGTCGCGCAGCTTCCTCGGCCGCGCCGTGCAGGCGGTGGCGCAGGATCCGCAGGCATTGCGGCTGATGGCGGCGAACCCCACCGCCATCAAGCGCGTCGCGTTCGGCCTGTCGATCGCTACCGCCTCGATCGCCGGCGCGGTGCTGATCATCATCCAGCCGATCGAGCCGTCGATCGGCCGCGACTATATCGGCCGCATCTTCGCCATCGTGGTGCTGGGCGGCCTGGGCAGCATCAGCGGCACGCTGGTCGCCGCCCTGACCCTGGGCATCGCCGAGAATCTGACCGCAACGTTCTATGGCCCGTCCTGGTCGCCGGCCGTCGCCTTCGGCATCCTGTTGCTCACCCTCGCGGTGCGGCCCAGCGGCCTGTTCGGGCGCGCCTGATGCGCAATACCAGTTTCATCGCCTTGCTCATCGTGGCCGCCGCCGCGACGTTCGCCGCCATGCTGTGGGTCGGCAATCCCTACGTGTTCTTCGCCGGCTACGTCGTGCTGCAATACATCGTGCTGGCGACGGCGTGGAATATCCTCGGCGGCTATACGGGCTATGTGAATTTCGGGGTCGCCGCTTTCTTCGCCTGCGGCGCGTACAGCACCGTGGTGCTGCACAAGCTGTGGGCGCCGCCGCTGGTGGTGATGATCCTGGTGGGTGGCGCGGTGTCAGGCCTGATCGGTCTCGGCACCGGCTATCTCACCATGCGGCTGCGCGGCACCTTCTTCGGCATCGCCACCCTGGCCATGTCGGTGGTGGCGCAGACGCTGATCACCAACTGGCCGTTCGTCGGCGGCTCCCGCGGCGCCTATATCGTGCGGCCGGCGCAGGCGCTGTACCTGCCGCTCGACTACATCCAGTATCTCTGCCTGGTGATGCTGGCGCTGTCGGTGCTCGCGCTCGCCACCGCGCGCGCCATCGAGCATTCCCGGCTCGGCGTCGGGTTCGCCACGATCCGCGACGACGAACTCGCGGCGGAAGCCTCCGGCGTGCCGACACTGCGCCTGAAGCTGATCGCCACCGCGCTGTCCGGCGGCTTCATGGGCATGGCCGGCGCGCCGCTGCCCTATTACGTCACCTATCTCGATCCGGCCTCCGGCTTCAGCCTCAGCTATGCGGTCAACACCATCGCCATGCCGCTGATCGGCGGCACGTCGAGCTGGCTCGGCCCGCTGATCGGTGCGGTACTGCTCGGCACGTTGCAACAGGTGGCGACGGTGACGATTTCCTCGGCGCTGTCGCTGCTGATCGTCGGGTTGATGCTGGTCGGCTTCGTCGTCGCCGCCCCCAACGGCATCATCGGCTGGTTCAAGCCCGCCGCGCGAACCAGCATGCGCCGCCTGCGAGGATCGCGATGAGCGACGCCGCATTGCTGGAGGTCAACGGCGTCGGCAAGCGCTTCGGCGGCTTCATCGCGCTGGCGGACATCGAATTCGCGGTGCAGCCGGGCGAGCGCGTCGGCCTGGTCGGCCCTAACGGTTCCGGCAAAAGCACGCTGGTGAACTGCATCTGCGGCACGTTGCGCAACGAGGTCGGCAGCGTGCGCTTCGCCGGCCAGAGGCTGGAAGGCAAGCTGGCGCACGAGCGCACGCGGCTCGGCCTGGCGCGCAGCTTCCAGTTGCCGCGGCCCTTCACCACCATGACACTGGCCGAGAATTTGCGCGTGCCGATCCTCTATGCGGTGAACGTGCGCGCCGGCCACGCGATGGTCGATGTCGAAGGGCGCTGCAACGATCTGCTGCGCATGGTGGGCCTGGCCGAGAAGGCGCACCGGCTGCCGCGCGACCTGACGCAGATCGAGATGCGCAAACTCGAACTCGCGCGTGCCATGGCGTCCGAGCCGCGCCTGCTGATTTCCGACGAGGCGATGGCCGGGCTGTCGCACGGCGAGGTGGACGACATCCTCGCGCTGTTGCTGAAGCTGAACGAACAGGGCGTCACCATCATCATGATCGAGCACATCATGCGCGCGGTGCTGGCGTTTTCGCAGCGGCTGATCGTTTTGGTGGCGGGCCGCAAGATCGCCGACGGCGATCCCCAGGCGGTGGTGCGCCAGCAGGATGTGGTCGAGGCGTATCTTGGCAGCTAGCCTCACCATTACCGGCCTGGATGCCGGCTACGGCGCGGTGCGCGTGTTGCACGACGTGTCGCTGCGCGTCGGCGAGGGCGAAACCGTCGCGTTGCTCGGCACCAACGGCAACGGCAAATCGACGCTGATCCGCTGCGTGGTCGGCATGGTGCGTCCCAGCGCCGGCAGCATCACCGCGGAGATCGACGGCACGCGGCACGAGCTGGTGGGCATGTCCACCGAGGACATCGTCGATCTCGGCGTCGGCGTGGTGCCGGAGGGCCGCCGGCTGTTCCCGCGGCTGACGGTAACCGAGAACCTGCTGATGGGCGCGTTCCGCCGTGCCGCGCGGCCGCAGATCGCCCGCAACCTGGCGTTCTGCTTCGAGGCGTTCCCGCGCCTGGCGGAGCGTCGCCGCCAGCTTGCCGGCTCGATGAGCGGCGGCGAGCAGCAGATGCTGGCGTTGGGCAGGGCGCTGATGTCGGCGCCTCGGCTGCTGTTGGTGGACGAGCCGTCGGTCGGCCTGGCGCCGCTGCTGGTGAGCCGCACGATCGACAAGATCAAGGAGCTGAAAGAGAGCTACGGCCTGACGGTCCTGATGGCAGAGCAGAATTTTACCCAGGCCATACGGATTGCCGATCGGGGATATGTGATCGTGCACGGAAGAATCGAATTCGAAGGCGCGTCGGCCGAGGAGCTGAACAACAACGAGCTGATCCGCCAGTTCTACCTTGGCGCATAACACAACCTCTCCCGCTTTGCGGGGTTGAGCCGCGAAGCGGATCGACGCGAGACGCGCAGCGGCGAGGGTGAGGGTGCCGCGAGCGCCCGGTAGAAAGGCGCAGCGTGCCGACCCGCTCACCCTCACCCGCCTCGCTTCGCTCGGCGGCCTCTCCCGCGCGCAGCGCGGGAGAGGTCACAGTCCTACCGGATGATGATTTCCACCCGGCGGTTCTGCGGCTCACGCACCCCGGCGCCGGTCGGCACCAGCAGATGCGTCTCGCCGAAGCCCTGGATGCCGATCGAGCCCTGCGGCACGCCGTCACGCACCAGTTCGCCCGCCACCGCCTGGGCGCGGCGCACCGACAGGCCCTGGTTGTACTGCGGCGTGCCGGAGGTGTCGGTATAGCCGTTCACCTCGATGCGCGTGTACTGCACGCGGGTCGAGTTGTCCGCCGCCTCCTTGATGATCGACCGGGCGCGGTCGGTCAGCGTCGCCTTGTCCCAATCGAAGAACACCAGGTAGGAACGCGATGGCGCGGGCGCCGGCGCTGCCATCGGTGCCGGCGGCGCGGCGGCGGCGGCCACCGCCGGCGCCGGGGCATTGAACGCGTAGCGCAGCCCGACCAGGAAGATGTGGTTGTACTGGTTATGCAGCTTGAGGTCGGTCGAAACCGCCGGACCGCCGTCGGTCGGATATTCCAGCGCATCGAATTTCTCGCCGCCCCAGATCCGCATGAACCGGTACTCGGCCGTCGCCGACAGGCCGGGGACACCCGCGATCGGCATCGACATGCCGGCGATCACCTGCGCAGCCGGATTGCCGCGGGTGTCGTCGCTGCCCACCGCAAACGGCCCGCCCGGCTCGACCGCCGTCATGTTGTCGAGGTGGGTCCACTGATAGCCGGCGCCGAAACCGATATACGGGTACAGCCACGGCACGCCGATATCCATGTCGTACAGTGCGTTGGCCATCAGGCCATAGGTGTGCACCGTGCCGCTGGACGCCGTCGGGAAGGATGTGCGCCCCAGTTCGTTGATCCCGTTGCGTGAGAAATCGCCCTCGACCTCGAACCGAAAGCCGTTGCCGAGGCCGTAGCCGATGGCACCGATCCCCTGGAACCCGAGCTTCTGATCCAGCCGTAGATGCCCGGCCCCGTCGATCGACGGCGCTCCCGGTGTTACGCGGGTGTTCTGTGGCAGATCGGCGCCGAGACCGGCCCCGACATACAAGCCGCTCACTGGCTGGGCGACCGCCGCAAGTGGCGTCGCCAGGAGGGCGGTTGCCAACATCGCGCCCCGATATCTCATGGTCTTGTCTCCTGTCCGCTTTTCGACCTTGGCCCATTCGTGCCGGGCCATCGCAGCCGCACTCGCCCTTCGTCACACGCATCGGCGTGCGAAGGGCTGGCCGATAATGCCGGCGGTTATCGCGAGGGCAAATCACCTGGAGTTGCTTCACGCGGCATTGTGCCTGCGATGCAACGCCAAAGCAGAACGGGACGCCGCGCGGCGCCCCGTTCGGTCAGTACCAGCCGTTTGGCTGATCGCTCAGCGGATGACGATTTCGACGCGGCGGTTCTGCGGCTCGCGCACGCCGGCACCGGTCGGCACCAGCAGATGCGTCTCGCCGAAGCCCTGCGTGCCGATCGCGGCGGCGGGCACGCCGTCCTTGACCAGCTCGGCCTTCACCGCGTCCGCGCGGCGGATCGACAGGCCCATGTTGTACTGCGGGGTGCCTGACGTGTCGGTGTAGCCGTTCACCTCGATCCGCGTGTACTGCACGTGCGTGGAGTTGTCCGCCGCTTCCTTGATGATCTGGCGGGCGCGATCGGTCAGAGTCGCCTTGTCCCAGTCGAAGAACACCAGGTAGGACCGGGCGGGCTGCACCGCCGGAGCCGGCGTCGCCGCCGTCGCCGCAGTCGTGGCTGCCGCCATCGGCGCCGTCTGGCCAAAGCTGTAGCGGACGCCGAGCAGGAAGCTGTGGTCGTACTGGTGCTGTACTTTGACCGCCACCGGCGGCTCGCCGATGGCGTAGGTCTGGTTTTCGCTGAACGTCTCGCTGCCGGGGCTGCCGAAGAAACGGTATTCGGTGGTCACCGTCAGACCGGGAACGCCAGGGATCGGGAACGACAAACCGCCAATCGCCTGGAAAGCGAACGCCCCCTGCGTCTGGTCGATGCTGGAGCTGAGCAACGGGAATTCGGCGGCGGTAAACGTGCGCTGACGCGTGAAATTCGACCAGGCATAGCCGGCGCCGCCACCGATATACGGATAAAGCCAGGGCAGGCCGACATCGAGGTCGTACAGCACATTGGCCATGACGCCATAGGTGTGGAGGTTCCCGCTGTTGCTGGCAACCACCGCGTTCGATATTGCCGGCAGCGGGGCCTCGCGATAATTCCCCTCCAGCTCGAAGCGGAATCCGTTGCCCAGGCCATAGCCCACGCTGCCGAGCCCGACAAAGCCGCCGCCGGGCTTGATCTGGCCGCCGCCGGCCAGAGGATCATTTTCCGGCAGGTTGTAGCCGGCGCCGCCCCCGATATACAGGCCATGGAAAGGCTGCGCCTCAGCCACGACTGGCGCCGCGAGCAACGCCATCGCCAGCAATCCCAAGCGAAACCGCATTTTCCTGTTCCCCCTTTCAGGCTGTCACGAAAAGGGCGCCTGTCGGCGCCCAATCCGCATTGGTGACGGTCCGATCGCCGACCATCAGTGGACGATGATCTCGACGCGGCGATTCTGCGGCTCGCGCACGCCGTCGCCGGTCGGCACCAGCAGATGCGTCTCGCCGAAGCCTTGCGTGGCGATCGCGGCGGCAGGCACGCCGTCCTTGATCAGCTCGGCCTTGACCGCGCTGGCGCGCCGGATCGACAGGCCCATGTTGTACTGCGGCGTGCCGGAGGTGTCGGTGTAGCCGTTCACCTCGAGCCGCGTGTACTGCACGTGCGTCGAGTTATCCGCCGCCTCCTTGATGATCTGCCGGGCGCGATCGGTCAGCGTCGCCTTGTCCCAATCGAAGAACACCAGGTAGGAGCGGGCGGGTTGCACCGCCGGAGCCGGCGTCGCCGCCGTCGCCGCGGTCGTGGCAGCCGCCATCGCCGTCTGGCCGAAATTGTAGCGGATGCCGATCAGGAAGCTGTGGTTGTAGTCGTCGTCCAGCTTGGTGCTGCCGCGATAGGCGGGCCCCCCAACAGGTGAGAAGGTGGTGTCATAGCTGCGGTCGCCCGCCAGCGCCATGAAGCGGTACTCGGCGGTAATCGCGAGACCCGGAGCCGCCTGGATCGGCAGCGCCACGCCGAGGATCGCCTGGGCGGCGAAGTCGCCCTCGGTGTGCGAGCCGAGGTTGGCCGAGCCGGTCCGACCGTAAACACTGACATTCTGCTCATCGGCCCACTGGTAGCCGCCGCCGAGGCCGACATAGGGCTGCACCGGCCCGATGCCGACGAAGTCGTACAGCACGTTCACCATCGCGCCGTACTTCCGCTCCCAGCCGTCCGCCGCCGTGCCGCCGAAGGCGCCCGATGAGCTGTCGAACTTATTGGCGCGGAAGTCGCCCTCGACTTCGAAGCGCAGGCCGTTGCCGAGGCCCCAACCCAGGCTGATGACACCGGCCGGCCCGAGGTCGGAGCCGAGCTTCGGGCCGCCCGAATTCTTCACCTGCTCGTCCTGCATCAGGTTAACACCGACGCCGGCGCCCAGGTACAGGCCGGTGACGGGCTGGGCACTCGCCACGACCGGGAGTGCCAGCATACCAGCCGCCAGCAGCGCACCCCGAAGCCGCATCGTCATTTTCCTCATCACCGTGTCTTCCTCGGCCCTGAACGGGCGCAGCAGTCGCGCTCCGGGACCCTTTCGCTGCGAAAACCATAGCGACGTAACGAATCGATAGGGAGGGGGCATGGCGCGTTTGCCCGCACCTGTTGCTGCACCGCCACATACCTTGGGCAACATTGCCACAGGGGTCACGCGACTGTGAAGTGGCGGCCGGGAGTCCGGCTGAGGCGCGTACGAGGGGAACGGGTCGACCCACGGTGCGCCCAGCACCGTGCCAAAACAAAACGGGGTGCCGTGAGGCACCCCGTCCCGTCAGCGCCGGCCGTTCGACCGACGGTCAGTGGATGACGATCTCAACGCGACGGTTCTGCGGCTCACGCACGCCGGCGCCGGTCGGCACCAGCAGATGCGTCTCGCCGAAACCTTGCGTGGCGATCGCTGCCACAGGCACGCCGTCCCTGACCAGCTCGCCCTTGACCGCGTCCGCGCGGCGGATCGAGAGGCCCATGTTGTACTGCGGCGTGCCGGAGGTGTCGGTGTAGCCGTTCACGTCGATCCGCGTGTACTGCACGTGGGTCGAGTTGTCCGCCGCCTCCTTGATGATCGACCGGGCACGGTCGGTCAGCGTCGCCTTATCCCAGTCGAAGAACACCAGGTAGGAGCGGGCTGGCTGCACCGCCGGAGCCGGCGCTGCCGCCGCCGCGGCCGTTGTCGTCATGGCCATGGCAGGGGCACCAAACGCGTACCGGACACCAAGCAGGATGCTGTGGTTATAGTCGTCGCCCAGGGTGACCGACCCACCACCGATGTTGTACGTGCGATTCCCGGCAAGGCCCATGAAGCGGTACTCGGCGGTGACCGCGAGGCCAGGCACGGAAGCGATCGGCAGCGCCGCGCCCAGGATCGCCTGGTAAGCGAAGGCCCCCGCGGTATCGCTCGTGCTATAGCCACCGGAGGTGAATGTGTCGTGGGCCCATTGGTAGCCGGCACCGACGCCGACATACGGAACGACCGAGCCGAGGCCGTAGAAGTCATACAGCACGTTCACCATCGGACCGTATTTCTGCTCCGAGCCGCCGATCTGTGAGCCGCCCCCCATGCCGGTCACCTTGTTGAGGCCGTTGTAGCGATAGTCACCCTCGAATTCGGCGCGCAGCCCGTTGCCAAATCCCCAACCGACGCTTCCCACGCCGACGGCGCCGATATTCGTCTCGAGCTTCGCGCCTGGCGTGGCGAAGCCATCGACCGACTTGATCGACTCGTCCTGCATGATGTTCACACCGGCTCCGGCGCCGAGATAGAGGCCGGTGACGGGCTGGGCACTCGCCAGCATTGGCATAGCCAGAATACTGGCCGCCAAAAGTGCGCCCCGGAACTTCATTGTAAATCTCCTCGTTCGCTGTATTCCAAAGTCTCGGGACGATGAACAGCACGCCCCTAAGCCCTCTGCACGGCGAAACATGGCGATTGTGTGTGCCGATGGGGAGGGGCACGGAGGCCCTTGGCACCCGCCTGTTGCTGCGCCGCCACACCTCTGGTGCGCCGCTGCCACAATACCTGTCGGTGTCTCATTCGCGGGGCGGTGGCGGAAGAGAGCAGGAGTCGAACCTGCCCGGAGCCGCTTGGCAGCCCCAACCGGGTTTGAAGTCCGGCCGGCCCACCGGGACCGCTTCTCCTCCGCGCGCAGTATTGCCCGGTCAGCCGCGCACGGGAAGTTGCCCGAGAAAGCCTGCCTCGTCGTCCGGTTCCAGGCAGCGGCAATCCAGCCAGAGCCGCCCGGTGGCGATGCGACCGAGCACCGGGCGGGGCAGGCTGCGCAGCGTCGTTGCCAGGGTTTCCAGGGCGTTGCCGCCGATCGTCAGCGCCGCCGAGGGCAGCAGATCCACCGGCAATGCACCGGAGCCGATCTGGCTGCGGCAGGGCTCCACGGTCACCGGCCGATCGGGGAAGGCGGCGCGGAGTCGTGGCAGCAGGCGTTCGGCGGTGGCGCGGATGTCGGGTTCCGGCCTGGTCAACAGGCGCAGCGCCGGCAGCCGCTCGGCCAGCCGGTCGGGATCGAGATACAGCCGGAGCACCTGTTCCAGCGCGGCCAGGCGCGCCTTGTCCAGCCGCAGCGCCCGCTTCATCGGGTTGGCGTTAATGCGGTTGATCAATTTAATTTGACCGACAATCAGTCCGGCCTGCGGCCCCCCCAGCAACTTGTCGCCGGAGAAGGTGACGAGGTCGGCGCCGGCGGTTAGCGACTCCTGCGGCGTCGGTTCGTGCGGCAGACCCCAGGCGGCGAGGTCCACCAGGCTGCCGCTGCCCAGATCCTCCACCAAGGGCAGGCCGGCGCCGTGGGCGATATCGGCGAGTTCCGCGGTGCCGACCGCCGCGGTGAACCCGGCGATGGCATAGTTGGACGGATGCACCCGCATCAGCAGCGCAGTCTCCGACCCGATCGCCGCTTGGTAGTCGCGCGGGTGAGTGCGGTTGGTGGTGCCGACCTCGCGCAGCACGGCGCCGGCGCGGGCCATGATGTCGGGGATGCGGAAGGCGCCGCCGATCTCGATCAATTCCCCCCGCGACACCGGAACCTGCTTGCCCAGGGCGAAGGTGTTGAGCACCAGCAGCACGGCGGCGGCGTTGTTGTTGACCACGGTGGCCGCCTCGGCGCCGGTGAGCTGGCACAGCAGCGGCGCGATGTGATCGTCCCGCTCGCCGCGCCTGCCGGTGGCGAGGTCGAACTCCAGCGTGGTGGCCGAGCGCAGCGCCTGCGCCGCGGCTTCGGCGGCATCCGGCGGCAGCGGCGCGCGGCCGAGATTGGTGTGCAGCACGGTGCCGGTCAGGTTGAACACCGGCCGCTGGCTGGGGGTGAACTGGCGGGCCAGCGCGTCGGCGGCGGAGTCGAGGATGGCGGCGGCCGGGGCGGGGAAGTCGCGGGCGGCGCGGCGAGCCGCCAGGGTGGCGCGCAACGCGGCCGTGGTGGCGTGACGGCCGAAGCGTTCGCACAACACGGCGGCCTCCGGCGACCGCAGCAGCGCGTCGAGGGAAGGCAGCGGACTGGCGTTCACCGGAGCTTGCATGGCGCAGAGCAGTACACCTCTCCCGCCTGCGGCGGGAGAGGTCGGTTGGGTCGCGAAGCGAACCCACCGTGAGCGGCGAGGGTGAGGGCGATCGGGTCGGCACTTTGGCTTCTGCTGCGGGGCTTCTGCTGCGTGCCGACCCGATCAGCCTCGGTGCTTCGCACCTCGACCTCTCCCGCTGCGCGAGAGAGGTGTACTATGACCTCCATGACCACATTGATCGAAATCCCCACGCTGCGCACGCCCCGCCTGGTGTTGCGCGCCTTCCGCGCATCGGACCTCGACGGCCTGGCGGCGATGAACGCCGATCCGGACGTGCAGCACTTCCTGTACGCCGGGCGCGCCCTGACGCGCGGGGAGTGCTGGATCCAGATGGCTGCGGCCATCGGCCAATGGGGCTTGCGCAACTACGGGCTGTTCGCGGTCGAGGCGGATGGCCGCTTCGCCGGCCGGGTCGGCGTGCTGCATCCGCTGGAGTGGCCCGAGCCGGAGTTGGCCTATGCGCTGGATGCGCCGTTCCGTGGCCAAGGCCTGGCGACCGAGGCCGTGACCGCGGTGCGTGACTGGGCCTTCGCCCGCTTCGGCTTCGCGCGCATGGCGAGCTTCATCCTGCCGGCGAATGCGCGTTCGGCCCGGGTGGCCGCGCGGCTGGGGGCGGTGAAGGAAGGCACCATCGAGCTGCGCGGGTTCGTCGCCGACTGGTGGGTGCACCGGCCGGCCGGCGCCGGCGTGGTGGTGTAGCGGCATAGGCCGCGCTCGCCTTGCGAGGGCCAGGCGACATCGCCAGACTACAACCGGACAACGCCAGACAACCGCGGACGCCGCATTGACGGTCCGTCACGCGGCAGCGGGGAGGGAAGCAAATGAAATTCCTGAGCGATGAGATGATCAACGGGCTGCTTCCGGCGGAGACCGCGTCGTTCGCCTCGCCGGTGCCGACGCAGATCGTGTCGAGCGACGAGTACCTGCCGGTGCCGCAGACCGCGCAGCAGCGCGAGGTTGAAGCGCGGCTGAAGGACATGAGCGAGCGGCTGGCGCGGCACCAGGGCCTGTCGCGCCGGCGCTTCTTCCAGACCGCTGCGGGCATGGCGGCGTCGTTCGTCGCGTTGAACCAGGTGTTCGGCCATCTGTTCGACGCCAGCGAGGCCGAGGCCGCGACCCCGGAACAGGCGACGGCGCGCGCCGATGCGCTGTCGGGGCAGATGGTGATCGACGGGCACACGCATTTCCTGCGCGACGATACCCGGCTGATGGCCTTTGTGAAAGGACGTGAAGCGGTCGGCCAGTGGGGTTGGAACAAGGAACTCGCCGGCAAGGAACAGACCATCGACGATCTGAAATACGCCAATTACGTCAAAGAGATCTACCTGGACAGCGACACCAAGGTGGCGCTGTTGTCGAACTCTCCGTCCGATGTGCCGGAGGATTGGTTCATCCCGCAGGACCAGGTGTTCAAGACGCGCGAGATGGTCAACAAGCAGGCCGGCACACGGCGCATGTTGGCACACTTTACCATCACGCCGGGGCAGCCGGGCTGGCTTGAGCAAGTGGACGCAGCGGTGGAACGCTACAGGCCGGATTCGTGGAAGGGCTACACCGTCGGCGATAACACGCATAAGGAACTCGCCGCGCATCCGTGGCACGCGGATGATGAGAAGCTGATGTATCCGTTTTATGAACGGATCGCCAAGACCGGCATTCGCAACGTCTGCATTCACAAGGGTCTGTTCGCGCCGGCCATCGAGGAGAAGTTCCCCCGTCTGCGCCCGTACGCCGATGTCAGCGATATCGGTCGCGCCGCCAAGGATTGGCCGCAACTGAACTTCCTTGTCTATCACTCGGCTTATCGCTGGGTGGGCGGCAATCCGGCGGACGGCATGGCGGAGTTCGACAAGACGGGGCGCAGTTCGTGGACCAGCGATCTCGCCGAGATTCCGGAAAAGTATGGCGTGACCAATGTGTATGGCGATCTCGGCCAGTTGTTCGCCTGGACCAGCGTGGCCGAGCCGCGGTTGGCGGCGGCGTTGATGGGCACGCTGATCAAGGGGCTGGGCGTCGATCGGGTGGTGTGGGGCACCGACGCGGTGTGGACCGGCGCGCCGCAATGGCAGATCGAAGGGCTGCGCCGGCTGGAAATCCCCGAGGACATGCAGAAGAAGCATGGGTTCCAGCCGCTTGGACCGGCCGATGGTCCGGTGAAGACCGCGGTGTTCAGCGGCAACTCGGCGCGGCTGTATGGACTTGCACAGCATGCGGAGCTGGTGAAGCAGGATCGTTTCGCGGCGCTGAAGGCGGAGTATCAGCGCAATGGCCCGGGACGCAGCAACCTGCGCTACGGCTACGTGAGCAAGCCGGCCTGAGCCGCGCATCGGGGTTTCGCGCCGGCGATGGGTGTGCGGTTCGGTCTGCCGCGGCGGCGGCCCGGAGTGTCGCAGCGGCGGCCCGGTTTGACGCGACGGCGGTTGCTGGTCGTTGCTTTGGCTGCTGCTGGCTCTGACGATGCCATGGGGCAGGTGCCGGCGAAGATGTCGCAGGCCGCGGCGCGGTATCAGGATCGTCCGCGCGGCGGTTTGAGTTGCATCGGCTGCACGTTCTTCCGGCGGCCGCGATCCTGCCAGGTGGTCGAGGGCGACATCAGTCCGCAGGGCTGGTGCAAATTGTTCGATTTGCCGGATTGACTGGCTGTTGTTGCGACGCTGACAACCGCCCCACTGCCGTTTCGACTGACCGCCACCCTGGCATTGCGAGGAGCGCCGCGACGCAGCCATCTCCTGCCCGACGAGCGTGCCTCGGCTCGTCAGGTGGGGGATTGCTTCGTCGCGGGGCTTCTCGCAATGCCAACGTCAGGCCGCCGGTGCCAGGCGCAGCGGCTGCTGCAACACGTGGTCCTGCGCGCGGAACCACAGCCGGATGGTGATGCGCGGCGACGTCGCACCGCCGTCCTGCGCCTGAAGCTGGACCAGGTGCGAGTCGTTGTCGTCGAAGCGGAACGCGCCGGCCGCATCCGTGTGGGTGCGCGCCTTTTCCACCTGCGTGACGAAATCATGCGCGAACAGAATCACCGTGGCGCCACCGACCGGATGACCCGCTGCATCGATCACCCGCCCTTGCAGCAAGCCATGGTCATGCAGCGACACGTAGACATTCCACGCGACGATCGTCACCGCGATGACCGTCGGCACGATCACAAACCGGCTGGACAGCACACGCCGCCATCTCATCCCTTGGTCGCTCCGGTTGTCAGTCCGCGCATGAAGGCCGACTGCGCCATCAGGAACACCAGCAGCCCCGGTGCCAGCACCATGACGACGAACGCGTACAACGCCGCGGTGGTATCCTCCATGTAGGACAGGAATCGCGCCAAACCCAGGGGCAGCGTCTGCATGTCCTGGGTCCGGGTGATGATCAGCGGCCAGAGGAAGTTGTTCCACGACCAGATGAACGACAGCACGACGTTGGTGGCGACCGCCGGCGTGGACAGCGGCAGCATGACGCGCAGCAGGATACGCAACTCGCCCAGCCCGTCGATCCGCGCCGCATCGATCAGCGAGCGCGGTACCGCATCGAAGCTGGCCTTGAACACGAAGATGCAGACAATGGTGGACAGCAGTGGCAGCGCCAGCCCGAGATAGGAGTTGAGCAAGCCGAGATGCGCGGTGATGAGATAGGCGGGGATGATCGTGGCCTGGAACGGGATCAGCGTGCAGGACAGCAACAGCACGATCACCGAGCGCCGGCCGATGAACGGCAGTGTCAGCGCGTAGCCGGCGATGGCGTTCAGCACCAGGTTCCCCGCCACCGCGATCAGCGACACGATGATGCTGTTCAGCAGATAGCGCGGGAAAGGAATCAAGTACCAGACATCGACGAAGTTGAACAGGTTCGGCCGCACCGGCCACAGATGCGGCGGATAGTCATAGATGTTCTCGCCGGTGATCGAGGCCTTCAGCACCCAGTAGAACGGCGCCAGCATGACGACCGAGATCACCATCAGGACGCTGTGCCGAAGCCATAGCAGGCGGCGGTCGCGGCGAGTCATTCGATCGCCCCCGCATTGCCGCCGACGGCACGGTGGGCGATCCAGGTCAGCACCAGCAGCATGGCGAACTGCGCGACGGTCAGCGCGGCGGCGTAGTCGAACCGCGTCTCGCCGAATCCCTGCTTGTAGATGTAGGTGATCAACAGTTCGGTGGCGTGGCCAGGTCCGCCGTTGGTCATCACGTAGATCAGGTCGAACGCGGAAAACGAATTGAGGATGCCGATCACCACGCACAGGAACAAGGCCGGCCGCAGCATCGGCAAGGTGATCCGGAAGAAGCGGGCGCGGGCGGGCGCGCCATCGACGCGTGCCGCTTCGTAGAGGTGCGGCGGGATGTTTTGCAACCCGGAAAGCAGCACGATCATGAAAAAGCCCAGCACCTGCCAGGTGTTGGCGACGATGGTGCTGGGCAATGCCCAGGCGAACGAGTCAAGGAACGCAATCGGCTGGTGGATGATGCCGAGCTGTCGCAGCACGTAATTGATCAGCCCGCCATGCTCGTTGTACATCAGGTGCCAGATGATCGCGACGGCCACGGTCATCAACGGATAGGACAGGAAGACGATGGTGCGGTAGACGCTGGCGCCTTTGAGATCGCTATTGACCAGCAGCGCAATGCCGAGCGCCAGCGCGATGGCGATCGGCTGCGAGCCCAGGAAAATCACCGTATTCCAGAACGCCGTCCAGAACACGTCGTCGTCCTGCAGCATCTCGGCATAGTTGTCCCAGCCGACCCAGGTGGCCGGACGCAGCGGCGACCATGCCTCGAACGACAACACGACATTCCAGATCAGCGGCAGGATGCGATAGACGACGAAGATCAGTAGCGAGGGCGCCAGGAAGCAGGCGACAACCGCCGCCTGCCGCGAGCGTCGGGTCATGGACTGACCGCTCGCGCGAAGCGGCAGAGGTTTTCGTGCGCCCTCACGCCCGCCTCAGTTCCCGCGTCACCTTTCTGCTCGCCTCATCCATCGCACTCTTGGCATCCTTGCGTCCGAGCACGGCATTCTGCAATTCGGGCCAGAACGCGTCCTTGACGCGGCTGTCGTTCGGCAGCGGCCAGTTGCCGCACAACTTGTCGGTATGTTCAAGCTGCGTCTGCAACACCGCGTGGGCCAGCGGCTCGTCCTTCGCCAACCGCGCCATCAGCACATTGTCCACCTCGGTATAGGCGGTCAGGATGCGCCGGCTGTCCGCCATCGCCTGCGCCTGCTTCTTCGCGGTGCAGAACTCGATAAAAGCCCAGGCCAGGTCGGGGTCTTTCGTGCCCTTGGAAATCCCGTAGCCATGCAGCGTCGGCACCGACCAGTTGCCCGGCAGCTCCGCCACGCCGAGCGTATCCGCGTTGAGCCACGCCGCCTGGCCCTTGAGGAAGAAATACGCCGCCGAATGCGCGTTCAGCATGCCCACCTTGCCGGAGGCAAAGGCGCCCAGCGGCTCGATCCAGCGGCCGGTCCAGGAAATCTTGTTGACCGCGGTCCCGGCCGTGGCCTTGGCGAATTTTTCGACGACCTCCAGCATCTGCGGCGTGTTGAAAGCCACCTGCTTCAGGTCGGGCGTCAGCAGCTCGACGTTGTTCATGCGGAACAGCGCCCAATACAGCCAGTCGAAGTTCAGCGTCAGGAAGCCGGTCTGATCCTCGCCGCCGGAGCCGATCTTCGCAGCCTGCGCCAGCAATTCGTCGAAACTGGTCGCCGGCCCGGTCAAACCGGCCTTTTGGAACAGCGGCTTGTTGTAGAACAGCAGGCTCTTGGCGATGTAGAACGGCAGCAGCCAGTTCTTGCCCTCCCACACCCAGTTGTTGAGATAGTCCTGGTTGAACCGCGCCTTCACGTCGGGATGCGCGGCGAGATACGGCGTCAGGTCGAGCAACGCCCCTTGCGCGGCGTATTCGACGCCGATGCCGCCTTGCAGATCGACCACGTCCGGCGGCGTGCCGGCGGCAAGCTGCGTCTGGTAGAACGGCGGCAGGTCCGGACCCTTCTTGTCGAGCCATTCGATGTCCACGCCGCCATGCGCCTTGCTGAACTCGGCGAACCAGGTCTTGAACATCTCCGCCTGATCGACAATGTTCCAGCTCAGGAACGTGAGCTTCTTGCCTGTCTGCGCGATGGCCGGCCGAGCCAGCGCCGCGGCAGCCGTGCCCGCCAGGAATGTACGTCGCCTCATCGTGTGCCCCCTTTCTTGCGGTTTCTTACAAGCGCCGTCCGCTGGCGCGATCGAACAGATGCAGTCGCGCCGGATCGAGCGTCAGCGTCAATGCCTCCCCCGCGCGCCGCACGCTGCGTGGCGGCAGACGGCACGCGATCTCGGTATCGGCCACCAGCAGCGTGACCAGCGTGTCGGCACCCAGCGGCTCGACGGTCAGTGCGGTGCCGCGCAAGCAGGCGCCATCAGGCGTCGCGCCGGGTGGCACCCATACCAATTCCTCGGGCCGCACCCCGCACAGCACATCATGCGCGCCGTCGGGCAGTACATGCGGTGCGGCGCCGCGCGATGCATCAAGCGCACCGCCCTGCGACACATCTCGAGCGCCCCACGCCGGCAGCACGCTGCCATCCTCCAGCGTCACCTGGCCGCGTTCCAGCCGTGCCGGCAGCAGGTTCATCGCCGGAGCGCCGATGAAGCTGGCGACAAAAGCCGAAGCCGGCACCTCGTATACGTCCTCCGGCGTGCCGATCTGTTCGATCCGCCCATGGTTCAGGATCACGATGCGGTCGGCCAGCGTCATCGCCTCCACCTGGTCATGCGTCACATAGATCGTCGTCGTCGGCACCGCGACACGCAGCTTGCGCAGTTCGGTGCGCATCTGCACCCGTAACTTGGCGTCCAGGTTGGACAGCGGCTCGTCGAACAGAAAGAGTTTCGGATCGCGCACGATGGCGCGCCCCATGGCGACGCGCTGACGTTGGCCGCCGGACAATTGCCGCGGCGTACGATGCAACAGCTTCTCGATCTCCAGCATGCGCGCCACGTCCGCCACGCGGCTGCGGATCGCCGCCCGCTTGACCTTCCGGTAGCGCAACGCGAACGCCATGTTGTCGGCCACCGTCATGTGCGGATACAGCGCATAGTCCTGGAACACCATGGCGATGTCGCGATCCTTCGGTTCGCGGTCAGTCACCACCGTGCCGTCGATGACGATGTCGCCGGAAGTCGGCTCCTCCAGCCCGGCGATCATGCGCAGGATCGTGCTCTTGCCGCAGCCGCTGGGGCCGACCAGCACGACGAACTCATGCTCTGCCACGTCGAGGTCGATCCCGGGGATCACCTCCACCGCACCGAAGCTTTTGCGCAGCTTACGCAACGCCAACGTGGCCAACCTGGTTGTCCTCCCTGCGCAACCGCCGTTCATCGCGCCGGCGCATCGCTGACGTCCGGCTATGCCGCCAGCATGTCCCTGATATCCGGCAGATGCTCGCGGCCCCAGAACAATTCCCCATCCAGCACGAAACTGGGTACCCCGAACACGCCCTGGGCTTCAGCCGCGCGGCTGATCGCCGCCACGTCGGCGCGTCCCGCTTCGGCATAGCCCGCAAAGCCGCCGCCGTCCGCGCCGGCTTCGCTCAGCACGGCGCCGATGACCGCGACATCCTCGATATCCAGGGCACGCTGCCAGAAGCGCTCGAACACCAGGTCGTGATAGCGGCGGAACACCGCGTCGCCGGCGCGCTGCGCATACAGCATGCCAGAAGCGGCCAGCACCGAATCCCAGATCTTCTGCGGCCCGCGGATCGTCAGCCCGCGTTTGCGCGCTGCCCTGCGGCAATCCATGTAGCTGTATTTCACCCGCCGCCACTGATGCGCGTTACGATTCTGCTCCAGCACAGTGCCGTCCGCATCGACCCGCGCCGAGCCGAGGAAGCTCGGGATGTCCAGCACGTAAGGCAGAATCGTCAGGCGCACCGGAAAGTCGCGCTCCAGTTCATAGGCGAGGTCCTTCGCCAGGTAGGCGTACGGACTCTTGTAGTCGGTATAGACCGTGATGCTGCGCATGTCTGACATGGCGCCAGCATGCACCAGCGCGGCGGGGGCGGGAAGCCGCCTCGCGGCCCGGTTCAGACCAGGCGCGGCCGGTCGCCCTCCGTAATGATCCGCCACAGCACCCGGCTCTCGCTGCGATCGTAGTCCCCGTGCGCCCGGTGCATCGTCGCCCGATCGTCGATCACCAGAACGTCACCTTTGCGCCAGCCATGATGATAGACAATTTCCGGCCGGATCATGCGCTCCAGCAGATCGTTCATATAGGCCTTGCTCGCCTCCGCGGTCATGCCCTCGATCCGCATGGCCTTCGTCACGTGGAAATACACCGCGCGCGAGCCATGCACCGGATGGGTGCGCACCATCGGGTGCACGATCGGCTTGCCGTATTTCTCGCGGTCTTCCGCGAGCGTGTCGGTCTTGTTTTCGTCGAGGCTGTTGACCGTGCTGAACGTATCGAGGCGCCGGCGCTCATCGTCCGCCAGTGCCGCATAGGCCGCGCGCATGTTGGCGACGCTGGTGCCGCCGCCGGCCGAGGGAATCTCCACGCCATACAGCAGCGTCGCAGCGGGAGGACACTCGCGGTTGGTGTGGTCGGTGTGCCACCGCTCGGCCGGGCGCTGACCGTTGCGGTGCCAGACCAGTCCGACATCCGGGAAGTCCAGCATGTTGTGTTGCGAATAATGCTGCCGCATCGGTGGCCCGAAGGCCGCCGCCGCGGCCAGATATTGCGGCGGCGTCAGGTGCTGGTCGCGCAACACCAGGGCCAGATGCTCGGCCAGCGCTTGCGACAGCGCCTCCCGCGTGGCGGCGTCCATCGGCTGGCTGAGATCGACGCCGGCGATCTCCGCACCGAGCGAGGGATGCAGCTTCGTCACCGTGAACGTCGCCATGTGGTTTCCTCCCATTGGCACGCGGCACACTACCGCAAGGCCGGTCTGACGTGAAATCGGGCAGGTGTTCAACGCGGAGAAATCCGCAAGCCACGCAGGGCCACGGGAGCAGTTTTATCGAGGCACTGTGTCGTAGATGGAGTCCCGACGGCGACGCTTCCGGCCCAGCGTTTTCGCTGTCATTGCGAGCGAAGCGAAGCAATCTCCCGGTGGTGTCGCACGACTACATCCAGGCGATTGCTTCGCTTCGCTCGCAATGACAGCGTTGGCCAGGGGACTGAACCGTCGGAATCAAAGCACCAGAACGGCGCACATGCCCTCGCGGCGCTCCGTTTCTCTCGATCTTCCTCCGTGTTAAAGGCTTGCCTTGCCGCGATCATCACAGTCAGTGCCCGATACGCCGCAGGGGGGAACAACACCGATGCACTATCGACGGGTCTGGATCTTCGTCTTCCTGTTCACGCTGACCGCGATCAACTATGCCGACCGCGTCGCCCTCTCGGTCGCGGCCAAACCGATCTCGACCGAGTTCGGCCTGTCCCCCGTCGCCATGGGCTATCTCCTGTCGTCCTTCCTGTGGATGTACGTCGTCTGCCTGATCCCCGTCGGCCTGTTGGTCGATCGTTTCGGCGGCAAGGTCGTCAATGCCGCCGGCATCGGCTTGTGGTCGGCGGCGACCATCCTCACCGGATTGTCCACCGGCTACTGGTTCATGGCGCTGACCCGCATCATCATGGGCATGGGCGAATCGACAAGCTGGCCGGCATCCAATCGCATCATCCGCGAATGGTTCCCGGCCTCCGAGCGCGGCCTGGCCAATGCCATCTTCGGTGCCGGTGCCGCGGCGGGACCGGCGATCGGTGCCGTGGCGATCGCCGCGGTGGTCAGCGTCTTCGGCTGGCGCGCCGGCTTCTTCGTTGCCGGCAGCATGGGACTCGTCTGGTTGCTCGCCTGGTTGCTGGTCTTCGACAAACCGGAACGAGTCCGCTGGCTGTCGCCCCCGGAACGCACCCGCATCCTCGCCGAGCGCGACGGCACGCTGCACCCCGACCTGGCGGAACGTCCCGCTGCATCATTGTGGCAATTGCTCGCGCGGCGCACGACCTGGGGCCTGTTCCTCACCCAGGGCTGCGAGGTGTTCGGCGGCTACATGCTGCTGACCTGGCTGCCGAGTTATCTGCAAACCTCGCGCGGCCTGAGCGTGCTGAATGCCGGCATGCTGACCGCCGTGCCCTTCGGCATCGCCGCGGTCGCCGCGATTCTGCTAGGGCTGCTCAGCGACAAACTGCTGACGCATGATGGCCGCCTGGCCGGCAAGCGCCGCCTGCTGCTGGCGGCGATGCTGGTCAGCGACGCGGTGATCCTGTTGGTGCCGGTGCTCGATTCGCTGTGGGCCATCGTGGTGGTGCTGAGCATCGCGCGCACCGCGGGTGCCGCCGGCAGCGCCATGAATTTCGCGCTGGTGACGGACCTCGTGCACAACCGCGCGGATATCGGCAAGGTCACCAGCATCACAGTACTCGGCGGCAATACCTTCGGCATGCTGGGACCGATCGTCACCGGCTACGTCGTCGCCCTGACCGGCAGCTTCAACGGCAGCTTCGTGCTGACCGGCGTCCTGGCGCTGTGCGGTGCCGCGGCGACGCTGACGATGACGCGGCGGCCGATCGAGGCGGCCTCACGGCATCGCGTCGCGGTGGCGCCCGCGTAAGCGAATCGACCCGCTTCGTCATGCCGGCGAAGGCCGGCATGTTGTTTTCCTCCCACTACGCACGCCGCTTCCCATACTGTCATTGCGAGGAGCGAAGCGACGAAGCAATCCCCGGCGTGATGAGCGGCCGTAGGCTCGTCACGCCGGGGATTGCTTCGTCGCTTCGCTCCTCGCAAGAAACAGACTCCCCCTCCCCTTGAGGGAGGGGGTTGGGGGGAGGGGTTCGTGCCGCGACCCACCCCTCCCCCCAACCCCCTCCCTCAAGGGGAGGGGGAGTATCCTTCGCGTGACGACCTCGCAGTTTCATTCAGGGCGGGTCGGCCGCCGGCCGGTGGTCAACTCGCAATGACAGTGCGATCCTACAGCCGCAGGAATCCGACGATCCGCTCGGCCTCTGCCACGATCGGATCGGCGATCGCCGCGGCGCGGGCGGCACCGTCGCGCAGCACGGCATCGATCTGCGCCGGATCGTCCAGCAACCGCGTCGTTTCGAGCGCGATCGGGCGGAGCTTTTCGACCAGCAATGCGGAGAGCGCCTCCTTGAACGCGCCGAACCCCTTGCCGCCATGCTCGCGCAGCACGCCCTCGTGGTCGGTATCGGCCATCGCCGCGTAGATGCCGACGAGATTGCGTGCCTCGGGCCGCTTCTCCAGGCCGGCGGGCTCCGACGGCAACGGCTCGGGGTCGGTCTTGGCGCGACGGACCTTCAACGCGATCGTGTCGGGATCGTCGTTCAGGTTGATGCGGCTCTGGTCCGACGGGTCGGACTTCGACATCTTCTTCGTGCCGTCGCGTAGGCTCATCACGCGCGCGGCCGGGCCCAGGATCAGCGGCTCGATCCGCGGGAAGAACTCCACCCCGTAGTCGTGGTTGAACTTCTGCGCGATGTCGTTGGCCAGCTCCAGGTGTTGCCGCTGGTCCTCGCCCACCGGCACCGCGGTCGCGTGATAGACCAGGATGTCCGCTGCCATCAGGTTCGGATAGACGTACAGCCCGGCCGATGCGTTCTCGCGGTCCTTGCCGGCCTTGTCCTTGAACTGCGTCATGCGGTTGAGCCAGCCGATGCGCGCGACGCAATTGAAGATCCAGCTCAGCCGCACATGCGCGGGCACCGCCGATTGCAGGAACAGGATGTGCTTTTGCGGATCGATGCCGCAGGCCAGCAGCACCGCCGTCATCTCGCGAGTCTGCCGGGTCAGCTCCTGCGGCTGCTGCCACTCGGTGATCGCGTGCAGATCGACCACACAATAGAGGCAGTCATGCTCGCGCTGCAACGCCACCCAGTTGCGGATGGCGCCGAGATAGTTGCCGAGCGTGGCAATGCCGGTGGGTTGGATGCCGGAGAGGATACGGTGCATGGAGGGGTCGGGCGCTCGTTGATCGGGGTGGGATGGATGGCCGATCCGGCGCAAGGGTGCAAGGCGCGGCGATCGGATGGACCGAGAGAAGGCCAGCGGCTTTGCCCCTGCGCCGTACTTGGCCGAGCTGACGGCGATGGCCAGCGCCGGACAGGCGCCTGCGGCCTTCCTCCGGCGGTTGCACCGTTCACTCCGGCGGCGGCATGCGCGTAGCTCGCCGACAAGCTCGAGCCCGGGCGGGTCGTCGCCGGTCTCAGGCGGCCAGATCAGTTCCTTCTCCGCGGCCAGATCAACCCCGACCCACGAACAGCGAAGGCTTGACCCACATCAATGCCCGAAGCCGCACGTACCCCTAAGAAGGATGCAACCGACTCGGGGTTGCCCCCGAGGGTCGCGGAGGCTCTGCCATGCGACTGGTCCATGAAGTGATCGAGGATCTACGGCGCCTGCCCGACGAAGGGCTCCCCCCGATCGGTGCCGCGCTCGTGGCATTGCTCGGCGGCGAACGAGGGTCGCTGCCCGAGCTGGCGGACCGGTTCACCGAGGCCGGGCTCGCAGACATCATGGCCTCCTGGATCGGCAACGGGCCGAACCTGCCGATCAGCACAGTCGACCTGCGGCGCGTCCTCGGCGAGGAACGGGTGGAGGATCTGGCGACGCTGGCCGGGCTGACGTCGGAGGATTTTCTCGTGCACCTGGCGCGGCTGCTGCCCGCCGCGGTGCATCGCATGACGCCGGAAGGCGAGATGGAAACCCCGGCCGAACCAAGGAGGCCACGCCATGGCTGAGCAACGTCACCTGTTGCATGAGCTGGAGGTGCTGGAGGCGCGCCACATTGCCGATCTGGCATCGGATGCACGCAAGGTCCGCGACCTGCTGTTGGAGAAAGTGCCGGACGCCGCTCTGGGCGAGCCGAAGCCCGCCCGCGGCGAACACAATCCGGCAGGCCGCCTCGTTCTGGACGCTGTGCTGGCGAGCCAGCCCGTATTCGTCGCGCTGCGCCAGGCGATCATCGAGCTGCCACGCGACACACGGGAGAAACTTTGGGTGGTCCTGGAGATCGGCCGCGGCGATGCCGCGGTACTGGACTGGGACGTGGCCATCGCCACGGCACAGGCGCTGACCGACGACGACATCGCCGACAACCTGTGGACCGAGACCGACCTGCACAACTGCCTGCACAAGGGCCTGTACGAACTCCGCGCTGCGGCACTCCCGGGCGATGCCGGGTGAGCTACCCCTGATGCAGCCATCCGGTCGGCGGGAAGCCGCCGAGCCGGTGTGTGAGCTGAGCAAGGGGACGCCGCCAGGGCGGAGCAATGGCTGGATTGCCTCCCGGTTGCGCCAGGCGGCGACCCTGCTTGCGGCGCAAGGCGCCAACCCGTTTCGCATTTCGGCCTACCGCCGCGCCGGCGATGCGATCGAATACCTGGATACCGACATCCGGGACATGGCGGAGGCTGGTGGCCATGCGGCGCTGGAAGCGATCCCTGGCGTCGGGTCGTCGATTGCCGGTGCGGTTGCGGAAATGCTCTCGACCGGACGGTGGGGCTTCCTGGAGCGGTTGAAGGGCGAAGCCGACCCGGAGGCGCTGTTCTGCTCCGTTCCCGGCATCGGGCCGGCGCTGGCCCACACGATCCAGCAGACGCTGCATCTCGATTCGCTGGAGGCGCTGGAGCTCGCCGCGCATGACGGACGCCTGCAACAGGTGCCCGGCTTCGGTGCGCGGCGCATCGCGATGGTGCGCAGCGCCCTGGCCGAGTTGCTTGCCCGGATCAGGCCGCCCGTTCCGCGCGTCGCCGAGGAGCCGGAGGTTGCCGTACTGCTACAGGTCGATCGCGAGTATCGCGAAAAGGCCGCGAGCGGCACATTGCGCAAGATTGCGCCGAAGCGCTTCAATCCGGGCGGTGAGGCGTGGCTGCCGGTGCTGCATACGGTGCGCGGGCCCTGGCACTTCACCGCACTGTTTTCCAACACGGTCCGCGCGCATCAATTGGGCCGCACCGGCGATTGGGTCGTCGTCTATTTCCATCGCGATGCCAGGCCGGAAGGACGGCGAACCGTCGTGACCGAAACCCAGGGGTCGGCGCGCGGTCGCCGCGTCGTGCGCGGGCGTGAAGCCGAATGCCGGGATTGGGCTGGCGAGCCGCCGCGAGACAGCGGGCGATCGCCGGCCAGGGGGCCACAACTCCTGCCTGGCATGATTGACGTCAATGGGAGTCAACGGGCGGAAGATAACTCTTATCTCCTATAAGCGGGGGCGCTTGTCATGAACGAGTCGCAATACGTACGCTGGTTTGACAGCATCGGGCTCGAGGATGTGCCGCTGGTCGGCGGCAAGAATGCCTCGCTGGGCGAGTTGTACCGCACACTCGGTGCCGTTGGGGTGCTGGTGCCCAACGGCTTCGCTTTGACCGCCAAGGCCTACGCGGACGCGTTGACTCAAGCAGACGCCTGGCCACGGCTGCATGGACTGCTGGATAGTTGCGACATTACCGACGTGGCCGTTCTGTCCGAGCGTGCCCAACAGGCACGCACGATCGTCTATGCCGCTACCGGGACCGCGGTGTTGCGTCAGGAAATCGCCGCTGCCTATCGCCAGCTTGAGTCGCAATACGGGGCGGGAGTCTCGGTGGCAGTTCGCAGCTCGGCAACGGCCGAGGATCTGCCCACTGCAAGCTTCGCCGGGCAGCACGAGAGCTATCTTAATGTCAGCGGCGCGGACGACCTGTTCGAAGCATGCCGGCTTTGCTTCGCGTCCTTATTCACCGACCGCGGCATCGTCTATCGGGTGAACAACGGCTTCGACCACTTCAAGGTCAGCCTGTCGGTCGGTGTGATGAAGATGGTTCGCTCCGACCGGGCGAGCAGTGGTGTGATCTTCACGCTGGATACGGAGTCCGGATTCCGCGATGTGGTGTTCATTACCGGCGCCTACGGTCTGGGTGAGAACGTCGTGCAGGGCAAGATCGATCCGGACGAATACTACGTGCATAAGCCGACCTTCCGGCAGGGTCATCGCGCCGTGCTGCGCCGTACACTCGGCCAGAAGCAGCTTCGCCTTACCTACGCGGAGGGCCATGTCGGATCCAGCACGCGCAACGTCCCGACCGATGCGGCGGAACGCACGCGTTTCTGCCTTGCGGATGAGGAGGTGCTCAATCTGGCGGAGTACGCCATCCACATCGAGGACCACTACTCCGCGCACGCCGGCCATGCCGAGCCGATGGACATCGAATGGGCGAAAGATGCCGACGACGGCAAGCTGTATATCGTGCAGGCACGGCCCGAAACAGTCGCGTCGCGGCGCGTGACCGGCGTGTTCGAGAGTTACGCGCTGAAGGGCAGTGCGGCGGTGCTCGTCAGCGGCAAGGCGGTCGGCGAAAAGATTGGCAGCGGCATCGTGCGCGTCGTCGCCGATGCCGCGGACCTGCCAAGTTTCCGTCCCGGCGAGGTGCTGGTGGCCAGCTCGACCAGTCCCGATTGGGAGCCGGTGATGAAGACCGCCGGCGCCATCATCACCGATCACGGCGGGCGCACGTGCCACGCGGCGATCGTCGCACGCGAGCTCGGCATCCCCGCGGTGGTCGGCACCGAGAATGCCACACAGGCCTTGGCCAACGGAATGGAGGTTACCGTCTCCTGCGCCGGGGGCGAGCTGGGTGCGGTCTATGCGGGTGCCGTGCCGTTCGAGGTCACCCACCTGTCCGCGAGCGCGCTGGAACTGCCGAAGACCGCGGTGATGGTGAATCTCGGCAACCCGGACCTTGCATTCCGCACGGCGATGATGCCGAACAAGGGCGTGGGGCTGGCCCGCATGGAGTTCATCATCGGTGAACACATCGGCGTACATCCGATGGCACTGGTGCATCCTGAAAAGGTCGCCGCGGCGGATCTGGAGCGCATCCGCACGCTCAGTCGCAGCTTCGCATCGCCGCGCGAGTTCTTCGTCCGCACGCTGGCCGAGGGCGTCGGCACCATCGCTGCCGCGTTCTATCCAAATCAGGTCATCATCCGGCTGTCGGACTTCAAGACCAACGAATATGCCCAGTTGATCGGCGGTGCCGCGTTCGAGCCACACGAGGCGAACCCGATGCTCGGCTTCCGCGGCGCTTCACGCTATGCGCACCCGGCCTATGCGGATGGCTTCGCGCTCGAATGCGAGGCACTCCGCCGCGTGCGTGACGCGATGGGACTCGTCAACCTCTGCGTGATGGTGCCGTTCTGCCGCCGTGTGGAGGAGGCGAAACGCGTGCTGGAGGCGATGGCGAAGCATGGCCTCGAACGTGGCCGGAATGGACTCGAGATCTACGTGATGTGCGAGATCCCGAACAACGTCATCCAGGTGGACGCGTTCGCCGCGGTGTTCGACGGCTTCTCGATCGGTTCCAACGACCTCACGCAGCTTACCCTGGGCGTCGACCGCGATTCAGAGATCGTCGCCTTCGACTTCGACGAGCGCGATGCCGGTATGCTGGAGATGTTCCGACTGGCGGTGGTGGGAGCAAAACGCAATGGCCGACATGTCGGCATCTGTGGCGAGGCGCCGGCGAACTACCCGGAGATTGCCCGCTACCTCACCAGCCTTGGCATCGACTCGATCAGCGTCAACCCGTCGAGCCTGCCGCGCACCATTGCCGTGGTGCGCGAGGCGGAGCAAGCCGCTCGCACTGTTGCCTGAGCCGACTGCCACATCGGGTATTCGATGAGCAACAACGCGCACTCTAAGTCCGGTGCGATTCTGGTCATCAATGCCGGGGCGTCCCGCATCGAATTCTCTTTGTACCGGTCCGACAACAGAATCGCAAAAGGGCATCCGCGGTGCGAGGGAGAGCTAACCGGGATCGGCCATCCGGTCCACTTCGTTGCCAGCAACTTGTCCGGCGAACTGCTCGTCGAACAGCCGGTACAATGCATGAAGACGCTATGGCGGTCCTGCTACGGTCGGCCGAAAGTCAATGGTACTCTACCTGTTGCAACAAAAGGGCATGACCGCCAATGCTGTAATCGCGCCTTCGCAGGGCCGTATCCGCATGGGTCATCCCGACAAACGAAGATCCGATGATCGCGCGCCACACCTGCGATCCGATCTGCAAATAGTTTGTCGGCCGTTCGATCTTGCTCCTGATGGATGAAGTTACCGGCTCCCGCTATGCTAACAAGGACGCATCCCGTGCCGCACGTTCCCCATGGCCGGCCTCGATTGATCCATGAGTTCGCCAACCGGCTGGCGCATATCCTGGAGGTTGTGACGGCCGATATCACCGCTTGGAACGAGCGGTCATCGGCACGTGTGCAGCGGCGTCACGACCGGGTATCCCAAGCGGCCAAGACTATCGCTCGCAGGATCGGGAAGAAGTCGTGACGATGCCGAAGCCTTCCCCGCAGTAACGCCAGCACGGCGGGACTACCGGTTTCCTGACACTCAGGCAGTTCGGCCGGCCCGATCTCGCTGCTCCTGATCGTCGATTGCTGCCTTGAGGAACCGGGCGACTTTGCCACCCGTCACGCCACGCCGGCGGCGCTCGCCGACCTGGCCGGAACCGCATGTGCTCCGGCCGAGACCGCGCCGGTTGACCCAGGTCAATGTCGGATCGGCCGGGGCATCGCAGTGTGCGCGCGCTTTCGAACGCGATGGGATCGTTGACGGTTGCACGCACCGTGCGCAGCCGGCCCTGTGATGCAGGACGAAGGCGAAGGCGAAGATGGAGGCGTCCGGTAAGGTCCCATGTCGTTCAGCATGCCTGCACTGCTCCGGCGCATCGCGCACGCTGCGTCATCGCGGCGGCCCGGCCATGGCAGCCACCGGGCCCTGCGGTTCATCGCCACGGTCCTGGCGATCTGCACCGTGCTTGCCGCGACACCGGGAGGCGCCATTGCGCAACGGCAAGATGGCGCGGCCATCCTGGTGTATCACCGGTTTGGACCAGTTGCCGCTTCGACGACCGTGTCGGATGCAGCGCTCGACGAACAGCTCGCGTGGCTGGCTTCGCATGCCAGGGTCGCACCGCTGCGCTCGGTGATCGGCGCGTTGCACGCCGGCATGAGTTCTGCTGACCGCCCCTGCGTCGCCATTACTGCCGATGACGGGCACCGCTCGGTGTACACCGATCTGTATCCGCGCATCCGACGCTACCGGCTACCGGTGACCCTGTTCATCTATCCCTCCGCCATATCCAATGCGTCGTACGCGCTGACCTGGGCGCAGCTACAGGAAATGACGGAATCGGGCCTGGTCGATGTCCAGTCGCACACCTACTGGCATCCGAACTTCAAACAGGAGAAGGCGCGCCGTTCGCCCGCCGACTATCGCGACTTCGTTGCCATGCAACTCTCGCGTTCGAAGCAGGTGCTCGAGGCGCGGATCGGCCGTCCCGTGGACATGCTGGCGTGGCCCTTCGCCATTCATGACGACGAGTTGGAAGCGGCGGCGGCGCGGGCGGGCTACACTGCCGGCTTCCTACTGAGCAACCAGGTCGCACGGCCCGGTACCGACATGCTCGCCCTGCCACGCGTGTGGATGTCCGACGGCGACCGGGGCGCGCGCCTCGCCGCCGTGATCCAGGCAGCCTGTGCCGCCAACGCCGGCCAGTGATGACGATCCGCACGCTCGCCGCCGCCCTGCTGTGCGTGATGATCCTTGCGCCAACTTGCGATGCCCTGGAGGGCAGGATCGTCGATGCAACGACCGGGGCCGGTGTCGCCGGCGCGACGGTCACACTCGGCGATCGTATCGTGCAAACCGATCAGGCGGGCCGCTTCGACAGCGAGGCGGCGACGCAAGTGCAGGCACGCGCGCCGGGCTATCGGTCCGCATCGATGGCCGCGGCGGCATTCTGGCAGGGCGATGCGACACTGCGGCTGACGCAATTCCAGCCAAAGGCGCTGTATCTTTCGTTCTACGGCATCGGCAGCGAGCCAATCCGCGATGCCGCGCTCAAACTGCTGCATGATGCGAAGCTGAACGCGTTGGTCATCGACGTGAAGGGCGACCGCGGGCTGATCGGCTGGCCCACCGACATCGCGCTGGCGCACGCCGTGGGAGCGCAGCGGGTCATCACCATCCCCGACCTGCCGGCACTGCTGCAATCGCTGCACGCACAGGGCATCTATGCGATCGCCCGCATCGTCGCGTTCAAGGACGACCCGCTCGCCACCGCGCGGCCCGAGCTGGCGGTGAAGCTGGCGGGCGGCGCGATCTTCCGCGATCGCGAGAGCCTGGCCTGGACGGATCCTTCCCTCCAGCAGGTGCGCGACTACAACGTCGCCGTCGCGGTCGAGGCCGCGCGTGCGGGATTCGACGAAATCCAGTTCGACTATCTGCGCTTTCCCGACGCACCACACGGCATCGCATTTGCCCGGCCGACGACGCAGGCCGATCGGTTGGAGGCGATCGTCGGCTTCCTCGCCGAGGCCCACCGGCAACTCGCGCCGTTCAACGTCTATCTGGCGGCCGACATCTTCGGCTATGTCTGCTGGAATCCGACCGACACCGGCATTGGTCAGCGGCTGGAGGAAATCATGCCGCTGGTCGATTACGTCTCGCCGATGCTGTATCCTTCGGGCTTCCAGTTCGGCATCCCGGGCTATCCGAATCCGGTGGCGCATCCCTACGAGATTGTGCGGCTGACGCTGGAGCATGCCCGAGTGCGCCTCGGCGTGGCGCCGATACGCTTCCGTCCCTGGCTTCAGGCGTTCAAGGACTATGCGTTCGACCGGCGCACGTTCGATGCCAGCGAAGTAGCGGCGCAAATTCGTGCGGCGGCGGATGCCGGGTCCGATGGATGGATGCTGTGGAACCCGCACAACGCCTATGGCGGGGTTGGATTGGCGGAAGCGGACGAGCGGTCGGAGGAACGGTCCTCCGCCTGCTTTTGACCCGGCGCGCTCCGACGACCAGGGTTCCGATCCTTGCCCGGCCGGCGGAATTTCATACGTGAAGGTGACGGTACCGCGCGGCTTCCGTCCGGCCTCATCGTCAGGCCCCGCGCCATCGCTGTAGCACTTTGCCGCTTGCAGCACCGCTTTTGCCGAAGCTTCACGGGCCGCGGCAGCCGGACATTGAGCCAGCATCGCGCGGCCGCGGCAGCTTGATCGAGATCAAGGCCAATCGCCGTGGCGCCGCTATGCTTGCCCACGCATTGCAGCCGAAGCAGCCAACAGATCCGATGAGGGCACCATGCGTGCGGTGATTCTGGGCGCGGCGGGACGCGACTTCCACAACTTCAACACCGTATATCGCGACGACCCGGCGAGCGTCGTTGTCGCGTTCACTGCCACGCAGATTCCCGGGATCGCCGATCGCACCTATCCGCCTGCGTTGGCCGGCCCGCGTTATCCCGCGGGCATACCGATCGTCCCCGAGGAACGTCTGGAAGACCTGTGCCGCGCACAGCATGTCGACCAGGTCGTGTTCGCCTACAGCGACGTGCCGCACACGCACGTCATGCATCTCGCGTCCCGTGCGCTGGCCGCCGGCGCGGACTTCGTATTGCTCGGGCCGCAGCGCACGATGCTGACCGCCTCGCGCCCGGTGATCGCGGTCAGTGGATTGCGTACCGGTTGCGGCAAGTCGCCGATCTCGCGCTGGCTGGCCGCGCATCTGCGCGCGCGCGGCCGCCGCGTCGCGGTGATCCGCCATCCGATGCCGTATGGCAACCTGGCCATGGAGCGCGTGCAGCGCTTCGCCGTGAACGCCGACCTGGACGCGGCGCAGTGCACCATCGAGGAACGTGAGGAATACGAGCCGCATCTGGCGTGCGGCGATGTCGTGTTCGCCGGCGTTGACTATGCGGCCATCCTACGGGCCGCGGAGGCCGAGGCGGACATCCTGGTGTGGGACGGCGGCAACAACGACTTCCCGTTCATCCGTCCCGATCTGCACATCGGCGTCGCCGACGCGCTACGGCCAGACCAGGTCACGACGCATCACCCGGGGGAAACGGTCGCACGCATGGCGGACGTGCTGGTGGTGAACAAGTTCGACGCGGCGTCAGCGGCCGATGTGGCTGCCCTCACGGCTCGCCTGCGCGCGATCAATCCGCATGCCGCCATTGTCCATGGCAGTTTGCCGGTGCGGCTGGACAATCCGGAGGCGGTGCGCGGACGGCGCGTGCTGGTCATCGAGGACGGCCCGACGCTGACCCATGGCGGCATGGCCTATGGCGCCGGCGCCGTCGCGGCACGCGCTGCTGGCGCGGCGGAACTCGTCGATCCACGTCTCTCCGCGCCGCCGGAGATGCTGACGGTGTTCACGCAATTTCCGCATATCGGCAAGGTGCTGCCCGCGCTCGGATACAGCGAGACGCAACGGCGCGCGCTGGCCAGGACGATCGACGACTCCGAAGCCGAGCTGGTCGTGGCCGCGACGCCGATCGACCTTGCGAGGTTGATATCGATCAGCAAGCCAATCGTGCGCGTGCGTTACAAATTCGCCGAGGATCCAGCCAACCCGCTGTCGGCGATTGTCGATGTGTTCCTGACCAGGCGCTGACAATCGACTCTCGCCTGGTTCGCACGGGGCGCTCCCCCGCCATGGCCATGACCCGGCCATCTATCGCGGCAGCACGGCTGCATAGATGGCCGGCTCAAGCCTGGCCATGACGGGGGAGCGCCGGTACGACGAACGGCACGGTGTGCCACCGCGATCATTCGCATTCACCCGTGGGGCGGCATGACACGTCAGGTTGCTGCTGCACCGCGGTGATCACCGCGCCTGCGGTCGCGGTCGGCCGGAATGTGGTGCAGCCCTTCAGCCCCATATCGTAGGCCAGCCGGTAAAGCGGCACGAATTCGGCGAAGCGCGTTGCCGCGGGCACGTTGATCGTTTTCGAAATCGCGTTGTCGACGAAACCCTGCAGCGCGGCTTGCATGCGGAGGTGGGCCTCGATCGGCAGCTCGGCCGCCGTCGTCACGGCATCCGGCACGCCATCGGTCCGGCCGCATTGCTCGCGCCAGAGACGTACCGCGTAGTCCGTCAGGGCAAACCGCGTCCGATCACCGTTGGCATCCAGCACGGTGCGCTCATGCTCGATGGCGAAGACCGGTTCAATCCCGCTCGAGACGTTGCCGGCGAGTAGACTGATCGTTCCGGTCGGCGCGATGGCGAGCAGATGGCTATTGCGGATGCCGACGCGCGCGATGCGGTCGCGCAGGTCCGCCGGCAGGCCGCGGATGAACGGAGCCTCCAGGTAGCATTGACGCTGGAAGTCCGGGAAGCCGCCCTTCTCCTCCGCAATGGCGATGGACTGGCGGTACGCCGCATGGCAGATCGTCCGCATTGTCTCGCCAGCAAAGGCAATCGAAGCATCGCTGCCATAGTACAATCCGAGCATGATCAGGGCGTCGGCCAGTCCGGTAATCCCGAGACCGACGCGTCGTGCGCGATGCACCGCCTCGTGTTGCTGCGGCAGCGGGAAACGTGACGCGTCGATCACGTTGTCCAGCAATCGCACCGCCGTTGACGCGATGGCCGCCAACCGATCGGTGTCCAGTCGGGCCTGCGGGGTGAATGGATCCCGGATCAACCGCGTCAGATTGATCGCACCCAGGTCACAGGCGCCGTAGGGCGGCAGCGGCACCTCGCCGCACGGGTTGGTTGCGGCGATCCGTTCGCAGTACCAGAGATTGTTCATCCGGTTGATCCGGTCGATGAACAGCACCCCCGGCTCGCCGCTGTCATAGCTGGCGCGCATCAGCCGTTCCCACACGGCGCGTGCGGCTACGCGCCGCACGACGCGGCATGGTACATCCGCAGCCTCACCCGGCCACGCGCGCGACACCGTCTCGCCGTTACCGTCGAGCCGGCTTGCGGGAAACACCAGCGGCCACGATTCGTCCTGTTCGACAGCGTGCATGAAGGCGTCGGTCACCTGCACCGACAGGTTGAAATGGCGCAGCCGCCCGGCATTGCGTTTGGCATCGATGAAGTCTTCGATGTCGGGATGATCGCAGCGCAGCGTCGCCATCATCGCACCGCGGCGCGCAGCGGTGGACTGGATAGTGGCGCACATCGCATCCCAAACATCCATGAACGTGACCGGCCCGGAGGCGATGGCGCCCGAGGTGCGCGCGCGCGCGCCGCCCGGGCGGAGCGTGGAGAAGTCATAGCCGACTCCGCCGCCGCGCTGCATCGTCACGGCGCCTTCTTGCAGCGCTCGGAAGATGCCGGGGATCGAATCCTCGATGGTGCCCATGACGAAGCAGTTGAACAGGGTCACGTCGCGCTCGGTGCCGGCACCGGCCTGGATGCGTCCGCCGGGCAGGAACTGGAAGTCCCGCATGATGTCGAGGAAACGTTGCTCCCATGCCGCGCGGTCGGCGGCCTCGACATCGGCCAATGCGTGCGCGACGCGCCGCCAGCTCGCCTCGATCGACGCCTCGGCAGCGCCGGCGCGGTAGCGCGTCTCCCACACATGCCGCGCGATAGGCGTGTCGAGCGGCTGGTCAGCTCGCATCGTGGCAGGCCGCCATGGCGCGGGCGATGGCGTCGCTGATGTCGAGCACGGTCAGGCGCTGCGCCGCCACCTCGGCGGGGACGCGGAACGGCGGCACCGTATTGGCGACCGTGATGCCGTCCAGCGCCGGCGTGGCGAACAACTCGGTGGCCCCATCGATGAACAGCCCGTGGGCGGCGGCAGCGAAAACCTTGGTCGCACCAGCCGCCCGGCACGCCTTGGCGGCGCGCACCAATGTGCCGCCTGTGCTGATCAGATCATCCACCAGCACGGCCACCTTGTTGCGCAGGTCGCCAACCAGCAACTCGCCGCTTACCACGCCGCTGCTGCGATACTTCTCCATATAGGCGCTGCCGACATCCTGGCGGATCAGGTGTTCCAGCGCCTGACGGAATTGCTCCGCCCGCTTGGCGCCGCCGGCATCGGGCGAGACGGCAACCACCGGCTCGCCACGCAGCAACGGCGCGAAATGCGCCGCCAGCAGCGGCGCGCTCTCGATGTGCCAGGTCGGGCAGCGGAATGCGTTCTCGAACGCCGCCACGTTGTGCACTTCCAACGCGACGACCCGATCGATCCCGACCGCCTCGACCATCGCCGCGACGTAGCGGGTGATGATCGGGTCGTTCGGCTTGGTGCGGCGGTCTTTGCGCGCGTAGCACAGGTAGGGCGCTATCGCCGTCACCCGGTCCGCGCCGGCGTCTTTCAATGCGCCGCAGAAGAACAGCAGCCGGCAAAGCTTGTCATTGCCGCTTTCGTTCGAATCCCCATACAACGAATGCAGCACGAACACGTCGTGGCCGCGCACGTCCTGCAGCGGACGGGTTTTGTGCTCGCCATCCTCGAAGTTCCGCTCCTCGTGCGGCGCGACCGTCACATCGAGACAACCGGCCACGCGTTCGGCGAGGTCGCGGCTACCTTGCAGGCCGAAAAAGGTCAGAGGACCGCGGTTCATCGGTGTCTCCTGCTAGGTCGGGGCAGATGGTGCAAAGGCACGTGCCTGATCGAGCAACGCCACCACTTCCGCGTCCCGCAGTTGCGGGAACGCGCGATAGAACTGGCCGACGGCATAGAATTCGGCGGGCGTGTCCAGGCACACGGTCTCATCAACCTCCCGCCGCAGCCGGTCGAGCGTGTCGCCCGGGGCGACCGGGACGGCGAGCACGAGGCGCGCCGGTTTGCGCCGCCGCGTGGCGCGCAAGGCGGCGAGCATGGTGGACCCTGTGGCAATGCCGTCATCGACGACGATGGCGGTGCGGCCGGCCACGTCAACCGGTTGGCGATCGCCGAGATAGATGCTGCGGCGGCGCTCGATCTCCTGCAACGCTGCCGCTTTCGCCCGTGCGAAATAGTCCGGTGGAATCGCCAGGCGCGCCGCGAGCCGTGGATCGGTGACGAGTTCGGGGTGCTCGCCGTCGGCGATCGCGCCGACCGCCAGTTCCTGTTGCTGCGGTGCGCCGATCTTGCGCACCAGGACGAGGTCGAGCGGTGCCGCCAGGGCGCGCGCGATTTCGAATCCGACCGGTACACCGCCGCGTGGCAGCGCCAGCACGACAGGGCTCTGGATCTTCAATGCCAGCAGCCGCGCAGCGAGCAGCTTTCCGGCCTCATGCCGATCGATGAACACCATGTCCTGTCTCCGCCGACGGGATGCTCAGATGTTGCAGGAACCAGGCGCGTGCCAGGACAACCACCGCCTCCAGCGTGCCCGGCTCCTCGAACAGATGGGTCGCACCGGGAACCACGTCCAACCGGTGCTCGCCGTGTAGCTGGCGATATGCTGCCCGATTGAGCGCCAGCACCTCCCGATCGCGACTGCCGACGATCAGCAGCGTCGGTGCGTTGACCTGCGCCAGCGCATCGCCGGCCAGGTCAGGTCGGCCGCCGCGGCTGACGATGGCGCGCACATCCTTGCGCGCGGCCGCCGCGACCAAGGCGGCCGCCGCGCCGGTGCTGGCACCGAAGAAGCCGAGCGGCAGGCTTCGCCCGGCCGCACAATCCTCGGCCCAGGTCGCCGCCTGGTCGAGCCGTTCGGCGAGCAGCGCAATGTCGAAGACGTTGATCCGGCTCGCCGCTTCATGCTCCGTCAGCAGATCGAACAGCAGGGTGGCGAGCCCGGCGTGCTGTAGTGCCTTCGCGACGAAGGTGTTGCGCGGGCTGAAGCGGCTGCTGCCACTCCCGTGCGCGAACAGCACGATCCCGCTTGCCGGCGCCGCGGGCAGGCCGAGCAGCCCTTCTCCGCCATGCGGCGGCAGGGTCACGGAAAGGGTCCGAAATCCATTGGATGTCATCACCAGGACCTCCGCGGGACACATTGGACGGCGCCCCGGGCGCCGCCGCATTGATCGAGGTCAAGCCGGGGCAGCAGCAGGCGCTGGCCGCTGTGCGACTGTTGCAGTCAGCCGCGGCGCCGCGTTCGCGAGGGCGGCCAGCGATCCCTGGCTGGCATCGAGCATTTGCCAGAGGTGCCGGTTCAGAGTGGCCGGCGCTGCGCCGAGCCAGAATCCAAGCGATCGAATGGCCGGGCGCGACGCCAGTTCGACGACAGCGTCCTGTTCTACCGGGTCCGTGAACCCCGCTTCGATCAGGACCGAGCATCCCGCCGCCAGCAGGCCGCCGGCTTCGCGCCAAGTCGCCTCGCGGGACCTGGCGAGGTGCAACAGTCGGGCGCCGGGTGCGGGCGGCGTGACGGAAGCGAGCATGGCGGCCAATTCCGACCGACGACCGTCGGCCTCGCCGCCCAGCGCGATCAGCAGCGGCCGCCGCGGCGCGAGAAAATCAAGGCCGGCGTCGATGTGTCGCCGCGCCAGGGCCAGCAGTCGCGCGGCCTCCCTTGGATTGGTTCGGCGACGGGCGCTGCCGGCCACGGCATAGCTGCGCGTTGCCGCGCGCAAGGCCAGAAACAACGGCAAGGCGCGCAAACCGTCGGTTTCCGGCACCAGGTCCAGATACGCGTTGAACACGGCGTTGCCGAGGTCGCCGCGGCCGCGCAGATGCAGATCCATCAGCAGAAAGGCGAGGTCATACAGCACGTCGATGCAGCCGATCTCATTGCTGAACTCGACGCAGTCGAACAGCGTGGGACGCCCGAGATACAGGCAGATGTTGGCGAGACGCAGGTCGCCGTGACAGCGGCGAACCCAGCCCTCGGCGCGCCGCCGGTCGAGCAATGTCGCGACCGCATCGAGTGCGGCCCGCGCGCGGCTGCTCAGCGTGCCAACGGCCGCCCCGTCGAGCGTCGCGGCGACCAGGGCCAGTTCCCGGTCGTTGTCCGCGATGACGCGGCGGATCGCGTCGCTGCCGCCGAACGCCGGGGTGATTTCCGCAGCCAGATGCAACCGCGCGACGGCTTCGCCGAGGCCATGCATCAGCGCCGGCTTCAGCCCGCCGGTGTCCGCCATGACATCGAACAGATCGGACCGAGCGAACCGGCGCATCACGACGACGTGATCGAGCGCAGGTCCCGGACCATCGAACGTCAGGACGCCATGCGCATCGCAATTGATCGACCGCACAGCGAGATAGAGATCCGGCGCGGTTCGCCGGTTCAACACCAGCTCCGCCTCGCACGCGGCCTGGCGCAGTTCGCGCGTTGTGTAGTCGAGCGAGACGTAGCGGATCGCCCGCTTGAGCTTGTACGCCCGATCCGCCGCCAGGAAGACGATGGAGCAGTGGGTTTCGACCCGCTGCACCTCGCCATCGCGCAGCCCGTAGCTCGCAGGACGCGACAGGAAATCGATCGCCGCGTACTGCTCTTCGGGCGCGGGCAGCGAAGCCGTCATGGCACACGGTCCGGAGCCGTCGCCCGATCCAGGTCCGCCGCAAGCTGACGAATTGCCGCGCTGATCTCTACCCGGACAGCAGCCGGTTCCAGCCGCCGCAACGCCTCCGGTAGTTGCGCCAGCGAGGCCGCGGCGTGCGCCCGGGCCGCCATAAGGTCGGGGAAGCCGTCGACCCGCTTGCCGTTGCGCATGGCGGGCCGCAGCAGCGCTTCGCCGTCCGCAGGCTCGTCGATCAGCGCGACGAGGTCGGCAGCAATCGTTCCGTCCGCGGCATAGCGCCGGTAAACCTGCTTGCGGCCGGGCCACGTGGCCTTGCCTTCGCTGCGCTTGCGGCGGGGACGGCCAGCGTATTCTTGCAGCTTGTAAGCGCAATCGAGCGCCGGCGCGTCGCCCGAGGTGGTCAGGCTGGTGCCGACACCGAAGCCATCGATCGGCGCGCCGCCGCGGCACAGCGACAGCAGGCTGTGCTCGTCCAGCCCGCCACTGGCGAAGATGCGGATCGCCGGCAGCCCGGCCGCGTCCAGAATGGCGCGCGCCGCGCGGGCGTGCGCCGCGAGATCGCCACTGTCGAGCCGCACCGCGCTGACCGTGATGCCTTGCGCCGCAAGCCGCGGTGCCAGGGCGGCGACAATCGCTGCGCCACGCTCGGTGTCATAGGTGTCGATCAATAACGTCAATGCCTGGGGCCGCACGCGGGCGAAATGCTCGAAGGCAGTGGCCTCGTCGGCATGCGCCTGCACGAAGGAGTGCGCCATGGTGCCGACGACAGGGATGCCGAAATCGCGGTTCGCCAGCACCGTCGCGGTGCCGGAGAAGCCCGCGAGATAGCTCGCACGCGCCGCCAGCAATCCAGCCTCGGCGCCGTGCGCGCGGCGCAGCCCGAAATCCACCAGTTGCTTGCCAGGCGCCGCGAGCACCATCCGCGCGGCCTTCGAAGCAATCACCGTCTGAAAGTGCACCAGGTTGATCAGTCGAGTCTCGACAAATTGCGCCTGCGGCATTGGCGCCGTAACGCGCAGCACCGGCTCGTCGGGGAAAAACACGGTGCCTTCCGGCATCGCGTCAACGTCGCCGGTGAAGCGCAGATCTGCCAGTCCATCGATGAAAGCCGGCGAGAACATGCCGGAGGTCCGCAGCCAGGCCAGGTCGTCCGGCGTGAACCGCAGCGTCTCGAGGAATTGCACCGCCTGCGCCAGACCCGCGGCCATCAGGAAGCCGCGCTCGGGCGGCAACTTGCGGAAGAACAGCTCGAACACCGCCGTCTCCGCCATGCCGTACGCCGCGTAGGCCTCCAGCATGGACAGCTCGTAGAGATCGGTCAGCAGCAGGCTCTGCTCCGGCATGCGCAGACGATGCGCGGACGGTGGCCGGGTTTCCTTGATCTCGGTCAATCACGCCAGGATCGATTTGCGGCGGATTGATACAGGTCAAGGCGGCCAGCCGGCGTCTGATGCAGCCTTTCCGGCCACGGGAAACCGGCCAGAGCACGGTCATGCCTGTCATCAATGCCGAAATTGCCGGCCAACTCGACAAGGTTGCCGATCTGCTCGACATCGAAGGCGCCAATCCGTTCCGTGTGCGCGCGTATCGGCGGGCCGCACGGATGGTCGGCGAACTGCCACGCAACGTGGCCGATATGCTGGCCGAGGGCGAGGACCTCGATGAGCTGCCCGGCATCGGCAAGGATCTTGGTGACAAGATCGCGACCATCGCCCGTGGCGGACATCTGCCGCTGCTCGACGAACTTGCGCGCGAGATGCCGGCGGGGATTACGGCCCTGCTGACGTTGCCGGGCCTCGGCCCCAAGCGGGTGCACCTGTTGCACGAGACGCTCGGCATCGACTCGATCGACCAGCTTGCCGCCGCCATCAAGGCCGGCAAGCTGCACGACGTGCCAGGCTTCGGTCCGGCCATCGCGGCGACGCTGCTGCGCGCCATCGCGGCAGGCACCGGACAGGCCCAACGAACCAGGCTGGCGACCGCCGAACAGATCGTGGCGCCTTTACTGCGCCATCTGCGGCAGGCCAAAGGCGTGCGGCAGGTCGAGGTGGCCGGAAGCTACCGCCGGCGGCGCGAGACAGTCGGCGATCTCGACGTCGTGGTTGCCGCCGAGCCGAGCAGACCGGTCATGCAGCGGTTCGTCGGCTACGAGGACGTGGCGGAGGTCGTCGCGCAGGGACCGACGCGCTCCACGGTCCGGCTGCGGAACGGGTTGCCGGTCGATCTCCGTGTGGTGCCCGCGGAGAGCTTCGGCGCCGCGCTTTGCTACTTCACCGGATCGAAGGCGCACAACATCGCGCTGCGCCAGATCGCCGTCGATCGCGGCTGGAAGCTCAATGAATACGGCCTGTTCAGGGGTGCCACGCGCCTCGCCGGCCGTTCGGAAGCGGAACTCTACCAACGCCTCGGCCTGTCCGTCGTTCCGCCGGAGTTGCGCGAAGACCAGGGCGAGATCGACGCCGCACGCCGCGGAACTCTGCCGCACCTGGTGAGGCTTGAGGACATCCGCGGCGACCTGCACGTTCATACCACCGCCAGTGACGGGAGAGCCGACCTGCATGCCATGGCGCAAACCGCGCAGGCCAAGGGCTACGCGTATGTCGCGATCACCGACCACAGCCACCGCGTTGCCATGGCGCACGGCCTGGATGCCAAACGGCTGGCGCGGC